>Ga0265300_10000005_pt1 | contig 353937 bp, 242 predicted proteins | sample AusTroGonzalo_MG_FD_193482 | JGI IMG/M metagenome (GOLD analysis project Ga0265300, IMG submission 193482) | Bovine rumen microbial communities from tropical cattle in Woodstock, Queensland, Australia - Gonzalo_03 | ecosystem: Host-associated > Mammals > Digestive system > Stomach > Rumen ... | reverse complement strand
AGCAGAATCGCTCAATGCAAAAATCAAGGACTTCAGGGCTCAGCTAAGAGGTGTTATTGACAAGAAATTCTTCATCTTCAGACTGGTCAAGATTTTCGGTTAATCCACGTGGTTATGCAGGTGACCCATTATACTGCTTGCAAAGTTACAAAAACTCGCAAAGACAGGAGCCCATCCCCGATTTATAGGTAAGAGAGTATGTACCGAGGTGATTGGAAAAAGAGACCTGTGGATGAATCGCACAGCTTTTCGTAGATGGGTGAAGTGTAAACGCGGTCAATAGCATCCTCTAAGGATAGTCCTTGCTCTTCGGTTAATATCTGAATCATACGGGCTGTTACCAGATTCTTCAGATATCTGAACTCTTGTTGCGTGACGTTGAGTTGACTCATATTTTCTGTAATTTGGTAATTGCTCTTTCTGTTCCAAAGAAATACTGGAATGTAACTCCTTTCATGTATTTCAGATTTTCCAGAAATTGATCAAATGTGATATCACCAGCTTCGTATTTCCCTATTTGTACTCCAACACGATCGTTAGCAATCGGTCCATAAACAATGTCGTAATCATGGGCAGGAAAATCTGTTTTGTTATTGCGGTTAAGGAAAATGAAATCTGCCCATTCGCGTGAATAACCATCAAAGATGAGAACACGTAATTCGTTTGATGATAGTACTTGCTCATCGAATAAAAAGGTGTTCATAACTGGCGTTCCACCTTCTGTCAATGCTTTAAACTCTCCCATGCGCCATGCCTGTTGGAAATCGGCTGACAAATAGAATCCTCGTCCAAAGTCTTTGTTCGGACGGGATTTGAGAAGGTCTATGTGGTCTATGTCGACAATAGACCCATGATAGAGTTTAATCATAATTTCCCTCCTTTCAAGTGGCAATATGAGGCCATACTATTTACCATGTCATCAAATGGTTGGGTATGCATTACATCGTAGAAATCGTGAGCCATTTTGATGGCACCATACTGATTTAAGTATCGGTATGCTTCAATCTCAGTCATTGAATAATGACTGGCAAAGGCAGCAATAAGTGCTACTATATACTCTGATATGTCCTTTATGCTAAACATTGTTTCAATAGCAATGATTGTGCAAATGAAGCTTGATATCGCAAAGATACAGACTTTAACGATAACTTCCAAATATTTGTTCGACTATTTCGCTGATTATTATGATAATTGTTGCGTTTAAGGAAAGAGGTTCTGTACCGAATAGGTTTTTGGACGATCCAAGCGAACAAAGTTCGGGCGGCTTGCAAAGAATTTCCCAAATCGCTTTCTTATTACAAGCTTTTTTCTTATCTTTGCGCCTCAGATGAAACAGGCAATGATTTTCGCGGCGGGGCTGGGTACCCGTCTGAAGCCGCTCACCGACACGATGCCGAAGGCACTGGTGCCGATAGGTGGCAAGCCTCTTCTGGAGCATGTGCTGACAAAGCTGGTGGGCGAGGGCTATGATGATATCGTCATCAATATCCACCATTTTGCCGACCAGATAGAGCAATGGGTGGCTCAGCATCCCATGCAAGGGGTGCGCATTCGTCTGAGTGACGAGCGCCAGGGACTGCTCGAAACGGGTGGGGGAATACGCCATGCGGCTCCCTTCTTGCAGGATAGCGACCGTTTCCTTATCCATAATGTCGACATTCTCAGCAATACGCGTCTTGCCGACCTCGAAGCCCACTTCAAGGGCGAGGCCACGCTGCTCGTGAGCGACCGGCCGACGCAGCGCTACCTGATTTTTGATGAGAACATGCGGCTGGTGGGCTGGACGAATGTGAAGACCGGTGAGGTGCGCACGCCTTATCCCGAGGTGCGCGAGGCGTTAGACGGACCTTACAACCTGCTGGCCTTTGCCGGCATCCACCTGATGAGTGCCTCGCTGCTGCCCCTGATGGAAAAGTGGCCCGAGAAGTTCAGCATTATCGATTTCTATCTCTCCGTTTGCCGCGAACACCCCATTTACGGTTATGCGCCAGACGACCTCCGCCTTATGGATGTAGGGAAGATTGATACCCTCGACCAAGCGAAGCAGTTCGTGGAAAGCATTAATTAAAATACACTATATTCCTATGCAACAGAAGATTATCATTCTTGACTTCGGTTCGCAGACCACGCAGCTCATCGGACGACGTGTGCGCGAACTGGACACCTTCTGCGAGATTCTCCCTTACAACAAGTTTCCGAAAGACGACCCTTCGGTCATCGGTGTCATCCTGAGCGGATCACCCTATTCGGTTCACGACCCTGAGGCTTTCAGGGTAGACCTGAGCCAGTTCGTGGGTCGTCTGCCTGTGCTGGGCATCTGCTACGGAGCCCAGTTTATCTCCCACACGCTGGGCGGTAGGGTAGAGAAGGCCGACTCCCGTGAGTACGGACGTGCTCATCTGGAGACTGTCGATACCACAAATCCGCTTTTCAAGGGCTTCGACCAGCACTCACAGGTGTGGATGAGCCACGGTGATACCATCACAGCCATCCCAGAGGGCTTTGAGGTCATCGGTTCGACGAAAGACGTGAAGAATGCAGCCTTCTGGAGAATCTCCCCTCCCTCACAGGGAGGGGCTGGAGGAGGGTCTCCCATCTTCGCCGTGCAGTTCCATCCCGAGGTGTTCCATACCGTTCAGGGAACACAGCTGCTGAAGAACTTTGTCGTTGACATCTGCGGCAGCCGTCAGGAGTGGAGTGCAGCCTCGTTTGTCGATACTACGGTGGCTGAGCTGAAACAGCAGATAGGGCAGGACCGTGTCATCCTCGGCCTTTCGGGCGGTGTGGACTCATCGGTGGCTGCTGTGCTGCTGAACAGGGCAATAGGCGACCGCCTGACGTGTATCTTCGTGGACCACGGCATGCTGCGCAAGAACGAATTCAGTCAGGTGATGGACGACTATAAGGTGCTGGGACTGAATGTGATAGGTGTCGATGCTTCATCTAAATTCTTTTCCGACCTTGCAGGAGTGACCGACCCTGAGCAGAAGCGTAAGATTATCGGTCGCGACTTCGTGGAGGTGTTCAACGAACAGGCCAAGGCTATTATTGCTCACTCCTCCAAGGGGGAGCAGGAGGGCCCCGTACGCTGGCTGGCACAGGGTACCATCTATCCTGACCGCATCGAGTCGCTGAACATCACGGGCAAGGTAATCAAGAGTCATCATAATGTGGGCGGACTGCCCGAGGAGATGCACCTGCAGCTCTGTGAACCCCTGAAATGGTTGTTCAAGGATGAGGTGCGCCGCGTGGGCCGTCAGCTCGGCATGCCCGAACACCTCATCACGCGTCATCCCTTCCCCGGTCCCGGTCTGGCTGTGCGTATTCTGGGCGATATCACCCGTGAGAAAGTCCGTGTGTTGCAGGATGCCGACGATATCTATATCCGCGGGCTGCGCGAATACAAGGTGAAACTCAGCGGTGAGGAAGCCCGCAAGGTGCTGGCAGCAGGCATACCGGCAGATATGAAGGACGGGGAAATTGAGGTATCCCTTTATGACCAGATATGGCAGGCAGGAGCCATCCTACTCTCTACCGTGCGTAGTGTAGGCGTGATGGGTGATGAGCGTACCTACGAGAATCCTGTGGCGCTGCGTGCCGTTACCAGTAGCGATGCCATGACGGCCGACTGGGCCCATCTGCCCTACGACTTCATGGCCAAGGTATCGAATGAGATTATCAACAAGGTGCGTGGCGTGAACCGCGTGTGCTACGATATCTCCTCAAAACCACCTGCAACCATCGAGTGGGAATAATTTATACTTAATATTCATAAAATCCGTAGGTTGCTACGGATTTTTTTTTGTATCTTTGCACCTAATTATTACTAAACTATAAAACAACGAAGATATGAGAAAATTTTTATGTATCGTGGCTATGGCCATGATTGCGCTTGCAATCAATGCAAAGCCCATTACCCAAGAACATGCCCGTCAGCGAGCAGTTGCCTTTATGAAGCAGCGTGGCGACAGCCGCCAACTAGCTCCTGTCGTGAGTAAGAAACGACTGGCTCCGCGAGTTATCGATGCTACGACAGCCGTTGCTCCCTATTATGTTTTCGACCGTGGCAGCAATGAGGGATATGTCATTGTGTCGGGCGATGACCAGACGTTAGATGTGCTGGGCTATTGCAATGAGGGCTCATTCAACTATGAACAGTTGCCGCCAGCCCTGCAGGAACTGCTCAACGACTATGCCCGTCAGATTGAGCTGATACAGACGGGAAAGGCTCAGGCCGCCCCCGTCATCAAGGCCGCCAACCGTAAGAAGGTGGAAGCAATGATGAAGAGTAAGTGGAGCCAGGGATACCCTTATAACATCACCTGTCCGCTGGATGCCGGCAAGAATTCGGTGACGGGGTGCGTGGCTACGGCAATGGCCCAGATACTCTATTATCATCGTGACAAGAACGTTACAGAGACGCAGGCCGACATGCCCGCCTATACCACTTGGAGCAAACAGCTTTCGGTGAAGGGTATTGCTGCCGGTGCGCCCATCGACTGGGAGAACATGAAGGATACCTACAGCGGCTCGACGACCGACAGGCAGAAACAGGCCGTGGCCAACCTGATGCTCTATTGCGGCGTAGGTGCGAAGATGGACTATACCAACGAATCTTCGGGCGCACAGTCGTGGGATGCCTATAACGCATTGAAAGACTATTTCGGCTATTCTTCGGCCAAATGGTACGACTATCAGAGCGTGACGAGCAACGAGCAATGGGATGAAATCGTCTATAACGAGATGGCTGCGGGCCGACCCGTCTACGTGAGCGGTTCGAACGAGACTGTTGGCCATGCTTTCGTGGCCGATGGCTATGACGGCACGCGCTATCACATCAACTGGGGTTGGGGCGGAACAAGTGACAGCTACTATTACCTGACCAACCTGACTCCCGGCGACGGACAGGGCATCGGCGGCAGCTCGGACGGCTATAACGAGTATAAGCAGATTATTACGAATCTGGAGCCGGAGAACTATATGGCTAAGGCGATGAGTATTGCCGATGCTACAGTAAAGAAAATCTGTCTGGCCAACTGGGATGCCGACGGTGACGGCAGTTTAACCTATGCTGAAGCAGCTGCTGTGACCGATCTTGGAGACGTGTTCAAGGATAATACGACAATCAAGCAATTCAAGGAACTCTATTATTTCACCGGCCTGAAGAAGATTGCCGATGATGCGTTCAACGGCTGTGCGCAGCTGACCGTCATGCGTCTGCCAAAGAGCATTCAGACCATTGGCAACCGTTCATTTATGGGATGTGCCAAGTTGAACCAACTTGAAATCTTTGATGCGTTGCAAACAATCGGTGAGGATGCCTTCAATGGCTGTAAAGTGCTGCCGGCAATAACGCTGCCCAATGCTATGACGGCTATCCCGGTACGTGCCTTCAAGGACTGTGCTGCCTTTACTTCGGTCTCTCTGCCTATTAATATTACCTCCATCGGTGAAGAGGCTTTTGCCGGTTGCACCAAACTGAAAAGCTTCACCGTGAATACCTTCCAGCCCAGTAACATTAGCCTTGGGACTTCTGTGTTCGGCGACGTAGACCTGCAGAATGCAACACTTCATGTGATGCAGGGTACCAGCTCATTCTTCACGACAGCTGAACAGTGGAAGGAATTCGGGACTGTCCATGAAATACGCGAACTGTCGGGAGGCGTATTCGCAGAGCTTGAGGCAGGCACTACGTATTATGTCTATAATGTGGCTACCGGCCGCTATCTGACCAAGGGCGAGGCTTATGGCACACAGGGCATCGTAGGTACTGAGCCTATGCGCTTTGAGGTGAACCGTTCGTCTACTATGGCTGAGGGTACCTACTACTTCTCTTCCCCCGACACGGGCAAGGACGGCAAGTACCTTTTCCGAACGTCGACAGACAGTAATGTTGGAAACGGCGTGAAGGCCACCTTCATCGATGGCTCCCTCAGCAGCAAGGCCTTTTGGACCATTCAGGCAATAGGCAACCAGACGTATACCATCCAGACTCCTTCTTCACAGGCTGACTATGCAGAGGGATGTTATCTTGGTGTGCAGACCGACCATGAGAGCGGTGCTGCTTCACCCACATACGGCGCCTACTATGATGTGTCCTATGCAGAGCATGCTGCTGGCTGCCAATGGCGTTTCGTGGCTTACGACGAGGGAAAGACTGCCCGGTATCAGGCTGCACAGAAACTGGCCAGTCTGCTGGCTGCTACGCAGAAGAAAGGCCTGAACCATGAGAACGAGCAGGCTGTCTATGACAATATGGAAAGTACCTATGATGAACTGATGGGTGCTCAGCGCACATTGCGTAAGAAACTGAATCTCATAGAGTTTGCCAATGAGAACGTCCGTACGAAGTGTCTGGCCAAGTGGGATCTGGACTATGACGGTGAGCTGAGCCGTACCGAGGCAGCCCGTGTCAGCGACTTCGACATATCCTTTGAAGGCGACAAGACGCTGGAAAGCTTCGATGAATTCCAGTATTTCACGGGCGTTAAGTACATCTATGGCCGAACCTTCTATGGCTGCATCAATCTGAAGTCAATCACTTTGCCTGCCAGCCTTGAGGAGATGTACTACTATGCTTTCTATAACTGCAAGGGACTTGAGGAGATTCGCTTACCGCGCTATGTGAGCAGCATTGCCAGCAGCAGTTTCACGGCTTGTACCAATCTGAAGACCGTCTATGTAGAGGCCGCTGAGCCTTTTACCATTGTGGCAAACGTGTTTGGCACCAGACAGGCCGATGCCTTCACTATCTATGTACCCTTCGGCTCAAAGGCAAAGTATGAGGCTGCCGACGTGTGGAAGAACTACACCATCAAGGAGACGCGTGGGCCGTCACAGCCTAAGTACTCGCCCTTCGAAGTTGACAAGCCCGGCTATTTCGTCAACTTGGGAACGGGAAAGAGGCTGAGCAAGGGTGAAGCCTATGGCACCCAGTCGATAGTTGACCACCAAGGTATGCTCTATCAGCTGAAGCGCACCAAGACGATGGCTGACGGACTCTACTATTTCTATTCTGAAGAGACCGGAAGTGACCAGAAGAAGATACTCTTCCGTGTCAATACTGACAGCAAGGTAGGGGAGGGCGTAAGAGCCTGCTTCGTTGATGGTACGCTGAGTGCGAAGGCATACTGGAAGATTGACTCTATCGCCGAGAATGTGTATACTATATCCCTGCCTGCAACCGATGGAGATTATGTAGCCGGCCAGTATCTGGGTACTGACTATAGTCATAAGAGTGGGGCCGCCAGTCCTACCTATGGCATCTATTGGGATATTGCCGGCACCGGGCCCAACAGCCAGTGGGCTTTCGTTACCCAATATGATATGGACGAGGCTAAGGCCTTTGATGAAACGGTAGCTGAACTGGCGCGTCTGCTTGCCGTTGCCAAAGAAAAAGCTGTTGACGTGCAAGCCGAGCAGGCAGTCTATGATAATCCTGCCAGCAATGTTGGCAATATATTGGATGCCATCGAATCAATCCGACAGAAACTTCATTTCATCATATTTGAGGATGATGCTGCCAAGTCGTTGTGTCTGACCAAATGGGATGTCGACGGTGATGGTGAACTGTCCTATGAAGAGGCTGCCGCTGTCAGCGATATTGGTGAGACGTTCCGCAACAAGAGCAATATTGTACAGCTGAACGAGCTGCGCTATTTCACCTCGCTGAAAGCCGTACCCGAAAATGCCTTCCGTAGTGCCTCCTCGCTGCAGTCGGTTATACTGCCTGAGAGTGTCGATACCATCTGCAATATGGCTTTCTATTCCACAGGACTGCGCTATCTGGTGATGCTCAATGCTGAGAAAAAAGTGCCCTTCGGCTCAAGTTGCGTGCCTGCCAACAGCACAATTTTCGTGCCAGCAGCCATGCTGACAGAATACCAGAACGACAGTTTGTGGACGGCTAAGGCTACAGTTACTGAATATACTGGAATCCCCGAGGTAACAGCCGAAGCCAGTCGCATATATGGCCGCAAACTGGCCACTGTTACGATGAAGGTCACCGGTGCACCGGTTATCGGTACGCCCGATTATGTGTGTGACGAGATTGCCGATGCCAAAACACCTGTAGGACAGTATCCTATCGTGCTGACCCCGGGCCAAGTAATGACAAGTGGAGTAAAGTACACGGATGGTGTGTTCACCGTGGAGCCTGCTACCGTCACCGTTACGGCAAGGAGCTATCAGCGTGCCGAGGGTACTGAGAATCCAGTATTCGAAGCCGATTACAAGGGATTCCGCAATAGTGAGACAGCCGATGTGCTGACGGTGAAGCCTACGTTCAGCTGTGAAGCCACAGCCGACAGTCCTGCCGGCGAATACGAGATAACGGTAGGAGGCGCTGAGGCTGCCAACTATGTGTTCAGCTATGTTCCCGGCGTGCTGACCGTCCTTGATCCTGCTGGTATCGCAGCTGTTACTGCTGCCGATGTGAAGGCGGGAAAGGTGTTCGACCTACAGGGACGCAGGACTACAACGCTGAAGCGAGGCGTGTATATCCTGAACGGCAGGAAAATCGTTGTTAAGTAAGTGTGACGATAAGCGCCAATTGGCGCTTATCGTTTTTCTATCAGACTATTGGCACGAACAAGTGCCAAGTCAATGTGGTTGCAGATGTTCTCCTCACCCAGCAGCTGGTCGAAATGATTGCGACGCAGCACCGCCTCAACCTTGGGATTGACACCTGAGAGCACGATGGTAATACCTTCTTTCTGGCTCATTAGGCACATGTTTTCAAGGTTGTGCAGGCCTGTTGAGTCAATGAAGGGTACCTTACGCATACGAATGATACGTACCTTGGGCCGGTCGCCGTAACGAGCCATCAAATCCTCGAAACGGTTGCCGGCACCGAAGAAATAAGGGCCGTTGATTTCGTAGACCTCCACTCCCTTTGGAATGGTGAGGTGTTCCAGATTGCCCGACTGCATATCAGCATCTTCGTTCAGATCGATCTCGTCATAGACTGCCTTAACATCGGTGGTCTCCGACATGCGTCTCATGAAGAGCAGACAGGCACAGATGAGGCCCACTTCGATGGCTATCGTAAGGTCGAAGATAATGGTGAGCAGGAAGGTGAGCACCAACACGGTGACATCGCTCTTGGGGTTGCGTGTCAGTGCCAGGAACGAGCGCCAGCCGCTCATGCCGTAGCTTACTACGACCAGTACGCCAGCCAGACAGGCCATGGGGATGTATTGCGCCAATGGCATGAGGAACAGGAAAATGAGTAGCAGCACCACGGCATGAACAATGCCAGCAATGGGGGTGCGGCCGCCGTTGTTGATGTTGGTCATGGTGCGGGCAATGGCTCCCGTAGCGGGAATGCCGCCGAAGAGGGGCGATACGATGTTGGCCACGCCCTGGCCTATCAGCTCGGTGTTGGAGTTGTGGTGGTCGCCAATCACACCGTCGGCCACAGTGGCAGAAAGAAGACTCTCAATGGCTCCCAAAATGGCTATTGTCATGGCAGGTGTAACCAGTCCCTTGATAGTCTCCCACGATAGCTCGGGCATTACCGCATCGGGCAGTTGGGAGTCGATGCTGAAACGGTCGCCAATGGTCTCGATGCTGGTGATTCCTGCATACTGCTTGAGCAGCAGGGCTGCTATCGTCATCACGATAATGGCCACAAGGGAGCCGGGGATGCGCTTACTGAACTTAGGCGTGACGGAGATGATAAGCACGCTGGCCAGTCCGATAAGTGTGCTCCATAGGTCGATGCTGCCCATGTTTTGGAAGTACACAATCCATTTTTCAATGAAGTCGGCTGGCACAGAGGCTACCTGCATGCCTAACAGGTCCTTCACCTGTGTGGTGAAGATGGTTACGGCAATACCGCTGGTGAATCCTACGATGATGGGGTAGGGAATGTACTTGATGATGGTGCCTAGATGCAATAATCCGAAACCGATGAGAAACACACCGGCCATGAGCGTGGCAATGGTAAGTCCCTGCATGCCATACTGGTTGATGATGCCTGCCACAATAACAATAAAGGCTCCTGTGGGACCGCCAATCTGAACCTTGCTTCCGCCAAGGACAGAGATGGCAAGGCCTGCCACGATGGCAGTAATGATACCTTTCTCGGGCGATACCCCACTGGCTATGCCAAAGGCAATGGCTAAGGGCAATGCTACAATGCCCACGATGATGCCTGCCATGAGGTCGGCCATCAGCGTCTGACGGTCGTAATTCCGAATGGCCGAAATCATTTTCGGCTTGAAATCAAATGTCTTCACGTTGTTTTTACAATTTAAATCTTTTTACCAGTTGATGTTTGGCTGCAAAGTTACACCATATTTGTCAGATGGCCAAGGAAAATAAATGCAAAGATTCCTTAAATACCCAATCAATTGACGAAGATTTAGTGGCAAATGAAAAAAAACTGCCACAAATGCCTTTCGTTTATGGAAAAATTACTATTTTTGCATGGAAATATCTAAACACCGCGCTATTTTATATTATATAAGCCAATCAATTATGAAAATCATCGCTAAAACTTTCTTCGTGGCATGCCTTTCATTGTTTGTCATGGCGTGTGATAGCAGGCAAGATGCTATCGAGGACTTACGCATGCTGGTCGAGGACATCCGTGAGAACGGTGGAGAATATACGGCTGAGCAATGGGCCGATGCCGAGGGTATCTATGAACAGGTAATGGATGACCTGGAACAGTATGAATTTACGCAAGGCGAGAAGACTGAGATTTCCAAGCTAAAGGGAGAGTACATGGCAGCCATTGCCCAGTGGAAGGTGCAGGAGAAGTTCGGTGTGGTAAAGGACCTTATCGAACAGGCCACTGGAGCGGGCAAGGCCATTATGGAAAATATCACCGGTGCTGTGGAAGAGAATGAATAACAAACAAATCATTAATAGTGTATCATGAATAAAAAACAATTACTAGGAAACAAACTGCTGGTAGCCGGAATGGTGCTGGCAAGTGCCTGTATGACATCATGCTGTGGCAAAGATGCCAAGATTGACATACCGGTTGAGGTGAAGGCATATTATGACAAGGACATCGTGTCGGCAGACGAAAAGGATGCTGTTTCGGCTTATTTTGACCTCTCGAACGGAATCATTGAGGCCTATAAGACCAATCCAGGTGCCGAGCAGCTGATGAAGCAGTGTGTGAATCGCCTTACCAGCGGGGAGAATTGTACCGTTTATTCCATGGGTGATGATAAGATTGAGCCGCTGGAGCTGAAACAGACAGCACTCTACAATAAGATTGTGGACGCTTCGTCCTATTCACGGCAGATGGCTCCCATTGAGAAGACACTTTCTCAGATTGTTGCCGAAGGTAAGAGTGCATTGCTGGTGACCGACTTTGAGGAGTATACCCCTGACAAGCGCGTTCAGCATGCCAGTTTCGCTGCACCCTATTTCCAAAAATGGCTACAGGCCAACAAGGACATCACTTTCTTCGTGTTCAACTATAAGGAGGGTAAGGCCGATAAGCATCTGTATTTTATCGTGTTTGACAATAAGCAGCATCTTCTCCTGAAGCAGGTGCGCGAGTCCATGGGCGGTTCAATGCCTAATGGCGAGTTCACATTGTCGCCCGATGCATATAGCTGCACAACCAAGTATCTCAGTGCCACCAAGGGCGGTAACTTCCATGACGGAAATGGTGATGACGTAGTGACCAATGTCAATGAAGATGGTATCGGCAACTGCTATACCAATTATGGCGAGGGCGCACGTATGGAGTATTATCCTACGGGCGATATCTGGAGCAATATTCTGACTAATGCCCAGGGCTGTGCTGAGCCAGGCTATACACCATTGTTCACCGACTTGCTTCGCAATCTCTTCTTTGATTTCTCGAACCAGGATTCGTATATTATTAAGAAACTTGATGTGCGCGTGACCAATGTGGAGCAGGACTTCCAGAAGTTTGCCGCCTACAATGTGTGGAACAAGGATAAGCAAGAGTATGCCAATATTTACGACAGTTTCGATGAGAACGGAGAACCTGCGCTGCTTTCTGAGCATGATTACAGCAAGGGAAAGGGCGCTACAAATGAAATCAAGGATATGTTCGTACTCGACCAGAAACTCTTTGAAGAAACCTTCAGCCAGTCGGCTGGCAAGGAAACAGAGATAGGTATCAACTTCGCACCCGTATTCAATGGAACACCCATTGGCGCTACTGATACCGACATGCTGCGCATCGATGTGGTAATAGCCGAGAGCGAGCCCAACCTCTCACCCCGTCTTGATGAACTCTTCACGTTTGGTGTCAACAATAACCTGAAGGATGCTATTGCCGTGACCCTCCAGAATATGAATCCTCGTGGCACAGTCATCTATACTTATTTCCTTAAAATGGCAGAATAAGCAAGAAAGTAAATATAAAAACAAATTAAAAATCTAAAATTATGAATGGATCTGTAGTATCGGCCTATATCATCGGCCTTGTGGTTTTCTTAGTGTTAATGCTTGTCTCGGTTCTCATAGCCAATGGTATTCCCTATGAGCTGGGTGCTAACCCCAAAGATAAGGCAAAGCGTAAGATGTGGTTCTGGATTGTTTGCGCACTGGTTCCAGTCTGTGTGTTTGCCATCAACTATTTTGCTGGTTATCAGGGTATCAAGGTGCCTTCGAAAGCTGCTGCCTATATGCAGGCTATGAGCATTGCTACAGGTGTGGCTACCGTGCTCTATATAATCTGTGGCGTAGTATTGGCAAAGATTTTCAACCACGGCAAACTGTCGAGCTGGTTCTAAACATAAGTTTGAGAAAATAGATAACCCTATCTGCTCGACAAGCGATAAACGCCTGTCGGGCAGATTATTGCAAAAAACAAAAAAAGAAAGATAAATGGCAAAACTATTTGTAATAGCTATTGGCGGTACGGGTATGCGATGCTTGGAATCGTTCGTCCACCTGTGTGCCATTGGCATGTTCGACAATCATGAGGTTGACATCCTGACGCTTGACACTGACCAGAGCAACGGTAACAAGGGAAGGGTGGAAGAACTTATTGATATATATAATAAGGTAAAATCGAACGACGAGACAAAGATTGACGGTGGCACCATCAACCGTGATACCTTTTTCTCGGCTAAGTTGAACCTGTATAAGTTCTATACCAACTACGGCGACCAGAGCCGCAAGTCGTTCAAGGTGCTCTCTCACACCAGTAACAATGAGACCAAAGGCGAGAACAAGGATGTATCCGACTTGTTCTATGATGAGGCTACCGTGCAGGAATTTGAACTTGACCACGGCTATCGCGCTCAGACCCACTTGGGATCAATGCTGATGTATCACGGCATTATCGAGGCTGCTCGCAATGCCCGCCAGAAAGGTGACAACGCTGAGGATCAGGACCGCAACCTAAAGGCATTTTTGGAGAAGATGCAGGAGGCACAAAACGATGCCCGTGTATTCGTGTTTGGTTCTGTCTTTGGTGGAACGGGCGCTTCCAGCATTCCCGTTATCCCCGTAGCATTACGTGATGCTGCTGAGATTCTCAGTGACGGTCATACGCTCGACCTTACCAACGTGAAGTTTGGTGCCACATTGCTCACCAACTATTTCTCGTTCAACTCACCCAATGCTCAGTACAAAGCTGCACAGAAAGTGGTGGCCGACTCTAACAACTTTGCGCTGAACAGCCAGGCTGCCATGCAGTTCTATCAGGCTGACCCCACGGTGAGAGCCACCTACAAGCGTTTCTACCACATCGGTTGGCCGATGCCGAAGCTTGATGTAGGCAGCAAGGGTGACACCATCACAGGTGGACAGGAGCAGAAGAATGCCTGTCACGTGGTAGAGCTGATGTGTGCCTGCGCAGCTTACGACTTCTTCACGGTTGAAGATGCCGAGCTGAGCCGTCCCGAAGCTGAATACTTCTACCGTTCGGTAGGTGACGAGGATGGCGTGCTCAACTTCCATGGTAATGATTTCCTTACCAATGGCGTGCTGTTCGAGAACAAGTTGGGCGCTTTCTTCACCTTTGCTCACATGGTGCTCTCGCAGAGTGATGCAGCATGGAGCGACGAGTCGGATCCCAATGTAGGATCGCATAGTTTTATAGCATTGTTTGACAGACAGAATATCCATGACTATGATAATATTACTTTGAACCAGTGCAAGGAAATCAATGATTATCTGCGCTTCTTCGGATATAAGTTCAACAAGGACAACACAATGGTGAAGGGGTGGATATATCAACTCTATGATTCTGTGAAACCAGGACGATTCCTCTTTAATGAGATAGCTTTCAAGAATATGCGTCAGGAGATGAAAAGCATCAGTTGCGGACAGCTATTCATTGAGCCCAGCCATAACTGGAGTAAGATGGAGGGCGTTTTCAACAAGAGCGATAATTCGGTTGACGAACTTGCAAAGATTCTCACTGAAGAGAAGAGCAAGCCGCGTGTGGCTGACCAGATGGTGAACACAACGAAGGAGAAGTTCCTGGCTCACATCTACAACGCCATTACATTGAAACAGAAGTTTGAACTTAAATAAATAAGATGCTTTATGGCAAACTACATACCGTTAGTAATTGAAGTTGAAGGGAAAAGCAGACCTTCTGGCGTGCAGACCAAGTGGGAACCCTTCAAAAATATGCAGATTTTCACTCGCGACATCGTCACGCCAGCCATCAGCCTGGATTCGAATGATGTTGCAGCCATCGTTTCCGGTGTTCCTACTGCATACGCCCGCGCGAACCTTTTTAATAATGCGATGAACTACAACAAGGGTGCCGATGACGGTGCCTTGAACCTCAACGCTTATTATGGACAGTTGGCAAGCGAGTGGCGCGGTTTCATCGCCTGTATCGCCCTTGACCATCAGCGTGTCGAGGTGGAGCGTGTGAAACTTACTTATTCCGATGGAAAGGACATCAAGGAAACGGCCAATATTTATGAACCGAAGGGCGCTTTCGGTAATATGCTCTTTGAGCGTAAGATGCTTTGGAGTGACCTTGAGGCTCAGGGGCCCGAGCGTGGCATCCCATTCATCGATGTCATTAAGTACGATGGTAAGGTGGTGGGTGCTACTTCACCTGACTGCCTGCTCTTTACCTCAGTATCATACAAGGTGCAGCCAAACAAGGAGCGTCCTTTCGTAGATTTCAATACGGGACGTTTCATTGACCCGTTGAAGAACGACATGCAGGCACCTCAGACACTGTCGCTCTATGCCTATGTTCGCCATCTTTCCGAGAGCCTCGACAAACTGTCGAAATATTACGAGGGTGTGAAGTCGTCGATTGGCACAAATCTGCAGCCAAACTACTCCAACCTTGTGAGCATCCTGGAGTCATGGCTCACTGAGATTGAGAAATATGCCGCTGAGAAGGGCTATAAGCTCGATGCTGCCTCAACACCTCAGGTGGAATGTTTCCAGAAACCGTTCTCGCTGGCATTCAACTTCAAGAACCAGCTCTATGGAATCAATGGTACGATTGTTACCGAGTTCCGTGACGGTGCTATTGAGTTCAACCCGAAGGATCTGATGCTGCCCAGTGATGCTGAGATTGCTCGTCTGATTATTTCCGGAGCAGTGAAGGAGGGCGTTGACCGTACATCGAAACTGCCTGTGTATGTCATGCCGGCTGAGAAGAAAGACCACACGGGAGCCGTCACGGGTACTGCATATTTCGCTCTGCCGTTGAGCACACTGGGCGTAAGCGTCTTTGGTGATAATATTGGTGCGCTGGTGGGACAGGCCTCTAATGGTTCGGCTATCAAATCGAAGATGACTGCCGTCTACTTCGAGGAGAACGAGTACAACAATCTGGAGGTGAAACTGACACTGCAGATAGAGAATGGTACCACACAGGAGATTCCTGTGGTGTATACGGTGAAAGGTGTAGTAAGAAATGCTGACATTATCATCTGGCCGAACTTCATCTCAAAGTACTGGGACCGCTACTATCTCTATTCTGAGATGCCCCACTACACCTTCTCGCAAGACTTCCCCTTCCGTGCCGTTCCTTTCGTCGGTGATAAGGACAATGATTTCCAGATTATCCCTGCCGACGACAATCTTGTAGAACCGCTTTATCTGGCCAAGGCTAACCAGCCGCAGAACAACGAGACGAAGAACGTGAAGGTTGAACTGCATATTGAGTCGAATGACAAGACTGCAGGTAATAAGTACAAGTACGAAATCTATGAGTCGAACCAGCCGTTTAAGGGTTTGAAGCTCACCACGACGACAGAGAAGCATGCCGGTTTCCTCATTGTTCGTTATGATGTGAACCTTAATTCCGATTATCCGCACATCGTGACTGAAGAGCCTCGCAGCAAGGTGCGCGCGGGCGTGGATTTCGGTAGTACTAATACCTCAGTGGCCTTCTGCGATAGTGCAACAGGGCAAGTAGATGGTCTTCAGTTCAAGAATCGTCGTGTGTCACTGCTCAGTATTGACGAGGATGACAATGGTGTGGCTGACGAGAAACACCTGCTGTTCTTCCAGTCGAACCCCATTAAGTCGAATGCCATCAAGAGTGTGCTGACACTCCACGATCCCAACCGTTTATCGACGAATAATGGTACGTTGCTGATTACTGAGATCAGTCAGGCCGTTAAAGGTGGCTTCCCCTGCTTCAGTAGCAATCTGCCTATTGCCTCAGTTACTGATAAACTGATTCAGCTGAACTGTGCTAAGTGTGGTCCTGTGAACCAGGTTCATAACATGAAGTGGGTTGACGATGATATAGACAAGGCCTATAAGGTAGCTTTCCTGTCATCCCTGATGCAACAGGTTTATGCTGAGTTGTTCGACCGTAATGAACGCTTCTATCCGGAGTGTGTTATCTGGTCGTTCCCGTCAGCTATGAGCAGGAGTCTGCTGAATAGCTATGAGGCTATTTGGAGTGAACTGAGCAAGTGCAATCCGTTGACACCGAAGCGGTCGACCGGAGGCACTGGCAACGTTTATGAACTAAAGGTGTCGAGCCATAATAACAGTGATGCCGATGATGCTCCACAGGCAAATCCTTTTGGTGGCAGCAATGATGCTTTTGGGAACAATGACCCGTTCGGAGGCAATTCATTTGGCAGCAGCTTTGGTGGCGGTAGTGACCCGTTTGCGGGCGGTGGCGGCCTTAATGGCGATCCCTTCGGTGGCAATAGCGGCTTCGGAAGTAGTGCTGGCTTTGGAGGCGATGCCAATGGCAGCAATCCATTCGGTGGAGGTAAGGATGCCTTTGGTGCAGCAGGCAGCGTAGGACAACAGAATGCTGGTCAGCCGCAGTTCGTTATTGACAACGATGACGAGAAGATTGAATTTAATGTTGAGAAGATTGTCGGTGAGAATATTTCTGTTTTCCAGAGTATGACTGAGGCTTGTGCCGTTGCCAATTATCTTTCTTCTCTCAATACTATTTCGGTAAGAGACCGTAATACGCTGACTGTATGTTTCGATATTGGTGGTAGCACTACTGACATCTCAGCACTGACCATGCTGGATAATGGTTCGAAGCTGACGATGATAAAGCAGAGCTCTATCCGTTTTGCTGCGCAACGTGTGTCTCAGGCCACGAAGTTCTCACCAAATTTCCAGAAGGTCCTGTTGCAGACCTGTGACAACTTCGGACTGAAGATTCAGGGATTGAACCTCATGGAGTCGAAGTTCACACCAGCAACGGCTCCATACTACTTCGAACAGATGGTCGATCGCCTGACGGCTGATCAGTTGCCCTTTTTCTACAAGCAGATTGCTATCAATTGCCGCGACCTGTTCTGTGTGAACCTGTATGTCACAGGTCTCATCATGTACTATGCAGGCATGATTGTGAAGAAACTCATCAAGCAGGTGCGCAACAGTAAGGAATGCTCATGGCTTGCGCAGCCAGGACAGCCCGCCAAACCTTACGTAAACATTGTGTTTGCAGGCAAGGGTGCCCGTATCATGGAATGGCTGAGTGTCACCAATGGTAAGATGGCTATGGAGTACTACCTGAATATGTTCATGGGTGGTATGGGTGGTAATCAGGAAGCTGCACAATATCTTCCTAACTATCCGCGCATCGTATTCCCACAGGCAGGCTTGGTTGACGTGAAATATGAAGTATCGAAGGGCCTGACGATAAAGAATACATCGCTCTACCGTCCGCAGAACGAGGCTCCGATGGAGATTATCGGTGAGGGTGGATTCAGCCTTAACGTTGATGGTGGCATGAAGCCCGTCAGCTATGACAACTCGATTACGCCCGACATGATTCGCTTCATTGGCTCGCAGTTCTATACCAATCCAGTGGCTGGCGACAAGTTCGTTGCGTTCATCAAGTACTTCTACACCTTTGCCAAGGAGAATTTCAACATGACAATGCCATGGCAGGTGATTGAAGGAGGACTGCGTAATATGAACATTACAGCTTACATTCAGAACCTGCCCGAGTATCACAAGGCTAAGCAAAGCAAGGGCGGTTTCGACTTCGTGGCACCTATCATCGTTCTGGAAGGCATGAAGTTCTACGATGAGTTCTTACTTAAAGGAATCAACGCACAATGAATTGTGGATTTATAATCAGGTTGTCGGGGAACAAGATTTCGTTCCTCTACAACAAAGCTGACAAGAATGGTCTGTTCCCCTTTGACGGGAACAGACCTGTTCTGCCTTTGGCCATACTTCGCAAGGATACTGAGTTGGTGATTGGCGATTCAGCACTGAAAGCACATCAGACAGGCTCGACCGATGCCTTTGTTGATATTTTGAAGGATGCCAAGCGCGAGGGAACGTTCAGCCTGAATGGCCAGAATCATCCCTATGGCGCTTTGTTGCCCTTGGCAGTAGAGAAGTATATCAAGGAATTCATGCAGCAAGCTTATCTGTTACAGGGTAAAACCTATGATGAGCTGAAACCTGAGTTGCCCATAGGCTTCCTGTTCAATGACTGTGTGAGCGATGCTGATCAGGAATATGTGATGCAGGCTTTCGCCAATCATGGCTATCACAATATCTCGAAGATAGATTTCAGCACCTTCTTGTTCAACAATTTCAGTACCTCTCATGTGCTGGTGGTGTCGGGCGACGGTCACGATATTTCTCTACGCATCTACGACCGTGAGAGCAAATCCGTAATAAAGCAACGTCTCCTTCCCGGAGCAGGTGTTGACCCTCGTGTAAAAGCTGTGGCCGAGTTGTTCTATAACAACCTTACACCAGCTGGAGCAACGAAGGAGAAGGCTATGCCCAAACTTGAGATGGAAGCTGCGACGGTGCTTGAGTCGGGTACGCTCCTTGACCGTGAGGGCGTTGTCAATATCGACGGCATGCGTTTTGAGTTCTTTGCCATGCGTTCTGAGATCAAGGCGGCTTCGACCAATGTTTCCAGTCAGTCAGGAAATATTGGTGTTGCCGAGTTCCTCCATGAGGCAGGCATTGATATGGATTCCTGCTCTATGATTGTGTCGCCCACTTTGGCAGCCAATACCTATTTCCGCAATGAGCTGAAGACCTCTTTCCCTGAAATCAAGTTTGTCGATGAAGGTGCTGAGAAAGAGGTGCTCAAGGCGATTGACAAGGGAATGCGTGAAGGTGGTTTCGACATGCATAAGTTTGATGATGCTGACAGCGAGATCATTGATGATGCTCCTGTGGTAAAGAAAACCAACGAAGATGGTGTTACTATTCTGGGTAACAAGATGGCAAAGAAGGATATAAAGGGTGAGCCTCATGCTACTTATATCATTTTTAATATCACGGTACCCAAGGATGCCCGTTATGTTGAGATTCACCGTCGAGACTTCAATGCGGCCAAGGAAGACGAGCAGCTCATTGCCACCGTGGCTCCCACTTACGATGATGTTGAGGGAGAGGATGGGGAGCAGCGAACTATCGTCGCTACCGAGTACACGGATTCGGGGCTGAAAGAACGCACTGCATATAAATATAATTTTGTGGCTGTGTATTTTGATGAGTTTGGTCAGGAGTCGCATACGGCTGACCTTGAACTCAGCTACAAGACAGTCCCTGAGGTGGTAGGTAATGAGAAACCTATCCAGCTGCTGCTTACCAACGACAACGAAAAGAATGCAACGCTGAAGTGGACGACTCAGAAGCGTGCCAAACTGAAAGTCTACTACAACATGCAGCCTTTCAGCTATAAGGTCAACGATCCGATTGCCGATGAGTCTGAGATTCCGGGAGTTGAGCTCATCATTGACGATGCAGACCAACAGTATGTCGTGAAGAAAGACTTCCATGGCGAATATTTCTATCTGCCTGTCACCGTGAGAAACGGAAAGATGGTTGCCGGCGATCCCGTTTGTATCCAGTCGAAGCCACAGCCCCATAACGTGAAAGCCACCTATGTAGCTGAGGAAGACGTGGTGCGTGTGGAATGGGACTGGGACGACTTGCACAATGTACAGGTGGTATGGCAGTATCCAGGTGACAACCGTACACCTGTTGATGTCCAGCCCACCAGCGATCAGGGCAGTGTAGATATTGCCAAGTCGCCCAAGCAGTCGCAGGTCATTGTTGAGGTACGTTCAGTCTTCACCAGTGCTGTCGATGGCTCACAGGTGGTCAGTGTCCCGGTTAAACGTACCGTAACTGTTCCTGTCGCCGGTGTTGAGCTTACCGAGGTGAAGAGAAACGGCAACAAGTACACCTATACACTTTCTACACAGGGTAATGTGCGTGTGCCGTGCGACTTGCGCCTGTTGGTAAAAGAGGGGAGCGAGGATTTCGAAACTCCAGATAAGCGTATTGATATCAAGCGTGAGCATTGGCAGCAGGGAAATCAGTCCAAGCAGTTCGACTTCACGCCCAAGGATAAGTATGCTGACCTGAACTTCCGTCTCGTGCTCGTTGACGACTCCTATGCCAGCCGCATCAACTTCATTGCGCAGAGCTTCACATTGCAAGGCCCTGAGCGTCCTGCCAATGTTCCGCCTACGCCTAAGAAGGTCAAGCCCGAACCTGTTGCCGATGATGGCGAGACAGGAACGTTTACCGAGCCTGTAACTCCTAATAATGGCGGTGGCAAGGGCGGTAGCCACACTGTGCGTAATCTCGTTGTTCTGTTACTGCTGTTAGTTGCTGGCTATTTCGGCTATACTCAGTTCGCCTCTGACAAGTCGGGAGGGGATCCGGAACTACCAAAGCAAGTTGACTATACATCTGCAACAGTTACCAACAACACCCTCTCGCTCTATGTGGGTGACACCGAGATGCTCACTGTCACGGGCGAACCTCAGGGAGCCAGCGAGGCTATCAACTGGGTGTCAAAGAATACAGCTATTGCTTCCGTTTCGAGCGACGGCACTGTAACAGCCCACAAGAAAGGCAAGGTCGAAATCGAGGGTACTACTGCCCGTTCGGGACTGACGCTTACTGCTACTGTCACCGTGAAGGAGAAAGACACTACTGCGGAGCGTTATACCTCCATCAGCGCCTCGCCCACTTCGCTTCAGCTTAGCGTGGGTCAGAGTTCCCGTATTTCTCTGAACCTTACACCGCAGAAAGCCAAGGAAAGTATCTCTTGGGAAACCGGAGATCGGAATGTGGCCTCTGTCGATCAGTCTGGCAATGTCTATGCCAAGGGTGTCGGTAAAACGATAATTATTGCCGCTACTGAGAAATCGAACAAGCAGGTTACTATCTCGGTAAGAGTGAGCGGTGGTACCACAACTCCACCTACTCCTCAGCCAAATACTGGAGGTGGTGGCTTCCATTTTGAGAAAAAGGTACCTTGATACGAAAAACGGGGAGCGTCAATGAAGCGCTCCCCGTTTTTATCCTTTTAAATAATCGACTGCTTATTCTTATTTTTGCTTCAGCAGGTCGCGAATCTCGGCCAGCAGTTCCTCCTGTGTGGGACCCTTGGGTGCCTCTGGAGCAGCGGCAGCAGCCTCTTCTTCCTTTTTCTTCAGGTTCGACAGCTTGTTGATACCCTTGATGAGCAAGAAGATACAGAAGGCCACGATGATGAAGTCGAGCGTCGTCTGCAGGAACTGTCCGTAGTTGATGGTCACAGGATCCTTGTCTGGTGTGAGTGGGTTAACGGGCAGCTTTAGGCTTAGTTCGGTGAAGTTGATACCGCCAATCAGCCATCCTATAGGAGGCATGATGACATCATTGACCAGTGAGCTGACAATCTTGCCGAATGCTCCACCGATGATTACACCGACTGCCATGTCCATCACGTTGCCGCGCATGGCAAATTCCTTGAATTCTTTAACAAATCCCATAATTCTTACGTTTTTAAAGGTTATTATTTTGTTGTTTATTGTTTGATATATAATGATTCATCGTTTTTTTGCTATCTGCATTTTGCAATAAGTATCTGTTGGAGGCGATAAGCGTTCTTTTTGATTTTCATATTCCTTTTTTCAATTTTATTAAGATTGAATTTTGATGCAAATATAGGAAAAATTTTGTAACTTTGCGCTCAGAACAAAGAAAAAATGTATCAAAAGCATCAAAATTTGTTGAGTATTTAGTTTATAACCCTTTAAATAAACACTAAAAAACATGACAAAAGTAGCTATCAACGGCTTTGGCCGTATCGGTCGCCTCGCATTCCGTCAGATGTTCGAGGCTGAAGGTTATGAAGTAGTAGCAATCAACGATCTGACCAGCCCCAAGATGCTGGCTCACCTGTTGAAGTATGACACCGCTCAGGGCGGTTTCTGCGGCAAGTTCGGTGAGAACAAGCACACTGTAGAAGCTGGTGAGGATTACATCGTAGTCGATGGCAAGAAGATCACCATCTATGCTATTCCTAACGCTGCTGAGCTGCCTTGGGGCAAGCTGGACGTAGACGTTGTTCTGGAGTGCACAGGTTTCTATACTTCCAAGGAGAAGGCTTCTGCTCACCTGACCGCTGGTGCCAAGAAGGTTGTGATTTCTGCTCCTGCTGGCAATGACCTGCCCACCATCGTTTACAATGTGAACCACAAGACGCTGACTCCCGCTGACAAGGTGATTTCGGCTGCTTCTTGCACCACCAACTGCTTGGCTCCTATGACCAAGGCTCTGAACGACTTTGCTGCTATCCAGAGCGGTATCATGACCACCGTTCACGCTTACACTGGCGACCAGATGATTCTCGACGGTCCTCAGCGCAAGGGTGATGTGCAGCGTGCTCGTGCTGGTGCTCAGAACATCGTTCCTAACTCAACTGGTGCTGCCAAGGCTATCGGTCTCGTTATCCCCGAGCTGAACGGTAAGCTGATCGGTGCTGCTCAGCGCGTTCCCACTCCCACAGGTTCTACCACAATCCTGCACGCTGTTGTGAAGGGCGAGGTTACCGTTGAGGGTATCAACGCTGCTATGAAGGCTGCTCAGAACGAGAGCTTCGGTTACACTGAGGAGAAGCTCGTTTCCAGCGACATCATCGGTATGAAGTTCGGTTCTCTGTTCGATGCTAACCAGACCATGGTAAGCAAGATCGGTGACGGCAACTCTCTCGTACAGGTTGTTGCTTGGTATGACAATGAGAACTCTTACACTTCTCAGATGGTTCGCACCATTAAGTACCTCGCTGAGCTGAAATAAGATTCAGGGCATACAAATCTCAGCTGAGTGATTGCTCAGCTGAGATTATTTTAAAAGCCGTCCGATGATTCATCGGGCGGCTTCTTTTATATGAATGTTTTATAGTTCGTAGATACGTTTGGCGTAGCCCTCGTGAGGCGACAGGCTCAAGTCAGCCCGTCGAGTTCGCGCTTGAGTGCCTGCAGGTCGTCGCGTACATCGATCAGTCGGCTCAATACCTCGGCACTGCGGTCGGCACCGTCACGATTGGCACTAATCATCTTCTTGGCAGCCGCCAACTTGAAGCCACGCACTTTCACAAGGTTATGGATAAGCTTTATCTGCTCAATGTCCTTCTCTGAGTACTGGCGTACATTGTTGCTGCCTGCTGTCTTGGGTTTCAGGTAGGGAAATTCGGTCTCCCAGTAGCGCAATGTACTTTCGTTCAGGCCAAACATCTCTGCCACTTCCTTTATAGAGTAATAGAGCTTCAGGTTTTTGTTTAGATTGAGTGCCATAATAACGGATTTTGTTTTTGCAAAGATACGGAAAATACTTGAATTAGCATACGCTTTCACTCTACTTTTTTATGATTAAAGGCATACTATGTAGTGTCCCACCTCATTTCTTTTTACAAAATCGGCGACTTTGTTAGCTCATTTGCCTCCAGTCATTTTGTATACAATCATCGGAGGCTATGCCAATAGCATGCCTCCGATGATGATGTATGGCTTGTGAAGGACACACTCATGGTTGCTACGAAGAGCAACATCAGTAGATAACTAATATCTTTTTAGAGACCGTTATCAGTTATGTCAAGTATTCCGGGGTGCAGTAGTTTTTGATGTTAAAAATCGGCTCACTAGTAAAACCCTGTATTTGTGGATTGTTGGGATCACGCCAGTCGCTTCTGCGTCTGCTTAAATTTGCACACAACGATTCGCCAACTTTTTTATTTTCCACCTCAAATGTCTGATAGTCATCTACTTTTGGTGACGGATTTCATAATTCAACAGACTTTTTTCTCTAACAGGGCAGTTACAATCTCCAAGTGGGCAGTTGCAATCTCTAATAGAGTAAGACATTAAATTTATTTTGAGAAAGGTTGTCAGGTTGTCAAAATCATTTGTGGTAAATAGTTTGGCAACCTTTATTGAGGTTGACAGGTTGCCAGAAGGTTGTCAATTCATAGCGACAGCATAGCAGCGTCGCTTTTCGCTCAGGCTACGAACTTTTCTTTCCACTCATTGTGGAAGAGATATTTCATCTTGATTCTTGTCTGATCGTACATATCTGTTTTAGGCATTAAAGATGGTTCTTAACTCTGTTATCTATACCTTTTATCCCGCAAAAACCGTGTCATTACTCCGATATTCTCTCGAGAATTTACATGCAATCCATAGCTTTTCAAACCCTAAACAAGGCGATTGCGCATAAATTCTCTCGAGAATTTATGCATAACTACGCCTTTTCGTTCTTCTCAACAAGCATATTCATATTCCTGTCAACCTTCTGTCAACCTGTCAACCTATAAATAGGTTGTCATATTCCTTACAATACGACATTTTGACAACCTGACAACCTATATTTCGATTAGCACTTCATAAATATATGTCCTGATATTCGACTGGTCGGAGTCAGCGTAATCATTTGGAGCTTATCGATGGACTTCAGCGAGTCGTGGGTGTTTTTGTATCCCAGCGCCTCTGTCACGTCCTTTCTACCCGTCAAGTTTTTTTGTTTTTGCAAAGATACGGAAAATACTTGAATTAGCATACGCTTTCACTCTACTTTTTTATGATTAAAGGCATACGATGTAGTGTCCCGCCTCATCTCTTTTTACAAAGACGAAGCGTTTATAATACAAAGTCGACGAGTTTGTCCAACAAACTCGTCGACTTTGTTAGCTCATTTGACTCCAGTCATTTCATATACTATCATCGGAGGCTATGCCAATAGCATGCCTCCGATGATGATGTATGATAGGGCATTCTTTCTGCCAGTTGTGTCTTATTTGCGAGTGAAGGTTGAAACACTGGTCTTATCTTTGTCGACAAGTGCCAAGGTGGTACCCGTGATGGTTGCTGTATAGATGTCTGCACCACCGTCATCGTAGGTGATGGCCAGGTCTTTGGTCTGCTCTGAGTAACTGTACTTGAAGTAGCGGGTGTCGCTTTCTGTCTTTTTTGTCTTCTTCTTGAATTCGGTCATTATTAATGTTCCTGTACCGTCATTGTTGAATGTAAGAGTGAGGGTTTCAATCTCATCATCATCATCGTCAGTATACTCCCATGTACCAACGAGCGAGTTTTCGTCGTCGTCATCGTCTTTACTACAGCTTGTGAAGGCCACACTCATGGTTGCTACGAAGAGCAACATTAGTAGATAACTAATTTTCTTCATTGTTTTTTACTTTTTTAATGATACAAAATGTTTATAAATTAGGTTTCTTTTGCAAAGTTATGTACATTTTAGTGTAAACGAATTAAATACGTGTTTCCGAATGGTTAACATATAAACCTTTTAGATACACTTTGCCGCCATCTTTTTAGAGACCGTTATCAGTTATGTCAAGTATTCCGGAGTGCAGTAGGTTTTGATGTTAAAAATCGGCTCATTAGTAAAACCCTGTGTTTGTGGATTGTTGGAAAACAGGAAATCCTGATGTGTGAGTGAAGATCACCCCTGCCACCTTCAGCAAGTCTTGGATCACGCCAGTCGCTTCTGCATCTGCTTTAATTTGCACACAACGATTTTCCAACTTTTTTATTTCAAACGTCAAACGTCTGATAGTCATCTACTTATGGTGACGGATTCTCAGAATTTAACAGGCATTTTCTCTAACTGAGCAGTTGTGATCTTTAACTGGGCAGTTGCAATCTCTAACAGGCCTGTTTGAAGCTCTAACTGCCCAGTTGCCTTCTAATAACTGCTGACATCCTGAGGGAAAAATTTTGAAAACGATGCCCATTTTGGGGAGAAACGAACAGGCTCTTCCCAAAAGCCGTCACCGTAAGCGGCTGACTAACAGACGTTTGGCATAACGTTTTAAACAAACGTCTTCACAGTATATGACATAATTTGACAGTGATTTGAAGACCCCTCCCGACCTCCCCTGAAGGGGAGGAGCATAAAGTCTCGGAAGACTTTAGACGGAAGACGAAAGAATCGATAACGAAAAGACACAAGGATTTACCAGTGGGCCAAAAAATGCACCCTCTTTTCCCAAAGAAGATGCATTCAATCCTTTAATTAATTAAAAACACCGTAGCCTTTATGAGGACACACGGATTTTGTTGCAAAATTATGGTTTTGTTCTGTTTGTCCCTTAGGTTGGGTGTATCCGATTTGTTTACATATAAACTCAACGGATACGCTTTTGCTCTTTTTATTTTGTCAGGTCGGAAAGTATTCGTACCTTTGCATTGTACCTGCATGAAGTGTGTCCGGCTTTGCATCAAGGCTGGAACACGGTAGGGACTGTATATATTGGAAAGCGTTCTACAAGGCGCTTTGTGCTGGCAGACCTGAATCTCGCAAATTCAAAATAGCAAGCCAGAACAAGGCAACAGTAGAGCTCAGAGAGGTATGTATGATACTTTCTCCTTAATCCTTGTGCGATAGCTGCAGTAAGGGTGTGAGGCGGTGTTCATATATACAGCGTGGGCCTCTGCATGTTGCTCGTTCGGTTTGCGAGGGCATGCGAGAGCCTAGGTTTGCGGGACGAGTGGCAATGAAGAGCTGCCCCGCTTTTTTATATATATGGTAAGGCTATGTAGGAAAAGAATAATATGTTTGCGGCTATGGGCAGTGAGTTGCAGCGTCTTTAGAAAGAATAGGCAAGTGATGAGCGTGCACATTGGCAGTGAGATACGCAGGGTAATGGAAGAGCAGGGACATTCGGTGACCTGGCTTTCATGCAGGTATGGCTGTTCGCGGGTGAATATGTACAAAATCTTTGATAAGGCAAGTATAGACACACATGCCTTATTGCGTTTCTCGTCTATTCTGAATTTTGATTTCTTCAGTTTCTATAGCAACGAGTTGTGCAACAGGCTCTCGCCAAAGAGTACAGACTGATGCAGCCTGCTCACTTTCTTGCTTACATGATTTGTGATATCTCCTTCATGTCGGCCACTTCCTTCAGGCTTTCCATGATTGACCTGACATTCTCGCGGTCGTGGACACGGAGGTCGATAGTGCCTTCGAAAATGCCGTCCTCGCTGGTGAATGTCAGTTTGCGGATGTCGACGCTGAGCTGCTGGGAGATGATGTTCGTGACTTCATTGACCAATCCGCGACGGTCTATTCCGCTCATGTGGATAGTTGCATCGAAGAAAAGCTTCTTGTGCATGTCCCATTTGGCATCAAGGATGCGGTTGCCGTAGCTGGTCTTCAGTCGGTTGGCTACCGGGCATGCGCGCTTGTGAATCTCTATTTGGTTCTTGTTGTCGATGTAACCCAGCACATCGTCACCAGGAATGGGGTGGCAGCAAGTGGGGAATCTGTATTGCTGTATATTGTCGTCGGTGATGAAGATGGGCTTCTTGCGGTTGAACTTCTCTGGTACGACAAACAGTTCGGGCTGCTTGGGCTCTTCCTTCTTCTTCGATTTCACGAAAGGCACGTATTTGCGCCATCCTCCGCCCGATGAGGGTTTCTTTCCTGTCAGTTCGTCAATGTCCTTCTCACCCAGCAGGATAGTCTTGTCGCCCAGTGCCTGATAGAACTCGTCTCGATGGTGGAGGTCGTGGAATTCGGTAAGCTGGTCAATCATGGCGAGTGTGGGCTCTATGCCGTTCTTTTTGAACCATTCTTCAAGCAGCGCTTCGCCATTCTTCTGTATCTCACGGTTGTCTCGGCGTAGAATGGCCTGGATTTTCGCTTTTGCTTTTGCCGTAGACACGAAGCTGATCCATGATGGCGAAACATGTTGTGACTTGGAGGTGAGTATTTCTACCTGATCACCGCTTTGCAGCTTGTGGCTCAGGGGTACCAGCTTGTGATTTACTTTGGCTCCGATACAATGGCTGCCCAGGAAGGTATGAATGGAGAAGGCAAAGTCGAGCGCTGTGCAATCGGAGGGCATGGTCTTAATCTCGCCTTTGGGTGTGAAGATGAATATCTCGCTGGCAAAAAGGTTCAGCTTGATGGCATCGAGGAAGTCCATGGCATCGGGCTGAGGATCATCGAGAATCTCTTTGATGGTGTGCAGCCATTCGTTCAGCTCATTCTCGTTCTCGTCTTCAGTATATTCATCGCCTTCCTTGCCCTCTTTGTATTTCCAGTGGGCTGCCAGTCCTTGCTCGGCTATCTCGTCCATGCGGTCGGAGCGTATCTGAACCTCTATCCAGTGGCCTTGCTTGGACATGAGGGTGACGTGGAGTGCTTGATAGCCGTTAGATTTGGGATGGTTCACCCAGTCGCGTAGACGGTCGGGATGGCTGCGATAGAGCTGACTTAGCTCTACGTAGATATTGAAGCACTCCTTGGCCTCTGCTTCGCGGCTGGTGGGTGTGAAGATGATGCGCACGGCGAGAATGTCATAGATTTCATCGAATGTCACGTGCTTGTTCTGCATCTTGCTCCAGATGGAGTAGGGGGTCTTTACACGCTCTCGGATCTCGTATTTCAGTCCCATGCGCTGGAGCATCTCCTCGATAGGAGCTGTGAACTGGTCGAACGACTGGTGACGCGACAGCTGGGTGTCGGATAGTTTACGCTCTATGGCGGCATACTCCTCAGGATGCTCGAAGCGGAAGCTCAGGTTCTCAAGCTCAGACTTTATCTTGTAAAGTCCCAGACGGTGGGCCAGTGGTGCATAGAGATAGAGCGTCTCACCGGCAATTTTGTACTGCTTGTTGGCTGGCTGAGAGTCGAGGGTGCGCATGTTGTGCAGGCGGTCGGCAATCTTGATGAGAATCACGCGGATGTCTTCGCTCATGGTGAGCAGTAACTTTTTGAAGTTCTCGGCCTGAGCCGAGGCCTGTTCGCCAAAGATGCCACCGCTGATTTTGGTGAGACCATCCACAATCTGGGCTATCTTGGGCCCGAACATGTTGGCGATGTCCTCAACAGTGTATTCGGTATCTTCTACGACATCGTGGAGCAAGGCCGAACAGATACTTGTCGAGCCGAGCCCTATCTCTGAGCATACAATCTGTGCTACGGCTATAGGGTGCATGATATAGGGTTCGCCCGAAAGTCGGCGTACGCCCTTGTGAGCCTGCTTTGCAAAATTGAAGGCCTTGGTGATGAGGTCAATCTTCTGACGGTGACGCGAGTTCATATAGCTGTCGAGCAGCTGTTGAAAGGCATCATTGATAAGTTTCTCATCGGCGGCTTCCCGCTGTTTAAGTTCGTCGTCCATAGTGTCCTTGTTATCTTACTTTGAGCTTCTGACCTGCACGTATGTCGTTGCCCTTCAGACCGTTTAGCCTGCGCAGGTTGGCTACGGTGGTGCCGTTGCGTTTTGCAATGGCACCAAGGTTGTCACCTCGTCTCACGGTAACGGTGGTGCCTGTACGCGCACGGCGACTCTTGGTACCGCGTTTCCCGTTGTAGGCTGGTGGGGCACTTACTTCGACAACGTCGCGCTTGTTCAGCAGTTCGCTGCTGTTATAGTTATAGATGGTGTCTTGCAGGTCAATAAAACGTACGGCATCTGTTGGCAAAAGTCGAATTGCCGAAGGTCGGGTAGCTCCAGGTACTAAGTCCTGTCGGTAGCTGGGGTTCAGCTCGCGAAGCATCTCGATGTCGACTCCCAGTATAGGGGCAATTTGGCCGAAGTGTACGTTGCGGCTCACCATGATGGTGTCTGTCTTGGCAGGCAGTTCGGTGCGCATGGGACAGATGTTGTGCTCGCAGTAGTAATTCATGGCATAGTTGGCAGCAATAAAGGCAGGCACGTAGCCGCGTGTCTCCTTTGGCAGATACGGGTAGATTTTCCAGTAGTCTTTAGTACCTGCACGATGAATTGCTTTCATAATGTTGGCGGGGCCGCAGTTATAGGCTGCAATGACCAGGCTCCAGTCTTCAAAGATGTTGTAGAGGTCTCTAAGATAATGGGCTGCAGCATAGGATGAGCGTATGGGGTCGCGGCGTTCATCTACCAGTGAGTTGATTTCCAGTCCGTAGTCCTTACCTGTAACGAGCATGAACTGCCATAGTCCCGTGGCACCAGCCCGGGAAACAGCTCTTGGGTTGAGTGCCGACTCGATGATAGGTAGGTATTTCAGCTCCAGTGGCAACCTGTAGGCTTCGAGAGCTTCCTCGAAGATAGGTATGTAGAAATTCGATGCACCGAGCATATAGCTGATGGAACGGCGCAATCGGCCTGTATAGCGATCGATGAATGATTGTACTACCTCGTTATAGGGCATCTCCATCATTGTGGGCATACGGCGCAGACGGTCGATGTAGGTCTCACGCTCGTAGGTGGGATTCACGTTGCTCGTCTGACAGTCGCTATCGAAGCTGAGATAGGTCTTCGAATGATAAAGGTTGAGCAGGCTGTCAAGGTCTGAGGTCATGGCATCGGGGAAGTCAATCTCTTCTCGATTGCCTTGCTCATCGGTGATGAAGAGCTTGTCGTCTTCGTTCTGTGCTGCTGCGGGGAGCACCAGTAGCACGCAGGCAGAAAAGAACGATATGACAATCCTTTGCCATCTTCCGAAGTGAGTATATGAGTAAATATCCATATCTATTGCTTGGTTTCAGGTTGAGATGTTCTCCCTGCACTTTGGGTAGACTTTAGAAGTTCAGGCTGCAGTTCACGCCAAATGATGTGGCATAGAGCGGATTCTTTGACGGTCCGGCTCCCATCACCGATGGCTGTACCCTCATGGTGAGATCTTTCGAAATATCGAATTCCGACAATTCGGCATCTACATAGGCATCGATAACCGACAGCGCATAGATTCCTATCATGGCAAAGAAGCTGAGGTCGCGCCAGCGACGGTACTTGTCTTTTCGGCTCTTAAAGATCTGCTTATAGCGATCTATGTTTGAATTGTCGATGGAACGTCCCAGATGCAGGAACTTGTTGTAGCTTGCTGTGTTGGGGTCGTCATCCATAATGTCGAGATAGGCCTGCTGATAGTCTTTGTACATCATGCTGTTCCAAGACATGGCGTAGATACAGCCAATGAAGCCGCCATAGACTAATGGCAGTTTCCAGTATTTGCGGTTGTATATCTGTCCGCCTCCAGGGATAACGAGTGCCAGCCACAGAGCACGTTGCGGATTGGGGCGCCAGGCACTCCAGTCATGCTGTCCTTCCAGATTGTCGGGTAACGGCTGCGGAACATAGAGGAATGCTGCGCTGTCCGTGACAGCATCTGCTGTGCGAATGGTGGCTGCAATCGAGTCTGCAAGCATTTTACTGTACATGGAGTCAACTGCGGCAACGATGGAATCGTTTGCCTCCTCCTGTGCCCTCAGCGTGGGCATGAAGATGAAAAGATGGAGCATGAAGAATAGCGTGCAGACCATCCATCTGCGCATATCACAACATTGGGTATCTCGGTTGCTATTCTTCATTCCTAATACGGAAGTATTTTTTAGTTTTCTAAATGAAGTCTCTGTAGGATGGAGTCCAGTTCTTCTTTGTCGGCAAAAGGTATGCTGATCTTGCCTTTTCCTGTGGGGGAACAGGTGAGCTGAACTTTCAACTGAAATAAATCAGAGAGTCGCTTCTTGAGGTTATTATACTCTTTAGGAAGCTGTGACTTCGAAGAAATCTTCTTGTGGGCCGTCTGAACGTCTTCACCGTTCTTCAGCATTTGCACCATTTCTTCAACCTTGCGCACGGAGTACTGGTTTTTCTGTACCTCCTTGAATAGCTTCAGCTGCATGGAAGGCGAGTCGATGGCCAGCAACGCGCGTGCATGTCCCATGTCTATTTCATGATTCTTCAGCGCCATCTGTATTTGGGCCGGCAGCTTCAGCAGTCGCATGTAATTGGTGACGGCAGTCCTGCTTTTACCTACACGCTCCGAGATGCGTTCCTGAGTCATGCCTGTGGTCTCAGCCAAATGCTCGTAAGCCAAAGCTATCTCAATAGCATTAAGATCCTCGCGCTGTATGTTCTCAACGAGCGCAAGTTCCATGACATTTTCATCTTCTACGGTACGAATATAAGCAGGTATGCTGGTCAGTCCGGCAATCTGGGATGCGCGCCAACGACGTTCACCGGCAATAATCTGATATCGCTCGGGAGCCACTTGCCTTAGTGTGATGGGGGCTATGATGCCCATGGTCTGTATACTGTTGGCCAGCTCTTGCATAGCTGTTTCGTCAAATTCGCGACGTGGCTGGTCTGGGTTAGGCTCTATCTGGCTGATAGGTATCTCGTTTAGGTTCGATGAGCCTTGTGTGCGCACATCGCTCGTGTCGATGAGGGCATCCAGTCCGCGACCTATTCCCATATCGTCAAGCCCGCGTCCCATTACGGCTGTGCCTTTTGCGTATTTCTTGTGAACTGCCATAGTATGCCTCCTAAATTAGGGGGTGAGGTCTGAACAAGCGTCAATCAGACTTTTTATAGAATAATAATTTGGTGGTCTGCGCTTGTTCAGACCCCTCCATTAGCTAATCCTGGGAACAATTGTTCTTATTGATGATTTCCTTTGCCAATGCCAGATGGTTCTTGCTACCAGTCGAGTCTGCATCGTAAAGTATGACGGGCAGACCGTGAGAAGGACTTTCAGAAAGCTTCACATTGCGCTGAATGACCGTTTTGAATACCAGTTCCTGGAAATGGCGTTTCACTTCATCGTATATCTGATTGGCCAAGCGCAGGCGTGAATCATACATCGTCAGCAGGAAACCTTCTATCTCAAGACGGGGATTCAGTTTCGACTTGATAATCTTGATGGTGTTCAGTAGCTTGGAGATTCCTTCCAAGGCAAAATATTCGCATTGAACGGGAATAATGACCGAGTCAGCTGCAGTAAGTGCATTTACGGTGATAAGGCCCAGTGAGGGCGAACAATCTATGAGAATATAGTCATATTCAGAACGGATAGGGTCAAGCAATTGCTTGATAACTTTCTCACGGTTCTCGAGGTTCAGCATTTCTATCTCGGCTCCTACCAAATCTATATGGCTTGGTATGATGTCGAGTCCGTCAATATCCGTGGTATATATTGCATCACGCACATCTGCTTTATCAATGATGCATTCATAGAGGGAGCAGTCAACTTCCTTGATGTCGACACCCAGTCCGCTTGATGCGTTGGCTTGTGGGTCAGCATCGACTACAAGCACATTCTTTTCTAGGGTAGCCAGCGAAGCAGCCAAGTTGATGGTTGTCGTTGTCTTGCCAACACCACCTTTCTGGTTGGCTAAAGCAATGATTTTTCCCATTTTTTGTCTGTTTTCTAATATAAATTGAGTTGCAAAGGTACACAATTTCTGTATAATTCATTTGCTTTCCTCTATTATTTTAGATTTTTAAGCATTTTGTCAAATACCTGTATGTATGAAATGGGAACGTTATATTTCTTGTTTGACTTATTTTAGGATAGCGTTATTTTATATATTTCTTGCTATTCGTGATATACACATTCTGCCTGGAACCATAGGTGTTGAGGTGGGCGAATGGAATGCAGCGACCAGAGATGTCGTAGACTATTGCACTTTCCCCCTTGCCATTATGCTGTGTAGGCATAATGGCAGAGGGAGTGGAAGCTTTCGTCATGCGCCATACGGCTAACATGGCATATTCGGAGGCAAAGGCTAACTGGTGGAAACCCTTGGTTATATCAGCATTGCCAGTGCTTACACTCCATCCGTCGAGCAAGTCGATGGGCAACATGTTCTGTTGGTTGAAGTGCTCAAAGGCATAGTCGAGGTTCTGCTCAAATGACTGCAATGCGTTCTCTGCATGGGTTTTGTTGTTGTACGTAGTGGTGTTGTAGGGGGCTGCATCTACGTAGGCACGCATCAATACGTCGTCGAACCATGCATTGAAACCTTCTTCAGCCTTATTGTCAGTAGGCCATTTGAAAAATACCACACCACTGATGCGCTTACCCTTGGCAAAGTTGCTCCAACTGCTTTTAGCAAGGGCATCAACATCGGTGAGATAGCTTTCTTCGCCTGTCACGCGGTAGAGTTCGGCAGTGCCGGCGAGCATCGTTCCAGTGTTGTAAGTATAAGCCGTTCCCGAAGGGCCGTTGCTGTCTACGTGGGTTCTGTACTTGTTACGTCCTTCACCCACATATTGTATCTCGCCTGTGACGGCACCCAGCATGTCCCAATAGACACCAGTTTGCCTGTTAAGCAGTTTTTCCTTTTGCCATGCATATACTTTCTTGGCCATTTCCAGATAGACATCAGAGTGTTTACGCATTTTGTTGGTACGAGTGCCGTCGGGCAGGATGTAGTAATAACGCAAATTGGCCTGCTCATCATTGGTTTTATAGATTTCGTAAAGCCATACGAGGGGTTGGATGATAGGGCCATTGGAGCAGGAGTGCTTCGAGTTGTAGCCTGGCCCCCATGAAATGCCACCGTAGTCGTTACCATTAGCATCGGGGCAGCAGTCCCATCCGTCGATGCAATAGTTGGCCAGATATTCGGCTTTTTCAAGATAGGCGTTGTCGCCCGTCAGCTTGTAGGCACGCACCAGTTCACGGCATATCCACATTTGGTCGTCGTACACGTTCTCTATGCCAGTGACGGCTGCTGTTCCTTTGGAGCCGCCACGGTGAACACCATAGATGCTCCAGTTGCTGATTCGGGCATAGGAGTTCAATGTATAGGTACCACGGTAATAGTCGAGCGAGTTGAAGAGTTGTTTTAGTCGTGTAACGAAGCGGTCGTGATGGTCGGCATATAGCTGCGGTGCTTTTTCGCGCAGTGCCTCAAGAGCCTGCAGCACAGAACAATGGGCCTCAAGGGCAGCAGTATAAGGCCACACGTCGGCTGTTCCGCTGCCTTGTTGTGTACTTACGTCATAAGTGTCATACATACGTATGTTGGATGTACTACCTGTGAATGAGCGCTCCATGGTGGCATCGGTCATGAGGATGGCGCGCTCCAGATTCTGAAGGGCCTGCTCTTCGTCGGTGGTTGCCGCAGCAACACCACAGCACATGAGAATAGATAAGCTGATGGTGATAATTCTTTTCTTCATTTCTTGAAATACTTCTTGTTGTTCTTTATTAGGATAGTTGTGTTGGTGTGGCTCTCTTTAACAGGCTGGCCGAGAAGATTGTAGGTCGCTGTGGGTTGCGACTTAATCGCAACGTACTGGACAGGACGAACAGCACTGGTCTGTTCGCCAAGCAGCTTCCAGGACCCGAGCATGATGTCGTTTGAATTTTGAGTCTCGGTGATGACAAGACGATAGTAGCGGAAAGGCTTGCCGTAGTTGGAATTCTTCAAACTGTAGTCATCATTCATAATACCGGCCCGTCTCATCTCGTCAATGGCTTCCATGAGCATCATGCCTGTTTCCTGTCGGGATGTGTCGTGAACGTCGTTGCTCATGTCGTATTGTACAGTCCAGTAGGGGTTAATGATGAACCATTCCTTGTTTAGGGCAGCCAGTTCGGCTGAGCGTGCCTGTTCTAACAACCATTTCGCATAGCGGAACTGATGTTCTTCGTCGAGCTTACCCGACAGAACCCATTGTGTGATATAGCGTACAAAGATACCTTTGAACAGTCCGCCGTCTTCCTGATTGTAGTTCTGGCGCTCGTTCATGATGCCCTTGGGGGAATACCACTTGCCGAAGAGTAGTAGGTCTAAGAGGTCGGTAGCCGTCTGACGGTAGTGTTCCTCACCTGTAATCTTGTAAAGTTCGAGTAGTCCGCCAACCCAGGTTCCCTGATTATAGGAGAAGGTCACCTCATGGTCTTCGTTGGTGGCATTGTCTTTGATAACGCCATCGGGGAAACGGTTGTGTGAGTACATGTATTCATAGATGCGCAGTGCCCAGTCCAGATAATTCTGTTCCTGCGTATGCTGATAAAGACGGGCAGCTAGAATCATGGCTGGCGCATTCGAGCAGGAAGTCTTGTACTTGCCGTCGCCCGTCTTATTCTTGTTCCAGTGAATACCGCCACCGTCAACGTCGGACCATCCGCCAACGATGTCGTTAAAGAGTGTCTTTACCTGTGCTAAGTACATGCGGTTCAAGTTGTTGTTGGCATCGCAGCCGCGTAGCAGGGCAAGTGCCATCCACTCCATATCGTCATAAAAGTGGTTGATGAGGGTATTGCCGTTGCGTGCACGTGCTCCATTCACCATCTGGTTTATCTTGTTGAGCTTTGACGACGCCTGTGTGCGATTGTAATTGTCGATATAGTTGTCGATGGCATGTGCCTGCCACCAGTAGCCGCCCCAGTCGTAGTTATGCTTAGACTCATCGATAGCCCAATGTTTGAACCAGTATATACCGTTGCTGCCTTCTTTGAGCTCCAGCTCGTTTTCGCAGAACTGTAGCATGCGGTCGGCTACATAGGCATAGTCGACATTTGCTCCCTGAGTACCTAATGGATAGTACTGTTCATAGCAGTCGATAGTCATTGATGCCGCATTGTGCTGCAGATCGAGTGTCACCCACTGAGTACCGTCGTTCGAGGCCAGCAGTTCCCAGCAATTGGGGCGGCGGTCACGGTAGCCCTGAGTCGTCATGCCCAGTGCATAGGCTGAAATGGCCGTTGGCTCATTGAACTCATATTGGAACCAGGCATTCACCATACCGTTGTAGCGTGTCGAACCATCGAAGTTGTCAATCTGCTCACGGTCGGCATTGGGAATTTCGGCCATGGTGGTGGCATTGTTGTCGATGAGATACTGGGCATTGCGACCTTTGGCTGAGGCCGTGACAGTTCCATTGTCTTCAGTAGCCAGATTTTCATCATCGCTTCCCGGATATCCATGTAGTTGGAAATCTGCAATGCGTACCCCTATCGTTCCAGACGCAGCCTTCAGTGTCAGTTTAAAGAAGGAGTAGGCACCAGTTATGCCACCGTTGATCTGACGCTCACGGTATCTGTTCGTAGCAGGGATGCTGAAATTGCGTACTTTGCGCCATTCTAGTCCGTCATTTGATACTTCTATCTGTACCTCTTTTAGGTCGCACTTTGCATCATCTCCGCTGACAATGGAAAAGCCTTTCATGACGTAGGGCCGGCGGGCTTTTAGTACTATCTCCTCGGAACCATTGAGTTGAGGCAGTGTGAAGAGGGTGAGGTCATTCTTGTCGAAGAGTGGAGTCAAGTCAGTTTCAAACCCTATAGCTTCGTAGGTACAGTCGTCAACGATGCTGTAGTCAGTAAGGGTCTTCTGTGCTTCAGCAGAAGATAGTGATATGGAAAGAGCTGTGAATAGCAGTAATTTTTTCATTTTTTCAGTTCGTTGGTGAATGAATAGGGGAATGACTCACTGCTGATGCCACGCAGACGGTTGGGCTGCGACTGCATGTCGAAGACAATGCTACCGCCCTTCAACAGTTGCGTGTGCTCCAAATAGTTCTTGTCATAGGACTGGCCGTTGAACGTCATCTTCCCGATGTAGGGCGAGTTCACGCCTCGGGCATCAATCGTAAGCTTCTTTCCCGTTGGCAGATGCAGGGCTATGTGGTCGAAGTAGGGCGTACCAACGGCATATTGGCCTGAACCAGGACATACAGGGTAGAAGCCCATGGCCGAGAAGACATACCAAGCCGAAGTCTGGCCGTTGTCTTCGTCACCGCAGTAGCCGTCGGGGTTTGCATTATAGAAACGGTCCATTACCTCGCGGATGCGTTTCTGTGCTTTCCAGGGCTGTCCGGCCCAGTCGTACAGGTAAATCATGTGCTGGATGGGCTGGTTGCCGTGGGCATAGTTGCCCATGTTCATAATCTGCATTTCACGGATTTCGTGGATGACGCTGCGGTAGTAGCTCTCGTCAAACAATGGCGGTACGTTGAACACTGAGTCGAGCATACTGACGAACACTTCCTTGCCGCCCATCAGACGAATGAGTCCTTCGGGGTCGTGGAATACCGACCACGTATAGTGCCAGGCATTGCCTTCAGTGAAAGCATCACCCCACTTTAGCGGTGAGAAGGGCGACTGGAATGTTCCGTCTTCGTTGCGTCCGCGCATCAGCTTAGTCTCCTTATTGAACACGTTCTTATAGTTCATGGCATGTTCTCGGAAAGGCTTCAGTTCTTTCTCTTTCTTTCCGAGTTTCTTTCCCAGTTGGTAGATACACCAGTCATCGTAGGCATATTCCAATGTGCGGGCCACATTTTCGTTAATACCCACATTATAGGGTACATAGCCTAAGCGGTTGTAGTAGTCATAGCCCATACGTCCTGTTGAGCCTACCTGTGGATGAACGGTATTGGCACCGTGGACGACCGCCTGCCATAGCGATTCGATATCATAGCCTTTAAGTCCTTTGAGATAGGCATCGGCTACGACAGATGCAGAGTTGTTGCCCACCATGCAACCACGGTGGCCGGGGCTGGCCCATTCGGGCAGGAAGCCGCTCTCCTTGTAGCAGTTTACCAGACCCTCTTGCATCTCCTCATTCATCTCAGGATAGACAAGGTTGAGCAGGGGGAACAAACAGCGGAAGGTGTCCCAGAAACCTGTATCGGTGAAATAGTAACCGGGGCATACTTCGCCGGTATGCGGACTGTAGTGTATGGGCTTGCCCTCTGAGTCGATTTCATAGAACGAACGAGGGAAGAGCACTGAGCGGTAGAGACAGCTATAGAAAGTGCGTAGGTGGTCAATGTTCGGGTCATCGACCTCAATGCGGCCCAGCACATCGTTCCAGCATTTGCGTCCAGTAGCACATACCTCGTCGAACGAGTGGTTGCCCAGTTCTTTCAGATTGCGCCAAGCCTGCTCCTCGCTGATGAATGACGAGGCTACACGCAGTTCGACTTGCTGGCCACGGCATGTCTTCATTGAGACGACAGCTCCCTGACGGTCGCCCTCAATCTGCTGACTTAATGTGAAATCGTGGCTTGCCTGCATGACGAAGTAGTTCCGGAAATTCTGGGGTACACCACCACTGTTCTTCACAGTGTAGCCGGTAATCTGACGTTTGGCTGCATTGACCTTTACTTGTGAGCCTCCGTCGAAGGCATCGACAATGATGTTGGCCTGTTCGGTATCAGGGAAAGTGAAGCGAATGATGGCAGCACGATTGGTCGGAACCACTTCGGCCACTACGTCCCAGTCAGCCAGATATACTCTATAATAATAAGGTGTAGCTACTTCGGCCTTGTGCGAGAACCAGGAGGCACGCTCATCCTCATTGAAAACTGGTTTGCCCGTAGTGGCCATGACAGCGAACTGGCCATAGTCATTAATCCACGGTGAAGGCTGGTGGGTCTGCTTGATGCCGCGAATCTTGTCTTCAGTATATACGTACTGCCATCCGTCGCCCATGCGGCCTGTCTGCGGAGTCCAGAAGTTCATTCCCCAAGGCATGGCCACGGCAGGGTATGTGTTACCTGTAGACAAAGAGTGTTTAGACAATGTACCCACCAATGTGCTGACATAGTCAACAGGATTGGTGGCAGCATTTGCAGCTATTGCTGATGTGATAAATAAGCTGATAAAAAGTCGTTTCATGTTAAGTGGTTTTGATTTTTCGCTAAAATTAATCAAATTTTCGCGAAAATCCAATGAATTCTCGCGAAAATTTGATTTTGTTGACTATAGGACTTACCATTGAATGGCTTGGTCCTCGTTCGGAATCTGCGTATTTAGCTGACGCTCCAGCGTAATGGCACCCGTGACGGCGTACTCTTGTTTAAAGCCTTCGACCGAGGTGTAGTCGGTGAAGAGATAGTTGATACCCCGAATAACCACATAGCGATGTTTTAGGTAAGGCTGGATGTCGTCCATCTCTTCAATGATGTCATAGGAAGCAGTACCATTGTTTTTGAATCCATTGAGGACTGCATTGTCTGAGTAGATGTCAACAGAGCCGCGTGTGGCACCAACAGCCTCTGGGATGAAATGGAAGAACACTTTGTAGTTCTCTCGGTCAACACGTGTCTCATCAATGTCGCCCGCATAGAAGAAGATCGTGGTATCGTTTTTCACATAACCACGCTTCTCCTCCAAACCTGTTCCGCCGTTGGGAGCAGATGCGATAGATAGTTTTAGGGTCGTAGCCGAGTAGTTGCCTGAATAGTCATTGTAGGGATAGACACGCAGCATGGCCTTCGAATAGTTCTTACGTGGATGCGGCGTATAGCCAGGATGCCCTGGGGCAATCTGTATAGGCAAAACCCATTTCTCTACCATGTTTTTAGGGCTCCCCTTAAAAATGGTATTGAAGTCGAACTGAATTCGGAGCAATGCAATATCCTGTCCGCTTGGAATCGTCAGCACCTCGGGATAGCTGGCCATACCGTCGTAGAGTCCCATATCTTTATAGTAAAGGTCTTCGATGTCTGAACGGTATGCTGGTGTACCGAATCGGGCCGTATTGAGCACGTTCAAGGTATCGAAGTGGGTGAAGTAGACATCGCGGGTGGCACTGTTATGGGTACTGCCAGCCACGATGACAGGTAGATCGTAATAAGAAATACCCATACCCAACTCAGGGGTCTTGTCTTCTTTCAGACGGGTATAGGGAACATAGATAGCTGTAACTCCGTTGTCGTTGAGTGGTGCCTTGAAGCTGATGTACTGCTCGTATTGTTCGTCTTCCCACTCGTCGTTGCATGCAATACAGAAGGGGAAAGCAAGGAGTAGGAGACCCAGCCCCCAGCCCCTTCCTACGAGGGAGGGGAGTATATATTTTTTCATGTTACTGCTTTTCATACTATTTTTGAATTAAATGGATAGTATATTTTATTCGTTTGTAATCACTCTCTCCCTCACAGGGAGGGTATGAGGAGGACCTTTCTTAGTCGTTATACTGCCATCCGGGATTCTGCACCAAGTTGGGGTTCTTCTTGAGGTCATCGAAAGAGATAGGCCAGAAGTACATCTTGTCGGTGAAGACGGCTGAAAGGTTATAGACAGGAATGACTTTCATGAAGTCGAGCTTGTTCTGAGCTGTCGACTCGTCCATAAAGACGTTCAGACCATAGATTCGCTTGTTCTCTTCGATGGGAGCATCCATCCATCGGCGCAGGTCGAAGTAACGTTTACCCTCGCCCATGAACTCAATCATGCGCTCGCGCTTGATGCGTGTCCTGATGGCATCTGGGTCATCGTAGATAGTGGCATCTTCAGGATGGAAGTCGTAGTCGTGAAGACCGGCACGAATGCGTACAGGGCGCACACCGCGCTTAATCTCATTGATGTCGCGCGTTATGGCGTAGGCATTTCCCCTCCAGTCTTTCACGTCATAGCTCTTGCCTTTCTCCAGTTCATTGATACATTCGGCATACATGAGTAGGATGTCTGCATAGCGGATTGCAGGTTCCCACTTCTGGCGCAGGTGTCCATAATCACCATTGGTCGTTGCCCAATCATGGGGATTATAGAATTTCTTAATGCCGATACCTGTACGCAGGAACGAGAATGTGTTCTTATAGCCGTTTTCTGTTCCCCGATAATACCAGATAGCAACATTGTGCGAAGCATTCTCGCGATTGTCGTCGAGCTTTTCCCAGATGGAACCATGATAGCCCACAGAGGCATAGAAGCGAGGCTCACGCGAGGCATATTGCTTGGAAATGCTCATGCGATATGAATTTTGAGTGCTGGCACTCTGAGTCTGGTCGGCCAATATCTCTTTGTGGTAGTTGAAATCAGAACTTGTAATCTCAGAGCGTGGCACATTGCCTTGCGGGCGTGGACGGTCGTTGCCCATTTCGCCTGGTGAGCGCCACTCGCTATACATGCCGTCAATGTCTTTGCCGTCCCACATATAATATGTGTCAACCATCTTTTGGGTCATGCCGTGTGTGTTCCATCCCCCCATGCTGTAGGGCATTTCGTGCAGCACCAATGCATTGATGCCATTGTCGTTGTCGTTCTGGCCCATGTTACTGCCACGCGAGAAGATGATTTCAGGGTCGCGAGGTGAGACGTTGCCATTGAACAGGTCAGCGTATGAGAGATAGGGGTCAATGTTTCTCCATCCGTTGGGCCAGTCGTTCACGGAAAATTCTGGGTCATTGTGAGGCGTAACAGTTTCAGGTCTGCCTGGCTCGCCTTGAGGATTGAATCCAGTGGTGTGAAGTTCGTAGACCCCTAGGTCAATAACATCTTTACATGCAGCTGCAGCACGTGCCCATTTCGTGTCGTCATAGTCGAGTGACAGCAGATACTTGCCATCTGTGTTTTTCAGTTCACGTGCAATATTGTCGGTTACCGATGCAGGATGCTTGCCATTCTTCAGTTGACCGTTTGCCAAGGGGCTGGCGGCATAAGTGTAGACAATGGCACGTGCAGCTAGACAGGTTCCTTTGGAAGGACGGCAGATGTTGTCTTCATCGCGTTGACCAACGGCTTTCAGCTCGTTAGCAGCTTTCAGCATCTCATCAGCAATCCATTGCGCACATTCCTCATAGCTTGAACGGGGGTATGAGAGAACCTCATAGTCGGCTGTATAGTCTACGCCTTCATCAGGCAAGATGGGTATTGGGCCGTATTTGCGCAGTAACAGCCAGTAATAGTAAGCTCGCACGAAACGTGCTTGTCCGCGATAGTCATCAATCTCTTCGGCCTTCATCTTTGTGTTGAGATCGATGTTATGGATGAATGAGGTGGCCTGATTGATACCCTGATAGCAGCGCACCCATGCATTGTGTCCAACACCTTCGTTGTAGTTGCCTTCACGGAATGAATTATAGCTAGCCCAGTCAGCATCCTTACGGTCGCCGAAGGTGTTGTCGCGATCACCATAATAGATGTCGTCGGCAAAGCAGAAGGGGTTCCAGTCACTTCCATCGCCTCCGGTACCACCTTTTGAGCAAACTTCAAAGTTGACACCGTTGAGGAACGAATATGCATGTGCTAACCATTGGTCAACCTGTACACGGTCGTCGAACACGCTCTCCAATGTCTTACGGTCGACGAAGTATTTGTCAGAGTCAAGGTCTGCACAACTGGTTATTGCTGAGGCAAAACCGCATCCTACGGAGAAGACTAGCAGCCAGTTTTTTATATTATTTGTCTTCATAATCTTCAATTTTCAATATTCAATATTCAATTACAAATTGACTTGCATGCCGAGTGTCACAGCCTTGGTGATGGGGTAGTCCTCACCACGTGGTTGCAGAGATTCGGGATCCCAGGTGTCGAACTTCTTGTATAAGAAGAACAGGTTGGAACCGGAAACATAGAAACGAATGTTCTGGAAGTGAATCTTGTTGACAAGGCTCTTAGGCAGCGTATAGCCAATGTCCAGATTCTTCAAGCGCAGGTAGCGACCGTCACGCAACCAGAATGTGGAGTTGCGGTTATTGTTGCTGTTGTCTCCGTAAGTCAGTCGTGGATAGCTGGCCGAAGGATCTTCGTTGGCCTGCACGTTGACACCCATCTGTTGCATGATGGTTGCCGTTTCGGCATCAACCCAGCGGTTATCCATGGTTCCTTTGAATACATTACCCCATTGGCTCTCACTAAATGCCCATACGCATTTGCCATAGGTTAAGAAGGTCGATTTGCCAGCACCTTGTAGGTGGAGATTGAAGTCGAATCCCTTCCATGCCAATGAGATGCCCAAGCCGTAGATGAGATTGGGTCGGCTGGTAGCACCAATAGCGCAGATATCGCCGTCGTTCACTACACCGTCACCGTTCACGTCCTTGTACTTGATATCACCAGGCTGAACGGGACCGAACTCCTGTACGGGGTGATTGCGAATGTCGTCATAGTCTTTGAACAGGCCTTCGGCGATGAGACCGCGAACCTGGTCAACGCGATAGCCGTGCTGGTTCTGGTAGGCATAGACGTTGTTTTGCTCGTCGTACTGGCCAATCTCGTTCTTCGAGTAGGTCATGTTACCACGCAGGGTGACATGGAAGTCACCGAAGCGCTCCTCATAGCGGAAGTTTCCATCGATACCCTGAGACTTTACAGAACCGTAGTTGCGTTTAGGATAGTTCCACTCACCATTCTTTTCTACGTATTCAAGACCAGTCTCGGTGGGCAGGAAATGACGCTCCTGATAGATACCCGTACGTTTCTCATGGAAGTAGTCGACGGTTAGTGACAGCCTATCGTTGAATAGAACGAGGTCGATACCTAGGTCGTTTTTCGTAGCGACCTCCCATGTCACTGACTCCGAACCCACCTGACGGTAACGGGCACCGGTGTAGCTGTTGGTTCCCATACCGAAGGTATAGCCGTTGCCATCCTGCTCCAGTGTGTACAAATAGGGGAAACGGGTGCTGCCTGTAGCATCGCTACCAACCTTACCGTGAGAGAATCTTACCTTGAACATGTCGAGCCAAGGCGCAATTTTCTTCACAAAAGGCTCCTCACCGATATTCCAAGCCACCGACCATGCAGGGAAGAAGCCCCAACGGTGACCGTCGGCAAAGTTCTCTGAGCCGTTATAGCCGAAGTTGTAGTCGATGAAGTAGCGGTGCATGTAGTCGTAAGTGAACTGTGAGGCAAGTGCCTGGTTCTTTTTTGATACAGAGTTCTTGATGTCGTCGCCCAGATTCTGGGTGCTGATGTTCTGGTCTTCGGTGAATTTCACGTTCACACCAAAATTATGTGCCTTTGCAAAGCTACGGTCCCAGTGTAATAGCAGGTCGAGGAATTCGCGGCGCGAACCATCGTTTGAGCTGGTCTGTGTCATGTCTTGCACGGAACGAATCTGCTGGAAATCGAGTTCTCCGGTCTCAATGTCTCGTGAGCGAGCCAAGTAAAGGGCCGGCATGCGACGATGGCTGATATTGTTGCTGTTGTAAGTATCGAAGCCGAAGCGACCGGTAAATTTCAGTCCTTTGGTAATAAAGCCCAAATCCTGTTCCAATGTGACGTTGGTCTGAATATTGTTCTGCCACTCGTTGTTGTAACCTGTCTGTGTTGACGATACCCAAGGGTTAATGTAGTTGTCGTCAATTGTGTAGACGGTCTTGCCGTCAATGACCTCCTCTCGGATAACATTACCTTTTGAAGGCATGTAGCCGTTCGAATACATTACAGGCGAGAAAAGCGGGTTGTAGCCGAACATTTGTCCCCACACACGGTCATCGCCCAGACCCGGTGAGTTGCGTTTGTTCAAGTTGCCGCCGATACCCAGACGCAGCAGAGTGGTTTTGGTCACGTCGATATCGACATTCATTCGGTAGTTCCAGCGCTTATAGTTGGCGTTGGTGTCATATTTGTCGGTCAGGGTCTCATCGGTCTTATACATGCCTTCGTCTTCAGTATAAGCCATAGAGACATAGTAACGAGCTGTCTCTCCACCACCGCTGATGTTCAAGTTGGCGCGATAGCTCATAGCCCCGTCCTTCAGCAGAAGGTCTTGCCAGTCTACGTTCGGATACAGGTCTGGATCGAGCTTGTCGCGGATGATGCCCAATTCCACGTCTTGGTAGAGTACGCCCAAGTTACGAGTGATGCGGGCTTCGTTCACCAAATTGGCGTAGGTGAAGCCGTCGACAAACTCTGGTGTGATGGTTCGCGTGTTGTAGCTGGTCTCTACCTTACCGTTAATCTGTACCTTACCAGCCTTACCGTGTTTGGTGGTAATCAGGATAACGCCGTTAGCGCCTTTCGAACCGTAGATGGCCGTGGCCGAAGCATCTTTCAGCACTGAGAAGTTCTCGATATCCTCGATGTTTATGTCATCGATGTTCTCGCGCTCAAAACCATCCACAAGGATGTAGGCTTTCGAACTGGCACCAAAAGTGGAGATACCGCGAATCCAGAACTCAGAGGTGTTCTTGCCTGGCTGACCCGAACTCTGGAAAGCCATGATGCCAGGAACGTTACCTGCCAACGTGTTTGTCAGGTTCGAAGTGCTGTAATGTTTCAGGTCTTCCATCTTCACGTTCGAGACGGCACCCGTCACAGTGAGTTTCTTTTGTGTACCCATACCCGTGACCACCACTTCGTCAATGGCATTTTGCACATCTTCCTGCATAATGATGTCAATCGTCAGTTTGTCGCCTTTGATAAGAACCTCTTGAGTCTTGTAGCCGATGTAGCTGAACACTAGTGTGCGGTATTGCGGTACCTTAATCGAATAGTTACCATCGATGTCGGTAATGGTGCCCAAGCCTTTTGAGTCTTTCACAATGACGCTGGCACCAATGACCTCCATACCCGAAGAATCAACCACACGTCCTTTAATGGTATATTCGTTCTGAGCCATTGCCGACAAGGCAACGGTAAGCATCAGAAATAGGATTGTCAAATGTTTTTTCATGCCTTATTCCTCCTTCGCTTCTAAGTTTTCTTCCATGGTAATGGTGCGAATGGCAAAGTTGCTCGTATCGAGAATGTAGAAAATGAGCGTGTTCTCGCCCGTGATGGCATCGCGATGAACGTCATTTACGAGCCCGGTGGGGCGGTGGAAACGTGCAAAGTCACGCAGTTCGCCATTTTCGTTTCCGTAGGTATTGCCATCGGCATGGGTGGCATATCCACCGCCAGCATAGGTCTTCACAATACCCTCTGGGGTGAGAATGCGGATGGCATCATTGCGGCTGTCGCAGAAATAGAAATCGTAGATGTCCTCACGTCCTTCAGATTCATACTTTTCGTTCTTGACGAATGTTCCCTGATAGGGACGGCGCAGACGTGCCGATTTGCCGACACCGTCGACAAATCCTTCTTCCGACATGTCACCGGCAATGACGTAGGGGGATGTGAACTGCTTGGTGCTTTCATTGTAGTCAGAGCGAAGAATGTAGTTCCGATTGATGACAACAATATAGGCATATTTGCCTGAGGGATGTATGTCAATCTGGAACTCCCATCTTTTATCCTGAATGTTGAACAACTTTTCGAAAGCACCACTGCCTGTGCCTGAGTTTCTTAGATTACTCATGACGGCGGCGTTCCATCTTTGTCCAATGCCTCCCAAAGAATCGGGCAGGATATATTTCCAGTATGTGTCCATGTCAAGGCGAATGACCTCACCGTCTCGATAGCTGGTGAAGTAAAGTTCACCGTTAGGATGCAGCGATGCACCGTTGCACTGAATATAGTTGGCAAGGTTTGTAGGACGGGCATTTCGGTTAAACTGACCTGTTGCCTTGTCGCGGTTCACAATCCATACTGCATGCGAGCTTTCACCAGCGTTGTCGTTATCGGCAGCAATGATAAGGTGCTCGCGCCAACGTAGCTGGTCGTGAGTGGCAGAGTCGAGCCATGCCTGATCGGCATAGCTGTTCTTTACCATTCCTCCAGTGCCATCGATCTCTTCGCGATACATATAGGTTCCGTCTGCATTATACATGAAGGGGTCGACAGCAAAGTCGATGGTGCGCAAACGTTCATTGCTGAACGAACTCAGTGGCAGCAGATCCGTCACTGTGCGTTCTTTCAGGTCAATCATCTGTATGTCGTGTGCAATGTCGCCACAACGAGGCTCTTGGTCATAAACCACAAAAAGCTGATCGTGGTTGTAGGGCGAGAACTGCATGACACCGTCGTTCTTAAAGCCTGTACACTCGTCGAAACCGCCAGCATACCATTGCACTTGGTCAAAGGTCTCTGCGTTCTTTCCGCAGAGCTTGCCAACAACCATTTTTCGCTCATATTCAAAGCTCTTTTGAGCACGGACAGTCTGTTCCTGTCCATTTCCTCCTACAGTCACATCGACATGGCCAAAAAGTTTGATGCCTTCGACGTAATCGTAAGCAGCACTGGGAAGATAGCAGTAGATACTGTTGCTTCTGACACTGACAACAACGGCCTCTTTGTTTCCAATAGACACCTTGACTATGCTCGTGTCATTGCCGAAGTTACTTCCCTGAATGAAAATCTGCTGACCAACGCTGCCCGATTCCGGTGTAAAGCTGGTAATAGTCACAGGAGTCGACGGGTCATAAGGATCCGACGACTGCACGCCTACATAGTCCTGAGCCGTGGTCGAGGACTCACTACACGAGAGTGTAGCAAGTCCTGCGAGCACAGTTGCTGTCAGTACTAACGGTGTGATGATTCTTTTCGTTAGTATCATATCACTTAGGTTTTAATATTTCTTCTTTTTGATGGTTATTGTTTGTCAACAAGCACCTGCATCCAGAAGCCTCCAATAACTGAGCGGGCCTTGAAACCTATCATGCGGCCTGTCTTCGTGTCGTACCAGTCGCTGGTCGGCACGCGACTCTCAGTCTCGTTCATGTATTTGTAGATTGGCTCTACGAATTTCAGGAACGTGTCCTTGTCGCTGGCCATGGCCGCCGTCCACATAATCCAGTCGTTCTTGGTATAGTCCTTGCGGATATCGAGGGGCAGGCCGTATTTGTTCTGTTTCTTCAGGTAGTATTTTACGTCGCGCTCCATGGTACCGGCAGGGAATACGTTGGTCTGCCACAGCTTATCCCATATCATGTTGTATTTCTGGCTCCATGTGTTCTTGCGGTCGAAGGCCAGGCGGTAGTGATCACCTTCGCGAGCATCCTTCTCCCACTGCTTACCCATCTCGCGAGCACGGGACAGATATTTGTCGGCAGTTGCAGCATCGCCCTTCATACGGGCAATCTCCGCGAAAGCAGCCACACCCATGATGGCTTTGATTGACAGGTTGGCATTGTGGGCCCAGTGACCAGCGAAGTCGTCGGTGCAGAGCTGATTGGCAGGATCCTGTCCGTTCTCAGAGAGATAATCGGCCCAAATCTTGAGAATGTCGTAGTACTTGTCCACATAGTTGGTATTGCCGTCCTGCTTGCAGAGCTGTGCGGCCAGTGTCAGCATGTTGCCGGCTTCCTCCAGGGGCATGTCACCGCCATATACCTGTCCGTTGGCAATAGGATAGGTGCCCAGGTCATGAGCAGCGAAGGGTTTTGTCCAGCGTCCGCTGAGTGAGTAGTCAAAGATAGAGGTCATCATTGCTTTCTGCAGCTCGGGGTTGTAGCAGAGGAAGAGCGGAGCCTCGGGATATGTAAGGTCTACAGTGTTCACGCAACCGTTGGAGTTGTTCTCCTTCGAGAAAAACAGTAGGTTGCCTTCCTCATCTTGGAACAGCTTATGGGCAGCGATGACATGGCGATAGGCTGCCGACAGTATTTCGGCATAGTGCTCATTACCAGCTTTCAGTCCGTCGTCATAGATCATCTTGTCGAATTGACGGCAGCGCTGCATGATGTTCTTATATTGTGAGTTCATGCGGCTGAACATCTGGAAAATGCTCACGGTGCCTTGGTGAGCCCAGTAGCCCTTGTAGCGCTTGTACATATATTCGATGTCCTCAATCTCATCGTAGCCCATCATCATGAAACTGGCAGCCTGCTTGGTCTTGCCGAAATCATGAGTGTAGCAGAGCGTGTTACGCTCGCCAATGCTCACCTTTCCGTTGATAGCTGGCATGTAGAAGTAGCCCCAGTCAATACAGATACCGTCGCCTTTCTTGGCTAGAATAGGCTGGTCAATGGTTCCAGTGGCCACGTATTTCATGCCTTTTTCTTCGCCCAGGAAGGTACGGGTGGGCTGGCTGATCTTGTTCAGTGCCATCTCGGGGGTGGCAGTGAGCGTCAGTTGTATGTTGTGCTCCTTGTTGTCGGTGCTGCGCACTTGATAAGAGATGTAGTTAATGGGTGAAGAGAGCAGGTCGTAGTCATCAATAAGCATAGGTGCCGTGAATACTACGTCCAGCTCTACAGGCCCGCATATAAATGTGTAATATGTGTTGGTTGCCAGTACATCGACCGATTTCTGCTTGGCGGTCTCAATTTCTTTGGTACTCTTGCTGACGTTCTTGAACAGTCCGAAGTCGGTATAGGCACCGCCCGTGGTGTTGTGGCAGTGGGCTGCAATGATGTTCTCTCCCTCGTGGAGCAGACCTTTCAACTTGCCATCGAGATGCAGCTTCACACCCTCCACCCAGGTCTCACCTGTGTCGGCCACCTTGGTACCGTTGATGTATAGTTCGAATACGTCGTCGTGTGAGTAGACCATCCAGAGGTCTTCCTGCAGTTGGTCGGCCTTCAGGTCGATAACTCGACGCACATAGATATCGCTGTTTAGCTGACTCCAGTGGGTGCGTACAAAGCTCAGACCATCGCTGCCCCATGCTGCCTTTCCGCGCTTCCAACCTTCGGGCTTATAGCCGGGTTTTGTCCATCCTGTACCTTTTTGGAGGTCACGGGTGTAGTCGGCTTCCCATGCCTCTTTGTCAGCCATGGGGGCAATGGGTTCCAAAATGGCACGCTCAGCTCCCATCCAGCGGTAGGTCTTGCCATCAACGCATAGCAGGCCTTCCAGAGGTTTTTCATCGTTGGTCCAGTGACTGGTAGTTCCATCAGTCAATTTGTCGTAGGGTGACCATACGCTGAAGTAGGGGTCGCTCACTACCAACGGAACCGACGGTAACCTAAGCTGAATACTTTTGTAGGGGGTGAAGATGTCGGCTGACTGTGCCATTGAAAAAATGGCTGTCAAAGCTGCGGCGCAGAATGTCAAGATTCTTTTCATTGAATGTATTTTATTTTTTAGTTATTAATGTGTCTTCTTGTCCTCTATCTGAGTCGTGGTTTTCCTTCAAACAATCTTTTACCTTAAAAGGCTAATAACTACTGATGTTTTTAAAATAAAATCCGGTTCACACCGTAAAATTAAAAACTACTAACTACTTATCAAAACATTATTACTAACTTCAAAACATTATTACTAAATTTTCTGCATGCAAAGTAACGTATTTTCTGTTAGATTGAACGAAAAAAACTATTCAAAACAAAATAAATACCGTTCAAAGAGCCGTTTTTTGCCCTAAATAGCGATTTGTGGCTATTTTTTTTGCTTTTATGAAAAGGAAATTGTAAATTTGCCGCACCAAATCATATCTAGACTATAGATTACTAATGACACATGAAGCTCACAAATAAATTTTCTTTATTAATAATAGGTTACGTAATATTTGTGTTTGTTGCGTGGGGATGCCATGGGCAGACACGCCAGAAAGTTTTTAACGGTGATGGCGTGCTTCTGAAGTCGGAGCAGGGTTATCCGCAGGCGATGTTCCATGAGGGCAAGTACTATGTTACCTTTCAGGGCATAGGTGGTGAGTCCGTTGACCTTTATTGTACTGATGATCTGGCCGATATGAGTAAGGCTGAGGTGCGTACCATCTGGAGTTCGCAGCGCGATTCAATGACCCATTTGTGGTCGCCCGAGATTTATTATATCCAGGACAAGTGGTACATCTATTTTGAGGGCGACGACGGCAATACCGATAATCATCATCTTTTTGTGATGGAGTGTCAGGATGCCGACCCTATGACGGGGCAGTTTGTCATGAAAGGTTCCATCGAGACTCATGCCGAGTGGAACTATGGCATTCATCCTAATCTGCTACAACTACCTGACGGTGACCTTTATTTGCTGTGGAGTGGGTGGCCCACGCGCAGGTCTGAGACCGAGACACAATGTATATATATTGCCCGGATGGAGAATCCTTGGACAGTGAACAGCGAAAGGGTCATGATATCGAAACCCGAGTATGAGTGGGAGCGTCAGTGGATTAATCCCGATGGCAACCGTTCGGCCTATCCCATCTATGTCAATGAGAATCCCGAGGCTTTCGTATCGCCTGATGGTCAGAAGGTCATTGTACTCTATTCTGCCAGTGGTATATGGACCGTCTATACCTCCATGGGCATGCTATCGGCACCTGCCAGTGCCAATCTTCTTGATCCATCTGTGTGGAGGAAGCATGAAGAGCCAGTCGTGCCAGCAGATACGGTCAACTTTACAAGCATTTCCAATGTCTACCTCGTACCTTCTGCCGACGGACAGCAGACCTTAATGCTCTATGAGAAGAAGCGACGCGAACAGGGCAACATCCTTCGCGACACCTATCTGCGTCCTGTCAGTTGGAACGACAATGGCGAGCCAGTACTTAACTAAAACTAACCAATACAATTACTATGCAACAGTCAAGTGTGAAGAAGCGTGTCATTGGTGTTGACATCGGTACTATCAACACCACCTATGCTATTATAGACGTACGTGGCAATGTAATAGCCAGCAATCGTTTTGCTACTACTGATTATCCTGATGTGGCTGGATATATCGAAAAGTTGACAGAAGCTATCATCGAGATATCCGAGGCCAATGGAGGCTATGATACCATCCGCTCTATAGGGGTGAGCTGTCCCAGTGGTGTCTATAATTCCGGTTGTATTGAAAATTCGCCCAATTTGCCATGGAAAGGTGTGGTGCCTCTTGCTGCCATGCTTCGCGACCGTTTGGGCTTGGCTGTTGCCCTTGGCAATGATGCCCATAATGCGGCTTTAGGTGAAAAGATGTATGGCGTAGCCCATGGCATGAAGAACTTCATCGTGCTGAACCTTGGTGTGGGACTCGGCAGTTGCTTCTTCTCCGAAGGTCATGAGCATCAGGGTGCCTGCGGCTATGCTGGTGAGATAGGCCATACCTGCATTGTGGATAACGGAAGGCCCTGTGGTTGCGGACTGCGTGGCTGTCTGGAGGCCTACGTGGCAGCAGCAGGTATTGTGAAGACAGCCCACGAGCTAATGGAGGCAAGCGACACTCCCTCCAAGATGCGCGATATGGAATATCTGGATCCCAAGATTATATCCCGTCTTTGTGATGAAGGCGACCAGTTGGCTATTGAGGTCTATCGCCGTACTGGCTATCTGTTAGGAATGGGACTGGCTACCTATGCCTCTATCGTTAATCCCGAGGCTATTATCGTTACTGGTGGTGTTTCGCTTGCCGGTCACTGGCTGATGGACTCCACCCGTGAGTCGTTCGATAACCATGTGTTCCGCAACATGCGCGGCAAGGTGCGTCTTATGCTTTCCGATCTGGACAATGCCGAGCGCGATGTGCTGGGTGCCAGCGCCCTGGCATGGGAAGTTCCAGAATACTCCTTATTTAAATAGTAAGAACTAAGTTTCCCTGTTTAATAGCGATAACTAAGCAACCTTGACAATCTTCTTGGCTTGTTGGATGTAGATTCCTTTCTTTGTAGGCGTAACCTTGCGCCCCTGCAAGTCATAGTAGTCATTGGCCTTTGGGTGTTGAGCTTGTTTCGGTGAGCTGATGCCTGTAGTAATCACATGATTGATGCGAAAGTAGTCAACCTTGAACCAGCCGTTCTTATATTCAGGGTGGGGGGTGCCGTCACTGCGACGGTTGTCCGAGCGGATGCCTAATTTTAGGTCTTCTCCCTCTTCCAGGTCCACGTAGACATACATGTCCTGCAGGATAAAGTTGCCGTTGGTACCGCCGATATATCCTGCAAAAGTATTCTCTTCGCCTTCCGTCAGGTTGTTCTCGTAGTCAATGTCCATGCCGTAGTACTGCACGTTCTGGTTGGCAAACAGACGGGTGGTGGCCAGATAACCCTCTTCCACCCACAGCTTGCATTGCACCATATAGCGGCCGGGAGTCAGCTCAGTGGCCGGGATGGTCTGGTAGAGTTCAAAGCCGTTGGGCATGAAGCCCTCTTTGGGCAGAAACCAGCAGATGTTCGTTTTGTGGGGATTGGCGGCATCCTTGTTTATTCCGTAGGAGTCACCGGGAAACGAGGTGGCCATCTCCCAGCCATAGGGTTTGTAGCGGTGCGTCTCGCCCGAGGTGTTCTCCGTTTCCTTTCCGTTGGCTAAATAGAGTTCAAAGTCGTAGTTTTTCAGTACCTTCTCGGTCAGTCCCAAGTCTTCTTTCTGCTCTTCGGGCTGGGCTTCCACTTTTTCAATGCGGAAGAAGTCCACTTTGAACCATCCGGCATTGTCGCTCGTGGAGCGCACGCCGTTATTGCGCTTGTTGCTAGTCTTGATGCCTAAGGAGAGGTCTTCGCCTTCTGCAATGTTGACGTAGACTTCCATGTCGCGCAGCACGATGCTCGATGTGTTGCCGCCGGCATAGCCGGCGTACGTGGCCTGCTCGCCCTCGGTCAGCAGATTGGTGTAGTCACTCTCATAGCCGTAGTATTGTACGTTTTTGTTGGCAAACAGCCGGCAATTGGTCTTTTTGTCGGCCTCTACCCACAGCATGCAGCTCACCTTGTAGAGTCCAGCCTCCAGCTTCGATGCCGGGATGGTCTGGTAGAGCCAGAACTCGTCGGGCATGGGCACGCTGTTAATCCAGCACACGTTGCCACCATGGAAATTGGTGGCATCCTGGTTTACACCATACGATTGCAGACCGTTTGCACCCAACTTCAGCTCTCCCCTTGATTGCCATCCAGCAGGAATGCCGCGGCCTATCTGGCCTGCGGCATTCAGCTGTCCATCGTGGTTGTACTCAAAATCATAGTTCTCTATCAGCTTCTTTGTGAGCGAAAGGTCGTCGTTTTTCACTGTGACGCGAACTTCACTGACCACTACACCAGGATCTAACAGACTGACGCGCAGGGTGATGGTCTTGGCCTCTTGGCTCTCATAGTCCACGGTTGCTTCGTTATAGCCCTGCACCACGGTAGTGTTCCATTTGCCTTCCATGGCTACCGTCTTCAGCGAGGTGATGGCAGGTGTTCCGCCATTGATGGCCAGAGCAACGCGCAGGTCGTAGTTGGTGTTGATTGGGAAATTTGAGAGGAAACGCACCTCGATTTTGTTGCTGCCCACTTTCACGGGAACCTCATACTCCACGTAGGGAGCCTGTGCTACCTGATTGGTACGGTAGGCAGTCATGTTGAGTGGCCAAACCGTCACGCTGGCTTCGTTGATGCCCACGCCTTCGAGGACTTTCACCGTGTTGCTCGCTGCCTTGTAGTTAGTGGCAGGAATCACGGTTACGTCGTCCTTTTTCAGGGGCACCTCACCCTTACGGATACTGGTAAGCGAGGCTGTTTCGGGCATGTTGAACTGTGCACGGTCACGCGGCTTGAAGTTCATGATGCCCTTCCATTTGCCACCAGCAATATTGTTGTTATAGGTTTGCGTCATCTGCTCTATCATGCGGTAGGCTTTGCGTGCCTCAGCAGCATATTCCAGTGCCTGGTCGCGGTGGCCCAGATTGGCTAGTTCGATGCTCTGTGCGGCACGGAAAATTTTCACATTCATGTAGTAGGCACCTTTCACAGGATATTCGATAAGCTGGAAGAAGGCATCCTGCAGCTCGGTAGGCATATTGGCCTTCAGCGCGTCCACTCTTTGTGCAATGTCAGCATAGTCGGCAATGCGCTGGTCTTTTTCATCGTAAGAATAGTTCACCATAAACACATGTTCGGGTTTGCCTCCTGCAGCCAGACGGTAATACGTCTTCTTGATGGCGGCAATCTCGTCGGCATACTGCTCACCGAAGGTGCGTGCAGCCCACTCGCGGCTGTAGTCGATGGCCTTTTCAGGAGCCCACTCGTTGATGTCCCAGGCCAGGTCCATGCAGAATTCCAGCTCCATCTCGGCCGGCTTGATGTCGCCTACGTTGATCACCCATAGCGTGCGGATTCCCTGATCGTAGGCTCTCGACAGCTCATAGCTGATGAGCGACGGTGAGTGCGAGGCAATCCAGAGGTAGTCCTCAGGCGTGCCCCAGTAGGACACATGGTAGTACACGCCGTTGCCGCCTGAACGTGCCTGTTCAGCAGGCTTGGGCAACTGGCGGATATAGCCGTGGTTGTCGTCGACCCAGCACAGCGTTACGTCCTCGGGTACCTGCAGACCTGCATTATAGGCATCGAGTACCTCTTTATAAGGAATGAAGAGCTGCGGCACCTTCGTCACGTCGTCGAAATATTTTGACAGCAGATCGCGTTGGTAGCCGATAATCTCCGTCAGACCGCGTACCTTGTCCTCCGTCGATGGATAACCTGAGATGCCCCAGTCGTGTACGCCGCGCATGCCCAGTGTGTACATGCCGTCATAGCCCACGCTCTCGGCTACGCGCTCTTCCCAGTAACGCTGAATCTTTGCCTTGTTCGTCACGTAGTTCCAGTCCTCGTTTGTGCCATTCCAAGGAGCGTGGCGCCACTCCCACTCATTGTCGCGCAACATCTGCTCGCAGTGGCTTGAGCCCAGCATGATGTCGTACTTCCTGGCCACGGGCAGGTTGTCCTTGTTGGCCCAGAAAGCCTCCGAGCAGAGGTGCATGGCCGGCCATAGCGTGTTGGCACGCAGGCGTAGCAGCAACTCCATCACACGGGCATAGGCATTCGGGCCGATGTTGTTGTATTCAGCATCGATGCCCTTGGCAGCCCAGGGCTGCAGTCCCCAGTCCTCATCGTTGATGAAGATGCCACGGTATTTCACCGATGGTTCTTTCGACACCATCTTCTGGCCGCTCACGTAAAGTGCTTCCTTCTTGGCTGGAGCTACGTCGGCCCACCAGATGTAGGGCGAAACACCAATCTGTCTTGACAGCTCGAACAGTCCGTAGGCTGTGCCGCGCGGTGTGGAGCCTGCCACGACGAGTGCTTTTGGATTCTCAATAAGCTGCAGAGTGTAGACCTCCCATTTGCCCACAATCTCACTGACATCAATCTTCTTCTGTTCCACGAGCTGGTCAATGAGGGACGACTGTCCTACGGTGCCAGCAATGATGGCGGGTACACCGATAGGTAGTGCATGACTCATGGATAGTGCAGTGCCTGTTACGGCCTTCACATCGTTAGCTAGGCATTCAGCTGCTGTGCTCACAACCTCAGCATCGGCTTCGTCGGTCACGACCACAGCCACCTCGCTGCCAGCCATTAGGGTCATAGCTCCGTTGCTCTTCTCCGTACCCACCTGAATCTGTGCGTTTACTGTCATAGCTGTGGCGATGACAGTCAGGATACTTACTATTTTTCTTCTCATCTTTCTTGTTTTATGTAATAGTTTGGTTGGTTTTCGTTTTCAGTCTGGATGCAAATTTACAAAAAAAGAAACATTCTCGACATGGCTCAGTCATTAATCATCTTTCCATCCAGCATTTTGAACAGAATCTTTCCTTTCCATGGCGAGAATTTTTTAACCCCTAAGTTCTTGGACGAGCCAAGGTGTGATTGAAAACCGCCCCTGCCACCTTCAGCAAGGCTTGGATCACGCCAATCACTCCTGCGCCTGCTTAAATTTGCACACAACGATTTTCCAACTTTTTTATTTCAAACGTCAAACGTCTGATAGTCATCTACTTACGGTGACAGATTTCTGGATTCGAAAGAACATTTTCTACTAACAGGGCAGTTGCAATCTCTAACAGGGCAGTTTGACCTTCAAACAGGCCTGTTAGAGGCTCTAACTGCCCAGTTGCTTTCTAATAAGTGCTGACATCCTGAGGGAACAATTTTGAAAAAAATGCCCATTTTTGGGGGAAACGAACAGGCATCTTCCCAAAAGCTGTCACCGTAAGCAGCTGACTGACAGACGTTTGGCATAACGTTTTGAACAAACGTCTTCGCAGTATATTACATAATATAACCGTGATATTTCCCTTTCTGTATCAAAGCAGGACACACCCTTATGTCTTAGACACTAGTGTTGATGGAAATGGACGAGGTACATTTTGGGAATTAGAACTCAACTTTCCTCTCTGGTGCGGAGAATGAGCAGAATCGAGCCGTTGCGTTGGTGATGTAGAGGACGGCCATATTGTCATCATCGGCCTTGTACATTGACTTCAGCCCCTCGTTTCGGTTCAGGAATTCTTCTTTTACTGCCAGTGTCTCATCGTTGACCAATGTTCCACTTAGGCGCATCCACTCGCTGCCAGAAGGTTTCAGGGCGCAGATCTCAAACTTCCCGTTAGCTGCCATCTGCTTGTAAACATCCTTCACCTTGCCCGTCATAATATACAGACGGTCATTGATAATCTCTGAAACACCGAAGGGGCGGACACGGGGCTGTTCGCCGTCGGCTGTGGCAATGAAGAATGCACCGCATTCCTTCAGATATGCCTGTACTTCCTGCATGTTTGCTTCTTTCATTTCTTTACTGATTGTGTCGTTTGTTACTACTTCGTTACTTGCTTCATCCCCCTCAACCGTAGGGGCATCTGTCTGCTTGTTGCTACATGCAGTCAATGCGATGAAGGCTACAACAATGAATAGAATCTTTTTCATGATGACATAGGATTAAATATGGCTGCAAAGTTAGTAGAATTTTTTCTTTTCTTTGCGTATGTCTCTTTTTTTCTGGCTTACCTGACCACGAATTTCTGGCCACGGACGATGTAGAGACCCTTTTTAAGAGGTGAGTGGTGGGAGGTAAGAGATGATATGCGCCGGCCCTGCAGGTCGTAGACGGGAGCGACAGCCGATTCTTGCGTCCCTTCGGTAGCAAGCGACCAGGGGTCGAGTGCTTCACGCTTCGCTCTCAAATCTTCATTGACAGAGGTGGTCTCACTGACGCGGTGGATGCGAAAAAAGTCGACCTTGAACCAACCGGCATTGTCGTTGGTAGAACGGACACCATTGTTGTTCATGTTGCTGGTCTTGATGCCGATGGTGAGGTCTTCGCCCTGCGCCACCTCAACCGTCACCTCCATGTCTTTGAGCTCAAACTGGTCGGTGTTGCCACCGGCATAGCCTGCATAGGTGTTCACTTCACCAGGGGTGAGCAGGTTGGTGTAGTCGCTTGCATAGCCGTAGTACTGCACGTCCTTATTGGCAAACAGGCGGCAGTTGGTCTTCTTTCCGTTTTCCACCCATAGCTTGCAGGCCACGCGATAGGCGCCTGGGGTGAGCTTCGAGGCAGGGATGGTCTGATAGAGCCAGAACTCATCGGGCATGGGTACGGAGTTCATCCAGCACACGTTGTTGCCGTGGTAATTGGCGGCTCCCTGATTCACACCATAGGAGTCCAGGCCGTTGGCACCTTTCTTCAGCTCGCCCATCGACTCCCAGCTGCAGGGAATACCGCGACCGATGTTGCCTACGGCGTTCAGCTGGCAGTCGTGGTTGTATTCGAAGTCATAGTTCTCGATGAGCTGTTCGGTGAGCGTCAGGTCTTCTTCCTCGGCCATGCGGCTGCGGATGTTTTCGATGCGGGCATCCATCTCGAACTTGTCGTCGGTAGCATACCACGTGCTGAACACGCCGTGCTGCGACTGGAGGAGGGCGGCCTTGGCGGCCTTCATGGCCTCATAGGCGGTCTTCAGGTGGCCGTAGCGGTCGTCAGTTCTGTTCTTGTAAGCATACACATAGTGGTAGACGGCAGTGCTGAGCTGCTCCATGTAGTGGGCATAGGCCGACAGGTGGTCGTAGAAAAAAGTAGAGGTGAGAGGTGAGAGGTGAGAGATGAGTGCGTCGCAGCGGCGGGCTACGTCGGCAAAGGCCTGCATCTCGCGGCTCATGCCTGCCAAGACGCTGTCCACGGGATTGCTGCCCTCGATGCGAAAGGTGCGTCCAGGTACGCTCTCATAGCCAATCTCGGTGAAGGGGTTCGTTTTGAAGGTGTTCCAAGTGTTGTTAATCTGCTTGATGACCTGTGAGTGGCGCAGATCTTGGAACACATACTGACGGTCGAAGCCTCCGGGGAAGTCGCTCTTCTTCGGATTCCAGTAGGCATAATAGTAGTCGTGGTAGAGCTGGGCAATCTCAGCGGCATACTCCTTACCGAAGTACTGGGCGCAGAAACGGCGCATGAAGTCGTTGGTGTTGTAGGCTGGCGAGTTCCACATCATGGCGGCATTGGCGCTCATCTCCATGAGGAATTCGCGCAGGTTGCCGGCATTTACCACGCTGAAGGTGAGCGGTCCCTTGCCCTGCACATAGCGGTAGTTGGCTTCCATCTTCCACGGTCCTTCGGCTGGTGCCAAATGGGCTCCCGTGGAGTAGAACTGCAGGTTCATGTAGTAGCCCAGTTTCACGTTGTTAGTGTTCGTCCAGTTCACCAGGTCGTTATAGGGATAATGGTCGCGACGTCCGGCCACGAAGGTCCACAGCATGTTCGTGGCGGTGGGCGGCTGCAGGTGGCCGGCAGCCAAGAGTGAGGAAATCTCGTCGTAGAACGTCATGCGCACGAAGGGATTGTCCTCGCCCGTAGACTGGCAAATCATGTCGTACTGCTCCTTCACCATGCGGTTGATGACAGCTCCACGTTCGGCATCGGTCGATGGCGCATCGACGAACACGGACCAGAAGGGCTGGTCGGTCTTGCCGCGGAAGGCCACCTGCCACAGGTTCTCTACACCGCTGTTCATCACGGAGTTGATGTTGTATTGCCAGAACTCTCGCAGCGATGTCATGTCGTTCACGGAGAGGGCAGGGGGTGTGGTGTGTTTCACCTGCTGCCAATATGCATCCCAGTTGGCAAAGCTGTTGTTCAGGGCCACCATGTGGTGAGAGGTGAGCACCAGTCCGTATTTCTTGTAGAGCATGGCCTCGCTGTTCAGCGTGCCGTTGGTAGTCACGGTGGCGGTATATTCTACGGTGTTCAGCTTCAGGCGTAGCATGGTTTCTAACCAGCGCTCGTTGTTGTCAGTGCTGAGGCGGCGCCAAGGTACGAAAAGGTCTTCGTCGTTGGGGAACCAGGCACGGTAGCGTACGGTGGGCGACGGCTGGTAGTAGTCGAAGTCATCGGGTACCTCAATCCTGTCCTTCACTTCAGGCTGCCAGTCGCACCAGTACCACAGGGGTGGCACGCCCAACAGCTGCTCGCTCAGCGAATAGATGGCATAGATGGTGCCGCGCATGTCGGCTCCCTGCATCACGATGCAGCGGTTTGCCTTGTCGGCATAGACACGGTGTGACTCGAAGCCGTCGAGGGGCTGTTGGAGAGGGGAGTGGAGAGAGGAGAGTGGAGAGAGGAGAGTGGAGAGAGAAGAGAGGTCGGTGCTCATGTTGGCAACGATGAGTTCCACGCCCTGGGTGGTGCCTGCCGTATTGGCGACGGAGGGCTTGAAGCCCAGCACCTTCTGGAAGTCACGCTGCAGGGCCTCAACGGCTAACTTCACCTGACTGCATTCGGCATCAGGCATCACAATGGTTACGTTGCCTGGTATCAGTGTCAGCCCTTTCCCCACGGGATTGCCGATGGTAAAGGCAATGCGCTCGGTGGCCTCCGAATAGCCGTCGGCCATGAAATAGCAGGCGAAATAGTCACCGGCAGGCAGGAACGACTCGAAGTTCTGCGTTCCGGCCACGTTCAGCGTCACAGTGCCTTGCGGCTGACGGTCGGTATAGACGTAGGTGGGACATTTGCTGTTTATGGGAACCTGTCCGGCGGCATAGATGCCCACCCAGTCGTTCTGTAGGGCCGGGGCATGGCTGTAAGTTACTTGAATGGGCTCACCCACGGTGTAGACGGTTTTGTCGAGCGAGAGCAGGGGTGGCTGTTCGTCGGTGGCATGTTCGGTTACGACGAACGATACACGCTCGCTCACCTCGTTGTAGCCACCGTCGCCAAAGAGCACGGCAAAGTACTCGTTGGCATCGTTGATGGTGAAACTGAGCTTGCCGCTGGCCGACGGGGTGTATTGGTAGGAATAGGAGGTGTCGCTGGTACCAGGGCGCTTGCCCTGGACATAGATACCTACCCAGGCTTCCTTACCCACGGGGGCGTTGTCGAAGCTCACCTCGACAGTTGTACCCGGTTTGTAGAAATGGTGCTCGAGGCTCACGGAGGCTACTGTGGAGCCCGTCACGCTGATGGCCTTTGTCTCGGAATAGCCGCTCCAGTCGAGATTCATCGAGCGGTTGCGGCAGCGAATGAAGTAACTGCCAGAGGGCAGGTCGCTGGTCGCAAGGTCGAGGGTTGTAACGGGTAAGCCATCACGCACGTTCTTGGGTAGGTAGTTGGCATCCACGTCATAGAAGTCCTCGAAGAGCAGGATGCGCTGATAGACGATGTCTTTGAAGTCGGCATCGCGGGCTATCTGATATTCGCTGCTGTGAAGATTGCTGGTGGCTTCGGCCTGTGAGATAGAGGCAGGGAGAGCGACGACAGAACCGCCACCCACGTTAAGTTCGGGTGTCTTGGGCTTGTCGGCCGTGAAAAGATTACGGGTGAAACGGTCGATGAGCACATTGTCGAGTGCCAGACGCGAGTTGCCGATAGAGTAGGTCTCGACGGTCATCTTCTCGCTCATGGGGTCGAACTCTATGAGCTGGTAGGTCCATTGGTCGATGGTCTTCTGCACCTCGTCGCGGTTGCGGTTGTCGGGCGTGCTGCCCCACAGCTGTTCATAGTCCTGTGCCGAAGTGCCCACGCCACCACCGGTAATCATGTGGTAGACGGGCCATTCCGTCATCTGGCCACGGGCATAGAGGTGATGGTGCCCGGCTGCGTTCAGCACGTGTTTCCTCGATGCTGAGAGGATGGGCATCACCTCGTTGGTCATCCAGGGATTGGTGTCACCGGCCCACTGCTCGGCATAGAGTGGACGGTGCTGCACACTGACGATGAAACGCACGCTGGCATCATTGTCGGCAGCCTGTACCACATGCTTCACCCATTGCTTCTGCTCGTTAGAAGTACCGTCGGTGTTCATCACGATGAACAGTACGGGACCTGCCTGATAGGCATAGTAGAGAGCGGTGTTGCTCTTGATTCCCTGATACTCCATGTCGCCGTAGGAGGCATAGTGGCTTTTATAGAGGTTGAGGTCAGCGTCTTTGAACAGCTCGTGATTGCCCACGGCAGTCATAATGGGCAGGCGCGACATCACCTCGCGTGACTTGTAAAGATGTGTGAACTCATACTGGCGCACAGAGCCGGAGTCAACTTGGTCACCCACGTTCATGATCAGGCGTACGTTGTCTTCGAGGTTCTTCTTGCCCCACTTTTGACGGGCTTTCCGTTCGGCCATGCGCAGCAGCCATTCGTAGTCGGAACGCTCGTTGCGCTGGTGGTCGCCTATCATCAGGATGCGCATGGGCTCCTGACTGCCCACTTGTGGCATAGTGCGGAAATGGCCTGTCTCACTGGTCTTGCCGTCAGAGGTTACTTGATAATAATAGACAGTGTTAGGAGTAAGGTCGGTCAGCTTGATGCTGTTCCAGTAGTAGTTGGCAGCAACCTGTCGGGAGGTGAGAGCCGAGAAGTGAGAGGTGAGGCTCTCGGGGGAAGTGCCGTAGCTGATGGTGGCATTGCTAACGGCACTCTTCGTCTTCCAGCACACCTGTATGCTGTTAGCAGTGGCCTGGTTCAGATAGGGCGCGGTCATCTCGGCCGGTGTCTCATCGGGTTGTATGGTCAGTCGGATGGCGTTGTAGGTGCCATCACCATTGTCGGTATAGTAGATGTCGGGCTCGCTGATGGTTAGTCCATCGATGGTATGGCTGGAGCCAATCATGGCACGGTAGTCCCTGAAACTCTTGATGGCACGGGGCTCCGTGGGCTCGTCTTCATCATTCAGACGGTAGAGCTGGAAATAGTCGCACTTGAACCATCCGCTGTTGTCGGTGGCTTTCGAACCGTCTTTCTTGAAACAGCTCGACTTGATGCCCAGCTCAAGGGCTTCACCGTCGGCTAGTTCTACATCGACCGACATGTTGAGCAGGTAGAAACTGCCATCGTTGCCCGAACAGCCTGTGTATCCAGCAAAGGTGTAGGTCTCGTCGGCAGCAATGTTGGCATTGTAGTCAGAGGCGAATCCGTAGTATTGTGACTGGTTGTTAGCATAGAGACGTACGTTAGTCAATTTGTTGGCGATGCACGACAGCTTGCACGTCACCCTGTAGGTACCCTTTCCCAGCTTGTCGGCAGGGATGGTCTGATAGAGCTTGAAGGCATCAGGCATGGGGGTGGTATTCACCCAAAAGACGTTGATGCCGTGAATGTCGTTGGCTCCTTGGTTGATGCCATACGACTGGTTGGGCAGTGCCTGCGTGTTTACGCCGTCGGCAATGGTCTGATTCCACTCTTGACTGCCACGCTTTACGTAGGCCGTCCATCCCGTAGGAATGCCGCGTGCGATGTTGCCGTGGGGGTTGACGATTCCGGGCTGGGAGTACTCGAAATCGTTGTTGGCGATGTAGCTGGTAAGGTCTTCCGCCGTGCTGGGTACGTTGGGAGTCTGGCCCATTATCGGTGCGGAGATAATGGTTGCAAACAGGAAGGATAGAAAACCTTTAATTTTCATGTTGGTGTTATATGATATTGTTGGTTTATTTTACGAAAATCTTCCCGTTAACGATGTAGATGCCTTTTTTTAGAGCTGAGTGGTTAGTGGTGAGAGGTGAGAGGCGTCGTCCCTGCAAGTCGTAGACGGACTTGTCAGTTCTGCATTCTGAATTATGCATTGTAGAGATGCCAGTGGGAGTGGCCACTTCATCGAGTGTCCAGAAGGAACGGTGGTTGGTGCCGTTGGCGGCGGCAAAGGTCTGCACCCAGCAGTCGGGCTGGTTACTCTCGGCCTTCAGGTTCAGGCCGATGGTGCCGGCGGTAAAGTCATAAGGGGCATTGCCGGTATAGGAAAAGCCGTAGCGACCGCCTTCAGCCGACGGCGCTACGACATAGTATTCTGCTTTTCCGCTGCCGAGCAGCACAGGCTGTTCGGTGGCTGCGGTATAGCCTTGGATGTAACGGTTGGTAGAGGCATTGCGCACATAGTAGCAATTTTTGTTGGCGGTTTTCTCGAAGGTCCAGTAGGAGTTGTCGTCGACCTCGCCGCCACAGCGGATATAGTCGTTGGGGTCGCTGGTGTCCTGCATATAGGCGGGGGCATTGCTGCTGAAGTTGCGGATGGTGTAGTACTTGCCGTTCAGCATCCAGTCTTCGGAGGGGCCTGGCTCGTCGCCGTCCAGCTGGCTGATGTCGAAGGTGTTGTTCATCACCTCGCGGATTTCATCGGCTGATAGGATGCCTTTGAAGAAATAGATTTCGTCGAGCTTGCCATTGAAATAGTCCTTGTTGGCCTTGTGTCCACCGATGCGGAACCCACCTGTGCAGGCCTCAAACGAGGGGGCCGAGACCGTGCAGTCGCGTAGGCCGTTGATATAATAGGTGACGCTGAGGTCTACGGGATTGCACACAACGGCCACGTGCTGCCACTGTCCGGGCACAAGCGAACCGTAGTTGGCATGGTTCTGCTGGGCACCGAGGAAGTTGTTGTAGAAGAAACGCGCCTCACCGCCGCTTGTAGGGGCTTCGGCACGTCCGTAGAGGTAGATGCGGCCTGTACCAGCATTGTCTTTCTGAGCTAAGATGACTTGGTCGCGAAAGTAGTAGCCGCCATCCTGACTGCTGCCAGCACCGGGAGCATCGGAGGTCTGGTTAAACACCCAGGCACAGAAGGTGGTTTGGGTAGTCTTGGTGTTCACGATGCCAGTCTTGTTGAAGTCCAGAAACTGGGCATTACCGTCGAGGGTGATGCCTTTTCCATAGACACCCTCGCCGTAGCTGAAGCCACGGTTCGAGGGGGTCAGCTCGTAGTGGTTCTTCGAGGCATCGTTCAGGTTCTCGTCAAAGTTGTAGTAGAAGATAAGCTCTTTCGGAGTGTCTTCAATATCCTCTGGCACGCTCAGACCCACGCTTTTGGCCCAGTTGTTCCAAAGGGCCTTCAGTTCGCGCACCTTGTCGGGATATTCGGCAGCCACGTTGTTGGTTTCCGAGTAATCGTTCTTCAGGTTGAAGAGCTGCCAGCCGGCACCTTTCAGTGCAGTGAGTCGCCAGTCACCTTTGCGAACGGCGCGTCCGCCCTCGTGCTCCCAATACATGATACGCTCGTCGTCCCAGCTGTCCTTCTCCTGAAGGAGGGGTACAAAACTGCGGGCCTCGTCACAAAGGGGCTTGATGCTATGGCCATTATAGGTAGTGGGATAGGAAGCACCGGCAAGCTCCATACAGGTGGGCATCACGTCGAGGAAACTGCATGGCTCTGACGTGATAGTACCTTCCTTGGCGTTGGCCATTCCTGCGGGCCAGTGTACGATGGTGGGTGCTGCCGTGCCGCCGTGGAACTGGGTGGTCTTCCAGTAACGGAAGGGAGCGTTCACGCCTCCTGCCCAGCCGGTATGCAGGTAGTTGTAGGTGAGCTGGTCGCCAGGATGCTGTGCATTATGCACCACCATCTGTCCGCTGCGGGTACGGTCATGCCGATCGAAATCGCCGATATTGTAGTTCTCGCTGGAGGCACCGTTGTCTGAGGTGAAGATGATGAGGGTGTTGTCGAATATGCCACGGCGCTTCAGTTCGTCAATGATGCGTCCGATGTTCTGATCCACACAGTCGACCATGGCGGCATGTACCTCCATGTTGGCCGACTGGAAGGCCTTGTCGGTCTCGTTCTCCCAAGTGCGGCCCGAGGCATTGGTGGCCACGGGGGTCTCTGCCGGGTCTACGATGCCCATCTCTACCATCTTCTGATAGCGGCGCTCACGCAGGGCATCCCAGCCGTCATCGTACACTCCTTTGTATTTCGCTATGTCCTGGGGCTTTGCCTGTACGGGCCAATGGGGTTCCTGAAAAGCCACATACATGAAGAAGGGCTTGCCGTCGGCCGTCATCTCGTCCATCATGTCGATGGCTTTGTCGGCCACGAAGTCGGCATAGTAGAAGTCGTCGGGGATGCTTTCCGTGAAGATAGGGTCTTCGTTGTGTACGAGTGAGAAGGGGTCGAAGTGGTCGGTGACTCCCCAGATGGTGCCCCAGTGCTGGTCGAAGCCGCGGTTGCAGGGATAGGTGTCAATGGGTGCGAACGGACGGTTGTTGAATGTGTTCTGGTGTGACAGCCATGCCATCTGGTCGCTGTTATTGCCGATGCCTTGGGTAAGCGAGAGGTGCCACTTTCCGCTCATGCCCGTGTGGTAGCCAGCCTGGCGTAGCACCTCAGGAATGGTGACACAGTCCTTGGTCAGGCTCAGTCCCATGCCAGTAATGCCCACTGTCTGTGCATAGCGGCCAGTGAGTAGCTGGGCACGCGACGGACAGCTACGTCCTGAGTTGAAAAACTGGGTGAAGCGGATGCCGTTCTCTGCCAGGCTGTTCAGGTTGGGCGAATGTACTTCGCCGCCGAAACACTCCAGATCGGAGTAACCCATGTCATCGACTACGATAAGCATGATGTTCGGACGCTCATTGTTGGTTTGCTGCCCTTGGGCGGCAGCGAGTGCTGGCAGTGCGGCAGTGGCCGACAGCAGCAGTTGCTTGGTGTTGAGTTGAGTCATAGTAGTTGGTATTGATAGTCAAATTGGTTTGTGGCAAAGATACTACATTTATTATAGTTACGGCGAACTATAAAAAAAAACTATCTGTCCAATTTTATTTTGAACGGATAGTTTCCTTTTGTGACGAAATTTTTGCTAGGAAAAATGCTCGATGAAGTCGCCCTTTGTTGCAAACAGTGGTTAGCAAGCTTTCGGTTCAGCGTTACAGCAGATATTTTAGGGCTTTTACTCCATTCCTGACGACGATACCCTGATAAGTACCATTGGCACGATACCCATGAGTAGTATAGGCTGTGTTCGTCGTTTTCTTTGAACGGTGCTTTGTCTTTATTCTCGTCTCTTCTGGAAGGGGTTTATACATAATGGAGAAATTATCGAAACAACACCAGCAGTCATTCTGTTGAGTGTTGCTGCGCAAGCCTATTTTTAGTGCAGACTTTGTCTGTTGTGTAAACTCTATCACATTCTCATAACAGCCTTCTGCAAATCGCATTTCAGCAGCATGCATGCTGTTGGGATATCCGTTCAGATTGTCAATGGAGCTGTATTTTGATGCGTTAGTCCATGTCTCAGAATATAAAGACTTGATTTTCTGTGTTTGGCTGTTCACATAGAAAACCGCCTGAATATTCTCAGTGCCTGCACGATAGGCTGCTCCACCATCGTTCTTGCCTGTGCGGTAGAGCGCATTGCACTTTATTGTATAGATGCCAGGCTTCATGCTGGGCAGTAACTGGTAGAGGTCGAAGCTGTTATTGAACTCTTCACCGCAGCCTGAGCGATAGGTGGGATTCCCCTGCCATCCGCTATTCGTCGAGAAGTCGTAGTTCACGATGAGCAGTGTCATGTCCAGCGACTCCCCATCCTTCGGCTTGGAGCCGTCTGCCCGGAAATAAGTTCTCAAAGCGTTTTTCAGTGAGTTCACGGCACTGTTCACTTCGGCTTTCGTTTCTGCCTGTGCAAGCGCCTCGTCTGCCCTTGTCATTTTGTCTACAAGCGTAGTGAGTGCTCCCGATTCTGCACTGACAGCGATATTTTTCTGTGCTCCGTCTTTCCATATATTGTATTCCTCACATAACGGAATGATCTGCTCTACGTCTGACACCATTATCTCTATTTCCCTTACCAGTGCTTCCTTCTCGTTCACTGTAAGTCCCACAGAAGAAGCCCTCACTATGAGGGCTTCAATCTTATGGTTGATGGCTTCGGGCAGTTGGTTGACTTCTGTCATACCTGTGAGACGGGCCGCAGCCTCCTCAAGCCGTCGGTCAATGACCGAGGCTTCACCTTTCTTCTCAATGGTCATGTAGTCGATGTTCGGCATCCATGCATTCTCGTTATAGAGTTGGATGCTGTTTGAGCCGGCTTTCAGGTTTAATACGATGTCATATTCCTTGAACGCTGTCCAATCGCTGGTCTGTACGGAGATAACGTCTGCTTTCTCACCGTTCAATTGCACCGTGAACAATCGGTTTTCCTTACAGGCGGCACTGATACGGACCATATATTCACCAGCTTCCGGTACGTAAACATCCTTCCACTCCAGATAGTTGCTTCGGCGATTGCCCAACCAGCCGGCATACGCACCGCCACTGGCTGAAGTGACCGTCTGATAGATGGCCGTACCAGCCGACTCATTGTTCACCACTTCTTGATAGTCGCCCAAATAGGCCGTCTCAGCCTCATAGAGATATCGGGTAAGGCGCTTCTCTGCCTCTACACTGTAGATGCGCGTGCCATGGGCCGGCACATGGGCCGTCAGCACTTTCTCCATAGTACCCAGATCCTTGTGCTCAAAAAGGTCGCGCACACGCACCTTTCCGCCTAGGTCCAGTTCACTAAAACTTACGCTCATGGCCACCTCTTTGTCCGAGGGGTTGTAGAGAGCTACTGCGCGGGTCGTACCATGCAGGTTCAGAATATCTTTCACAAATACGTAGGTATCGCCTATATGTTGCACTACGTAGGCCTGCAGGTAGAGCGGGTCTTGGTTCAAGGCAATAAGTTCCTTGTTTTTCAACAGATTGAGGGCACGCTCGTTGATGGTCGCCATGTTACAGCCAATGAGTAGCGGACTGTCCATGATACACCACATACCGAAGTGTGTCTTGTCTTCCTCCTCGGTCATTGAGCGTCCTACCTCCAACATGTCCATATCGTTGTAGCAGCCATCGTAGCAGTAGGCCGACATATACAGGTTCTCGTTTAGGATGCTCTTCACCGACTCCCATCCGTCATAGATGTCGCCCGTAGTGCGCCATGAGGTCGACACATCATGGCACCACGTGCCAGGATAGGCCCAGCGGCAGAGATTATAGCGCACGTCGCGCCCCGTATTCCTAATGGCATTTGAGATAGCGGTGTACTGCTGCTGCTCATTCAGATTCAAGTGAATGCCACCACAGTAGTCTACTTTGATGAAGTCGAACTCACACTCCTTGAAATAATAGTCGGCATCCACCTGTTCATAGCCGTACATGCCCACATTGGTATTCAGTACGTCACCGTTGCTGATGCTGCCGCAGGTGCAGTCTCCGGCATCGCTGTATATACCGGCCTTCAGACCCTTCGAGTGAATATAGTCGCTCACCACCTTCAGTCCGTTGGGGAAACGCTCAGGGTGTATGCGCACCTTTCCATCGGACGTACGTCCGTACTGAAATCCGTCATCGATATTAATGTACTCATAGCCCACTTCCTTCAGGCCTTGGCTCACCATAGCATCGGCCTGTCCCTTGATAATGTCCTCAGAGATGTGAACGGAGAATGTGTTCCATGAACTCCAGCCCATCGTCGGGCCAAGATTGGGAGATTTTCTCTCCTCTGCTGTAGCAGTCAGGACACACCCTATAGCTACTACAGATAAAAGAATTTTTTTCATTGGTTTTTTATTACTTACTATGGTTGATAAAAAGTTATTGATGGTTATGTCTTTTCTTTCATAAATGTGGAGCACTTGCATGCAGTCATCTTTTGCAACGGATGGTGTATGTTCCTGCCTGATAGTCTTTTGATTCGCTCTCGTTGGGCAGCGTTACCGTGGCGGTGGAGCCTTGGGGAATGGCGAATGTCCAGACCCAGTCGTCACCTTCGTAGTGCCAGTTGCTCTTGATGAGGCCTGCGGCTGACTGGTATGTAGCTTCAAGTTGACCGAGGCGACGGTCGGGAATGGGACGCATGATGATGTGGCGGAAACCAGGACTGGAAGGGTCGGAAGAAATGCCGGCACAGGTCTGCCAAATCCACTGACACACCACACCATAGGCATAGTGGTTAAAGCTATTCATGCCCTTAGGTCCCATGCCTTTCTCCTTTGTGTAGCTGTTCCATCGCTCCCAGATGGTGGTGGCACCGTTATCGATAGAATAGAGCCAGCTGGGGTTCTTGCGCTGGAAGAGTAGGGTATAGGCCACGTCTGCCATGCCGTTGTCCGTGAGCGTGGGCATGAGGATAGAGGTGCCGAGGAATCCTGTCTGCAGGCAGTCGCCATGGTCGCGGAAGTTCTTGCGCAGCCGCTGAATTATCTGTTCCTTCGCTTCGTCCTCAAAGAGGTGATTGCGCAAGGCGAAGAGGGCAGGGGTTTGCATGGTGTTGAGGATGGCGCACTTGAAAGTACCATCAGTATTGAAAAAACGGTCGAGCAGATACTGATTGGCCTCGGCCACCATTGCGTCCCACTTTGCAACGTCGCGTCCCGTGTCCCGTGCCATGTCTGCCATCATTGAAGCATCTATGGCCCAGTAGGACGCGCTCAGGTAGTTCCAGTATTCAATGGCTTCAGGCAGTGGCTTGCCGTCTTTGAAGGCACCGCCGCCACAGCTTTCTAACGGTTCGTACGAGAGCCAGTCCGCCCATTGGTAGTTGCCGTTCTCAGCGCTGAGGGCATCGTGGTCGTAGCGTGTCTGGCCGATGTGTTGCATGAACTGCTCCATCGACTCCCAACTCTCCTCTATGATTGTCGGGTCACCATACTGTTTCCATACGGTCCAAGGAACAATGATGCCGGCATCGGCCCATCCGAAACGCATGTATTCGCTGGGGTTGCAACCGTATTGTGCGGCAGGGGCTACGCCGGGGTAGCCGCCCTGTGAGCTCTGTGTGTCGCGCAGGTCACGCAGCCATTTGTGGAAGAAACGGTTGGTATTGGCAAAGAAGGTGCCTGTTTCGCAGAATACCTGCGTGTCGGCCGTCCATCCCAACCGTTCATTGCGCTGGGGACAGTCAGTGGGCACGCTCAGATAGTTGGAGCGCATACCCCACAGGGTATTCGAGATGAGCTGGTTCACAAGCGCATTACCCGTGGTGATATGGCCTGTCTGCATCTCGGGGGTGATGGAGCTGACGGGGATAGACCGGATTTGCTCAATGACTACCTCGTCGGTAGCCGTGATATCAAGGTAGCGATAACCGAAGAAAGTATATCGGGGGGTGTAGGAAGCTCCCTTCGGACGAGCGGCTACATTGGAAGTCTCCCCTAGTCGGGGGAGGTTGGAGGGGGCTCCAAAGGTATAGTCGAGGCGGATACTCTTCTCATGGATGCGCAGATTGCGACGGTGGATACTTCCCTCGGGGCCGTCCATGCCGCGGCTCTTGGCACCGTTGCCGTCGTTCAATAGTTCGGCAGGCAGACATGTGAGTCGTGTTCCCTCTTTGGCCTTAAAGCAGAACGAAGGCACAGCGGCACAGTTCTGTCCGAAGTCGATGACCAGATGTTCGCCGGGGCGGACGGTTAGAGAAGATTCTCCCCCTGCCCTTCCTGAGGGGGTTGGGGCTTTGCCGCAGGTATATTCGCGGTCAATGATAATCTTGCCGTAGGCATCGTTGGTGGCACCTTCGGTCTTGGAATAGATGTAGGCGCGTTGCGGACTCAGTGCCAGCTCGTCCAACTGATAGACCTCGGCTCCGTTTTCGGGAACAATTACACCCACGTACTCCTTGCTGACAGTAGGCACAGACAGGTCGGAGGCAGCGGAGGGGGCGTTAGCAGGAGAGGGGATGCGTGCATCGTACTCCTCGCCGTCGAAGATGGCGGCATGCTTCACGGGGCCTGCGATGCCTGCCTTCCAGTCACGCGTATTGGTAACATAGCGGCGGACGCTCCCGTCGGCATAGGTCAGCAGGAGCACACCGCGCAGGGCGCATTTCTGGCCGTACATGCCGTTGGAACCGCTGAGCGTGATAATTTTATCAGCCCACCAGCCTGGTGTAACCTGAACGGCTAGCGTGTTCGTTCTGCCTTTCTTTTTCTGGAACTGAGGAGTGATGTCGTAGGTGAAGGAGTACTTTGTGCGGCTGTGGTGTGAGAAGCCTGGGCGCAGCATCTCCTTGCCGATGCGCTTGCCGTTCACGTACAGCTCGTTCACGCCCAAGCTCGCAGTCATCCACAAGGCTTTTGTCACCTGTCGCTCGTTCTTCAGTGTAGTAACAAACCAATTGGCGCCGTCGGCAGCCCGTGTATGGTCGTCTACACGTCCCTGCACCTCGAGCGCATTCGCTACACTAATCCATTCGGCACCGTCCCATGCTTCATCGGGCAGGGCATCAGTCAGTTGCGCCTTTGCCGTGCAGGTCAGAAGACATAATATAAAGACTATCAGTTTCTTGTTGAACATTGCTGTTTATGAGTTTTGTTGCAAAGTTACGCTTTTCTTTTGACTTATTATATAATAATGTGTAGTTTAAATTAATTTTAAACCTTTCCTTGCCCACTCCATGACGTTGGCGGGGGGACGCTGGTTGAGCAGCTCGCGTTTCATGAAGTCCATGTAGGGGGCTACGTGGGCGAAGAACTGTTGGAAGGCGGTGCAGAGGTAGTTTAGACCGGACTCGCCGTCGGTGGTAGTGCAGAAACGATCCTTGGGACAGCCACCGTTGCAGGCAAAGAGCCACTGGCACGTCTGACACTGGTGGGGCAAGGCGGTACGCTTTGATTGGCCGAAATGGCGCTGCCGCTCGCTGTACATCATGCCTGTGATGGTGTCACGATGGATATTGCCCAGCTTGTATTCGGGATAGACGAAATGATCGCAAGAATAGAGGTCGCCATTGGCCTCGATGACTGAGCAGTGGCCGCAGGTTTCGCACATGGTACAAACACCTGGCTCCTCGCCTGCCCAGCAGGCCAGCGTGGAGTCGAAGAGCTGCACGAATGTCTGGCCTACATCATTCCTTACCCATTCGTCGAAGATAGTGCAACAGAAACGGGCATATTGGGCGGGGCTGACGGAGAAAGGAAGCAACCTCTCCCGATCACCCCTGTCCCCTCTCTTGAGGGTCTCTATAATCGGCGCAAACTGTATGTACTTGCAGCCGTTCTCTTTATAGAAGTGGTAGACATCGAGGGGATAGTCAGCGTTGTAGTCGTTGACCACGCCCATGGCGTTCCATTCCACACCGTGCTTCTGTAGTAGGCGGATGCCACGCATCACCTTGAACCACGAAGGCTGACCGCCGCGCGCACGGCGGTACTCATCGTGGAACTCCTGCGGTCCGTCAATGGATATGCCGATGAGCCAGTTGTGCTCGCGGAAGAACGCGCAACACTCGTCGGTGAGCAATGTGCCGTTGGTCTGCAGGCAGTTGTCGATAATGTGTCCACGTGCATACTTCTGTTGTAGTTCCAATACCCTTTTGTAAAAACTCAGGGGACGCATCAGTGGTTCGCCACCATGCCAGGTAAAGAGCACCTGCGGCTGCGTCTGGCATTCTATGTACTGGCGGATGAATTCCTCAAGGGTGCGCTCGCTCATGTTGAAGCGCTCGTGCTGTGGCACATCGGCATAGAGCTGTGAGGTTCCCAGATAATAGCAGTACTTGCAGGCCAGGTTGCACAGACTGCCCGCTGGCTTGGTCATCACGTAGAGTGGACGGGCGAATGGGGCGTAGGTAAGCATGGGGGAGTTAGGGGTTCTTTTAGTCGGCGTTCCGCTTTTAAAAGCGGCAAAGCCGAGCGAGGAGTTCTTTGGGGCAAAGTTACAAAATAAACGGCAGACAGCCAAATGCGTCTGCCGTTTATTGAATGTATGAGAATAATTGCTTACTTTACAACCTGCTTTTTGCCGTTGATGATGTAGAAACCCTTTTGAGCTTTTTGCATCTTCTGGCCATTGAGGTTGTAGATAACACTCTTCTGCTCGTTGGTGTTCACCTCGCTGATGCCGGTAGCGGTTTGGTCGAAGGTGGGAACGAGAGTCAGCACGTGATTCTTGGTGTCGACGGTAAATAACAGGTCGTAAACACCGGCGGGATATTGCTCAGTGCCGAATACCCAGTCTTGGTTGCCGCTGGCAGGAAGTTCATAGATACCCCAGTTACCGTTAGCTGCGGCCTTGTACTCATAGGTACCTGCCTCAACTGGGAAGTCTTCTACAGCAAGTGTCCAAACGTAGGGATCCTCAGCGTCCTGAGTCATCTTCTGAGTGTCAATGAAGTCCCATCCGCCAGTGAAGTCACCAAGGATGTGAACAGTCTCAATCTCAAGACCTTTGTAGACCAGACGGAAGTTATCGAAGACAGTCCAGTCGCCATCGAACTCCTTGCTTTCCTTCTTGACACCAAGTGTGAGCTTGCCGTCGGCACCGACAGTCACAGGAACAGTGGTCTTGTAGTAGCCAGTCTCAAAGTACTCGATGGCCGACTGAGGCATGTTGGGGAACTCACCAAGGTTGGTGGAACGCATATCGGTCATGCCTGGATACATGCTCATGACGCTGGCAATGTTGGGCAGAAGTACCGACTTGTCGTTGGCCACAAGCGAAACCAGCTGAACCAGCTCGCCACCTTCGTTGACCACATTGGCCTGAGAATCGCCGTTACCGTTGCGGAAGAAGCCCTGTACGCTCACCTCATAGTTACCGGGACGCAGGCCCTCGATGGTCTGCATGAAGCTGAATGAGTTGGGCTCGAAGTACTCCCAAGCATAGTCGGCAGCACGGTCGCCATTGCCGTCGTTTACAGTAGACACACGTGCACCGCCGTTACCGCCGTCGCACTGCTTCTGCCACATGTCATAGCCGTCCTGACGGTTCAGGCTGGCGTTCTTGATGAGGTAAGAAACATCAACGGGCTGGTCGGCAGCTGCCTTGAGGATAAGCTGCTCACGCTCAGCAGCGGTGATGACCTTCCATTGATTCATCGGGTTGTCGAGACCAGTGCGGTCGATGGCAATGGTGCTCCAATAGTGCTTGCCGTCGGTATTGCCATTGGGATCGTAGCCCAGCAAGTAGCCGTCGTTGCCAGTAGAGCTGATGTTATAGACGTTTGCCTTGCCCTCAACGGGGAGGAAGTGCCATATGTTAGCATTAGGATCATCATTATTATATGGGCAATCCACATAGCCGTTCCAGTTCAGCCAGCCACCACCGCGGTCAGTCTTCATCCTGAAATTATCGCCTTCGGCAATGAGTTCGATTTCAATACCTACCTGGTCGACAGCTGCATGGGTGTTCCAGTCGGAACCAGTACCCAGGAAGAGACCAGTGCCAAGGTTGAAGAAGTATACCTTACCCTCAGCAGGAGCCGAACCAGTATAGATGTCAGGCATGCGCAGGGCGTTAATCTTACGGGCAGCACGCAGGTCGTAGAGCACGTTGCTGAGCTCATCGGCAGAGGTGCCATTGGTGATGAAATCGTTGGCAGCTGTGAGATCGATACCTGTTTCAGCCAAGGCGATGGTCTGGCGCAGTACGTCGATGTTCACGGCCTTGGCAGCTGTGAGGGCGTTGTTGACGGCAGTGGTGGCAGCCGACAGCTCGTCGGGATCAATAGAGGTGAGCTTTGCCTTTCCATCGATAATGGCAGCGCTCAATGCGTTGGCCAGCACCTCTGTGGTCAGGGTGGCATCAAAGGCCTCGGCATCTTCAATAGCCTTGGTCAGTGCATTGACGTAATCAGTGATGTCAATGTTGTTACCTAAATAGGTCAGTTTGAAGTTGTCGAATACGGTCCAGTCGTTAGCAACGCCTTCGGTCTTTACGATACCAATCTTCAAGGTGCCGGTGGTAACAACTACTTCAATCTCTTCGTTCACATACCCCTTGTGCAGGTTAAAGCAGCGGTTGGCATCGTCCTGGCTGTCGGGATAGTAGAAACCACCCTCACTATAAGCGTAGCCACTGGTGCCTCCCTCTGTCTTTGCACCGTCAAGGATGGACATCAGCGGGTGCTTCACTTCGTTGGCGAAATAATAAGAACGAATTGTTTCTTCGTTATTGTTGCGACGGGCTACAACGTCAGACTTGTTACCATCACGGTAGTAGCCCTGTACGTTCATGCGGTATGTACCGTTGGGCACTGGGATGGTGATGGAGAAATCGATGGTCGATGAGTTCCAACTCTCAATGCATCGGCTGCCGTGTACGCCACCATCGCCCGAGCGGCCGTTACCACCGTTCAGCGAGCGAGTCCATTGCTCGTAGCGCTTATCGTTGTTGGCGAAATCGGCGCTGGGAATCAGCCATGAGGCATCTACGGGATTCTCAATCGAAGCATCATCCACCATCTTGGCCAGACGTTCCTCCTTGGTGACGAGCTGCCATGTGATGCGCTCTGACATATTGATATTGTAGTCGGGATTCTCCAAGTACCAGCGTTCGTCGCCCTCCTGAGAGAAGAGATTGTTCTGACGCGCGTTTTCGTTGTACTTAACGGTACCCAGCACTTTGTTGCCGCAGTTGATGGTGAAGGCATTGCTAATGCCGGCTTCCCTCATCGCATCATAAGCATGGAACTCCCAAGCCTGGCCATCGTTAGTGTCAATGTAATTGTTGCCGGGGTTGATACTCCAAGTCAGGTTTGACGAACCATTGATGTAGAAGTTGGGCTGCAGGGCATATGCTCCGTCAGCGAGCAGGAGCTTCCACTCAAAGCCGCGTGTACCAATGGCTGCGCGTGTCGACCAGTCCTCGCTCTTACTGTCGTTGTTCTGCAGCCACAGGCCAGACTCCACGTTGTAGAGATAGAATTCTCCCTCGGCCACATCGCTGCCCACCCAAGGCGAAGTCAGTCCTGTCGGTTCAACGGGCTCGGGCATCTCAGCCTCTACCACGTTCCAGGCCGAGCGGGGATTGCCGCCGGTTACGGAAGCAAAGCTCTGTACGGTGTTGTTGTTCTTCCAGTTCAGGCCCCATGTGCCGTCGCTGAAGTCATAGGGCGAGTTGGCTGTGCATGACATGCGGTACTTGCCGGTGAAGCTTCCCTCTGCATCGGCCTTCACATAGTACTCCACACCATTGTCGCCAGTAACCACTTCCTGCTCTGAGGCATCGTAGCCCTGAATGTACTTGCCGGTCGTGGCATTCTGGATGTAATAGCAGTCGGTATTGCCAGTGGCCACGAATTTCCAGTATACGTTGCCGCTACTGCTGCCAATGGCAACACTTCCACCGTTTCCCATGTCCTGAATGAACATGTTAGCGTCGTTGTTGTTGCTAATCGTATAGGTCTTGTCGGCACTAAACGACTCTGCAATGACGCTGGTCGTAAACAGGGACACTAATAGTCCCAAACCAAGAGTTAGTTTTCTCTTCATGTTGTTTATAGTTTTGGTTAATAAAAAATAGAATGATATAAAAATATAATCATAGATGATGCAAAAATAGCAATAATCCCATCCTTTGAACGAAAAATGCTATTCAAAGAAGTGTAAATTCTGGTCAAATCCCCTTTCTAACCTTTATTTTAGGCTTTTTTCTGTATGATTATGATGCGATTGATAGCGAATGTTTTTATCACTTAAATCAAATGAGCTAACAAAATCGTCGACTTTGTCTAACAAAGCCGACGATTTTGTAAAAAGACTGATATCGGGAGGTGGAATTAATCCTGTTCAGAGTTGTTCAGTGATGCCATATAATCTTTTGGAAGTACATTGAACTTGGCGCGGAAGCACTTGGCGAAGTAGCTACTGCTGGTGAAGCCTACGCGCTCTGCTACCTCGGTGATGCGCACACCCTGTCGCAGCAGTAGAGCCGCCTGGTCCAGTCGGCGTGTCTTCAAGTATTCGATAGGTGTCATGTCGGTGAGTGCCTTGATCTTGCGATAAAAGCTGGAGCGGCTCATGTTCATCTGTTCGGCCAGGTTGTCGATAGAGAATTCTTCGTCGCGCATGTTCTCGTTGACCATCTGCTGCAGGCGTTCCAGGAACTGCAAGTCTTGCTGGTTCAGTCCGAGGCTGCTTCCTTCGCCTTCCTGAAGGGATTGGAATCCGTCGATGCTGCGCATGCGTTCATAGAACTGTTGTCGCATGCGAAGCAGGCTCATGATTTGCAAATAGAGCTGTTTCGAGGAGAAAGGCTTCTCCAGATAAATGTCGGCACCGTTCTGCATACCTTCCAACTTGGCCTCTATGCTGGTCTTGGCCGTGAGCAGGATGACGGGGATGTGGGAGTAGTTGATGTCTTCCTTGATGCGGCGGCACAGCTCTGTGCCGTCCATGCGAGGCATCATCACGTCGCTGACCACCACGTCGACCTCGTTGAACTTCAGCACGTCGAGTGCTTCTACGCCGTCGCGTGCCTTCAGAATACGGAAGTAGGGCTTCATGGCATCGCTGGTCATCTGGAGCAGTTCTTCGTTGTCCTCGACAAGGAGGATGCGGAAGGTGGTACTCTCCATCTTCTCCTGCTCGGAGACAGCTTCCGGGGACAGGCCCGTCGCATCTGTTATGGGCTCTACGATTCCCTGGAATGAGGTGCCCTGTGCCTCTTCTTTCTCTTCTATTGCATTCGTCGCTTTGGGCGGGTAGGAAGGGGCTTTTAGCTTGAAGCACGACCCACCGCCGGGGGCATCCTCATATTGCAGGTCGCCTTTATGGGCCTGAGCCAGCATCTTGGCATAGGCCAGTCCGAGGCCTGTTCCCAGTGTGGCGGCCACGCTGTCCTTGCCTATCTGGTAGTAGCGGTCGAAGATCTTTTCGCGCTCTTCGGGCGGCACTCCGAGGCCGTCGTCGATGACGAAGATGGTGAACTCTTTGTCCGTATGTTCCAGACGCACGATGACTTCGCTCTTGGCATATTTCATGGCGTTGCCCACGAGGTTCATCATTACTTTCATCAGCTTGTCAGCGTCAACGCGGGCCGTGAAGGACTTTTCCGGTAGCTGTAGCTGTAGCTGCTTGCCCTGCACCTCCATGGCATCGCGGAACTGTTCACAGATGTCATGCAGCATGTCGTTCATGTTGGTGTCGCGTAGCACCAGTGAGATGCCTACACCGTTTTCCTGCTTCTGGAAATCGAGCAGCTGGTTGGTGATGCCCAGCAGGTAATTCATGTTGCGTCGTATGGCAGAGAGGTGAGATTTCACTCCTTCCCTTGTTCCTGTAGGGGATATGATTTTTTCCTCTATGGCTTCCAGCGGCAGGCTCATCAATGTGAGTGGAGTGCGTATCTCATGGACGAGGTTGATGAAGAAGCGTATCTTCGATTCGAAGTTGGCCTTTTCCTGCTCAGTCTGATACTCTTTCATCTGTCGGTTGTAGCGGCGGCGCAGCTTCATGGTGTATCGATGTTGCATGTAGAGGATGAAGGTAGCGATGAGGAGGAAGTAGACGAAGAAGGCTGTCATGGTGCGATACCATGGTGGCAGGATGGTGATGCTCAGCCGTGCATAGTGGCTCTCGTCGGTGTCGTTGGCATTGCGCAGTAGGAAAGTGTAGCTGCCAGGTGGCACGTTGGCGAAGGTGGCCTCGGCGTTCTTTGTACCCCGTGCCCATGTCTGGTCAATGCCTTCCAGCTTGTACTCGAAGTGCTGCTGGCTGTTGTTACCCTTGAATGATGGTGACGAGAAGTGCAGTGTGAAACTGTTGTCGGTATAGGGCAGACTGATCTGATGGTCGTTGGGCGACAGGTGGTGAACGGTCTTTTCTGCATCCTCATCGTCGACTGACTTGTAGGGTTGGGTGAGCTGGGTGATATACACGGGTGAATAGTCTTCAGAGAACACAATCTGATCAGGATAGAAATGCACGAGCAGGTTGTAGCGACCTGAGAAGAACTCACCGCGGCTTGTGATGCAGGCGGAGTTGTGAGGCTTCTGCTTGCGGGTAAGGTCTTCGGCCGAGAAAATGGTCTTTATGTTTGTATCCTCGCGTTGCGTGTTGATTCGCAGCAAGCAGCTCTCCATGCCCAGCCAAAGGTTGTGGTCGGTATCTTCAACGATGAAGTAGGCTTGCTGCTCGTGCAGTATCGACATGTCGGGGGCAAAGCGTTCAAAGGTCTCACTCTCCGGCAGGAAGCGGAAGATAGACCCGCCCGTGAGACAAACCCATACGGTGCCGCTATGGTCGCAGAACACTGTAGAGATGTTGTTTCCACCGATGGACCGTGGGTCTTTGCTGTGATAGGTAAAGTTGCGGAATCCCTGTCGGGGAGCCGTCTGCTGGAACAGACCGTGGTTGCTGGTGGCAGCCCATACGCAGCCGTTCTTGTCTTCGGCAAGACTGGTCACATGGGTCATGGAGCCTATCTCAAAGTACCACATGAAGTTGTCCGTGGAGTGCTCATAGCGGCATAAGCCCCAGCTGGTACCCACGTAGATGTCGCCTTGCGAACTGCGCAGCAAGCTGGTAATCTCGTTGCTGGGAATGGTGTAGCTCACGTTGGGCGAGTACTGGTAGCGGTGCTGGTGGCCGGTAGTGGTATTGAGAACGATGATGCCCTGATGGGTGGTGCCTAACCAGAGATTGTCTCCATCGACAAGCAGGCTGTTAATCTCAGTGGAAAGGGCAGGGTAGGGGGTGATTATCTGCGTAGAGCGATCATAGCTGTACAGGCCGCTGTCGCTGCCTATCCATATTCGTCCGTCGGTAGCCTCGCAAGTGGCCCTTACCATCAGCCCTTCGGAGCCAGGCAGGCTCGTTGTGTGTATGTCGCTGCGGGGAGCTGTCATGTAGCTCACGCCGCCCATCTGCGTCATTACCCAGAGCGTGCTGTCCTTGTCCCATAAAAGGGAGTTTACCTTCATGTCGCTTAGGCCATTGAGCCTGTCGTCGGGATTGTCGTAGCGCAATAGCTGGCCGCTGTTGGGCTGGTATAGGTAGATGCCATTGTCGGTGCCTAAGAGCAGGTCTCTCCCCTTTCTGCGCATGGCATGGATGCCCATGCCGTCAACGGGAAGCCTCACAATTTCCTTCTCACCGCGCTGGATGGTGTAGAGACCGCTTTCGGTGCCAATATAGAGGCGTTGGCCGATGAGTTCCAGGCACAGTTTGTGTTTGTCCGACATGTAGCCGCTGATGGTGTGCTTAAACTGGTAGTTTCCCTTTTGGCTATAGAGTAGCACGTCGCCATTGATTGTGGCCATGAACATCGGACTGTCGTTTTGTGCCAGTATGTCGCAGATATAGGCACCGTGGCGGCTGTCCTGTACCAGCACGTCGGTAGCAGGGTCGTAGATGAACAGACCCTGTCCCAGGGTGGCTATCCAGATCATGCCGTTCTGGGATTCGACAATGTCCTGCACGGTGCTGCTGATATTTACGCCGTACTTTGTTTTCTTGTTGAAACGAGTGAAGGTATTGGTGTTGCGATGGTAGATGTAAAGGCCAAACGAGCCACCGAACCAGACGTCGCGGTTGTGCTCATAGAGTGTGGTAATGGTGTTGTTCTCAAAGCTGGCGTTCTCTTCCACCATGTTGCGGAAGATGATGTTTTGGGTGCCGTCAAAGCAGTTCAGTCCGTTGTTGGTACCCAGCCACATGAAGCCGTAGCTGTCGCGCAGACCGCAGAGCACGTTGTTGTCGCTCAGCCCGTCGGCAGCCATGTAGCGATGGAAGACTGCGGGCTGGGCCAGAAGCATGCCTATGGACAGTGTCCATATATATAATAAGGTGAGAAATCTTCTGGTGTAAACAAATGTCTTGGTTCGATTATTGGTCATATTGAAATTGCTTTTTGAATGAAAAGTTCGTCAAAGATAAGAATTTTGAGATAAAAAGCCGCGTCCCGATGAGTTAAATAATGCTTTTTGCCCCATATTTTACCAGTTTTTCTCTTTTTTAGAACGGTTATTGTCCAGCTGTTTAGCATTATGGCGGTAACTTTGCCTACAAATAAACCAATATGAAAACCATTATGATGAACTTGCTAAGATTCTTTAGTTTCTCCTTACTGTTGATGGCTTGTGCGGCCGGGGCTCAGACACAGTATTCCAATCCCGTGATCGACCAGAGTCTCCCAGACCCCACCGTCATCAAGGCTTCTGACGGCTACTTCTACCTCTATGCCACAGAAAATATAAAGAACGTACCCATCTATCGCTCGAAGGACTTGGTGAACTGGCGCTTTCTGGGAACGGCCTTCACCGACCAGACACGCCCCCAGATGGTACCCAATGGAAGGGTATGGGCTCCTGATATCAATCTCATTGGCGACAAGTATGTGATGTACTATTCCAAGTCAACTTGGGGCGGTGAATGGGAGTGTGGTATCGGAGTGGCCACGGCCGACCGTCCGGCAGGCCCCTTTACCGATGTGGGCAAGCTGTTCATCAGCAGTGAGATAGAGGTGCAGAACAGTATAGACCCCTTCTATATTGAAGACGAGGACGGACGCAAGTTCCTGTTCTGGGGCAGCTTCCGCGGCATCTATGGAATAGAGTTGAGCGACGATGGTCTGAGCTTGAAGCCAGGTGCTGAGAAAGTACAGATAGCCGGCACGCTGACCGAAGGAACCTATATTTATAAGCACGACGGCTACTATTATTTCTTCGGATCGGCGGGTACCTGCTGCGATGGGCTGAACAGCACCTATCGTGTGATGGTGGCACGTTCAGAGAACCTTCTGGGTCCCTATGTCAGCAAGTCGGGAGCCCTGGCACTCGAGAACCATTTCGAACTGTTGCTGCAGAAGAGCAATAAGGTAGTAGGACCTGGACACAACTCGGAGATTGTGCAGGATGATGCCGGGCAGTACTGGATGCTCTACCATGGATTCGATGCTGCCGATCCCGATGGTGGACGTAAAGTATATTTGGACCAGATAACCTGGGGAAGGGATGGATGGCCGCAGATACGCAACCGTATTCCTTCGTCAACGGCCAATGTACCCCTCTTTGGCGAGGCTGCCAAGGTGACGGGAACCGAGAAAACGGCTCCCCGGCAGGCAAAGGCTTATTACGACCTGAAAGGCATGCAACAGGCTGAAGGCGCTCTCCGGACAATTGTAATAGAACAGCGAGAAGACGGGAAAACAGCCAAATTATTCGTCAAAAACTAAGTTTGGCGAGATTTTATCCTTTTATGAAAGGCTATTGTCCTGACGATTGCCAGTAATGTGCTTAACTTTGCGACATCAATTGATAATTAATCTTGTTCATTAATAACTAAAAGCTTATGAAAAAGAAAATTTTACTTTTTGCAGGGCTCATGCTCGCTGCTGGCGTGCAGGCTCAGACTTCTCCTTGGGCAGGTAATGTGTTGCCCGAGGAGGGTGGTACGTTCTATCTCTATCAGGTAGAGACCGGTTTGTGGCTCCAGAACAACAACAAGGTAGCCGAGGACTGGACTACCCGTGCCCAGATTGACAAGTATGGTTTCGATGTTGAGATTATCAAGTTGCCTGACGGAGGCTATCAGCTGAATCCGAAATTTGGTCATAACCATAGTATTAACGACTTTAATTACTATTTGGATACCGAACAGCCTTTGACGAAGTGGAACATTGAGCCGACCACTGTGAATGGCGTGACCAATACTTATAAGATTTATTCAGACGATGATCATTATCTGAATGCCAGCGATGAAGGCATCCTTGATGACTTCGGTTTTAATGAGAACTGGCAGCTTGTCACCTATGAGCAGCGTCTGGAGGATATGAAGACAGCCACTCCTGATAGCCCCAAGGATGCCACATGGCTGTTGGGTGGACACGATTTCGCCAATCAGGATGAGCGCAATAAATGGGACGTCGTTCAGGAAGGTGATGGTGTCTATGCACAAGGTGGTGACGGCATTGTTCATGGCAACCGTGCCGTAGAGTGCTGGAAAAAGACCAAGTTCCAACTGTCGAGAACCTTTACGGGACTGCCCAATGGTACCTATGAGTTCAAACTACAGGGCTTCTACCGTGATGGCTCTGAAGTGAATATTGCTGAGAAACGTGCCAGTGGAGAAGAACAAATCCGTGCGTTCCTTTTCCTTAACGATGTAAGCCGTCCGTTCAAGTCTATTCTTGACAGTGGTGTAACAGAGCCTGACAATGACTCGTATGCCTGTGTGGCCGATGGCTATTGCTTCCCTGGTGACAAACTCACCCCTGGCAATGCACTTGACCGCGCCTCTAACTGCTTCTTCAAGGGTGGCTATTGGAGTGAACCGGTAAAGGTTGTGGTGAGCGATGGCAATCTGACCGTTGGTATGCAGAAGATTGGTGGCGGTGACGACGACTGGATGGTGTTCGACAGCTTTACGCTGACCTATCTGGGTTCAGAGATTGACCTTGGTCCTGTGAAAGAGAACCTGCAGTCTGCTCTCAATGATGCCGCTGCATACGAGGGAGTTACCGTGGCTGTGCTGACCAATGCCCTTGCTGCTGCCCAGGCTCTGATTAACGGTACCGATGCTGTAGCCATTGCCAATGGTACCATGGCGCTGCGCAATGCCCTGGCTGCTGCTCAGGACTATACCAATGTGAAAGCTGAGGCTGAAGCATTCGACGGTGTGAAGCCCGACTTCTTCAATGTGGCTGTTGCTAATTTCCTGGCTGCTGTTGATGAGACCGATTTGGAGGCTTTCAACGAGGCGGTTAAGAATATGCGTAATGCATTGAATGATGTCCGTGGTGTGCAGGAACCCTTGCAGTTCATTGCTGCTACCATTCCGTTTGCACAGGAGGCAGGTGTTGATGCCGCTATTATCCAGAAGGCTCAGGCTCTGATGGAGCACTGCGACTCTGCTTTCAGAATCCACGATGTGCTCAACGAACTGCGTGTGGCTCGTATGATTCAGGCTGCCGACAAGCACGCTGACGTATTTGCCGGACAGACACCTGCTGAGGGCGACTACTATATCTATAATGTGGGTATGAAGCGTTTCCTCTGCGGTGGCGGTGACTGGGGCGCACACGCCTATGTAGGTTTCCCCGGTGTGAAAGTATCGCTGGTTTCTGGCTTCGAGACTCCTGAGGAGGGTGAGCCCTATAGTGGTTATGCGATTGACACCCACCTGAACAATGGCGGTGAGAGCGAATACCTGAACTACGGCGGTTATATGGATACCCCCGATCAGAATCTTTGGGAGTTTGTTCCCGTGGCAGGTAAGGATGGTGTTTATGCTATCGCACGTGCCAATGGTGAGGCCAATGCAGATACGGGTGAGCGCATGCTGCTCGGCTGGCGTCCTGGAACATATGGTAATATCGATACAGACATGTACGGTGTCAACGACGTGAACAACCAGTGGAAACTGGTGACCGAGGAGGAGCGTAATGCCCTCTTGGCTACTGCTACCAAGGAAGCTCCTCAGGATGCTACCTATATGATTGTGTCACCGAACTTCAACCAGCGCGAGGATGTCTCAGCATGGGTGAGCGTATATGGCAATGGCAGTATCTGGGGCCGTGGAGGTCGTTACGACGATTTCGCTTTCGAATGCTGGAATGAAATTGAATTCGAGCTCGATCAGATGCTGTTCGATATGCTGCCCGGCTGGTATGCTTTGACTGTTCAGGGCTACTATCGCGATGGTGACCACTGGGATCAGATACGTGCTGAAGCCTCTGGCGAAAAGCGCGAGCAGGCTGCCGCATTGATTGACCTGAATGATGATCAGGAAGTGGCTCTGCCTAATATCCTGAGCGAGGTTAACAACGCTCCTGGTCAGGGTGACCGTCGTACTACACGCTACCAGATTCAGAAGACTGACGAGTTTGGCGAACCTGTATATAATGATGAGACTGGCGAACCTGTCATGGTCGATGATCCCGAGAGCGAAGAACTTTATGTCGGCGAATTCCCTTACGATATTCCGCAGGCTTGCAACTATTTCCGGAACGGACTCTACAAGACCACCATGCTTGTTGAGGTGAAAGCTGACGGTTATCTGACGATTGCTGTGAGTAAGCAGCGTGAGAAAGCCCGCGACTGGGTTGTTGTCGACAACTTCCGTCTGACCTACTACGGTGCCGAGAAGCCCGAGGAGGACGAGCAGGGCGTGCAGACCGTGGAAGTTCCCGTGAGCACAACAGCCAAGATCTATAACCTGCAGGGTCAGCAGGTGAAGAACGTCACCAAGGGTCTCTTCATCCGTGACGGCAAGAAGTTCGTGAAGAAGTAAGCTGGGCTTACCTCCTATAAAAATGCAGATGGGCATTCTCGTTCAGAGAGTGCCCATTTGCTATTTTATGGGCGCATTTTCTTGGCAGGACGGCTCTTTTTTTATGGAGAATTGGCCTGTTGAACGTTTTTTTCTGTTTTTTGGATAGATTATTGTGCTATTTCTTGGCTGTTTGTCGTAATTTTGCCATCGTGATATTGTATCCGACTAAAAACCAACCAAACATTAATAGTAAGTTATGAAAGTTAGAAACCTCTTTGCTCTTGCAGCCATGCTTCTCATTACGGGAAGTGCAACTGCTCAGACACAAGAAATCTTTGAGCCTTACAAGACCACCGACCTGCGCTTACCCTCGGTGCCTTTGCTCGTCAATGATCCCTATTTCTCCTTCTGGTCTCCGTTTGACAAGCTGACCGATGGCAGTGTGCGCCACTGGACGAATATGGAGAAGCCCATTGAGGGTCTGCTACGCGTTGACGGACAGAACTACCGGTGGATGGGCAACGGCAAGAGCTTCCTGCTCGACCCCATCGCTCCGATGTCGAACAGTGGTGACTCTTGGACTGGTCGTGTAAGCTATAATGCTCAGAGCGGCACTGGCTGGACCTCGCGCTCTTTTAACGATAGCAGTTGGAAAGAAGAGAAGGCTGCCTGGGGTACACCTAACGAATATCCCAACGTAAATAATGACTGGACGGCCGCCAACAGCGACATCTACGTGCGCCGCAAGGTGACGCTAACAGCCGAAGACCTTCAGAAGGACCTGTGGATACAGTTCTCTCATGATGATGTGTTTGAACTCTACGTCAACGGTACGAAGGTCATCGAAACTGCCGAGACCTGGATTCAGGGTGAGACCCATCAGCTGACGGATCAGGAAAAGAGCAAGCTTGTCGTCGGTGAGAATGTGCTGGCTGCCCATTGCCACAACACCTCGGGTGGTGCCTACATCGACTTTGGACTGTTCGAAAATGTCTACCAGTCGGGAGCCGACGTGCTTACTGCCCGGCAGAAGAGCATTGACGTGCTGGCCACTTCGACCTATTACACCTTTGTCTGTGGCCATGTAGAGCTTGACGTGGTGTTCACCGCTCCGATGATTATCACCGACCTTGACCTCATATCTACACCTATTAATTATATCTCCTATCAGGTGCGTTCTACCGACGGACAGCAGCACAACGTGCAGTTCTACGTATCGACCACGCCGCAGCTTACCGTCAACGAGCCAGCACAAGCCATTAATGCAAGCATCGTCACTGAGAATGGCGTGAAGTATGCCAAGGCAGGCTCTACAGAGCAGCCTGTATTGAAGCGTGCCGGCGACCTGATTACTATCGACTGGGGGTATCTCTACATATCTGGGCAGAACGGCAAGGTGAGCGTGGCTCCTACCGCCGTCATGGAGAGCACCTTCACCAGTACGGGCAGTCTGCCTGCCTATGCCGGAGAGGTGAGAAACCAGTCGCCTTGCTATATGACCACACTGGCCTATACCCATGACTTCGGCTCTACCTCACAGGCTTCCAGCTATATGCTCGTTGGTTACGACGAGGTGAAGGATATCCGTTATTTCAATAAGGACTACAAGGGCTACTGGGCCCGCAACGGCAAGACTATCTTTGAAGCTTTCACGGAGCTGAATGCCAACTATGCCTCTATCATGGAACGTTGCCGCGAACAGGACAAGACCATCTATGACGATGGCTTGGCTGCAGGCAACGTAAAGTATGCCGAACTGCTCTCCGGTAGCTACCGTCAGGTGCTGGCTGCCCACAAGCTGTTCCAGGACGACGGTGGCCGCCTGCTCTACTTCTCGAAAGAGAACAACTCCAATGGCTGTGTGAACACCGTAGACCTTACCTATCCCTCGGCTCCGCTCTTCCTGCTCTATAATACCGAGCTGCAGAAAGGCATGATGACCTCCATCTTCGAATACCAGCGTACAGGCAAATGGAACAAGGACTGGGCGGCTCACGACCTGGGTACCTATCCCCATGCCAACGGTCAGGTCTATGGAGGCGACATGCCCCTTGAAGAGAGCGGTAACATGCTTACGCTGGCCTATATGATCTCGAAGATTGAGGGTAACACCACGTGGGTGAATACCTACTGGAGCATTATTACCCGCTGGGTCAACTACTTGGTGAACAATGGTCAGGATCCTGCCAACCAGCTCTGCACCGACGACTTTGCCGGTCATTGGGCCCACAATGCCAATCTTTCCATCAAGGCCATTATGGGTGTGGCTGCCTTTGCTGAGCTGTGCCAGATGCGTGGACGCAACGACCTCTATACCCGCTATATGGACATTGCCAAGAAAATGGCACAGATATGGGAAATCGATGCCCGCGACGGCGACCACTACAAGCTCGCTTTCGACAAGCCCAACTCATGGAGCCAGAAGTACAACCTTGTATGGGACAAGCTTTGGGGCATCAATATCTTCCCTAAGCAGGTACGGGAGCGTGAGATGAAATATTACCTGACGAAGCAGAACACTTGGGGCCTTCCCCTTGACAGCCGTCAGGGGTACACCAAGAGCGACTGGCTTATCTGGTCGGCATCGATGGCCGACGACACCGAGACCTTCTTGAAGTTCAGCGACCCGTTGTGGAAGTGGGTCAACGAGACGGTCGACCGTGTACCCCTCTGTGACTGGTATTGGACCGACAGTAAGCACATGACAGGCTTCCGTGCCCGTTCCGTTATCGGCGGCCACTGGATGAAGGTGCTTATGGACAAATATGCTCCTAAGGAAGACCCCTCGGCCGAGACATGGGCTCCTCAGGGGTATAAGATCAAAACACGATGGGCCGCACAGGTCAACCCTGAGGCACCGCTGCCCGAGTATCCCCGTCCGCAGCTGGTGCGCCATGACTGGCAGAACCTGAACGGACTGTGGAAATATTCCATTACACCGCAGACGCAGCGCTATAATATTCCTACTAAGTGGGATGGCAATATTCTCGTACCTTTCCCCGTAGAGTCGAGTCTCTCAGGTGTGATGCGCATGCTCGACAAGACCTACTACCTCTGGTATCAGCGCGAGTTCACTATTCCTGAAAACTGGGCAGGTCGCAACGTGTTGCTCAATTTCGGCGCTGTCGACTATCAGACACGTGTCTTCGTCAACGGCACCATGGTAGGCACACATGTTGGTGGCTTCTCATCCTTTGCCTTCGATATTACCGATAAGCTGCAGGCCGGTACCAACACGCTTACCGTGATGGTCATCGACAATACCGACGAGGCTACACAGCCCGTGGGCAAGCAGCGCTATAATCCCGGTAGTGCCGGCAGCATCTGGTACAATCAGGTGTCGGGTATCTGGCAGACCGTCTGGCTGGAGCCTGTCAACGCCCAGTATATCAGCAATGTGACCACCACCTCCGACATCGACAAGAGCGAGCTTACCGTCAATGTTGCTGCCGTAGGAGCCTCTGGCGCTCAGACCAAGGTGGTACTGAAGTTAGACGGCGAGACGGTCAGCGAAGGCAGTGCTGCTGCCGGTGAGCCTATCACGCTCACGGTTGCCAATGCCAAGCTCTGGAGTCCTGCCGAGCCCACACTCTACGATTTGGAGGTGAGCCTCTTGGCTGGCGGTCAGGAGGTCGACCGTGCTCAGAGCTATGCTGCCCTGCGCAAGATATCCACACGTCAGCTGCCCAATGGCGAGTGGCGCTTCCTGTTGAACAACAAGGACCTGTTCCAGTTTGGTCCGCTCGACCAGGGCTACTGGCCCGACGGCCTCTATACCGCACCCACCGACGAAGCTTTGCTCTACGACATCCAGAAAACCAAGGAATGGGGCTTCAACATGATTCGCAAGCACATGAAGGTCGAATCCGACCGCTGGTTCTACCACTGTGACCGTCTGGGCCTGCTCGTCTGGCAGGACATGCCTGGGCTGGGACGTAGCGACGAGCCTTGGGTCACCCGTGAGTGGAGCACCAAACCAGGCAAACACACTGCAGCCGTGGAGGCAGCCTATAAGAGCCAGTGGAAGGAAATCATGAAGCAGCACCAGAGCAGCCCCTGTATCGTGGTCTGGACTCCCTTCAACGAGAGCTGGGGACAGTTCAAAACCGCTGAGATTGTCGACTATACACGCGAAATAGATAACACCCGTCTCATCAATGCCGCCAGTGGCGGTAACCATTACGAGGGCGTAGGCGACATGGTCGACCTGCACGACTACGATCGTCCGCCCCATATCTTCCTTTACGACCCCAACCGTCCCGTCGTGTTGGGAGAGTTCGGCGGCCTGGGCCGTCATATCGACGGCCACCGCTGGTATGAGAATTCCGCTACGACCTATGTCAACTACACCAGCGAGAAAGAGCTTACCGATGCCTATGTCGCCACCACCGAGGCAGTGCTTTCCATGGCCAAGGATGCCCAGGCCAATGATGGCGGAAATGCCGCCTTCTGTGCCGCTGTCTACACCCAGGTGGCCGACGTGGAGACCGAGGTCAACGGCCTGATGACCTACGACCGTGAAGTCATCAAGGTCAATGAGGAGCGCATCCGGGAGGTGAACAACCGCCTGAGCAATATCTACGACGACGAGTCGGCCATCCGTAGCCAGCGTCAGTCGACACAACAGGAACAAACCGTTATCTACAACCTCTCAGGCATGCAGATGGATAGTCTGAGACATGGCATCAACATCATCCACAATGGTGATGGCAGCGTCTGCAAGGTCTTTAATAAGTAAACCGTTATTTATATTGTAATTATGAAAAAAGGAATATTATTTGCAGTATTGTTCGTGGCACTGTCCGCCTGCGGAACCAAGCAGGAACAACACCACCCCCAGTCGGGGGAGGCGGGAGGGGTCTCTCTCTCTACGGAGGGTTTCGGTCAGGCCTATATCCAGATGACCGCTGACACCACCTTCCGCGTGGGACAGTCGAAGCGTCCGCCTATGGAGCAGCGCCTGTTCAGCTCGCAGGTCATCGACCAGCAGATTGAGAAAGTGAAGCAGACGCTCAGCGGTAATCCTTATCTGGCCTGGATGTTTGAGAACTGCTTCCCCAACACGCTGGAGACCACCGTTCACTACAGCATTGTGGATGGCGATGACGACACCTTCGTTTATACCGGCGACATTGCCGCTATGTGGCTGCGCGACTCAGGCGCACAGGTGTGGCCCTATGTGCAGTTTGCCAATGACGACCCTGCGCTGGCCAAGCTCATCCGCGGTGTCATCCTGCGCCAGCTGAAAAGCATCAACCTCGACCCCTATGCCAATGCCTTCTATCAGGATCCGGAGAAGGTGGGCGAGTGGAAGAGCGACCAGACCGATATGAAGGCAGGTATACACGAGCGTAAGTACGAGATTGACTCCGAGTGCTATCCCATCCGTCTGGCCTATCAGTACTGGAAGGTTACGGGCGATGCCACCATCTTCGGTGACGTATGGCTGAAGGCCGTCGACAATACGCTGGCCGTGTTCCGCGAGCAGCAGCACAAGGATGAGGGCAGCTACCGCTTCAAGCGCAACACCGACCGCCAGTTTGATACCGTGGGCTGGGACGGCAAAGGCCATCCTGTGAATCCCGTAGGGCTTATAGCCTCCTTCTTCCGTCCCAGCGACGATGCCACCGTGTTTCCCTTCCTCGTTCCCTCCAACTTCATGGCTGTCAGCTCCCTGCGCAAGGCAGCCGAGATTCTGTCCGTCGTGAACAGGGATGCCGATAGGGCAGGGAAATGCAAAGCCTTGGCCAACGAGGTAGAGCAGGCATTGAAGAAGTATGCCGTGGTCAATCACCCCAAGTACGGTAAGATCTATGCCTTTGAGGTCGACGGTTTCGGCAGCACCCTGCTCATGGACGATGCCAACGTGCCGTCGTTGCTGGCCATGGGCTATCTGGGCGATGTGCCTCTGAGCGACCCCATCTATCAGAACACCCGTCGCTTTGTGTGGTCAGAGGATAATCCTGCTTTCTTCCGCGGCAAGGCCGGTGAGGGCATCGGCGGTCCCCATGTAGGGCAGGACATGCCCTGGCCCATGTCTATCATGATGCTGGCCTTCACCAGTCAGGACGATGCCGAGATTAAGCATTGCATTGAGATGCTCATGTCCACCGATGCCGGTACGGGCTTTATCCACGAGTCGTTCCATAAGGACGATGCCCGCAACTACACCCGTCCTTGGTTTGCCTGGCAGAACACCCTCTTCGGTGAGCTCATCCTGAAACTTCTCGCCGACGGTAAGGCTGACCTGCTGAACAACTGTCAGCGCCATAGCCTGTAGGAATCTGCAGTAAAAATGTCTAAATGTTTTAATGTTGTATTTTCGCACTTTACGCAGAAAATAGGGCATTTTGCGTGTTTTTAGTATAAAACAGCAGGGGAGGTACCTCCCCTGCTGTTCCAACTATACCACACGGTGGAGCGACATACTCGAGGCGGAATGACAAGCGGCATTTCCTCACGCGCGTGTGCGCGAAAAATAATGTGCAAATACAGGCTAAGTGGTATCTGGTAAATGATGAATACACCTTTTCACCTTTTAATATTTTTGGATTCCCTCAATGACCGATGAAGGTGTCTGAACACAGTCTGAAAAAGTTTAATTATATAATATATTTTAAATATATTATATAATTAAAACTTAACCCCCAACATTCCAAAAGGTGAAAAAGTGAATTCATCTTCTGCAGCGCTCTGCTGGCCTTTTTGTGTCTACCCATACTGAAAAGGTTGACTCTTTCACCTGAGAAAGCATGACGACCTTCCCTGAAGTGGTTGACTCTTTTCCTAAGAACGTTGACTTCGTAGAGAGAGTGACGCAATCACTATGAGAGAGTGACGCAATCACTATGAGAGAGTGACGCAATCACGCACAGTGAATGACGCAATCACGAAAAGGGACCCCCTCCCGGTTTACTTATTGGGTTAGAGAATTGACGATTTCCTGTATTTCCTTCGTGGTTTGATAGTCATCGCCATATATTTCCCTGTACTTCTCTAATGCCTCTTTATAGAAAGAAAGGGCTTGGGCTTTGTCACCCTTTTCCCTATAGGCTCCCCCTATTTTTGTCAGACAGTGTATGGTGTCGGGATTCTTTTCGCCAAATCCGTTCTTTCTTACCGTATAGGCTTTGTTGAAATGGTCAATGGCTTCCTCGTATTTACCTTGTTTGCATAGCACGTCACCGATTCCAATATAGCTCCATGATAGATCAGGATGTTCCTTGCTATGTATCTCCAGTCTTATCTTTAGTGCGGTCTGATGTGATTTTAAGGCAGCATCAATATCATCCATTGCAAATTGAACCATGCCGATATTATCGTAGCTTTGAGCAACATCGGGATGTTTCTCCCCCATACACTCTTTTCTTATCTCCAATGCTTTCAAGTGGTAATCCAGTGCTTCTTGGTTTTTCCCTAAGAGATATGAAAGGTATCCAACGTTGTTGTAGCTTTGGGCCAGTATGGGCGTTCGGAGTCCTGACTGTTGAAATATCTCCAATGCCTTTAAATTGTATTCAAGACATTTCTCGTTGTTTCCCAGAAATGAATATATGTATCCAACAGCTTGTTGACTTGAAGCAACTGTTGAGTGTAATGGTCCGAAGACCTGAATTTGTATGTCAAGTGTCTTCTTCGCTATTTCTAGTGCTTCAGTAAATTTTCCCTGATAGGTGTAGATGGCACTTAGCAGCATGTTGCCCTGGGCGATACGGGGATGGTTCTCTCCGAAGATGTTCTTTAGGATAGATAGGCTTTTTTTACAATACTCTTCACTTTTGGCATAGTGGGCTTGATCGGCGAGTATGCCTGCCAAGTCCATATAGATGGTAGCCATATCTATACTTTTGTCTTCATTGATGGACAGGTAGTAATCCTGAGCTTTTTCAAGGTATTCAGCAGCATGTCCGTAATCGGCTAAGCAAGCGTGGGTATATGCTAAATTAATAAATAGATGTGCCAAGCGATGATCGGTTATTGATTGGGCATTGTAGATGGTCATTGCTTTTTGGAGGTATTCCAGTGATGTGGAGAAGTTCCCAATCCTGTTGTAACTGGTAGCAATGTTTATATAGTCTGTAGCTGTAATTGGGTGGTTGTCGCCGAAAAGCTGGATGACGATTTCCAATGATTTCCGGAAATTCTCCAATGCTTCTATTTGTTTGTCGCGAACAGTGAGAATACCGCCAATAGCCGTATATGCATCAGCCGTTTCCTTTGACAATTCACCGTGCCGGGCTATTGCATTCCTCAATGCACGCTGATAGAGTTCCAATGTCTTGTCATAGTCTGAGATATACGTTTCAATAAAATCTCCTGCTTGGATAGTCCAATCAACATTTGTCGTGTCTAATCCAGCCCTCAGTTCAATATAATATGCAGCCGAGTCGTTCTGGTGCTGCATTTTCAGGATTTCGAATTTCGAGTAGCAGTCTTGTGCCAGATCTTCCATTTCCTTTTGGGTGAGGGCCTTGCTCTTTTCCAGTTTCTTCTGTTTCTTGCTAATGTCCTTTTCGGCTTTCTCGTTGGCATCCTGATGTTGGCGTAGGGTTATGGCGCGGCTGGCGATATCGCCCTTTGCGTTGAGCATGGAATCGGCATCTGTGAGACGACCGTCGAGGATGAACTGGCTGATGCGACGATTGGAATCGTCGACCTTGTCGAAGTCAATCTTTGAATAGTGCTCGGCCATCTCGCTGATGAGCTTCTCATTGCTCTCCTGTGCGGTGTAGAGTTCCTGCATCTGTTTGCGATAGGCCTCGTCGGACAGTTTCTTCTCGTTCCTCAGTGCCTCGATTTCGTTTTCCTTTGCCTGCAGCTGTTGTCGAAGGGTGCGGCGTATCTGTCGCTCGGCAGCCAGACGGTCGTCGGCCTGCTGTTCAGGTGTCTCTAATACCAGTTCCAGCGGATTGAGCGAATAGGCATATTGTCTGGTCAGCACATCAGGGTCGGTAAGCACATATCCTTGTTTCTGTACGCTCTGTAAATAATACACTTTGCCAGGTATCGGGAACGAGAAGGTTCCGTTCTGCTTGCTGAGTACAGTCGTGCGTCCCCTTACTGTGATGGAAGCACCGGCAATTCGTTGTCCGGCCGATACTGAACCGTCGCTGTTCAGTCTTCCTTTTGTCTTCACTATTCCCTGTTGGGTTTGAGCCATGCCGCTCAGAATAGAGAGAAGGCTAATAGCCAAAGCGATTTTCCATGTTTTCATGTGTCCTGTTTTTTCAAGATGTTGGGTTGTTATCTGTGACTGTCGACAATCATTACATCATCGTTACCACAAGGCATATAGATGGTGTCGGTTACTAATGGAAGGGTGGTGACGACCTGATATTTTGCTTGCTGGGCAGGTAGCGGCACGAAAAGTGAGACATTGCCGTCATTATCAGAAGTCACTTTCTGCCCGGCAATCTCAAGCGCAGCATATGTTGTGACACTTTCCTTGGCAGAATCCCAAAGTCGGAATTTTACGCAGCCATAGACCGTGGGGTCTCGATAGAGGTTTATCGTAATCTGCTCTGATAGTAGCAGGGTAGTGTCGACATTAAGAAAATCACGACAGACCACTCTTACGTCTATCGGTTCGTTGAGATAATGGTGTGGAATGTTTCGGAAGAGGGTGGAGACCTCAAAGGAACTGATGGTATCGCTCTTCACTTCATTATCGCATGTCATGGTGACGATGGCTTCCTTCATGGGAGGCAGATTGGGATTGTATGCAGATGCTTCATGGAGCCGCACTTCTACATCAACGGGCTGGCTTGTGGTCCATACCCCCACTATGGTGGCCAGAACAAGTATGGTTGCCAGTATCCATAGCCCGGTGCGCTGAATCATCTGTCTGCGATGGCGCTGCCAGATACTGTCGAACTCTACTTGAAGAAGCTTTGATATGAGTTGAACGTAAGCTCTTTCCCTGTTTAACAGCGACCATCTGAAGATCTCCTCGTTGACATTTGCACCGAGTGTTTCCTGTAGTCCGAGTGTCTTTATGACAGGGTTGAAGCATTCCGTTTCGGGATTACCGCTATTAGGCTTGCCATTGACTATAAAGAAGTGTATCTGCTTTGTCCGTCCCAGCTGGTAGAAGAAGGCAATTTCTTTTCCCACCCATTCAGACTGTGCAGAGTTCGGTGAGCAGATGACGATGAGGTGCTGGCTGCTTTTTAGCCGTTCCTGCAATTCCTCGTTCAGTCCGCCTGGTTGAATGTCAGTGGGAGCAAAGAATACTGGTTTGATGGGAGTACGTTCCCATCCTCGTTCGCTACAGATAGTGGCAGGCATGCGGTAGTGCTCCAGCTTGCGTTGCAGGCGCTTTCCCCATTCTGTATCCTTGCTGCTATAGCTTATAAAAGCAAAGTATTTGAATTCTTGCTTTTCCATCAATGATTGCTTGCGATGAAGTTATTGGTATTTTTGGGCTGTAAATGTACAAAAAAAATACGATACGGCAACAAATTAATAGCGTAAAGTTTTCAAAGCGGCTTTTTTTTACAACTTTTTGTTAGTGATGCCTACTGTTAGGGCATTTGACCTGAATATGCTGTTTTCTGAACAGCTATTGGGTTGCCGATAGGAGAAAATTTTGTATCTTTGCAGAAGAATAAAATAACTGTAGAAGATGAGAAAGATCTTGTTGTGTCTGATGATGATTTCCGCCTTGGTGGGTTGCTATAAGATAACATTCGTTGAGCAGGCCCATGAGGTGGTGAAAGGTGATTCTTTTTCGGGTAGGATAATCGTGAAGCGTTCGGGAGGGGCGGCGAATGGTACGGTGCAGCATGTCTACGGCCTCTTCGCCCTCCGGGTGCCAAAGGGATGGACTTCGGTGGGTGAGCTGGTGATGACACAGGTGCCTAAGAAGACTACCGACGTGGGCGATGAGGCTTACCAACAGACCATTACGCGGCAGCTGATCCGTAACGAAGCCTATACGGCCCTGCTGAACCGTGACTATCCACGCGAGGGCTATGAGTGGCTGGGCTTTGTTACCGATGGCGACTTCAAGTCGCTGTTCAATGCCGAGAACACCGAGACGGAGGTAGACAGCATCTATGCTTCGTTCACCATCCGGACGACGGCCGACCGTACAGGCACTTTCTATATAGATTATGTGGCAGGACAGATCTCCCACGATAAGGTGGGCGAGATAGGACTGCAGGAGCGTGACTGGGTGACTCGCTCGGCAACCTTTGCCGGTGACAATATCAGTGTCGTTTCGCTCACCGATACGCATATCCGTGTGACCAATGCCGACGGCAGCGTGGACGGGACAGAGCCGATGGGACCCGTCATAGACCCGGCATGGGAGCTGGAGGCGATGCCCTTCAGCACTACTCAGGGTACGGCCTATGCCTATCGTGACCTGAAATACAACAAACTGTTCACTCGCACCCGTGGATGGAACGGTGGCGACGGCGTGCTCACCGTGGGGCTGCCCAACGGTGATGTGCTGTGGACATTCAACGACAGCTTCTATGGGGTGGTGAACGCGGCCGACCGCTCGCGCGGCAGTTGCAACTTCCCGCGTAACAGTATCATGGTGCAGCGCGCTCATGACGGCTCGCTGGGCGAAACGGAGAAAGACCTGGTGTGGCTGGCCGATTATGTGAACTGGCTCAACCCGTCGGGCGACCGCTACTTCCATTGTCGCACCCATCTGCGCCATCCGCAGGGTAACAAGACGGCTGTGGAGATACGTGCCGGTGACATCGACGAGGATAAGGTGTACTGGTCGGGCGACGGTGTCGTCTATGACGGTAAGCTGCAGATGGTATGGGTAGCCGTGGAGTCTACTCAGCTGCAGAGCTTAGGCACGGCGCTGGCCACCTATTCGCTGGACGGTACGGTGCCGACGGGACGCTATCTGGACACCATTCCCGACTATAAGCCGCGGCAGGGAGACTACCTCTATATGGAGAGCGTCAGCCATGGGGTGAACGATAACGTGGTGTCCTATGGTTCGACCATCTGCGATGAGGCTGGCGACGGACACCTGTACCTCTATGGGGTCAATGGCTTCGATGTGCTGGTGGCCCGCACGGCCACGATGAGCCTCTATAGTGCCTGGCAGTATTATGTGAAGCTGGAAGACGGCTCCTGGATATGGCAGGACAGCTATCCCGATGAGGCAACGATGAAACGCTCCAACATCATGGCTTCAGGCGATTACGGATGCCATCTGCCGTGGGTGTTCCGCAAGGGCGACTGGTACTACCTGACCTCGCAGGCTCCTATCTTCTCTACCGATGTGTTCATCTATCGTTCACGCACACCCTACGGACCTTTCACAGACAGGCGGCTGCTGTTCCGTCTGCCCGACCATCTCGACAAGATTGGGGCGCAGCAATATCACTGGCTCTACATGGTGAACCTGCATCCGGCCCTCTCGCGCGAGGGTGAGCTGGTGTTCTCGACCAACAGCGATGCCGACGATTTCTGGATGAACTTCAACGAGCCGGGCAGTGCTGACTATTATCGTCCTTTCTTCTATCGCGTGTTCAACTGGGAGAGGGTATATGAGGACCAGACGGAGTCGGGGGTGCAGGCATCCTCAAGGGTGAAACCCCATGATAAGACTTACTATAACCTCTCCGGACTGGCCGTAGACAGGCCTCAGAGGGGTGTCTATGTCACGAATGGACATAAAGTGGTGTTCTGAAGTATGATATAAAACACACAAAGACTTTTTAATAAAATAATGAAGAAACTATTATTACTCTTTTTGTCGGTCGTCACTTTCTGTTGGGATGCCCAAGGCGAGGTGGTGCCGGGGCGGGTCTATCGTATTGTTCCCGATAGCAGTCCCGGTAAGTCGCTCTTTGTGCGCGATGCCTCTTTCCGTCGTGGTACCCCAGTGGTGGTATGGACTGAGACTGACGTGCCTGCCCAGCAGTGGGTGGTCGTCGACTTGGGCAAGGGCGGTGTGGCTTTCCGCAATGTCTATACGGGCGCGTTCCTTGATGCTTCGTCGGGAGTCCTGATTCAGACCCGTCAGCAGGCAAGGTGGACCATTGAGGTCATTGATGCCGACGACAACCTCTACCGCTTGAAGCAGCAGGGCTATCTGCGTACAACGGCAACCAGCGACGGCAGTCAGCCTGGAGTGGGCAGTGCGCAGGCATGGCGCTTCGTAGAGGTGGAACCTCAGAAAACCTTTGATGCCGCTGCCCGACAGCGCATGATAGACGGCTATTTGAAGCAATACCTGCAAGACAGGGGCGAGGGCTTGGCTACCTTCAACGATGGTGAATGGGGCGAGGCTGAGACGCTGGAGACGATGCTCGATGTCTATGAGGGTACGGGTGACCGTAGGCTGCTCGATGTCTTTGAGCAATGCTATGCCTATATGAAATATCATGTAGGCGATGTGTGGACGGGCGGTGCACGCATTCCCGGCTACAAATGGTATGGCTATAACTATAATGACGATGTGATGTGGATGATCATAGCGGCCGTGAGAGGCTATCGGCTTACAGGCAAGCGGATGTATCTTGATGATGCTTGCCGTAACTTCAACCTCATCTGGCAAAGAGCCTATCTGGGTTATGTGGGCATGCTGCGGTGGGCCGAGCAGGAAGGCGACCGCAATGGCTCGAACTCATGCATCAACGGCCCTGCCGAGGTGGCTGCCTGCTACATAGGACAGGCTACGGGCGACGAGAGCTACTATGAGAAAGCCCGTGAGCTCTATCAGAATCAGCGCAAGTATCTCTTTGACCCGGAGACGGGAAAGGTTGACGACTGCCTGGCCTTCAATCCCGATGATGTGTCGGTGAAGTCGCGTAACAGATGGTCGTCGACCTATAATCAGGGAACCATGCTGGGGGCAGCCGTCTTGCTGCATCAGCACTATGGTGATGACCAGTACAGGCAGGATGCTGACCGCATCGTTGACTTCTCGCGTCGCGAACTGTGCGACCATAGGGGAGTGGTCAGGGTGTGCAAGAATGCCGATGGCGACTTTCAGGGTTTCAAGGGTATCCTGATGCGCTATGTGTCACTCTATGCGCGTGTATATGATAATAAGGCGTGTCAGGACTGGCTGCTGGCCAATGCTTTCCATGCCTATAACAATATGAACAGCCGCTCGTTCGGTCATTCGGCTTGGCAGACGAAAGCCAGTGAGGATATGCACTTCGGAAAGGTCGATTATTCGCGCTCTACCTCGGCTTTCGGTGCTTCAACAGCTCTGTCGGCAGCCTGTGGTACCCCCCTGCCTGAGAAAACGAGCGGCAACCCCATTGCCGAAGGATGGTATGCCGATCCCGAGGCAGCGGTCTTCGACCATCGTTGCTGGGTGTTTCCCACCTATTCGGCTCCCTATGATGAGCAGCTTCACTTCGATGCCTTCTCGTCAAGCGACCTCGTGAAGTGGCAGAAACATCCCAATGTGCTTACCGCCAAGGATGTGAAATGGCTGCGTCGTGCCTTGTGGGCACCGGCCATTATCGAGAAGGACAAACGCTATTATCTCTTCTTCTCGGCCAACGACGTGCACGAGGGGGAAGTGGGGGGTATCGGTGTCGCCGTGAGCGACCGTCCGGAGGGACCGTATAAGGATGCTATCGGCAAGCCTCTCATTCAGGAAATTGTGAATGGTGCCCAGCCCATTGACCAGTATGTGTTCCGTGACGACGACGGACAGTATTATATGTACTATGGCGGATGGGGCCACTGCAATATGGTGAAACTGAACAAACAGCTCACCGGCATTGTGCCTTTCCCCGACGGTGAGACCTATAAGGAGGTGACTCCTGAACGCTATGTGGAGGGCCCCTTTATGCTGAAGCGTGGAGGAAAGTACTATTTCATGTGGAGTGAAGGAGGGTGGGGAGGCCCCGACTATAGCGTCAGTTATGCTATCAGCGACTCTCCCTTCGGTCCCTTCAAGCGGATTGGCAAGATACTGCAGCAGGACCCGGAAGTGGCTACAGGAGCCGGACACCACTCGGTGATCAAGGCCGGGAACGATGAGTGGTATATCGTCTATCATCGCCGGCCGTTGACGGAGACCGATGCCAATCACCGCGTCACCTGCATAGACCGCATGGAGTTCGACAAAGATGGACGTATTCTGCCCGTCCGCATCACCAAGGATGGCGTGAAGGCCACAAAACTATAATACCATTGCAGGACCATATCAATAAACAAATACAGAATCTATATGAAAAAGAACCTAAGACTCATGCTGGCTCTCCTACTGGCTGTTTCGTGCCAGATGGTAGCGGCAATCAATGTGAACTATCGGCTGCAACTGAAGCAGCCAGGTAATGATGCTAAGTCGTTTGAGCTGAAAGTACAGAACAATGGTGTGTTGACAGCCGACAGCCAATTGCCACTTTCCATCACACAACGGCAGGAAAAAGAAGACAATCAGGTGCGCCTGACGCTGACCCTCACGGCACAGGAACGTGTCTATTTCAACATCGGTGCCATGGTGCCAACGGCTTTCAGTACCGATGATTGCGACTTCTACCTGCCGGGTTTCTGGTATCATAAGAACTTGCGCTCTCCACGCGAAGCACCCTCGTTCCACACCTCGAAGAGTTGGAACGTGCGTGAGGACCGTCTGTCGTCGCCAATGACAGGTGTCTACGATGCAGCATCGGGCCGCTCGCTTACCGTGTTGAGAAAGTTCGGACAAGCGGAACAACTGACCGATGCCCTTACCACCCATCAGGAGGGAGAGGTTATCCTAAGCGGACGCTCGTCGCTGGGCTATGTGGGCTTCGATAATGCCAGCAACAAGGCTGCCCTTACTTTCGGCTATCCCTATGTGGAAACACCGCGTCGCTATATCCGCAAACTGACGCTCATCAATCCCATCACCACTTTTGCCCGACTTAATAAGGGAGAAAGTATCAGTCTCACCTGGATTATCCGTGAGGATGAGGCGAAGGACTACGGACAGTTCGTTACCTCTGCCTGGCAGCACTGTATGGACCAGCTGAAGCCAGAACCCATCCAACCGCTCTACTCACCTGAGCAGATGAAGGCCCAGCTTTCCAACTACTTCCGTATGGGGTATGTAGATAAGTATGCACTGAAGTATCACTCTGGCCATGGTCTGCGTTGCGACGACTGCAAGCCCGTGGATCATGTGCAGCTGGGCTTCTGCGGCCGCGTGTTGCTAAATGGCTTCAATGCTTTGGAGTATGGAGAGCAGACGGGTGATGCTCTCCTGGTAAAGATGGGACAGGATATCTTTGACAGTTGGCTGGCCAATGGATTCACTGCCCGTGGCTATTTCAAGGAGGATATGCATATCCACCATGGTATTCCTGCCGATAAAGACTGTGTGCACAGTATCCGTCAGCAGTCGGAGGCTGTCTATGCCGTGCTCCACTATCTCGTCTATGAGAAACAGCATGGCCGCAAGCATAAGGAGTGGGAACAGAAGATGCGTACGCTGCTCGACCAGATGTTGCTGCTCTTGAAGGATGACGGCCACTTCCCCCGCAAATATCGTGATGACCACAGCGATGTCGATGCTTCGGGCGGTTCAACCCCCTCGGCCACCTCTACGCTTGTCATGGGCTATAAGTACTTTGGCGATAAGCGCTATCTGGCAGCTGCCAAGCGGACGGTGGACTATCTGGAGAAGAACATCATCTCAAAGAGTGACTATTTCTCTTCCACACTCGATGCTAACTGTGAAGACAAGGAGGCTGCCATCAGTGCCGTCACTGCCACCTACTATCTGGCGATGGTCACCAAGAAACAGGAGCGTCAGCATTATATCGACCTCTGCCGTCAGGCCAGCTATTTCGCACTGTCGTGGTATTATCTGTGGGATGTACCCTTCGCACAAGGACAGATGCTGGGCGACCTTGGCTTCAAGAGCCGTGGATGGAGCAACGTGTCGGTAGAGAACAACCATATTGACGTGTTCGTGTTCGAACTGCCTCATATCGTCAGATGGCTGGCTGACGTGACAGGTGAACAGCGTTTTGCTAAGATTCATGACGTAATCTTCTCCTCGTTGAATCAGTTGCTGCCTACCCGTGAGCGTCTTTGTGGTATCGGAGTGCCAGGTTTCAATCCCGAAGTTGTGCAGCACACTAACTGGGACTATGGCCGTAATGGCAAGGGCTTCTATAACGATATCTTTGCACCAGGGTGGACGGTGGCCTCTCTGTGGGAACTCTATTCGCCTCAGCGAACAGTGGGTTTCCTTACGAAATAAGCATGACGGGATAGTCAATACCCCTAATTTTTGATACGCGCCCCCTATATTTTTGTTATACAAAGGTATAGGAGGCGTGATTTTAAGTAGCTGATAATCAATACTATGTACTTTGTATAACCTTTATGCCGCTAATACAAACAGAATTTTAATGTTAGGATTTTGATAAATGCTATAATTTTGCAAAAAATCTAACTCATAACTATTAGCTTAAAATCAACGAAAATGGAAAAACAATTCTCAAAAATCTGCAATTGTTTGCTACCAGCAAGCGTTATGCTATTCTGCACAATGACGATGCTGGTCGCTACTCCAGCATTACCCAGAGCCAGTGCTGCCGTACAGCAGTCTGCAAAGGAAACGCAAGTAACGGGTATGGTAATCGACAACGAGAAGCAGCCGCTCATCGGTGCGTCTGTTGTCGTGATGGGTACCAACATCAAGGCAGTAACCGACATTGACGGTATGTTCAAGATTACGGTTCCCCATCGCACCAGTTCAGTGCTCGAAGTGAGCTACATGGGCTTCAAGAAGAAGCAGGTGAAAGTGAACGGTGCCAAGCTGCTGAACATTGAACTGGAGGAAGAAACCAACGAGTTCAGCGAGGTGGTGGTCACTGGTTACAGCAGCCAGAAGAAGGCATCTATCATCGGTTCAATCGAGACCATTAAACCTGCCGAGCTGCAATTCGGTACTACGCGTACATTATCTAATAACTTGGCAGGTAAGCTGAGCGGTGTGATTGGTATCCAGCGTTCGGGCGAGCCTGGCTACGATGACTCCAACTTCTGGATTCGCGGTCTGTCGACTTTCCATGGTGACAATGCACCGTTGGTGCTCATCGATGGTGTGGCCCGCGACCTTAACAATGTCGATGTAGCAGAGATAGAGTCCTTCTCCGTGTTGAAGGATGCTTCGGCTCAGGCTATGTACGGTGTGCGTGGTGCTAATGGTGTGATTGTCATTACTACCAAGCGTGGTAAGGTAGGCGCTCCGCAGGTACGTTTCCACGTGGAGCACTCTATCAACGAGCCTACGATGTTCCCTGAGTTCCTGAATGCAGCTGATTATATGTCGCTGCTTAATGAGTTGGCTACTCAGGACGGAAAGGCTCAGCCTTTCACGCAGCAGCAAGTTGACCGCACTCGTTCGGGCTACGATCCAGACCTTTATCCTGACGTGAACTGGATTGATGTCATCACTAAGGACCATGCCTATACTACTCGTGGCAATGTCGACATCAGTGGCGGTTCCGACTTCTTGCGCTATTCAATTGTTGCCTCTTACTTTAAGGAGACGGGTATTCTGGAGCAAGACAAGTCTCTGCCCATTGACAATGCTACAAACAACCAGCAGTTCAATCTGCGTACCAATATTGATATGGACGTGACGAAGACCACGATGCTCCGCGTCAACATTGGTGGCTATCTGAACCGTTTCAAGAAGCAGGGTGTTGACGTGAACACCGCATTTGACCATGCTTTCATGACCCTGCCGTTTGCCTATCCTGCTCGTTATAGCGATGGCTCGATTCCCTTGGTATCGAACCGTAGTAACCCTTGGAAAGAGGTGACACAAGGCGGTTATAATTTCCGTACTTCCTCGAAACTGCAGACACTGTTCTCTGTAGAGCAGGATCTGAAGATGCTCACCAAAGGCTTGAAAGCCAAGGCGTTGTTCAGCTTTGACCGCTGGAACCAGAGTGAGCGCGGACGTACCACAAACGTGGGTACTGTGTTCCCTGCAACGGGTCGTGATGCCGAAGGAAATCTTATCTATAGTCAGTATCAGACTGGCGACGAGTCAATGCCTCACTACAGTAATGGTGGCTATGGCAATACCAATATTTATTTAGAGGCTGATGTGATGTATAATCGTCGTTTTGGCAAGATGGATGTTGATGCCCTGTTCCTCTATAACCAGCAGGCCTACGACAATGGCGACATTCAGGACTACCGCAAACAGGGTGTTGCCGGTCGTCTCTCAGGTACATGGGACAATCGTTACGTGGCAGAGTTCAATTTCGGCTACAACGGTTCTGAGAACTTTGACAAGGGGCATCGCTTTGGCTTCTTCCCCTCATTCGCTATCGGATGGCTGCTCAGTGAGGAGAAATTCATGGAACCTTTGAAGGATGTGTTCAATAAGATTAAGTTCCGTGGCAGTATCGGTCTGGCTGGTGACGATAACATTGGTGGCCGTCGTTTTGCCTATCTGACAACGCTGAAGACCGAAGGCGGTTACGGCTATCGTTGGGGTACTACTGGACAGAAATACTATGATGGAATTCTGGAAGGTGAGTACGGTGTGACCAATCTGACGTGGGAGACCGTATTGAAGAAGAACTTAGGTATTGAATTGAGCCTATTGGGTGCCATCGACCTGAATGTTGATGTCTTCCGTGAGGATCGTAAGGATATCTTCATGCGTCGTAGTAGCGTACCCTCGCAGAGTGGTATTCCATACGAGAGCCAGCCATACGCCAATTATGGCAAAATGGAGAATAAAGGTATAGAAGTTACCCTGAACTTGCACAAGCAGTGGAACAAGGATTTCTATACTTCTGCATACGGAAACTTCACCTACGCAAAGAACAAGGTGACCGAATATGACGAGCCTGCAGTGAAATTGGGCACACACCGTGCACAGACAGGCCGCTCCTGGGGAGAACTCTATGGTCTGACAGCCGAGCGTCTGTTTACCTATGATGATTTTGACATCACTACCGATGGAAGTGGTAATACGGTCTATACGCTGAAGGCAGGTATTCCCGACCAGCAGGTCGGTGCTACCGGTGGTAAACTCTATCCTGGTGACATCAAATATGTTGATATGAACGGTGATGGTGTGATTACCGAAGAAGACGAAGGCTTCATTGGCGGTACGGTCGATCCGCGTATTGTCTATGGTTTCGGTGGCGTAGTGAGCTACAAAAATATTGATTTGAACTTCTTCTTCCAGGGTACGGGAGATGTCTACCGTATCATTGGCGGACAGCCTTACTTCCTGCCGGGTGGTGGTACTACAACCGAGGGTAATGCCTACTCGTATAATATTGATGACCGCTGGACGGAATCTAACCAAGACCCATATGCTTTCTGGCCCCGTCTGACCTATGGACCTAACCAGAACAACTATCGTGCCTCAACATGGTGGAAGAAAGACATGAGCTTCCTCCGTTGTAAGACCATTGAGGTAGGCTACACCCTGCCGAAGGCATGGATTGAGCCTATTTATGCCAAGAGCTGCCGTGTCTTCGTCAGTGGCAATAACCTGTTCTGCCTCTCTTCGTTCAAGTTGTGGGATCCTGAGCTGGGCACCAGCAATGGTCTGCAGTACCCGCTCAATCGTTCTATCATGTTCGGCCTCGACCTCAATTTCTAAGAAGACCTACGGTCCAAAATGAAAAATATAAACTATAAATGATAATTGCAATATGAAGAATATTAAAATTGCATCATATATGGCGGCTGGACTGATGACCGTCTCGCTTGCTACCACGTCCTGCTCAGACTATTTGGACAAAGAGCCCGATACCGAGCTGACCACTGACATGGTGTTTGAGAACCGTGACAAGGTCTACTCATGGTTGGCTACTATTTACAATGTCATTCATAAGCCCGACAAGTGGTCGCTCACAACTGATGGCTATGAGGTGATGGCCGACGATATCACACCTTCTGAGCGCTGGCGTCAGTGGGACTGGCGTCTCACCATCGAGAAGATTACTGGTACGTGGACGATTAATTCAGCTTGGGATGGTGACCTCTGGGCGCGTATGCCTCTGTATATCCGTCACGGCTACATTTTCCGCGAAAACGTAAAGGCTATGCCTGACCATGACCTGCCTCAGTCGGAAATCGACAACATGAAGAACGAGGTTAAGTTCCTCTGTGCTTACGCATGGTGGCTGTTGGCCGAGAACTATGGCGGTATTCCCTTCACACCCGACTATATTGCTCCAACCGATGCTTCGCTCGATGAACTGATGGTGGGACAGTCGAAGTTCGACGATGTCGTTGACTATTGCGACAAGGAGATGCTGGAGGCTGCCAATGCTCTGCCTGCTGTCTATAGCGACCCCTCGAAATATGGTCGTATCAACAAGATCATGGCGCTCACCGTGCGTGCCCGTATGCTTCTTTTTGCTGCCAGCCCGCTAGTGAATGGTAACCCCTGGTATGCCGACTATAAGAACTACAAGGGTGAGCAAATCTTCAACCAGACTTATGATCACAATAAGTGGATTAAGGCTGCTGAAGCCTGCAAGCTCTGTATCGACGAAGCCGAGAAAGCAGGCTATGCCCTCTATACCGAGGCCGGCCCCAGTGGCGGTATCGACCCATTCATGTCTACTTACAATGTGCATATTAAGCGCTGGAGCGAGGGTAATCATGAGATTACTTTCCCCGTGACCAAGGACAATGACTATCATGGTACTTTCTTGCGTACGACTTCTGTGCGTGAGTATGGTGGCGGTAACGGTTTAGGAGTCTATCAGGGGCTTGTTGATGCCTTTTTCATGAAGAATGGTCTGCCTATTGACGACCCCAATTCTGGCTATCCTACTGCGATGCTCGACAATGTTGACCATCAGCCTGGTCTGCCTGCTGCTTACACGTTTGCAACTTCCGATCAGTCTAATGTGATTGACGATCGCTCTGCCATTACCACATGGGAATATGGAACAGGAAAGCCCGGTGAGATTACTCCGAAGGGAACCTTCAAAATGTATTGCGACCGTGAACCGCGTTTCTACAATGCTGTTTCTTTCCATGGTGCATGGCTGGCTGTTGGTGCCCGCAAGTATGCATTTTTCAAGAACGGCCGCGATAACATTCAGACTTCGTCACCCCACGATGCTCCGCAGAATGGCTATTTAGCCCGTAAGTCACTGAATGTCCTCGACAATTACCTTACAGGTGCCGTTACCTCTCGTCAGGCTTTCACTTATCGTCTTGCATTCACCTATCTCGACTATGCTGAGTCTCTGAACAAAGCATACGATGATGCTACCAAGCGTGTTGAGGCTTTGGATTATCTGAACCGTATCCGTGTACGTGCTGGTGTGCGACAGTATACTTTTAATGCTGTACCTGCAAACGATCCCGACTACATCCAGATTGACAACTCACAGGATGCTCTACATAAGGTCATTATGATGGAACGCCGTGTTGAACTGTGCTGTGAGAACAACCGTTGGTACGACATCCGCCGTTATATGCTGGCTGAGAGTATTCCCGAGATGACGGGTGACAATTATGGTATGAATGCGCAGGGCGCTAATGCCGCCAATTTCTTCAAGCGTTCCAAGTTCCAGACCCGTGTATGGAAGAAATGCTACTATTGGATGCCTATCTATATCAACGAGTATGAAAAGAACCCGAACCTCGTTGAGGCTCCGTTCTGGGTAACCGATGAGGGTGCTTCCGAGGGAGGCAGTGAAGCCGGTAATGGAGAGTAATCTTTATGTTTAATTTATCAAAAGACATTACTGATATGAAAAAGACAGCATATCTTTTCAGCCTCCTTGGCTTGGCCGTTCTGATGGCTTCGTGTAACAAGGATCCTGAATATTTTGAATTGCCCGACCAGCCCGACCAGATGCAGATGACGGCTTCTGCAACCGAGGTGATTCTTGAGAAAAACAAGGCTAACGAGACAGCCATTTCTTTCACATGGAATGAAGCAACGAGCCCTGTTTCGGCTTCCGACAAGATTGTCTATGCCTTGCGCTTCTATGAGACCGATCAGAAAAGCGAGCATGCTTCCGACACGATTGTCTTGGGTGAGCACGTTACCTCTTATACCCTCACTCACGATCAGTTGAACAGCATTGTGATGCGTTGGGTCTACCCTGGTGAGCCTATCTCTGTGACGGCCCAACTGTTGGCTTATGTTCAGAATGAACAGACCTATGTGAAGCCCATTTCTTCGACCGTCACCTTCACAGCTGTATGCTATGAAAAGTATTCAACCTTCCTCTATCTGCACATGGTTGATCCTTCGACCGGCGCGGTGAAGGAGGTGAAGATGGAGCAGCGTGAACTGGGTACGGGTATCTATGAGGCATACATTGAGACGTTGGCTGCCTGCGATTATTATTTCACCACAACGACTCAGCCTTATCCTGCTTATGAAATGGATTCCGACGGTAAGTTGAAATATGTGGAAACTGGCGATGCCACTAATCCCACTTATGCCAAATTCTCGAATACCGAGACGGGTAAGCGTACCATTATTGTCGATGTGAATGACGAATATCGCGACTGCCGCATTCTCGACTTCATCCAACTGCCAACACCTGGTCAGATATGGATTGTGGGCGATGGTACCTCTATTGGATGGAATCCCAATGAGGCTGCAGGTAAACTTGAAATGGTCGGCTCAGCCCGCGAACCTTATCTGTATGCATGGACGGGTGAATTCATTGAAGGAAAGGAATTCAAGATTGGTTTGGGTACCAATTACGATGGTGAGTTCTTCTTCGCTCCAGAGGCGAATGCCGATCCTTTGAAGGATAACCGTCTGTTGGAGCCTCGTTTGCAGAGTGCTGGCGGTGACTTGAAGTGGGTTCCCTCTGTGTCTGGCCGATACACGTTGACATTGTATCTGCTTCGGAGTGATTTGCATCTCACTTTCGTTCCGGCTGCCGAATAAGGTATTTTAATGGATGGTTTATGAACGTATTGAATAAATTAAGTATCTCTTTTGTCTTGAGTATATGCACCATCATAGGTGTATATGCTCAGGATACCTATCAGAATCCGGTGATTAAGAAGAGCCTGCCCGATCCCACGGTCATGAGGGCACCGGACGGATGGTTCTATCTCTATGCCACCGAGGATACCCACAATGTACCCATCTATAAGTCAAAGAATCTGACGACATGGCGCTACGCCGGCACAGCCTTCACCGATGCTACCCGTCCTATGGATTTTGTTTCCAACGGTGCTATCTGGGCTCCTGAAATCAACTATTTTCAGGTAGGCGACAAGATGCAGTATGTGCTCTATTACTCCAAGTCAGAATGGGGCAAGACGTGGGAGTGCGGCATTGGTGTGGCAGTGAGTGATTATCCCAACACTGGCTTCCATGATGCCCATAAGCTCTTCATCAGCAGTGAGATGGGGCTTGAGAACTGTATTGATCCCTTCTTTATTGAAGATAATGGTAAGAAGTACCTCTTTTTCGGTTCGTTCCATGATATCTATGGCATTGAGCTCACCGAAGACGGCATGGCTGTCAAGGAGGGTGCCTCCAAGTTCAAGATAGCAGGTGGTCTGATAGAAGCTACCACTATTATGAAGCACGATGGATGGTTCTATCTCATTGGTTCGGCAGGCTCATGCTGTGAAGGTGCTGCCAGTACCTATCGGTTGGTGATGGCCCGTTCGCGAAGGGTAACAGGTCCCTACGTTGACCGTAACAACAGAACGGCCATAGGCGACAATATGTCGTTGCTACTCCAGAAGAGCGACGAGGTAGTAGGTCCAGGCCACTGCTCGCGCTTTGTCGAGGATGATGCCGGTCAGACATGGATAATCTATCACGGCTTCCAGGCCGATAATATCGATGCTGGACGCGTCACCTATCTCGACCGCATCATATGGGATGAAGATGGCTGGCCCACAGTGGCAGGCATGAAGCCATCGACAGAGGCTGCCGTTCCGCTCTTCGGTGAGGCTGCAGGTATCAGCGAGCGACGTGCCGACAAGGCTGTAGGCTATAGCATCCTTCCCATTGACGGTAGTGATATGCTGCGTATTGATGGCCCTGACGACCAGTCCTATTCTTGGATGGTTTGTTCTGTGAATGGTTCGCTCGTATCGAAGGGAACTGCCAAGGGAACTGCAGTAGCTGCAACTCGGGGAAAAGGTATGTATATTATTAAGGTTTCAGGAAAAGCTGGCTTCTTGAACGAGAAGTTAGTTATGCTATAATGTGATTCTTATTCGTTCATTTTTCCATTAGTGTCAAATGAACTAACAAAGTCGACGAATTTGTTCAGCAAAGTCGTCGACTTTGTCTTATAAACTCGTCGGCTTTGTAAAATGGTCTGATTTGAACGCTTTTCTCATTCGATTATTGACATTTTATGTGACATGTTTGGAAATGATTCTTTCGTATTTTTATTGAAAAATGACTAAAATGGAAAATAATATGGTGCAAAAGTAGCCAATGAGCAGATTAATCTGTTAAAATCGGTTAATTGCTCTTAGCAATTGTGTATGTTATCATTTTTTCTTGCTACTTTTGAAGTTCAAAATCCCGACTAAAGACTATTAAATATCTGATAAGCACCAATGAAGTTCCTTCATTATATATTAAACTGTTATGCCGTATTGGCGCTGTTCTTCCTGATGCCATCTGTAACTCATGCTCAGGAAAATCGTGACGAAAGGCTTAAGCAACTGGATGCCAGTCTGGCCCGTCGTCCGAAACTTGAGGCGGCCAAGACGGCTAAGATTGACAGTATAAAAACCCGCCTGCAGCAGCTCACCAGAATTGACGAACGCTATGCCGCGCTGAATGCCCTCTATGAGGAATATAAGATGTATAGCTACGACTCGGCTCTTGCCTATGCTGAACAGTCTAAGAAAACTGCTGAACAGATGAACAATATCGAGGCACAGTTCCAGTCGCAGTGTGCTGTGGCTTTCTGTCTGATATCGGGGGGCCTGCTCAGCGAGGCATTCAAGTATATGGATACCATACCGATGTGTCCATTGGCATCGGTAGAGCAGAAAGTCCGTTATTATGACATCTACAGCACCCTCTACCGCTCGATGGCCGATTATGCTCATGACGACCCTTTCTATACCAAGTATATCACGATGAGCAACTGCTATCTCGACTCCATGATGGCTCTGGTCGATGCCAATAGCATGGAGTGGCGCTCCTTTAAAGGCGCTCAGCTGATGCGCCAGCACAAACAGGCCGAGGCCATTGATGTGCTGAGACCGCTGCTTCAGGCTTCCGAGGTTAGCGATCATGAGAAGGCTAAGGTGGCTGCCGAGATGGCATGGGGCTATGTCTATCTGGGCGACGTGGAGAAAGGTATCGACTATTTTGCGCGTTCGGCTATCTACGACAATGAGAGTTGCACTCGTGAGATAACTGCCCTCTATCATCTTTCCAGATTCATTGATAGGGACGGCGACCATGAGCGTGCCAGCCGATACGTTCACCAGGCGCTCGCTGATGTGCAGTTCTATAATTCGCGTTTGCGCAAAGTTGAGATTGGTGATATCCTGCCCATCATTGAGCGCGACCGTTACGAGGCTATGCAGAGCCAACGCAACTGGCTCATTGCCGTTGCCGTGATGCTGGGGGTACTTATCCTCATTGTTCTGTACTCTTATAAGATGATTCATAAGAAGAACATCATGCTGGCCGAAGCCCGTGACACCATTGCAGGACAGCTCGGTCAGTTGAAGTCCACTAATGAACAGCTAAAAGAGAGCAACGAGATTAAGAATGCTTTCGTGGGGCGCTCGTTCTATGCCAATGCTGAGTTCATAGAGCGTCTGGAGAAACTCTTCATCACCATCGACCGCAAGATAGCTACCCGCCAGTATGAGGATTTGCGCTCCTCCATGCAGATGTCAAAAATCAATAATGTGCGTGAGGGCATGTATGAGGCATTCGACCAGACTTTCCTCAAGTTGTTCCCCGACTTCGTTAGCCGCTACAATGAATTGTTTGAGGAGAAAGACCGCAGACTGCCGCCTACCGAGGATTCACTTACTTCGGAAATGCGTATCTTTGCCCTCATCCGTTTGGGCATTACCGACAGCGAGCGCATTGCCAAGTTCCTCAACTATTCGGTTCATACAGTCAATACCTACAAGACACGTATAAAAAACCGGTCAATAGTGGAAAACGACCAGTTTGAACAGTCCATTATGCAAATATGACATCTTATGCAAAGGAATATTTCCGTTATACAAAATGAGTTATATAAAAATGCAAGTCTCTGAACGTCAGAGGCTTGCATTTTGTATTGAGTGATATGGGTTATACATTCACTTGCTTTCTTTTCGTGACGCGCATAATGTGCTACTTTTGCAAATACTAAAAACCATTAGTGTAATTCGTTCTTATGAAACAACTATTCACATCTCTTCTCTTATTAGTAGGATTGCTGTCGATACATGCTCAGGAGAACAATCCCGTGGCCAGTCCGCAGGCAGTTGTTCAGGAGGGTAGTGCACGCTTCACTGTGCTCACCCCCGAAATGATTCGTATTCAGTATAGCGCACAACAGAAATTTGAAGACAGGGCAACCTTTGCCATCGTGAACCGCAGGCTTCCCGTTCCACAGTTCACCGTAGAGCATAACGATGGTTTTCTTACCATTAAGACATCGGCCCTTACCCTTAAATATAAAATAGGTGGCGAGATCAAGGGTGGACAGCCTGATGCCTCAGTACTCACCATCGGCTTCAACCTGAACGGACGTTCCGTGGTGTGGTATCCTGGCAAGGATGATGCCTTGAACCTGAAGGGTACCACCCGTACGCTTGACGGACAGATTGGTGATAACAAGCGCAGTGAGCTGGAGAACGGTCTGCTGTCGCGTGCTGGCTGGAGCGTTATCGACGAGTCGCCTCGCGCCCGTCGTGGCGATGGCTCTACTACCTTTGTCTTCGACAAGCAGGTCGACGGCATTGACTGGGTGGCCGAGCCGGTCGACAAGGATGCCATAGACTGGTATTTCCTGGGCTATGGCCATCAGTACAAGAAAGCTTTGGGCGACTATATCAAGGTGGCAGGTCGTCAGCCCATGCCTCCGCTCTATGTGCTGGGCTACTGGTATAGCAAGTACCAGCGTTACACCAGCGACGAGTTCATGGAGATTGTCAATGACGTGAAGCGTAATCAGATCCCCATGGACGTGATGATCTTCGACATGGACTGGCACACGCAGGGCTGGACGGGATGGACTTGGGACCGCACGGCCATTCCCGATCCCGAAGGGCTCATTGACTGGATGCATAAGAACGGCCTGAAGGTGTCGCTTAATCTGCACCCTGCCGATGGCGTAGATGACGATGAGGACTTTTTTGCCGACCTTCGCGATGATATGGGCATGCCTGCCTCTGCGAAGGTAGTGCCTTGGAACCTCAGCGACGGCAAGTTCTATCATAATATGTTCAATCGCATCATACGTGCCCGCGAGAAGCAGGGCGTGGACTTCTGGTGGCTCGATTGGCAACAGAACCTCACCAGTAAGTATGTCGACAGGCTCAGCGAGACTTTCTGGTGCAACCATGTGTTCTACAACGATATGCGACTGAACCGTCCCGACCGTCGTCCACTCATCTTCCACCGCTGGGGCGGACTGGGCAGCCACCGTTATCCTATAGGCTTCTCGGGCGACTCGTTCACTACCTATGGCACGCTGGCTTGGCAGCCCTATTTCACGGCTACCGCCTCCAACGTGTGCTTCGGCTACTGGGGACATGACCTTGGCGGACACCAGCAGACGGGACCCAACGATCCCGAAATCTATCTGCGCTGGATGCAGTATGGAGTGTTTACTCCCGTGTTCCGCACCCATGCCACCAACTGGGAAGGCATCGAGCGTCGCATCTGGAAATATGAGAACTTCCCCTTGCTCTTGGAGACGGTGAAGTTGCGCTATGCCCTGATGCCCTATATCTATACTGCTGCCCGTCAGGCCTACGATACAGGCGTGAGTATCTGCCGTCCCCTCTATTATGAATGGCCTGAGGCTGCCAATGCCTATCAGTTTGAAGACGAATATATGTTCGGTGATGACATCCTCGTGGCTCCTGTCGTAACTCCCTCAGGAAAGGACGGCAAAGCCTGCCGCCGCACTTGGCTACCGGAAGGCAAGTGGTTCGATGTGTGCCGTGGTAAGGTGGTCGATGGCAATCGCACCTTTACCGATAGCTATGGGCAGGAGGAGATTCCTTACTTCTATCGTGCAGGTGCTGTCATTGTGAACAATCCACCGATGATGAATCTTAATACCCGTCCTGACCGTTTGACTCTGAAGGTGATTCCCGGTGCCGATGGTCAGACATCTCTCTATGAGGATGAAGGCGATACTGAAGGCTATAAGAAAGGTGCCTATACCACTACTGCCATGAAGCATGTGGGCAGCCAGCTTGTCATAGAGCCGCGTATGGGCTCGTTCCCTGGTATGCCTTCACAGCGCGCCTATACGGTGGAGTTTCTGGCTACAGACCGTCCCAAGACGGTGATGCTTAACGGTAAGAAGCTCGACAATGGCAACTGGAACTATAGTGAGCAGTCGCGTTTGACCACTGTCTATGTGCCTATCACCGCATGTGACAAGCAAATCACCGTGAAAATAGAAGATTGATAACTGATGAAAACAACGAATATGAACAGAATTGTTTTTATGGCTATAGCCTTACTGGCTAGCCTTCTGGCCTCGGCACAGCAGTATAAAGACCTGTGGATTTCTGGCTCGGCTGTTCCTGGCGGTGTTCAGAAACTGGTGAAGGTGAGCGACACAGATTTCAAGTATGCCGGCAAGTTGCAGGCAGGCGAGCTGTGTGTGATGACCGACAAGAAGGCCGGAAAGGCTACGCGTTATCTGGCTCCTGAACAGATGGATGCCAATGTGGCCAATCATGGCATAGGCTTTAAGGAAGCTGCCGATGTGAAGGGGGCCGTATGGCAAGTGCTGGTCGACGATGACCACTACCGCCTGCATATCTATACCGACCGTAAGCAATTGAACGGTGAGATTTTCCAGCCGTGGGGAGAACTGTTCATTGCCGGTGGTGCCACAGGTACTACCTGGCGCAAGGCCGAGGGCCACATGCTCCTCATGAGCCAAGACTTGGAGAATCCCTATGTGTGGTCATGGGAAGGCGAGCTGCGCCGTCATGATGATGTGGAGGAACCTGCCAGTTTCAAGTTCATGGGACAGGATCGCTGGTCGCCCAAGGCTGTCCATGCTTACTCGCAGGATGCCGACATACTGGTCGACACAAAAGCCCGTATCGGTGGACCCGATACCAAATGGACCATCAGCAAGGAAGGTCGCTACCGCATCGTGGTCGACCTGTTTAATGAGACCGTGAAGGCTGAGCTCAAGAAGTAATGCCTGTACTTCTGAACTCCTATACTTCTAAACTTCAAAGAAAATTCAATAACTAATTATCTTATTTTTATGAAAAAGAATTTACTCATTTCTCTGGTTCTGTCCTTCTTCGGATGTTGGGCAGGCGTGTCTGAGGCTAATGCCTTGGAACAGGATGGCGAGGGCGTTTATCAGATTGCAAACGCTCAGGACCTGGAAGATTTTTCAAACTTGGTTGCCAGTGGTAATGGTAGCATTAACGCAGTTCTAACGGCTGACATCGATATGACTAATGTCGAGCACAAGCCCATCGGTACTACGAGTAGTCTCTTCAAAGGAACCTTCGATGGTCAGGAGCATTACATCATGAACATGGTGATGACGATGCCAAGCGAGGATGAGTTGCCCGCAGGCGATCCTACAGAATCCGACTACAACTACTGGGGTCTCTTTGGCGTGATTGGTGATGGTGCCTACATCAAGAACCTGATCATTGACTGGTCGTGTGAGATTGTCGGTTCCGCATGGGTCGGCGCTTTCGCTGGTGGTACGAATGGTGATGGTACGGTTACATTTGAGAATTGCGGTAACGAGGGAACTGTCGGTGCCCGATATGAGAATGCTGCTGGTATCATTGGCGTGAGCATGGGTGGTAGTTGCGGCATCCGTCTCATCAACTGTTTCAATACCGGTGGTATCTCAGGTGCCCGTGAATCTGCAGCCCTTTGCGGCTGGGTTGGCAACAATGGTAGTGTTATCCAGAACTGCTACAATACAGGCTTCATCATTGGTATGGACGGTTCCAACTCCCTTTGGCGCAATGGTAATGGTAAGGGTTCTAACAACTATGATAGCTATGGCAATCAGGGTACGTTGATTAGTGAAGACGAATACGATCTGAGCTGTGGCTCTGTGTGCTATCAGATTAATGGCAACTCCTCTGAGAATGTGGTATGGTATCAGCGTTTGGGCGAGGATTCACATCCTGTTCCTTTTGCTTCTCATGGTATTGTCTATGCTGTGGGTGACCTCTATTGCGACGGTACTTCGAAGGGTGGCGACCTGAGCTTCTCGAACACTGATGAGTCTAACCGTGACCCTCACGAATTTGAGGATGGTATCTGTAAGAATTGCGGTACCCCCAATCCTGATTTTCTGCAGGCTGTTGATGGCTACTATCCATTGGGTTCTGCCGTTGATTTGAACTGGTTTGCCTCGATGGTGAACAAAGGCTATAAGAAGTTGAATGCCCGCCTGACGGCTGATATTGACTTCTCTGACTACACCATGCAAAACGTCATGATTGGCGGTGATGCAACAGCTTTAAGCGAGGATGCTGGTGAGTTCTGCTACGAGGGTATCTTCGATGGCCAGAACCATAAGATTACGATTGCATATAATGCAACCTTCGATGGTGTTGGTTTGTTTGGTGTGCTGGAGAACTCAACTGTTCGTAACCTCGTGGTCGATGGAACTATTGAGAGCACACAGCGTTTCATCGGTGGTCTGGGTTACACCAGCCGCGGTACTGCTCTCTATGAGAATATCATTGTCGCTGTTAATATTACAGGCAGCTATTCTGGCGATGCTACCAATGGAGGTCTCTTCGCTGTTTGTCATGAGGTGCCCACTTTCCGCAACTGTGCTTTCGTCGGTTCCATGAATTGTCCTGAGAGTACGGGTAGTGCTGCTATTGTTGGCTATGCTCACGGTAATGTGGAAACAACTATTGAGAACTGTTATGTAGCTCCTTCTCTGTTAAGTTTGGATTTTGCCTCAGGCGACGGTCCTTCTACGATTATCGCCCGTCATGTGAACAATGTGGTAAATTGCTACTACACAGAAAATATTGATGCCTTTACAGACGATGCAGTTTCTGTTCCCGTTACAACTTTGGCTACTGGTGAGCTCTGCTACAAGCTGAACGAAGGCGGTGCCAACGGTGCTTGGCGTCAGAATCTGCCGGGCGATGATTATCCCGTGCCTTTCGCTGACCATAAGATGGTATATCTCTCTGGTGCCTTGCTGTGCGACGGTACACCTGATCCCGGGAAAGTCGTTTATTCTAATGAGGATGGTGAGACCACACGTCCTGACCACAACTATGTTGACGATATCTGCGCTGCCTGCGGTGCCCGCATCATCCGCAATGCCAGCCAGCTGCTGAAGCTCGCTGAGGATGTGAAGACGGGTGTCATCGATCCGGAAAAGAGCATCATCATCGACATGGTTGAGGATATCGACCTCAAGGATATTGCATACGAAGGCATCGGCTGCCGCTACAGCGAGGATACTGGAGAAGTAGACGTAGAGCAAAATCCCATCATGCGTGATGTGATACATGCTTTCAATGGTACGTTCGACGGACACGGACATCGCGTTATCAACATGATGATTGATTCACAGGATGGTAACAAGGGTCTCTTCGGAGTGGTCAAGGGCGGTTCCACCATCAAGAACGTAACGGTTACCGGTGAAATCTATTCTACAGGCTATTCGGCTGGTATCGTGGGTACTTCTACCGGCAAGGGCACACTGACTATCGAGAACTGCGGTAGCGAGGTTGATGTCAACGTAGGCGAGAGTGCCAACGGTGGTGGTATCCTGGGTGTGAACGACCTGAGTGCTACATACGTGCGCATCATCAACTGCTACAACATCGGTAATATTACTGGCGGCAGGGAGTGTGGCAATATCTCCGGTTGGCTGGGCGATCGTGCCGAGGTCATCAATTGTTACGCTAGTGGCATGGTGATTGGCGTGGATGGTAACCGTACTTTTGCCCGCTTCAATGGAAATGGTGCCACTTTCACCAACTGTTATGAGGTATGGGGAATGCAGGAAGGTATCGGATATGCTGAACTCGAAGACCTGGAGAATGGCAAGCTCTGCTATCTGCTCAACGAAGGCGCTGGGGATACCATCTTCTATCAGACGCTGAATACCGATGATCATCCTGTGCTCGATCCTACCCACGGAATTGTATACGAAGATGGTGAGGGTGGCTATACCAATGATCCTTCGTCTGCAGTGAAGTCGGTGGCTACCGCCAAGACTCCTGCCCAGGCTACTGTCTTCTCGCTCTCTGGTGCTCGTCAGCAGCAGATGCAGCGCGGCATCAACATTGTTCGCCTGAGCGATGGTACCGTGAAGAAGGTATTGGTAAAATAATTGATTTAAGAAATAGTTAGTAATAAAATATAGTTAGTAAAGTAGTAATGATATGGCTGTGAGAGTCAGTATGTTGTTGAGTGGCCTGGCCATCGCCCATTTGGCGATGGCTCAGGCCTCCTTTATTTCAGAGGACAAGGTTGCTGTATTCTATCCTGCCCATTATGATGCGTCGCAGCACGAACCGTCACCCATCTTCGAACATGAGCCGGCAGCGCTGTTGCCCTTGCCTGCAGACTGGAAGGTGCGGGCCGCCTTTAGCGAGCGTGGAGGCAAACAAGTAGCTACCATCCCCCTGGAACAAGGAGTAGACCTTTATGGGACCGGTGAAGTCACGGGTCCCTTGCGTCGTAATGGACGCACCATTAGTTTGTGGAATGTCGACACACCTGCCTATAGTGTTGATGGAGGCTCTCACCTCTATCAGAGTCACCCCTGGGTGATGGGTATACGTCCCGATGGCAGCGCTTTCGGTATCATTGCTGATAATACTTGGAAACAGAGTATCAGGACCTCCGACCGTGAGGTGGTCTTCGAGAGCGAAGGCCCTGCCTTCCGTGTGGTGGTTATCGAGCGCGAGAGTCCTAAGGCACTCATGCAGGCACTCGTTGACCTTACAGGCAAGATGGAGTTGCCGCCGCTGTGGTCGCTGGGCTATCAGCAGTGTCGTTTCAGCTATCATCCCGATACGAGGGTGATGGAGATTGCCGACCTGTTGCGCCAGCACCAGATACCCTCTGATGTCATCTGGATGGATATTCACTATATGGACGGTTATCGTGTCTTTACTTTCGACCCGAAGGAGTTCTCTGACCCCAAGGGGTTGAACGACTATCTCCATAGCAAGAACTTCAAGGCTGTCTACATGATTGACCCAGGAGTGAAGGCTGAACAGGGGTATTTCGTTGACGATCAGGGTATGGCCGGCGACTATTATATTAAGGATAAGGACGGCAAGCCCTTTGTGGCCCCGGTATGGCCTGGTCCCTGCCATTTCCCCGACTTCACTCGTCCAGAGGTGCGTACTTGGTGGGCTACGCTCTATCCCAAGTATATGGCTACGGGCATCGACGGTGTATGGAACGACATGAATGAGCCTACGGCTTTCGAATGTCCTCAGAACATCATGCCTGCCGACAATCGTCATGGTGGAGGCGACGGCTGGACTGCCGGCAACCACCTGCGCTATCACAATATGTATGGCATGCAGATGGTACGTGCCTCCCGTCAGGGCCTGCTGCTGTCCAATCCACAGAAACGTCCTTTCATTCTGTCGCGCTCCAACTTCCTCGGTGGCCATCGCTATGCTGCCACTTGGACGGGCGACAATCTCTCATCGCCTGAGCAGATGAAGCTCAGCGTGCCGATGACCCTTACGCTTGGCCTTTCAGGTCAGCCTTTCAATGGTCCCGATATAGGTGGCTTCTGTGAGAACACCACTGCCGAGCTGCTGGCCGACTGGACTGCCATTGGCGTGTTCTTCCCCTTCGTCCGTAATCACACGATTGACGGAAGCATCAATCAGGAGCCGTGGGCTTTCACACCTGAGGTCCTTAACTCCTGTCGTACCGCCATTGAGCGCCGCTATCTGCTCATGCCTTACATCTACACCCTGTTCCGCGAGGCCAGCATCGACGGTATGCCCGTCATGCGCCCGGTGTTCATGGCCGATGCCAAGGACCTCTCGCTGCGTGGTGAGGATCAGGCATTCCTTCTGGGAGGCGACCTCATGGTAATTCCCCGTTGGGCTGAGAAGGTGGCTCATCCCGACAACGGCTCATGGCAGGTGGTCAATCTCTCCTCTCTTCACTCTCCACTCTCCACTCTCCACTCCGACAAGTATCAGGCTGAGCTCCGTCAGCGTCCTGGTAGCATTATTCCTCTGGCCAATTTGGCACAGAGCACTACTGAGATGCGCACCGACTCGCTCACCCTGCTCGTCTGTCTCGACGGTGAGGGCAAGGCTGTCGGCGAACTCTATGAGGATGAGGGCGACGGCTTCAAGTATCGTGAGGGCCAATACCGTATGAATCGTTTTGAGGCATCGCTTGAAAAGAAGATGCTAACGCTGAGTCTCCTTCAGACCGATGGCAAAATGCAGCAACCCCAGCAGCGCTGGCTGCGAATCGCTTATGTAAAGGATGGCCGTGTGCAGTATTCTGCTTGGCAGGAGGGTATGCAGGCCACAATGAAAATAAAGAAATGATGATTATTCTTTTAACCTTTAACTATAATTAATTATGATGAAGAACTTTAGATTTTTGCTTACTTTAGCCATAGGATGGCTAACGAGTGCTGGAGTCTTTGCCATTGAGCCTGTTGATGGTGTATACCAGATAGGCACAGCGCAAGACTGGGCAGAGTTCTGTACGCTTCACAATGAGGGTAGCGTAGGACAAAATCTGAATGCTGTCCTGACTGCCGACATCACGGTAGAAGGCAACAGCATGATTGGTATTAATGGCGGTGGAAAGCCTTTCCGTGGCACCTTCGACGGCCAAGGCCACAAGCTCACCGTGAGCTACGACCTCAATGAGGAGCGTGTAGCTCCCTTCCGCCGCATCAACGGTGCTACTATCAAGAACCTCATTGTCGAGGGAACCATCAACACCTCTTCCAAGCTGGCTGGCGGCGTTGTTGGAGGCTTGTGGCAGAGCGGTTCGCTGATTCAGAACTGCGTGAGCTATGTCACCATTACCGATACGAATGGCGGTGATGCCACTCATGGCGGCATCTGCGGTAGCTTCGAGGACGTGAACGGTGCCAACACTATTGAGAACTGTGCCTTCCTCGGCACTATCAATGCTCCCAACCGTGAAGGCTGTGGCGGTATTGTCGGTTGGACCAATAACAACGCCAACAACAATATTATCCGTAATTGCCTGGTCAATGCCAATGGCTTTAATGTGATGCGTTTGTCCAACAACGACATCATCTGTCGTAACAACGGCAACGTGGAGAACTGCTATTTCATTGGCAGCACCGACGGCATTAAGAACGAAAAGGGCGGCATTCAGGCTACCGATGCTCAGGCCCTCAGCGGTGAGCTTTGTTTCCTGCTCAACGGCAAACAGAGTGCAACACCTGCTTGGTATCAGATTATCGGCACCGACAAGAAGCCACTTCCCTTTGCCAAGGAGAATGCTGTTGTCTATGCTATTGGTACGCTGAACTGCGACGGCACGCCGAAGGGCGATGTCAGTTACAGCAACACCCAGGGTGAGGCTCAGCGCGATGCCCATAGTTGGAACGAGTGGGGCTTCTGCGCGGTCTGCAACGATATGCAGCCCGACTTCCTCACTCCCGATGAAGAGGGCTACTATCCCATTGGCGACAAGAAGGCCTACAACTGGTTCATGATGCTGGTCAACAGCAAGGCTCAGGTCCAGGCCAAGGCTCGTCTTACTCAAGACCTCGACCTCAGCGATTATACTTTCACTCCTATTGGCAGTGATGCTTGCCGCTATGCCGGTGAGTTCGACGGTCAGGGCTTCCGTGTTATGAACATGACGCTCAACGGCACCGTGAAGGAGCAGGCCTTCTTCAGCGTGCTGCAGGGTGGTGCTGTGGTGAAGAACCTCATCATCGACAGCAGCTGTAAGATGGAAGGTACTGGCGGCAGCAACGTGGCCGCTCTTGTGTCCTGTATCAACGGCGATGCCTTTGGCACCGAGATTACCATCGAGAACGTGGGCAACGAGATGTCGTTTGCTTGCTCTACGACCAATAATGCCGGCTTCGTTGCCCGCGACTGGAGCGGCAACCTGAAGCTCAACATTATGAACTGTTACAACACTGGTAATATCACCGGTGGTGTGGAGAACGGTGCCTTTACTGCTTGGACACCACGCGTCACCCTGACCAACTGCTGGAGCACCGGCCGCATTGAGAAGACCGGCGGCTACGACGGCAGCAAGTCGCTGGCCCGTGGCAACCAGCCCAAGTTCATCAACTCTTACGACCTGAATAGCGAGAATACCGACAATGCCGGAGCTCCCGAGGGCTATGAGGCATCGTGGCTTACCAGCGGTCAGCTGTGCTACATCATGAACGGCAAGCAGAGCACCGACGTGGCTTGGTATCAGAAGCTGGGCAACGAGGGCGATGCCCTGCCCATGCCTTTCGCTAAGGAGGGAGCCATCGTCTATGCCAATGGTGCGCTGAAGTGCGACGGCATCACCCCGAAGGAGGGCAGCGAGCTCACCTTCTCTAACACCGAGGGTTCGACCATCGACGAACACAACTTCAACGATTGGGGCTTCTGCACCGTTTGCGACCAACTGCAGCCCGACTACATGACACCTGCTGCCGACGGTGCCTTCGAGATTGGCAACAACAAGCAGCTGAACTGGTTTGCCGTCTATGTCAACAGCACCGAAAACAAGGCTGCCAACGCCCGTCTGACAGCTGACATCGACTTCCATGAGCAGCAAGTCATGATTGGCAACGGCGACAGCGAAGAAGCCTATAAAGGCATCTTCGACGGTCAGGGCCATAAGGTCACCCTCGGCTACGTGGCTGCCCAGAAGAATGTGGGTCTCTTCCGTTACTTGAACGCTGCTACGGTGAAGAACCTCATCACCGACGGCACCATTAACAATGAGAACAACTCCTGTGCCGGTGGTATCTTTGCCGGTTCGCGTGGTGCAACCGTCATTGAGAATTGCGTCAGCTATGTTGCCTTCAGCCGCGAGAGCGACGGCGATGCCACCGTGGGCGGTATCGGTGCCTACATGCACGACAACGGTACTATTAAGAACTGTGCCTTCCTCGGCACTATCGACACCCCTGCTGCTACAGGCAACGGCGGTCTGCTGGGCTATGCCAACGGCGGCGGCAACGTGCGTGTAGAGAACAGTCTCGTCAACGCCGTAGCTTTCAACGTCAGCGGCAATTCTGTCTCTGTGGCCCGTAACACCGGCAATGTGGTCAACACCTATGTTGTCAACTGCGGCACGGCCGAACAGACCGAGGCGCTTCCCGCTACCGCCGAGCAGTTGGCTTCCGGCGAGCTCTGCTACCTGCTCAACGGCAAGGTGAGCGGCGGCAACCTTTGGTATCAGCTCATTGGCACCGATGCCACTCCGCTGCCCATCGCCAAGGAAGGAGCAGTCGTCTACACCGTTGGCTCGAAGAAGTGCGACGGCACGCTGAAGGACGATGTGACCTACTCGAACACCGAGAGTGATATGACAACGGACGACCACACCTTCACCGACGGTGTCTGTGTGGTGTGCGGTGCACCCGACGAGAACTACCTGCAGCCCGATGGCGCAGGTGTCTATGCGCTGGCTACGCCCCAGCAAGTGGTGTGGTTTGCTGCTATGGTCAACCATGTTAATACGGCCATTAATGGCGCACTCACCAGCGATCTCGACTTCGAGGGCATTGAGTTCAAGGGTATCGGTAACGAGGCTACCCCCTATAAGGGCACTTTCGACGGTCAGGGCCATAAGGTGAGCAACCTCACCATCGACCTTCAGGAAGAAGAGACCACCGCAGGCTTCTTCAATGAGGCCACGGCCGGAGCCCATATCATGAATTTCACCATCGACAACAGTTGTTTGATTATTGCCCACCACTATGTAGGTGCCTTCGTGGGTCGCGTCAGTGGCAATGGTCAGGTGGTGCTCGAACAGCTGGGCAACGAGGCTGACGTGCAGGCATGGAACCAGAATGCCGGCGGCATTCTGGGCTGCAACACCTCGGGTCAGCTGAAGCTGGTGCTCACCAACTGCTACAACACCGGTACTATCGACTCCCAGCGCGAGGCCGGCGGCATCAGCGGCTGGCTGGGCGACCATGCTGAGCTCACCAACTGTTACAACATGGGCGTTGTGCAGGGTGATGGTTCTGAGTCCTTTGCCCGTGGCAACGACATCCATGTTACCAACTGCTTCGACCCCGTTAGCGACTGGGCTGGAACCACTCTGCTCACACCCATCGAGGACTTCACCAACGGCACTGTCTACAACAAGCTGTCTGAGGCTGCTCCCGGCATCTGGTATCTCAGTGCCGAAGTCAATGCTTATCCTGTGCTCTATAATACAGGCATCACCACTGGAATCTCTACAGTCGACCATTCAGCAGGCATCATGCGTAATGAAATGTACGACCTGCAGGGTCGCCGTGTAGCCCGCTCGGCCCAATGGGACGCTTGCCCAAGCAAGAATGCTCAACTCAAGAAAGGCCTCTACATCGTAGATGGCAAGAAAGTAGTTGTGAAGTAAGCAGATACGCAATCTCTATCTTTCCCCCCGTCTGTGTTTTCACGGGCGGGGGGCTTTTAGTTAACTGAAGACAAATGAAAAAGTTTCGTGTTATTCTTTCCCTCGTGTGCTGTCTCTTTCTGGCTGGCACGTCACAGGCTCAGCAGAGCTATCATAATCCCGTGATTGATAATTCACTTCCCGACCCGTCAGTTGTCAGGGGGCAGGACGGCTACTTCTATCTTGTAGCTACCGAGGACATCCACAATGTCCCTGTCTATTGCAGCCATAACCTTGTCGACTGGCGACCGGTGGGTACAGCTTTCACAGATGCCACACGTCCGAGGTTCCTGACCGACGGAGCCGTATGGGCACCCGACATCAGCTACATTGATGGCCGTTATGTCATGTACTACTCGCTCTCGAAGTGGGGGGAGGGCTCTGCCAACGGCATTGGCGTAGCTACCGCCGACCGTCCGGAAGGACCTTATACCGACCTCGGTAAGCTGTTCACCTCTTCAGAGATTGGTGTCACCAACAGCATCGACCCCTTCTACTATGCCGACAACGGCCAGAACTACCTCTTCTGGGGTTCTTTCAACGGTATCTACTGCATCGAGCTTTCTGCCGACGGTCTCTCCATCAAGGAGGGCGCTTCCAAGAAAAAGGTCATCAACAACACCGTTGAGGCCTCGTCTATCGTCAAGCACGGTGACTACTATTACTTCATCGGTTCGGCAGGCACCTGCTGCGAGGGAGCAAACAGCACCTATAAGCTTGTCGTGGCTCGCAGCACCTCGCTCACCAGCGGCTACAAGAACAAGAACGGGAAGGACGTGCAGAGCGACGGCGTGCTGGGAAGCCTGGGCCGCAACAACCTCACCGACATGCTCACTGGAGACGGTTCCACCGTCATTGGCCCGGGACACTGTTCGGAGATGATCGAGGATAACAACGGCAATACTTGGCTGCTGCATCACGGCTTCACGGCCGACGATGTCGATGGCGGCCGCAAGGTGTTCCTCTCTCAAGTGAAGTGGGGCAGCGACGGATGGCCCTATATTGAAGGCGGACACACAGCTGTCACGGCTCAGGCTCCTGCCTTGGCCGCCATCCACGAAATAGGCACCGCACAGGAGCTGGTAGCCTTTGCACAGATGGTGAACAATGGTAATGGCCACGTAGACGCAGTCTTGACAGCCGATATTGATATGACCGGCATCACCGACTTCCCCGGCATCGGCAACGACGGCAACAACCATAAGCGCTACCACGCCACCTTCGACGGTCAGGGCCATCGCATCAAGAACCTGAAGATGCAGGGTAATGACATAGCCCTCTTTCCCGTCACGAGCGACAATACCGTCATTCGCAACCTCATCATCGATGCCTCCTGTTCTTTCAAGGGAAACGGTCGTGTGGCTGCCTTCATCAGCGCCTGCAACTGGGACGAGTGGGGTAGTCGCAAGGTAGAGTTCTACAACTGCGGCAACGAGGCCACCGTCGAGGGAACGGGTGCCAACTGTGCCGGCCTCCTTGGCTGCAACTACGACGGCGACATTGCCATCATCATGAAAAACTGTTTTAACACCGGCCATATCAAAGGCGGGTGGGAGAGTGCAGCCCTCTCAGGATGGATTGGCCAGAACGGCAACAACCGCATCGACCATTGCTACAATACGGCTGAGGTGGAAGGCCTGGACAACAACAATCAGAACAATCTCTTCCGAGGTAGTGTGGGCGCATGGAAGTCACCTAACAACTATTGCTTCGACACGCACTACAGCCACAATACCGGCTCCGTCCTCGATGCCTCGAAGGTGGCGAGCGGCGAGCTCTGCGTGCTGCTGAACGAGGGACAGGCCGAAAGCCAGTGGTTCCAGACGCTGGGCACCGACCTCCATCCCGTCCCCCTGTCTACCAGTCTGCCCGTCTACCGTAACGGCAACTACTACTGCGACGGCACCAGCAAGGGAAGCGAGAGCTTCTCCAACACGCCTGGCTCGACCTACGATCCCCATCAGTTCTCTGCAGCCGATGACCTCTGCAATGTCTGTCTGAGCGGGCGCGAGCCCCAGCTGTCAAACGGCATCTACCAGATACACAGCATAGGCAACCTCGTGTGGTTCGCTGATGCTGTCAACAACGGTGCCGGTACCCACTACGATGCTGTGCTCACCGCCGACATCGTGCAGGGACGGGCCGCCTACACACCCATTGGCAATGCCGCCAATGCCTATCAGGGACATTTCGACGGACAGACACACAGCGTCACGCTCAACCTCAGCAACAATACGGCCTACGACTATCAGGGCATCTTCGGTATCATTACCGACGGAGTCCACATCGCCAACCTCGTGGCCCGCGGCACCATCACAGGGCATAGCTTCGTGGGAGGCATTGCCGGCGGCACCAACGGTGGAAGCAACAATGCCACCCATACGCTCCTTGAGAACTGTGGCAACGAGGCCACCGTCACCGCCACCGGCGTGAATGCAGGAGCCATGATAGGTGTCAACATGAACGGGTCGGCATCCTTTGACTTCCGCAACTGCTACAACACAGGTCGCATCAGCGGCAACGAGTCGGGAGCCATGTCAGGCTGGTCGGGTGGTGGATGGAGCGTCTTCCGCAACTGTTACAATGCAGGAAAGGTCAACAATGGCTCCGACGACTTCAGCCGTAATAACGGTACTGCCTACGTCAACTGTTACTACCTGGCAGGCTGTAACAACAACAGTCGCGACGAGGCTGCACAGCTCGGCCCCATCACCGCAGCACAGCTCGCCAACGGTGAGCTCCGCAACCTCCTCAATGCCGACGGCACCAACTGGTATCAGAACAATGACGATGCTTACCCATTGCCTTTCGAGCATTCCTATGTGGTGACATCCATCGGGAAGAATACCGTAGCACCAGTCGCCCATCCGTTATCCGGAGGATGCTATAACCTGAATGGTCAGCGAGTACAAGCAGGCTCTCGGATAAAGTCCGGCATCTACATCCAAAACGGCAAGAAAGTAATCCGTTAAAACAATGGGGTGTTATTTTAAAACATTTTCGGTCTTTGACCGATTCTGAGCGCTTTGCTGCTGAATCAATATTTTTCTCGCAATGTACTCCTGCTACCTCAGAATGTTAGTAGGAGTACTCTTATTCTCAAGGGTGGGTCTGTAGAAACGAATTTCTCTAATTGTTCCTAATTCCGGCCACGAATGTGGCCAAATTGAGAAGATTCGCGCCTGCTTAAATTTGCACACAACGATTTTCCAACTTTTTTATTTTTTTCCAACAATCCATAAGAACAAGAATTTACTAGTGAGCCAGGAATTCCCCAAAAAAATTTTTTTGCGAAAATAATATCACTAATATCACTAAGGCCATAACCTTCTGATTATCAGTATGCTTTCTTAGTGATATTAATAGTGTATTAGTGATATTAACATGAAAAAAATTGACTTTTTTCCCCCAAAAAAAGTAATTTTTTCAAAATTGTTCCTTCAAAATGTCAGCCGTTATTGGAAAGCAACTGGGCAGTTAGAGCCTCTAACAGGCCTGTTTGACCTTCTAACTGCCCTGTTTGACCCTCTAATAGGGCAGTTACATTTTTTAACAGAGCAGTTGATGTCATTTGGATGGTGATAGAAATGAGGTTTTTGTGAAAAACGAAACACGGAGTAATGCCGATAAGCCTATTTCCCGTCCGATATTTTTATTATACAATCCGTTATCTTTGAAAATCGTAATTTATTGATAATGAGAATGATGTGTTTTTGAATCCAAGAATTTGCTTTATACATTCCTTTATTTATACGTGCGTGTATAGAAAAGCATTTAATTTTGTACTCGCTATAATGTGCAGAAAATATTAACTAACTAAATAATATTATTTGTTACAAATGAAACTAAAATCTTTACTTTTTTCTTCCCTAATGTTATTGGGAGGGGTGTTTTCTACTAATCAGGTTTGGGCTCTGGGGCAAGACGGAAGTGGTGTCTACCAGATTGGAACCGCGCAAGACTTGCTTGAATTTGCAGGTGTTGTAAATGGCGGTACAACAGATGCGAATGCTGTACTGACTGCCGATATTGATTTGACTGGGAAAACATGGACTCCGATAGGAAATTCTTCCAACAAGTATGTCGGTACTTTTGATGGTCAGTATCATGTCATTAACAACCTTAAATACAATGATGAGAATGGTGAGAAAATTGGTATTTTTGGCGTAGTTAATGGCGGATGTGTCATTAAGAATTTGATTGCAGGATCTGGCAATGAAATACGCGGAAAGAAAATGTTAGGTGGTATCGTCGGTTGTTCAGATGGTAGTGGCTGGGTTACCCTTGAGAATGTGGGACATGAAGGCTATGTGTACGGAACAGCGGAAAACTGCTCAGCCATCATTGGCGTAGTAATGAATGGCGGCCCTGCAACAGACATTAAAAACTGCTATAATACAGGTAACATACGAGGAGGATGGGATAGTGCCATCATTACAGGCTGGTTTGGCGGTCATGAGAGTGTTAAATTGAATGGCTTCTACAATTCTGGGACGCTCGAAAATGGCATCAACGGCACAGACTATCTGTGGCGTAACAACCAAGGCATCACAGTAAGCTCTTATTACAATACCATCAACAACAGTCAGGGAGCAACTAAAGTGACTTCAGATCAACTGGAGAGTGGTGAGGTGGCTTATTTGCTGAATGAAAGTAAAGATGCAGGCGTATGGCATCAGACTATAGGAACAGACAACCATCCTACGTTTGGCTCATCGCATGGTTTGATATATGCCAATGACCATGATAGCAAGGAGGGAACCTCTACCACTTATTCCAATATTTCCGGTGCACATTCTTGGAATGATTGGGGATTCTGTTCTCTACTCGCTTGCAATGAGTGTAAGAGCGATTTCATGACACCTGTGAATGGCAGCTATATGATTGGCAGCGAACAGCAGTTGAACTGGTTTGCCCACCGCGTGAATAACGGTGGTGAGGATGAGAAAAAATGGAATGCCTGCTTGACAGCTGACATTGATTTTAGTGGTCAAAGTGCTATGATAGGCGAACCTGGTCATCCTTATGGAGGCGAATTTAATGGGCAGGGACATACTGTAACAGTTTCTTATAGTGCTAGTTCGTCTGCAGGCGAAGATGATGGTGAGCTTGGCCTGTTCAGACGTGTAAATGGTGGTACTGTGAAAAATCTGAAAGTTGCAGGAACTATCAATACCGTGAATAAACTGGCTGGTGGTATTGTTTCGAGTATCTGGGAAAAGGGCACAATAGAGAATTGTATCAGTGCTGTTACCATCACTGACGAACAGTCGGGCGATGGTACCCATGGTGGTATTTGTGCACGCGTAAAAAACAGAAATAATCTTGTAACGATTAAAAACTGTGCTTTTGTGGGTACTATCAATGCTCCTAATCGCACTGGTAGCGGTGGTATTATGGGATGGCCTGATAATGGTGGAGAGAATGTTAAATTTATCAACTGTTATGTTTCTGGCACATTAAACTTAAAAACGGGAGATAATAATGACGTTATCGTCAGAAGTAGTGGCGTAGCAACGAACTGTTTCTTTATAGGTAATAGCTCGATGAATAATTCAAGAAAAGCAACAAGTAAGGCTAACGTGGCCGCCTTGATGTCTGAAGGAGGCTTGAATCCTGGATGGTGGATGTCTGGAAGTGACAGCTATCCGCGTCCTTTTGCTACAACAGCCGATTTTAGTCCTGTAGCAGGTGTATATTCTATATCTGATGCAGCCGATTTGTTTACATTCGCATCACTGTTTGATTGTGGAAAGAATGAAAGTGGCAATGCAAATCTTACGGCAGACATTGATTTTGACGATGCGCCGAATTTTCCTGGTATAGGTTCGATAACACATGTCTATGGCGGTATTTTGAATGGTCAAGGTCATACAATATCTAACCTAACCATGAATTATAGCCGTGAAGGTGTTGGTCTGGTTAACAGGGCAACTGCAGGTTTCCAAATAAAGAATCTTACGATAGCTTCTTCTTGCAGCTTTACAGGTTCAAAAGCTGTTGGTGCTTTTGTCGGTGGAGCCTGGAATAATAGTGGTGTAATTACTTTCCTAAATTGTGGCAATGAAGGTACGGTTACCTCAACGGGACAGAACGCTGGTGGTATTCTGGGCTGTAACTTCAATGGAAATATTGCCATCCACATGACTAATTGCTACAACACAGGTACTATCGATAGTGATAGTGAAGGTGGTGCCCTCTCAGGTTGGGTGAGTGCAAATGCCCAAATTTATAACTGTTATAATTGTGGCACATTGACGAATTGTGACGGTTTCATGCGTGGCAACGATAGTGGAACTATTGATCACTGTTGGTCAACATCGAATGCAACAGAAGGTGGCTTCTCTTTAGCTGCTGATAATGATCTTTCATACGATACGGATTTGCAAAACGGTACTGTCTTTGCAGCCCTCCACGATTACACTGACAACAGCGTTGACGGCTCAGTATGGCAGATGGAATTCTCGGGAACGCCTCACCCCGTGCTCTACAATGCTGATATGGTGATGAAAGAGGAATTCCCCAACCGTCCTAAGGCAGGACGCACGGGCGATGTGACCCTCAATCGCACTATCAAGAAGGATGGCTGGAACACGTTCTGCGTGCCTTTCGATATGAATAACACACAGATTACTACCTATTTTGGTGCATCCGCGAAGGTGGCAATGCTCGATGAGACAAAAAAGGCTGACGATAATGTGCTGCACTTCAAGACGTTGAAGTCTGTCGACAATATCGAGGCAGGACAGGCTTATCTGGTCTATCCGGACATCGCAGCAGACTTCTCGCAGAAGGATATTACTAATGTGACCATTGAGGATGTTGATCCCGAAGATGTGAGCCTCAATCAGGCAGGCTTTGCCTTCACGGGCGTTTTTGAACCTACCGCGCTTACCGCGAATGAGGACTACATCGTGGCTTTTGGACAAAAGGTCGTGAAGACCAGCGGCGGTTCGCTGAATGGCTTCCGTGCCTACTTCAAGCCCATAGTTGCAGGTGCACGTGCTACCAGCTTCGTCATTGACGATGAAGAGGTGACAGGCATCATCACCCTGGAGGGTGAGGTGATCGTTGACGAACCCGTCTATAACCTTAATGGCGTGCGCGTGGCTCAGCCAACAAGTGGCATGTACGTGAAGAATGGAAAGAAATATATCCAGCGATAAAAAGAAAGAAGTGTTACACCTTATTATATATAATAGAGCAATATGAAAACAAAAAAATTATATACGGTTCCTGAAGTGCTGATTGTTAAGGTCAGTCCACACCTCATGCAGTCTGTGTCAATAGAAGGGGAAACAACCAGCGACAGCCTGAAGTGGGATGATGACGCGGATGCTGTAGATGCCGGTTACGGATGGTAAGTATCCCTTATTAATAAGAATATATAACCTAACTAAAATTACAACTATATGAAACGAAATGTAAAACTTTTTCTTCTCTCTGCCGTCTGCATGCTGACGGCAGGGAATGTATGGGCAGAAGATCACTACCTGGTAGGTGGCTGTACTGCCAGTGGATGGAATTCTGGCGAGTGGCAGCGCACACCTGTGGCTATGGTGAACGTGGCCGAGAACGTCTGGGTATGGTCAGGAACACTTAGCGTAGCTGATGGTGATAACGGACGCTTTAAGATTCCCAACCAAGCAGAGGGCTGGGACGGCTATTGGGCTCCCAATCAAGGTACAGTGCTGACTTCTGAGTGGTCGGACCTGTCAACCAATGGTAACGGCGATTACAAATATTGCGTCTCTGAGGCAGGCGTTTATAGGGTAACCATCAATACCTCGGAATTGAAGATCAAGGCTGAGAAGGTGGCAGAACCTTCGAAGGATGGCGACTACTATCTGATTGGTAGTGTGGACGATTATTACTGGTATGCAGGACAGGTTACCTCAACAGGTAATGCATTGAAAGCCCGTCTGACAGCCGACCTCGACTTTGCTACAGTCGGTTTCTTCCCCTTGGCTTGCGACCGCTTTAAGTTTAAGGGCGAGTTCGACGGTGCCGGTCACGCTATGAGCAACATGGTGATTATGGGTTCTAACAATAATCTGGGACTTATTCGCTATGCTGCTGGTGGAGCCAATATCCACGATGTCGTCATTGGCGACGGAACCAGCTCGTTTACGGGTTCTGCTAAGATTGGCGGTGTGATTGGCTTTGTCCGCGACGGCGGTACCGTGACGCTGACCAATGTCATTAATAAGGCCAATGTCCGTGCAACAGGCAATTCGGATGCCAATGCAGCTGGACTCTTCGGTTGTGCTGTAGACAATACCATCGTTACGGCTACCAACTGCGCAAATATGGGTGAGGTGCGTGGTCAGGACGGCAACTGTGCCGCCTTTGCTGGCTGGACACAGAACGGTACGTCTTTCACCAACTGCTGGAACAGCGGTGCCATCTATAATATGGAGAGCAACTGCAACCTCTATCGTAACACGGGGGCGGTGACTGCAACCAACTGTTTTGATGCTACAGGCAACAATGCTTATACACAAGGTACAAAGGAAGATGCCTCAACCATCGCAACGGGTGAGCTCTGCTATCATTTGAATGGCGACCAGAGCAGTATTCATTGGTATCAGAATCTTTCGGGTACCCTTGATGCCTATCCTGTTCCCTTCTCTTCGCATGCTCAGGTATATGCCAACGGACGCCTTTATTGTGATGGCACAGCCTACACGGACGGTACCACCTTTGAGAATGAGGATAAAGGAATAATTCGTGATGAGCACCACTATAACGAATGGGGATTTTGTGACAATCTGAATGGTAGCAGCGTGAAATGTGATGACCTTCAGATGGATTTCATGACGCCCGTTGATGGCTACTATGAAATCGGTAACAACAAGCAATTGAATTGGTTCGCTGTCTATGTGAATACAAAGGACAATACAGTCAACGCCAAGCTGACGGCCGACATTGACTTTAGTGAGCAGGATGTGATGATCGGCAATGCCGACAATATAGATGTTGCCTACAAAGGAACATTCGATGGTCAGGGACACAAAGTGACTTTAGGCTATACCCGCTCTGAGAAACATGGAGCTTTGTTTATGTATCTTTATAGCGGATCGGTTGTAAGAAACCTTGTTACTGATGGAAGCATTACAATGACAGGTGCACAGCACGGCTCGGGCATCTTTGGCGGTTCGCGTGGTAATGCATTGGTAGAGAACTGTGTGAGCTACGTGACTATCAACAGCAATATTAATGGTGATGCCACGATTGGCGGTATCGGTGCCTACATGTTCGATACCGGAACGATTCGCAACTGCGCCTTCTTAGGAACCATCAATGCAGAGAATGCCAACGGAAACGGTGGTATCTTAGGCTATGCCAATGGTGGTGCAAGTGTAAACATACAGAACTGTTATGTCAATGCCAATATCAACGTGAAGTATGTGGCGAATAGCAGTAAGATTATTACGCGTAATACGGCAACCCTCACTAATTGTTACTATGGGGGGTCTATGGGGAATATGGAGAACTACATAACAGGATCTTCAACCCCGCAGGCTACTGAAGCATCGGTTGAGGTAATAGGAAGCGGTGAGCTGGCATACCTGTTGAATGGTGGGGTCAGCGGTGGTACCAGCTGGTATCAGGTGATTGGAACTGATCCGCAGCCTCTGCCTATTGCGAAGGATGGAGCCATCGTCTATGCCAATGGTCAGCTTTATTGTGACGGTCTGCCAAAACCTGGTTCCTCTTTCGAGAATGAGGAAAAAGAGACTGTTCGCGATGCGCATACATTCGGTGAATGGGGCTTCTGCACAGCAGAGCATGATGCAATCACTTGTAATCAGATTCAGCCAGAGTTCGCTACGCTGACCGATGGCTACTATCAGATTGGCAATGCAAAGGAACTGAACTGGTTCGCTGTATGGACTGATCGTGAGAGTGCTTCTGTCAACGCCAAGCTGACGGCCGACATCGATATGACCGAGGTTGCCAACTTCCCTGGTATCGGTTCCGGTGACAAGAACTTCACAGGTATTTTCGACGGACAGCGTCATATCATCAGCAATATGACGATGGACTGGGAACGCGAAGGCGTAGGTCTGGTGAACCGCGCTGCCAGCGGTGCTCAGGTGAAGAACGTTACCATCGCTTCTAATTGCAGTTTCAGAGGCTCGAAGGCTGTGGCCGGACTCATCGGTGGCCTCTATGGAGGTGGCGATGTCTATATCGAGAATAGCGGTAATGAAGGCTCTGTAGAATCGACAGGCCAGAATGCCGGTGGTGTATGTGGCGTGTGCTTCAACGGCACAATCCTCCATCTGACCAATGTCTATAATGTTGGTGAGATTAGGGGTGCAACAGCTAATGAGAGCGGTAGCCTGTCGGGCTGGATGTCAGATGCAGTCCTCGTGAACTGCTACAGCATTGCCGGTTATCCTACATCAGAGGATACACACGGCTTCCAGCAGGGTAACCAATTTGCTCGTGGTAATGGTATTAACCTGACTAACTGCTACGACTATGGTACAGGCGACTGGGGACAGAATAATGGCTCATGGGGAGTGGCTTTTGCCGATGACCGCAAGATTGCTGAGGTCAATGAGTGGAATATGGCAAAGGTGTTTGCAGGTCTGTTCAATGGCGAAGGCGGCACCGTCTGGCGCATGGAATATGAAGGATGGGAACATCCCGTACTCTATGGTGATAATAATATTGCCATCCTGCATGAGGAGGCTACTAACAGAATCATTGGAGGTACTTATGATGTTAATTTCTACCGCACCCTCAAGACCGATGTCTGGAATACGTTCTGTGTACCATTCGACATCACCAATGCTGAGCTGAAGGCTGCCTTCGGCGACGGAGTAAAGGTGGCTAAATACGCTGAGACGGCTGATGGTGAAAACTCTACTGTTTCCTTCACGACAATGGCCAATGACCAGGATGCCATCACCGCCAATGAGCCTGTGCTGCTGAAGCCATCGAAAGATGCCAGCGCACCGATTGCTTTCACGAGCCGCACCGTAAAGGTTGGCGAGACTATCGTGGTAGGCGAGGGCAACTACGACTTCGTGGGTTCGTATGACAAGCAGACCGAGATAGCTGAGGACGACTACTACTTGAGTGCCAATAAGCTGTATAAGTCGAAAGGCATAGGCTCATACATCATGGCCACACGCGCCTATATCAAGGCTAAGGACGGTGGTCAAGAGGCTCATGTTGCCAGCTTCTTCATCGACGGTGAGGGAGAGACCACGGGAATCAAACCAATGCATAATGCAGAATTCATAATGCATAATAATGAAGTGTATAACCTGAATGGTCAGCGTGTGAACTCTTCACTTAGAAAGGGCCTCTACATCAGAGACGGAAAGAAAGTGATTGTGAAATAGTAGTTCATGGTTCAATAAAAACGAAACACAGCTTGAAATTATGAAAAAGGAATATATCTCTCCTGCATTCACCATCGAAGGCGTTGGGCTGCAGCAGATCATCTGTAATTCAATAGTTAACGTCGAAGACGGCGGCACAGGAATTGTGTTAAGCGAAGAAGAGGATCCCGGAAACGTGTCGGCTGATTCGCGCTGGAATGATATCTGGAATGAAGTCGACGAAGACGAATTTTGATACTAATGCCCAATGACGCTTTGCGTCTTTGAATAATAAGCGAGACCGCCCAAAACCTGAAAAAACAACGAAGGTTTTGGGCGGTCTTGTATGTTATTTTCGTTATACAATCTTAATAAAACCGTCACCATAAATGGCTGAAATACAAAAGGATAGGTTGTGGCGCAAACAGGTATGACTTTATACATTCCTAATTATATTATATGTATATAGGGAAAAAGTCGTAAATTTGCAGACAGAAAACCGAAACTAACTTATAACATGAAGAAAATCATTACTTTGCTGCTGACATGGCTCGCATGCTGTACGCTGACGGTAAGCGCGGCCGATGTCATGGATCCACAGGCCGACCCTGCGGCCATCGTCATTTCGGGAAAGGCTCGCTTTACGGTGCTTACCCCCCAGATGATTCGTATTCAGTATAGTACTTCACAGAAGTTTGAGGACCGTGCCACGTTTGCCGTCGTCAATCGAAAGCTCCCCGTTCCTGCCTATACTACCCGTGAGGAAGGCGGATACCTCTATATTGAGACTGAGGCGCTGAAACTGCGCTACAGGGTAGGGGCGGCCATCAACCCTCAGGCAAAGACATCCACGGCACTCAGCATCACGCTGATGGTGAACGGCCATGAGGTGGTGTGGTATCCCGGCAAGGATGATGCCATGAACCTGAAAGGTACGCGACGTACCCTCGACGGTGGAAGTGGCGACAACTATCGACAGGACTTGGAGAACGGCATCCTGTCGCGTGGCGGATGGGCCATCATCGACGAGTCGCCAAAGACGAAGCGTGGCGACGGTTCGACAACCTTCGCTTTCGACAAGGTGGTCGATGGAATAGATTGGGTGGCGGAACCGGTAGACAAGAATGCCTACGACTGGTATTTCTTGGGATACGGCCATGAGTACACGAAAGCTATTGGCGACTATATCAAGATTGCCGGTAGACAGCCCATGCCGCCGCTCTACGTGCTGGGCTACTGGTACAGTAAGTATCAGCGCTACTCACAGAATGACTTTATGACTCTGGCCAGTGAGATGAAACGCAAGAACATCCCCCTCGACGTGATGATCTTCGATATGGACTGGCATCTGGACGGATGGACGGGATGGACATGGAACAAGAGTCTGATACCTCAGCCCGAGCAGCTCATCCGGTGGATGCACAACCAGGGCATCAAGGTGAGCCTGAACCTGCATCCTGCCGATGGCGTGGCCAGCTATGAGGACCACTTTGCCGAAATAAAGGCCGACATGGGTGAAACGGCCGACCACGTGCCTTGGCAGCTGGAGGACTCTACCTTCTATCGTTCCATGTTCAAGCATATCATCCGTGAGCGCGAAAGGCAGGGCGTAGACTTCTGGTGGCTGGACTGGCAGCAGAACCTCACCAGTCCGTATATAAACGGACTGAGCGAGACGTTCTGGTGCAACCACGTATTCTTCAATGACATGAAGGAGCAGCGCAAGGATCGCCGTCCCTTTATCTTCCATCGCTGGGGCGGACTGGGAAGCCATCGCTATCCCATCGGTTTCTCGGGCGATACCTACGGTACCTATGGCTCACTGGCTTTCCAGCCTTACTTCACGGCAACGGCTGCTAACGTGTGCTTCGGCTACTGGGGCCACGATATCGGCGGACACCTGCAAATAGGCGACCCCAATCCGGAACTGATGCTGCGCTGGCTGCAGTATGGCGTGTTCTCGCCCATCTTCCGCACCCATGGTGCCAGCCAGTGGGGAAATGAGCGACGCATCTGGAAGTACGAGAACTTCCCCTTGATGCTTGAGGCTGTTGACCTGCGCTATCAGCTCATGCCCTATATCTATACCGCTGTGCGTCAGGCTTACGACACGGGCGTGAGCATCTGCCGACCGCTCTATTATGAGTGGCCGGAGGAGAACGAGGCTTACCGCCAGGAGGGCGAATATATGTTTGGCGACCAGATCCTCGTTTCGCCAGTGGTGACCGAGGCCGAAACGGATGGTAAGACCTTCCACAAGACGTGGCTGCCCGAAGGACAGTGGTTCGATATGTGCCGTAATCAGCTTGTCGAAGGACAGCAGACCCTCTCCGATTGGTACGGACAGAACGAGATTCCGTATTTTGTGAAGGCGGGTACGGTGATTCCCTGCAACCCCAAGGTGATGAACTTGAAAAGCAGGCCCGCCCAGCTGTTGCTGAAAGTGATACCCGGAGCCAACGGCAGCTTCGAACTGTATGAGGACGAGGGTGACACCCAGGCGTATGCAGAGGGAGAATATGCCACGACGACAATCTCGCAGGAGCGTAGCGGCGGATATATTACACTGACCATCGGGGCCATGAAGGGACAGTTTGAGGGAATGCCGACGGAGCGCGCCTATGAGCTGCTGTTCATGGGTGAGGACAAGCCACAGTCGGTGACCGTGGACGGACAGGAGGTGACCGACTGGTCGTATGATGAGGCTACGAAGACGGCCGTCGTGAATGTTCCTGCCACCTCGTGCCAACAGAATGTTGTGGTGCGCGTGCAGCGGGCTGCAACAGGCATCGAAGCAATTCACGATTCACAATGCATCATGCATAATCAAGTCTACGACCTGCAGGGACGTATTGAGACGCAGGGAAAGAAGGGCGTGCGCATTCTACGCCGTACGTGGTCGGACGGAACGGTAACCATACAAAAAGTATTAAGATAAGCAGCTATGAAAAAGATATCAGCAATCATCGTGTGGGCCTTTGTGATGGCCATATTGCCTGTACAGGCACAAGATAACCTGTGGGCAACGGGAAGTGCAGTACCGGGTGGAAAGCAGCAACTGGTAAAACGTCCCGACGGACAGTTCCGTTTTGTCGGACCACTGAATTCCGGCGAGGTGAAGATAAGGACTACGGAGAACTACGAAAAAGGTGTTACCCGCTATCTGATGCCGCAATATACCGACTCCTATCTTATCAACTACGGACTGCGCTATTCCCTGACAGCCGACTCGTCGAAGGCAGGGTGGCAGGTGCTGTTCCAGGAGGATACTTATAAGTTCCTGGTGAATACCAGCGAGCAGACGGTAACGGGCGAACTGATGTTGCCGTGGAACGAGGTGCTCATGGGCGGCAGTGCCTATGCCGGAGGTTCCAATAACATAGAGTGGAATCGCGACAATATGCTGCCCTTCGTGCGTGACCATGAGGATCCCTATGTCTTCAGCTGGACAGGCGAACTGGGCTTCTTCGAGGACGTGATAGAGCCGGGCTGCTTCAAACTGGAGGGACAGATGACATGGGGACCGCGCGAACTGCACCCGTATACGGACAATGAGGATCCGCTGCAGACCACTCAGCTACGTATGGGAGGACCTGACCGAAAGTGGAAAATCACGAAAGCAGGCACCTATCGCATCACGGTGAACCTGTTCTATGAGACCATGCATGCCGAACTGCTCAATGCCGGCAATGGCGGCGGCGCTACAGCAATCACAGAAGCACGGAATGCGGAAAAGGGAAGCCAGAAGACGGGCATCGTAGACCTGCAGGGTAGACGGCAGCAGCGACTGCAGCGCGGACTGAATATCGTGCGCAAGAGTGACGGAACAGTCAGAAAAGTCTATGTAGACCGCTGATAAACCCTACTCTGAACAAAAAGGATGATTTCCTGACCAGTTTTTATCCTTTTATCGGCATACATTTTTCTAACTTTGCAACGAAATCATCAACCATTACTTTTTATGAAGCATATTATGGCTATTGCCTTGCTGGCACTGCTCACCACTTCCGCTGACCTGATGGCTCAGGCAGGAAGTGGTGTCTATGTAGGCGGGCATATCAGAAGAGAACGGCCCAATACGGTCACTACCCTGAAGAATTCGGGCTTCACCTATGTCATCCTGTTCAATGTCAATGTGGAGACCGACGGCACGCTGACCACCGACGGTGAGACCATCTGTAAGGACGGCCAGTATGTGTTTGCCAACGAACAGCCTTACTATATTGAGGATGTGAAGGCACTGAAGACATGGCCCACGGGCATTGAGCGTATTGAGATCTGTATCGGCGGATGGGGCAACCAGTCGTATAGCCGTATCAAGGACCTCATCAATGCCGAAGGTACGGGGGCCAGGACCATCCTGTATCGTAACTTCAAGGCACTGAAGGATGCCATTCCCGAGATTGATGCTGTGAACAATGACGACGAGCACTGCTATGATGCTGAAACGGCCGTGAAGTTCCATACCATGATGTACGACCTGGGCTATAAGACCACGGTGGCTCCCTATACGAACAAGTCGTTCTGGCAAAGTCTGGTGACCGGGCTGAACGGGAACCGCAGCGGGGCTTGCGACCGCGTGCTCATACAATGCTACGATGGCGGTGCCTATAATAATCCCAGCGACTGGAAACTGGGCGGCCTTCCCGTACATGCCGGTCGCACCAACTATCAGACCGATATGGATACTTCCATTGCCCAGATGCAGACATGGAAAGACAACAATGGTGTGGTGGGCGGATTCGTCTGGGTGTACAATGATGAGACGTGGAACCTGAATAAATGGGCATCGGCCATGAACCGCGTGTTCCCTTCTCACAAAGTCAACGCCCCCGTGGCCACGGTCTATAGTGAGACAGACTTTGGCGGCTATTCCGTAAGATTGGCAGAAGGGAGCTATTGCATGGGTCAACTGTCGGCTTATGGCATCACCGACAAGGATATTGCTTCTTTCAAGTTGAAGTCTGGCTACAAGCTGACCGTCTATGCCAGTACAGACTTGACAGGAAGCAGCAAAACATATACTGATGCTGAAGTGTCCAGCATGGGCGTGTGGCGCAACCGCCTCTCCTCCCTGATTATAGAAAAGGCGGAGGATACGGGCATCTCTTCTACAGAACAAGACGGAAAGATGACGCAAGATGCGGAAATCTATAGCCTTAAAGGCAATCGTATTGATAGAATTCAGTCGTCACATGGTATCTATGTCATTCGACAAGGACAGCAAGTCAAGAAAATTGTCAGGTAGCTTCCTGCCTCTACTCCCAAATTCAAAACTCCCAATCTCTAACTCCTATTAACTATGCAATACAGAAATATTTTTATCGGTTTGGCTCTTTTCATGTCGCTGAGCATGAACGCCGGTCCTATAACTCGCCAGCAAGCTCGCCAGCAGGCCCAGCATTTTATGAGCGAACGGGGAAAGACACTTGCCAGTCAGGCCACCCATCAGGCTGCCCGCCGGGCTTTGACCTCAGCGGATGACTGTGATTACTACTATGTGTTCAATGCCGGACAGGATGAAGGTTATGTGATAGTGAGCGGTGACGACCGCACTGCACCTGTGCTGGGCTATGTGGACCATGGCACGTTCGATGAGAACGGTATGCCCGATGGACTGAGGTGGATGCTGCAGACCTATCGTGAACAGATGGATCAGCTTGACAATCTCTTTGCAAGCTATGAAACACAAAAGGCTCAAGCGGCTAGAGAGGCAGGCGCGCAGCAACAGTATAGCCAACCGACACGTCGCAACATTGAACCGCTGTTGCCCATGCTGTGGAATCAGGGCGATCCCTATAACCTGCTGTGTCCTCGTTATTATAATGAAGACGGCACCTTGGGCGGACTGTGTGCCACTGGCTGTGTGGCAACGGCCTTGGCACAGGTGGTTGGCTATTACCGATGGCCGGAAAAGCTGAAACGTACCATACCGGGATACGTTCAGAAATATCAGACCAGTCAGGGCGAGAAGTCGGTGACGCTGAGAAGCATTCCGGCAGGGTCGGTCATCGATTGGGACAATATTCTTGATACCTATAATGGAACGGAGACCGATGCACAGAAGCAAGCCATTGCCGAACTGATGTACTGGGTAGGTATGGATTGCAAGATGAGCTATGGCGCCTCGTCGGCTTCCGGCTATTCAGAGGGCATAGACGGACTGGTGAACTATTTTGATTTTGACGACGAGACACGTGTGGAAAAACGTGGCAATTACAGCATACAGGGATGGAACAATCTTATATATAATGAGATAGCAACGGGACATCCCGTACCTTTTGGCGGTCAGAACTCGGGCGGAGGTCATGCCTTTGTGCTTGACGGCTACGATGTTTCGGGCCTGTTCCATGTAAATTGGGGATGGGGGGGGATGTCTAATGGCTACTTCCGCATAGATATCCTTGACCCCGACAATACCAGCGGTATAGGTGCCAGTCAGACCCCTGGCGGCTACAATATGGGCCAAGACTGTATTATCGGCATGAAACGCCCTGACGGCGTAAGGGCCAACCTGCCATCGCGCTTCAAACTCACGGCCAATGACTGGGAAGTGCGCGGCACTAACAAGTTCTTTGCCAACTACGTGAACTGGTCGGGCATAGCTGCCACATGGAACTTCGGCATAGGCTATGTGAACGATGAGGGCAAGCTGACCGTGGTGGGCAGCTACCAGACATCGCAGATTAACCAGAATTACTATGTGGGAATGGAGTTCACCGTGCGTGGACTACCGAAGGGCAGCTATCATATTGTACCTATCAGCAAACGGTCTACTGATACAGAGTGGGGTACACAGGTGTGTGCCGACGTGAACTATGTATTGGCCGAGGTCGACGATAATGGAAATGTGACCAAGATGGAGATCCGTCCCACTGGCAGCATCGAGATGACCAGCATCAGCTTCCCCGGTAATCACAAGCGTGGCGACAATCAGGTGGTAAGTGCAACGTTCAAGAACCACTATTCCGATGAAGTGTTCAAGGAGATTCATTTGCTGGCCAGCCAGAGCCAGTCGAAAGGCAATGCTATCTGTCGCACTGCTATTGGCATGCTCAAAGATGGTGAGGCTACCATATCGCTCAGTTTCAAACCCGAGCAGAACGGCACATGGAACGTGTGGCTCTCTACCGACGGTGAAGGACGTAACATCGTGGGCCAAGGCTCGTTCGAGGTTACCGAGGAGGGCGTTGCTCTGAAGCATAACCTGCGCTATGTCAGTCATACGGTATCCAACCGCTCTAACAATACAGTCTATGGCAACCGCATGCAGGGTAGGGTGAACGTGAGGAATCAGGCTGCGGAGCCTTTCAACGGACAGTTGAAGCTGTGGCTGTTCAAACTGGCCAGCAATGGTTACTTCTATGGTGATCAGAGTGTCATGGTTCCCATACAGGCAGAACCTGGCAAGACGGGAACTGCCAGCTATTATTTCGACAACCTGGAGCTGAATGCCACCTATGTGATGAGCATCATCTACGAAGAAGGAGGCGACATACAGGATGGCGGACTGAAGACAATGGGCCGCACACAGGCGGGTGTCGTCTATTGGCAGCAGAACCAGACCCTGTCGGGCATGGTCGGTACGTCGACCTTCAGGACCCCATCGGGAGCTGTGGCTGTTGACATGAGTGGATTGGGCAATGTCATTACCACGGTACAGCCGAACAATAACAAGAATACCTTGTATGTCTTTGGCCCTAATGATGCTATCCCTGCAGGCTTGGAGGAGTGCAATGTGGTGAAGGGCAACAAGGCAGAACGAATTGTGCTCACCGATTCGCTGAACTTTTTCTCGCCACTGTCCTTTACGGCTGCTCAGATTTTCTACAGCCGACAGGCTAAAGAGAACGTGTGGGAAACCATTGCACTGCCGTTTGCTCCAGACCAGCTGGCAGGACCCTGTACCGTGATGGGATTCTCGGCTATCGATGACAACGGACAGGCTGTCTTCTCACCTGTGGAGCAGATGGAGCGCAACGTGCCCTATCTGGTAGGTTCAAAGAATGGCGGCTTGCTGACTTTCAGCGGAACTGATGTCCGTGTAGCTTCAACAATCAATTCTGTGATGACAATTGGTACAGACGACTATTGGCTCGTAGGAAGTACGCTCTTTGCCAATGTAGAGAATGTTCTTGGACTGAACGAGAATGGAACGGCATTTGAGCCTATCGCCTCGTTGAGGATTGCTCCCTTCCGCGCCTATTTCAAGGCTCCTGCCGATAGGATGAAGATAGAGACTCCTGCACAGATTCCCGATGGCGTGGAGCAGGTGGTGACTGCCAAGCTTGACGGCCGTTCTGCCATCTATGACCTTCAGGGCCGACGTGTGGCAAAGCCTGGTCGCGGCCTCTACATACGTGATGGCAGGAAATACGTAATCCGTTAAACGCTGTCGATAGATGATGAAGAAGATAATCCTAATCTTTATGCTGCTGAGCAGCATGGGCGTTTCTCTATGGGCGGAGAACCGTAAACAGCTGCTGTCGCCAGATGGGAAACTGAAGGTAGAGGTGTCGGTGGCCGACAAGTTGACTTTCAGCGTGACCTACGATGGTGAGCCGCTGTTGACCAACAGTGTGATAGATTTGCTGGTCGATGGCCGTCAGCTGGGTGTCAATCCTAAACTGAAGAGCAGCAAGTATACAGTCATTGATGAGCGTTCCATCAACGTGGTTCCCCTGAAGCAAGCCATTACAGCCAATCGGGCAAATGTGCTCACGATAAAATTCTCCGGTAAGTACGGTATAGAGTTCCGTGCCTATGATCATGGCTATGCCTACAGGCTGCTATTGGAGCGGAAGGAAACGGTCGACGTGGAACATGAGGTGCTGGCACTGCACTTTGCCGCCCCTTTTGTCGCTCATCTTTCGAAGACCCGCGACTTCTGGACTTCATATGAGAATCGCTATACCCATGTGTCTACCAACGACTATAAGGCCGACGATGAGATGAGCTATCTGCCCATTTTGCTGGAGTCGCCCAAGGGAACAAAGATGCTGCTCTCTGAGAGCGATGTGCGAGACTATCCCCACATGTTCATGAAGAGCACAGGCGAGAACGGACTCACCTCTATCTTCCCCAAGGTGCCTTTAGACTGGCAGATGGTGGGCGACCGTGGCTTCGGTATCACGCAGGAGGCTTCCTATATTGCTCGCATCGAGGGATCACGTACCCTTCCCTGGCGTTTTGGCGTGGTGGGCAGCGATGCTGATATCGTCCTCAATGAGATGGAACGAGTGTTGGCAGGAAAGTGCGAGCTTGCTGATATCTCGTGGATCAAACCTGGCAAGGTGAGCTGGGACTGGTGGAACCATTGGACAGTATGGAACGTGGATTTTCCTGTGGGCATCAATACCCGTACCTATCAGTATTACATTGATTTTGCTGCGAAGTATGGCATAGACTACATACTCCTTGATGAAGGCTGGAACAAGGATGTCAATCATCCCTTTGACCAGATTGATGCCATCGACGTGCAGACACTTGTAGACTATGGTCGAGAGCGGGGTGTTGGCGTAATCCTCTGGATGACATGGTTGGCTGTAGAGAAGAATATGGACGTGATTGCCCACTATGCAAAGATGGGGGTCAAGGGACTGAAGGTTGACTTCATGGATCATAGCGATCAGTGGATGGTGAATTTCTATGAAAGAGTGGCCAAGGAGTGTGCCCGGAACAAGCTGCTGGTTGACTTCCACGGCTCGTTCAAACCTGCCGGACTGGAGGTGCGCTATCCTAACGTTATCACCTGCGAGGGCGTGCGAGGCATGGAATATGGAGATGGCTGTGTGCCTGAGAACTCCATCTGGCTACCTTTCATCCGGAATGCTGTAGGTGGCATGGACTTTACTCCCGGTTCGATGGCCTCGTCGCAGCCTGAGGATATCCGTAATACGGGTTCGCTGCCCATGGGTAATGGTACGCGTGCCTATCAGATGGCTCTCTATGTGTGTTTTGAGAGTGCCTTGCAGATGCTGGCAGATAGTCCTACCCGTTACATGCAAGAAAACGAATGCACACGCTTCATTGCCTCAGTTCCTACGACTTGGGACGAGACACGCGTGCTCGCTGCCCGTGCAGGAGAGTACTATGTCGTGGCCAAGCGCAAGGGACAGAAGTGGTACATAGGTGCAATCACCGGCGGGCAGCCGCAGGAACTCACCATTACTCTTGACTTCCTCTCAGGAAGCGGAAGGCTTACCAACTTTGAAGATGGTGTGAATGCCCATCGCATAGCAGTAGACTATCGTTGCCAGCAGCAGACGGTTAAGCCAGGAGACAAACTCATATTGCACTTGGCTCGCAATGGCGGTTGGTGCGCATCATTTGACTCAAACGGTAAAACCATCAGAATGGAACCATAACCTCAATAGTAATAATAATGATGACAAAAAAACTTTTCGCTTTAGCTATGGCTTGCTTGTTAGGTGCCGGTGTATCGGCTCAGGAAAAGCCGATGAAGGCCTATCTGGTGTCTGATGCACATCTGGACACACAGTGGAACTGGGATGTCCAAACCACAATCCGTGACCATATCCGTAACACGCTGACACAGAATCTCTTCCTCTTCAAGCAGTATCCTGACTATATCTTCAACTTTGAGGGTGCTGTGAAGTATGCCTGGATGAAGGAGTATTATCCCACCCAGTACGAGGAACTGAAGAAGTATGTAGCTGCTGGCCGTTGGCATATTACCGGCAGTAGCTGGGATGCCAATGAGGTGATTATCGGCTCGCCCGAGGCATGGCTGCGCAATGTGCTCCTTGGACAGGTGTTCTATCGCAATGAGTTTCAGACCGAGGGTACTGATGTCTTCCTGCCCGACTGCTTCGGCTTCGGCTATACGTTGCCCACGCTGGCTGCCCATTGCGGACTCATCGGCTTCTCGTCACAGAAGCTGCAGTGGCGTGTGAAGCCTTTCTATGAGGGCAACAAGAGGTATCCTTTCACCGTAGGCCTGTGGCAGGGTATCGATGGCAGTCGTATCATGATGACTCATGGTTTCGAATATGGCCAGCGCTGGCCCGATGCCGACCTGTCGAAGAACGAACAGCTCATTCGGGAGATTAAGGAAAGCCCACTGAACGTCGTCTATCGTTACTACGGTACCGGTGATATTGGCGGATCGCCTAACCTGCCCTCTATACGTGCCGTGGAGAAAGGTATCAAGGGCGATGGCCCCGTGCAGATTATCAGTGCCACAAGCGATCAGATATATAAGGACTATATGCCCTACGATCAGCATCCGGAACTGCCTGTCTTCGACGGTGAACTGCCTATGGACGTTCACGGTAACGGCTGCTACACATCACAGGCGGCCATGAAACTCTATAACCGACAGAACGAGCATCTGGGCGATGCTGCCGAACGTGCTTCTGTCATGGCTGAGTGGATGGGTGGAACGAGGTATCCTAAGCGCGTCCTCACCGAGACATGGCAGCGTGTAATCTGGCACCAGTTCCATGATGACTTGACGGGAACATCTATTCCGCGTGCCTACGAGTTCTCTTGGAACGATGAGCTGTTGGCGCTGCAGAAGTTCTCTGATGTGCTTACCCATAGTGTGAGTGGCATTGCCCGTAGGATGGACACCAACGTGGGTGGTACGCCTGTGGTTGTCTATAATAATGAGGCATTCCCTGTAGAGGCTGTTGCTGAGGTGGAACTGCCTGCTCAGGATATAGACTATCAGATAAGCGGTCCCGACGGCAAGCGCGTGGCCTCGCAGGTCATAGACCGTGATGGCAAGCGGGTGCTGCTCTTCAATGCAAAGTTGCCTGCTTCTGGTGTTGCCGTCTACAGCATGAAGGCTGCCGGCAAACTGAAGCTGGCCAAGACCGAGGCCAAGACGGAGATAGAGAACTCTGCCTATCGCATACGCGTTAATCAATATGGTGACATCACCTCGCTCTTCGACAAGCGTGCAGGGAAGGAACTGGTAGCTGAGGGCAAGAGCATTCGTCTGGTGGTGTTCGACAGATGCCCTTCTTATCAGTGGCCTGCATGGGAGATACTGAAATCGACACTCGACAAGGAGCCTGTTGCCATTACCGATGGAGCTGAGGTCAGCGTGGAGCGTGGCCCGTTGCGTCAGACTCTCATTATCAAGAAACGCTATGGCCAGTCAGACATCCTGCAACGCATACATCTCTATGAGGGCGGCCAAAAAGCTCGAATCGATTTCGAGAATACGGTTGACTGGCGTTCCAGCAATGCGCTGCTGAAAGCTGAGTTCCCCTTGTCGGTGAGCAACGAGAAGGCAACCTACGACATCGGTCTGGGTAGTGTGAAGCGTGGCAATAACCAAGACAACCTCTTTGAAGTCTATGCCCATCGCTGGACCGACCTTACCGACCGTTCCGGCAATTATGGTGTGACCATCCTCAATGATTCACGCTATGGCTGGGACAAGCCTGCTGACAATACCATCCGTCTGTCACTGCTCTATACACCCAATACCAGCACTCGCTATACCTATCAGTCGCAACAGGATCAGGGCCACCATGTGTTTACCTACAGCCTCGTAGGCCATGAGGGACAGCTCAATGAAGTACAGGCCGTGCAGCAGTCGACCCTGCTGAACAGTATGCCCAAGACCTTCTTCTCGGAGAAGCATAAGGGACAGTTGGGACGTGAGTTCTCGTTTGTGAAGAGCGATAACGATAATGTACTGGTACGCTGCATGAAGCGTGCTGAAGTGAGTGACGAATATGTAGTGCGTGTCTATGAGCTTAGTGGCAAACAACAACAGACAGCCCACCTCACCTTTGCTGCCGACATAGTGAAGGCTGTTGAGGCCGACGGAACCGAGCAGACCATTGGCTCTGCCCAGTATGATGCCCGCACGCTGACTGCCAGCATCAAGCCCTATAGCGTAAAGACCTACAAGGTAAAGTTTGTCAAGCCGGCACAAGAACAGACTAAGCCCCAATTCGCTATTCTCAATGCTCAGTTGACTTACGACCGTCATTGCTTCAGCTTCAACGAGTTCCGGCAGGCAGGCAATTTCGAGGGCGGTTTCAGCTATGCTGCCGAACTGCTGCCCGATGAGGGTATCACCGTTGATGACATTCCCTTCCGTTTTGGTGAGAAAGATGCTGCCAGCGGCATGAGCTGTCAGGAACAGACCATTACGCTGCCAGCAGACAAGGACTACCGTCACCTGTATCTTCTCGTGGCCAGTGACAAGGATGACCGTGAGGCAACATTCCGTGTGGGCAGTCAGTCACAGACCGTCTTAGTACCCTTCTATACAGGCTTCATCGGTCAGTGGGGACACGACGGCCACACTAAAGGCTATCTGAAGAAGGCCAATGTGGCCTATGTAGGTTCTCACCGTCACTCTTCTGGAGCCGATGAGCCCTATGAGTTCACCTATATGTTCAAGGTACGCCTCGATATTCCAAAGGGTGTCAAGGAAGTCGTCATGCCTTACGACAAGCATGTGGTTGTCTTTGCTGCCACATTGGCTGACGATGAGGCTGATCTGGTGCCTGCCGCTCCGCTCTTTAAGACTTCGCTGAAGGATAATGGGCAGGCCGAAGAGGCTAAAAAAGAAGAGGAACGTCCCAACCTGCTGAAAAAGGCAGAGATCGTTGCCGTTTCGGGCGAATGCAATGCCAACGAGCGTGCCGTGAACCTCGTCGATGACAATGAGGAAACCAAATGGTGCGATGTGTCGGTGGCTCCCAACTATGTTGTCTTTGACCTCGGAAAGTCTACCACCATCAGTCGTTGGCGAATGGTGAATGCAGGCATTGAGGATTTCTCCTATATCACCCGTACTTGTCTGCTGCAAGGCCGTAATAGTGATAGCGAGGAGTGGAAAACCATCGACCTGCTTGATGGTAATCGAAGTAATATTGTTCAGCGCGACTTTACCCCTGTCAGCATGCGCTATGTGCGCCTCTTTGTGATAGGACCGGCACAGTCGCCTGGTGATGCCACTCGAATCTACGAATTTGGTGTATACTAATAGAAAATAATGATTGTCGTGCAGAATATATGCAAAGCCGTCTTCGTCGTCCTGTCCGTGTTATGTTGGACAGGTGTGACGAGGGCGGAAAAGAATGGTGAGCAACTGTCGAACTATGTGGAGCCGCGCATCGGAACGGCCCATTGTCGCTATTTCCATTTCGCCCCCGGAGCACTTCCTTTCGGTATGGCTAAGCCCGGTCCCTCTACTAATGGCCATCTTGGTAACAAGGACGGCTGGGAGGCTACGGGCTATGACTATCGAGACATGTCAATAGAGGGCTTCCCCTGTGTCCATGAGTTTCAGGTGGGGGGCATCACACTCATGCCCACTGTAGGAAATGCGCAGCCTGTCACGGTATCAGGACATCCTGCCGACAAGGAACGAAAGGGCTATCGTTCCACCTTCAGTCATGACGACGAGGTGGCGGTGCCTGGCTATTATTCTGTTCTGTTGAAAGACTATGGTATCAAAGTCGAACTGACAGCCACTAAGCGAGTGGCTTTCCAACGATATATATTCCCGAAAAGCACACACAGTCGCATCCTCTTCAATATAGGAAACAGGATGGGCGAAAGTGGTGCTGTCAAGGATGCAGTCGTCGAGCTGCATCCTGACGGCACTGTTGAGGGATGGGTCATCACCCTGCCGGAGTATGTCAAGAAGTACCAGCCGGGAGCGGAGGTGACCCTCTTTTTCTCTGCTGTCATCGACAAGAAAATAGCTGCTACGGGTACTTTCAACGGTGGCGAGGTGAAAAAGGACGCAACGAGAGCCGCAGGTATAGGTGCCGGACTCTATCTGGAGTTTCCCACTATTGAGGGTGAGGCCGTCACGGCCAAGGTGGGCGTTTCCTATACTTCAGTGGCGAATGCACGGCTGAACCGTGAGAAAGAGGCACGTCGGCTCTCCTTCGACAAGGCTCACAGGTTAGCCCGTCAGACTTGGGAGGAACATTTGGGACGCATCCGCGTGACGACTCCTGTAAAGGATGATAAGACGAAGTTCTATACAGGACTTTATCATGCCCTGCTGGGAAGAGGCATCTGCAGCGACATTAACGGGGCCTATCCTAAGCATGACGGCACCGTCGGGCAGATACCGATTAAGAATGGCCGACCGGCCTTCAATCTCTATAATACCGATGCCATGTGGGGCGGACAGTGGAACCTCACGCAACTGTGGGCGATGGCCTATCCCGAGCACCTGTCCGACTTTATCAGCTCTCACTTACAGGTTTATAAGGACTGTGGCTGGCTGGGTGACGGACTGGCCAACTCGCGTTTCGTATCAGGCGTGGGTACTAATCAGTTGTCGCTCATGATTGCTGCCGCCTATCAGTGCGGCATCCGCGATTTCGATGTACCATTGGCCTATGAAGCATGTAGGAAGAACGAACTCGAAGGGCGCAATCGACCCTTGGGCGCTGGTAAGGCCGATACCGACCAGTTTGTTCAATATGGCTATGTGCCTCATGCCGAAGAGGGTAGTGGGCCGCAGGAGGCATTCATGTTCTCGGCCTCGCATACGCTGGAGTATGCCTTTCAGGCCTATGCTGTTGCTCAGATGGCGCGCCAACTGGGGCATGAGGATGACTATCGGCAGCTTATGAGTCTTTCCAAAGGCTGGGAACGTATCTATGATGGTAATCTAAATTTCGTTCGTCCGAAGCTGAAAGATGGACGCTTTGTCAACAATTTCGACCCCATGCAGGTGTGGCGCGGTTTTCAGGAGGGTAATGCCTGGCAGTACACGTTCTACGTGCCGCACGATGTGGAACGCCTTGTCGGCAAGGTCGGTGCTGATGTCTTCAATGCCCGTCTCGACAGTATCTTCACCCTTTCACAGCCCAAGATCTTCAGTGGCGGAACGGAGGTGGGAGCCTTTGCAGGTCTGCGCACGCTCTACAATCAGGGCAATCAGCCCTGTCTGCACATCTCCTGGCTCTTCAATGAAGCAGGAAGACCTGAGCTGACACAGAAATGGGTGCGTGCCATTCTCGATGAGTTCTATGGAACTGACGGTGTTCATGGCTATGGCTATGGACAGGATGAAGACCAGGGACAGTTAGGGGCCTGGTATGTCATCTCGTCCATCGGTCTGTTCGATGTGAAAGGCCTTACCGACAGTCAGCCTTCGCTGGCCATTGGCTCGCCCCTCTTCGATGAAGTGGTGATTCAGCTGAATCCGCGCTATTACAAAGGAAAGCAGTTTGTCATTTCTGCACAGAACAATTCTAAGCGTAATGTCTATGTTCAGCAGTTCCTGCTCAACGGAACAGCACTACATACCCCTCGCTTATCGTTCCGTGACTTCGCTAACGGTGGCCGCTTGCAGCTACAGCTCACATCGACACCCGTCGATGCTTATTAAGCCTCCAAATATTTTTAGTTTCAAGCTATACCATTTCGAGTTTTCCGCTCGCTCGACCTTTGGTCGTTTGGCTCCTCCAAGAAGTGTTTTGGAGTTAATCAGTAACTATTATCTGACAAATCTTATTGCTGATGAAAACATACGGATTCCCATCTATTAAATATGTTGTTACTGTTTTACCCATACATTTTATTGTACCTAATTATTATTTATTAATCGGTTAGTGTTTCACAATATGTCTTATTTACAACCCTATCACGCATTAATTTCATATCCGTAAAATTTCTGCTAATGTTTTGCACGAGTTCAAGGTAGTTGTCCGTTCCATCATTTTTTTTGTAATAATATGGTTTAATTGAGATACAGTTTTTATGCTCAAAAAGTGTATTAAGCAGTGTCCTATCAGAGTTCCCACATGAATGTCCCATGACACAAACCTGATAAGGAGCCGATTCTATAACAGACAAAATACTCCTATAATTGACAGATTCCTGGTATTTTATAGTTTTAATATTGCTAAGACATTCATTGTTATTAAGTTTCTGAAGTCTCTTGTAATTGTCGTCTATCTCATCGCCATAACCAAAAATGACACTTCGAGGATCATCAACTTTCCCATGAATATAATTTAGTACAAAGTTATGCTTATCCTTCATTAGATATTGCTGTGCTGTCTTTGTGTAGTTAAAACTCAATAGCATAATAATATCAGGCAACATAAAAGTAGAAGGGTAATCAGTATAATATTCAGGATTTTTTTTGTACTTCTCTATTTCATAAATGTGGTCAGAATTATTTATCCCAGTAATTCCATAACTATATAACTTTTGTTCCCATGTTATTTGTTGTTGACCTAACCACCAATCAACATAGTCTTTTACAACCTTTGTTGCCTCAATGGATACCTCTTCAGATCTTATAGGTGAATATATTTTTTTCTTTATGCTACTATTAACAGCAACTTCTTGTTGGTTGATAAGAATCAAATAATCTGTTAATCTTTCTTGTAGGTATTGTAGTTGCTTATTTAAAGACGTTATATTATTTTCAGAATAATCTTTTACAGTATACTCTGTCAATAGATTATAGTACTCATTCTCAATATCTACCCATCCTTTTGTTTCTATGCTTTTAATAATTCTTTCAAAAAAAGGGGAATATTTAATTTCAAAGTAATTGGAGTTATTTTTGAGTTCCTCTATAAACTCCTTACCAGATACTCTCCATTCATTCTTAATTATGTCTTTAAAGAATGAATTTTGATATGAAAAGAGATACCAATTTTTATAACCGCTATTTGGCAATATTATCAAACTGCATAATAAATCTGCTGATATGGCTTCGCGCAACATGATAATATTATACAGCCTTTGATCCCAATACCAATTTATGAAATCTGCATAACTTGTTTTCAAGCCATGAGCCAGATCAAAGCCATTGCCGATAAGTACGATTCTATTCATCTGTTATACCAATGGCGGCAAGCCTAACTCTTTTAAGAAGTTATTATGCTTATCACGAGCCTTAATGATTTCTTTTTCTATCTCTACCAACTTATCGTGTACTTCTTGCAAGTCGATGGGCTTTTCTTCCTGTGCGAGACTGACATAGCGGGTGATATTCAGATTATAGTCATTCTCCTTTATCTCCATCAAAGATACTTGACGAGAGTAGCGCGATATTTCCCTGCGGTATTGATAAGTATCTACAATGTCATATACATCTTTATCACGAAGATAATTCTGACGCTTTCCTTTTTCGTAATGCTCATCAGAACTTGCATTGATAAAGAGAATCTTATTATTCTTACGGCACTTCTTCAGCACAAGAATACAAACAGGAATACCTGTTGAGTAGAAAAGATTAGCAGGCAAACCAATAATAGCATCTATATTGTCATCTTCAAGCAACTTCTTTCTGATAGCCAGTTCCTTACCACTACGGAACAAAACACCATGAGGTAGAATGATGGCCATCGTACCCTCCTCACTCAGGAAATGGAAACCATGTAACAGAAAGGCAAAATCAGCAGCAGACTTTGGGGCCACGCCATAACGGCTAAAACGAAAGTCTTTGGCAGTTTCCTCTGAAGGATCCCAACGAAGTGAGAAGGGCGGATTAGCCACTATAGCATCAAAGGTCATTTTCTTGGCAGGGTTATCTTCATTCAAAATATCCCAATCATTTGCCAACGAGTCACCATGATGTATCTCAAACTCCGTATCCTTTACGCCGTGCAACAACATATTCATTCGGGCAAGGTTATAGGTCGTAATATTTTTTTCTTGACCATATATCTTGCCAATACCGCTTTCACCCATCTGATTACGGACATTCAGAAGCAGAGAGCCAGAGCCACATGCGAAGTCTAGTACTCTGTTTATCCTGTTCTTCTTCCCCGCTTTAGGATCTTGGCAATCCAATATAACAATACGTGAAAGAATTGTTGATATATTCTGAGGAGTATAAAACTCACCCGCTTTCTGACCAGAGCCAGCAGCAAACTGGCCTATCAAATATTCGTAGGCATCACCCAACGAATCATTTTCTGACGAAAAGTCTTCAAGCCCTTCAGCAATAGTCTTAATTACCTTTGTTAAAAGATTATTCCTTTCTGTGTAGTTCTTGCCTAACTTTTCCGAACTCAAATTGATTTCAGAGAATAGTCCTTTGAAAGAACTCTCGAAAGATTTATCCTCTATATATTTGAATCCATCTTCCAATGTGCTAAGCAATTCATTACTCTGAATTCTTGCCAACTCTACGATATTATCCCATAGAAATTGCGGTTCTATGACATAATGAATCTTTCGCCTCATCTGGCGTTCAAACAACAAAGTATCATCAGGATTATCTTTATACCAAGTTTGAAGTGTAGTATAGTCAGAACCGAGTTCTTTCTGTGCAGCAAGAATATAATTATCTGAGAGATATTTCCAGAACAAGAATGAAAGCATATAATCACGAAAATCATCTGCCATCATCGCCCCACGCAAGTTGTTGGCTATACCCCAAAGGGTTTTACCCAATTTGTTTTGTGTATTCGCTATCATATTACTCAAAGAAAATTTCAGGTAATTCAAATTTATACTTATCAACGAAAGATTTGAAAATCTTTACAAACAGTTCGGCATTCTCCTTCATCATACCACTTGGTGCAAATAAAGAATAGCGACCATGACTCATGATGTTTACTGCTCGGGAATACAAATCCTTGTCTTCTACATCTTGTAAGCAATAGGAGAAATCATCACGTCCAAAGAAAATAGATGTTTTTTCAAAAACAGAACGAAGTATATTAAAATGATATGTCTTAAGTACATTCGACTGTATTACTTTAACATCGTCTTTTTCTGCCTGTTCGTATTTTTTAACAACATCATTCAGCTCACACAATTGCTCTATATGATGAAAGAACGGAGTATCATCTGTTGACTGCAACCTATATGTTTCATCTTTTGCTTTATGTAAGAAATAGGATTTGCTCTTATCATGTCTCAGTTCATTAAACATTATATTGTAAAACAAGCTATGATGTGAAGAAATAATGTATTTTTTGTTCTTCTCCTTATCTTTATTAACTTCAAGATCATGTTTTATTAAATTTGCCAAATCAGATGCAACTGTGATGGCATTGTTCTCATCCAATGACGAAATAGGATCATCAACATAAATATACTTTACCCATTGATAATCTTCATGGCCTTCTATTGCCAATTCGCATATAGCCATAAAGACTGAAAATATGAATACATTCTCTTCCCCCCTTGAAATCTTTAGATTGTCTTGTACAATCTTCTCTAACTCTTTATTCTCAGGATTCTTGGGGTTATATTTAGGATTAGGGACTTCTTTACTAAATGTTATTCGCCAGTTCTCATAATCAATTCTAAAGTTAATCTGGGCATATCTGTCTAAATGACTATGAATCTTTTCTTCAAGCGAAAGACCTTTTAGTCCCTTGAAAAATTTTGAAGTCTCATTTATTTTAAGATATCGGTTCTCGTCTTTTTGCAAATCATTATCCCATGTAAACAAGTCTTCTGTAAAGGCATTAAAATACAACGTATTGGGACCATCCTTGTCTTTTTTGCCCTTTTCTTTAAAGGACATAGAGAGTCGTGTCTTACCAGTCCTATTAAAAGCATAGAGCAATACAATATCAGATGTATTTAAATCATCTCGTAGTCTTGTGACTACATTGTTGAGAGTTTTGTATTTATATATAGAAGGTTTATTCATATTATTACTTGTTTATTCTTGGAAACAATTGTTGCATCAATCCCTTTTTATGTTCTTCTAATAGCGAAACCTTTTCTGCATAGAAATCTATGAGATTATCGATAGAAAAGAGTGTAGACGCAATCTTCTTTTGCTCTGAAAGAGAGGGAATAGAAATCTTTATCCTAGAAAAGTTTTCATAGAATAAATAACTTCTTATACCACCCTCCACATTATTTTCTACAGCTTCATTAAACTGTGAGGTATTGAAGAAACACATCAAAAAGCCATCATCAATATCTTCTGTGGTTTTAAAACAAACGTACAATGAACTTATTAAGACTTCTTTTAAATCGCCACTATACCCAATAGAACCGACATTAATTCTTGCTGGGTTATAAGCAAATGTATGTTTGCCTACAATTTTATACATGGAAGTATCGTAGCCTCGACTTTCACTATCTAATCCATCAAATTGCTCAGATTGAGGAATAAAGCCAATTTTATTGTTAACAGAATAAATTGGCAGATTCCTTCTGCTCTTATTCCGTCTATTTACAACTATAGTAATTTCACCTAATTCCAAGTTTTTCCATTCGCTATCCTTTCCAAATTCCTTGAAGCGCAATTCAGGCACTTTCTGACCTTTGGCTGGAAATAGTTTCTGCATCAACCCATTTTTGTGGGATTTAACCAATTCTAATTTGGTGTTGTATTCACTAATTGCTTCATCTATTGCAGAAAGACATTCTGCAATACTTTTTTGCTCGTTAATAGAAGGAACACGAAGTTCAATGTTAAAGAAATCCTCTGTTGATATGTTCAATAATCCGTGGTTCCTTGCTCCTTCTTGTGCTATTCTCGAGATTCCATCATTAATTAATCCGGCCTCAAAATAGTGTTGAAAAAAAGACACATCACTCTGAATATCAATAAGTCTGAAACATATATATAATGGAGATACTATGCCTTTTTCGTACAACAGCAATGGTTTTATGGCACCAAAAGGATAACCTTGAGAACGACTTTTGTTATATGCGAAATCGCCCTTACGAATAAGAAAATAATTTTTAACATCAGATGCAGCTACATTTTTGTTGAAATAATCATATTGACTAACCAATCCATATTGAGACGATATTGTCAATACATTTTGATTATTCTCCGTATTTTTATCTGTTATACGAACAAAGATATCTCCCAATCGTTTTGTTTTCCATTCCTCAACGTTCTGAAATGTAGGGAATCGGAGGGTTGGTATGTAGTTAGATGTTTGCGAATTAGCCATATTGTTATTCTTCCTCTTTATTTTAATTCTTCATACGCCGAAAGACCAGATACTTTCTGGCCTGATACCATTCGCTTTAACAATGGAATTAAGTCATTCATCACTTCTGTCTCTTTGCGAGTACGGTCACGCCAGCCCAAATCCAATGGAGCCAACAAGTCATTTAACTTCTCACCATCAAATATCTTTCGTTCTACGATGTCATCTACGAATACTTTTAGCGAAGCAATATCCAAATGTTGCTTATCAGCAATATCCATTAGCTCATTGGCAAACTTCTCTGTCTTGAAAAGTTCGTAGCCGTCTCTGATTTCTTTCTCAGTCTTGCCGTTTACGCCTTTTGCATCCAAACTATCAATATAGGCCATGATGTCCTCACGCTCATCTATCAGATTAGCACTGGAACAAACAAGGTCCTTCAATTGGTCTTTAGTCAGTTTCATCATAGACGGAGCACCCACATAACGGGTAATGAGTTCCATGATGTAGTCGTAATCTATCAATGCTGATGCAAACAAAACAAACTCAAAATCCAAATCCTCTACCTCTGGCGAGACCTGTGTGTCGTTTTTCTCACGCTTAGTTTTCAGTTCTTTTGCAACATCAAGATATGCACCACGAAAAGCTAACAGTTCATTGTCGTCTCTGAAACCGTATGATGTAACAACAGGCTCATTTGCTACCATTGTTCCCTCATTATTATTAACCTTGATAAGGTCTGTATATTGGTCCAATTGTGTTTTGTATCTCTGCACTTCTTTGAAACACTTGATAAAGCCAGCCTTTGCATCGTCGCCTTTCAGGTTTGCCACTTCATCAGCCTTAAATTCCAGTTGGTGCAGATTCATGAAAGTACGCAGGTTATTTACAGCCTGGCAATACTTCTCAATAATGACAGATGCAGGCTCAACAAGCCATACCTGACGAGCGACATCATCATTCTTTTCACCAGAGAACAAAGTGATAGCCTCGTCAACGGCCTCTTGCTGACCTCGGAAATCAAGGATATTGCCGTATGGCTTCGTGTCATTCAATATTCTGTTAGTACGAGAAAATGCCTGTACAAGACTATGATATTTCAAGTTCTTATCCACATAAAGTGTATTTAGATACTTGGAATCAAAACCCGTCAACAGCATATCCACAACAATCGTAATGTCTATCTTATTCTTATGTGCATAATCCTTGTTGGTGTACTTCTGATTCTTGATTCTCTGCTGCACATCTTGATAATAGGCATCAAACTCCTCTATGGAATGATTTGTACCATATTGTTCGTTATAGTCTTTGATGATGGCTTTAAGAGCCGTCTTTTTCTGATCTGGCTCTTTCTCATTATCCAAACGCTCTTGCTGCAAATCCTCTTGAATCTGCATAATATCCTTGTTCCCCTCTGCTGGTGGTGAGAACACGCAGGCGATATTTAATGGCTCAAAAGCCTCATCCATAAACTGACGGTCATCTTGTATCCGCTTGAACAACTGATAATACTCTATTGCTTCATTGATAGAGCCTGTAGCAAAGAGCGCATTAAAACGCCCCTCGTTGGTTGCGGCACTATGCTTTTGCAGAATAGTCTTCACGATAGACTGTTTCTTGGATATACCAACTACATTAGCATCATCATCCTCAGGTTTAAAGTAGTCCACATGGAATCGCAACACATTCTTATCATCAATAGCATTGGTGATAGTATAGGCATGCAATTCTTTCTCAAAGACATCTTCCGTCGTTTTGTACTGAGCCTCTTCACCCGTTATCTGAGTATAGGTAGCATTCTGTTCAAAAATGGGCGTTCCTGTGAATCCAAACAACTGAGAATTGGGAAAGAATTCTTTAATGGCCTTGTGGTTCTCGCCAAATTGTGAGCGATGGCACTCATCAAAGATAAACACCATCCTCATATCTTTGACAGGAAGCAAACGTTGTTGATAGTTCTGACGATTCTGAGGATCTAATGCGATGCCCAACTTCTGAATGGTGGTTACGATAATCTTATCAGAATAATCCTCCGACAGCATCCTGCGAACAAGGGCATCTGTATTGGTATTCTCCTCTACACATCCATCCTGAAATCTATTGAATTCCTCACGGGTCTGTCTGTCAAGGTCTTTTCTGTCAACCACGAACAGGCACTTGTCTATCTCTGGATTGTCTTTCAATAACGTTGCGGTTTTGAATGAGGTAAGTGTTTTGCCGCTACCCGTTGTATGCCAGATATAGCCATTACCACGATTCTCGTTGATGCAGTCCACAATGGCATTTACGGCATAAATCTGATAAGGTCGCATCATGAGTATTTTCTGCTCACTGGCAACAAGTACCATAAAACGACTTATCATCTTACCCAGTTTACACTTTGCCAAAAACACTTCAGAGAAATCATCAAGATTCGTTATCTTATTGTTTTTCTCGTCAGCCCACTGATAAACTGGTAGGTAGTTCTCGTCAGCATTGAAATTAAAGTGGGTGTTATTATTGTTGGCAAAATAGTAGGTTCTCGTTTGGTTGCTGACAATGAATATCTGCATGAAACAGAGCAATGAATTGGTATATCCATTGCCAATGTCATTCTTATAATCAACAATCTGCTGCATAGCACGACGAGGACTTACATCGAGTGTTTTCAACTCTATCTGAACAACAGGAAGGCCATTGATAAGCAGAATCACATCATAGCGGTGCGAACTATATCGGGTATTCATCCGCAACTGATGGATAACCTCGTAATCGTTTTTACACCAGTCTTTAATGTTGACCAGTGTATATTGAAGGGGGGTGCCGTCTTCACGTATAAACGTATTGCGTTCACGCAACCTTTTGGAGGAAGCAAAAACATCCGAATCCGTGATTTCTTCCATTAGGCGGGTAAACTCGGCATCTGTAAGATGTACCTTGTTTAATGTCTGGAACTTCTCACGGAAATTACGTTCAAGGCTCTGTCTGTCATGAATGTCATCACGATAGACGTACTTTAAATCTGCTGTTAGTTTCTTAATGAAACTCTCTTCTATTCGGCTCTCTAACACGATTTTATGGTTTTATGGTGCAAATATAGTGTTTTTTTGCGAGCATACAAGTTTCGAGACCTTTTCTCTCTAAGAATTCATAAATTAGAGCTCGTTTTTCGTACTCTTTCCTTATCCCATCCAACATTTTATTCATTTAAAGACACTCACAAAAGACTTTTTCTCTGCATCAACCCATGCTGTGGTGCCTTGCATTGCAGTGCCTGTGCAGAAACTGGCAGCAGCTGAAGGAGAAGTAACAAGTAGCTCTATATCTGTTCTAAGGACATAGAAATCTCCTTCAGGGCACATGATGGAAGGAATGGCAAAGAGTTCCTCGCGGCGTTTGCGAATAGCTGCTGGAATACTCTTTGCAGCTTTGGCACGAATACGACTACCTGCCTTAATTACATAGCGTTTGTCTGATGGATAATAATCTAATGCTGCCTTTACTCCACTTTTAGGCGCATCCATATAGAAAGTATGTGGCTGTTCATGAATCTCCGTCTGAGACGAATCTTCTGAAGGCTCGAAGATATCACGGCCATAAAACTTCGTGAGGAACATGATTTCATCGAAGAACAACTCCATGTCGTTCTCCTTATCAGGAGCAATACTTGGCTTCTGGGGAATCTGCTTGTTCTCGTCAAGTGAATAGGTACCAGCCTCCATCGCTTTCTTTATTCCAAGATATTCTAAGAATAGCACCTCGCTGGCATAGACCTCATTGGCTTTTGACACAAAAACAAGTGCAGTGTCCCAAAAATCTTTTTTGCTCTGATGGTCCTTTACCCGATGTAGGAAGTCATTGCTTTGGCCTATATAAGCCTTAGGAGTACCATCTGACGTTTGTCCCAGTAGAACATAGAAGCAATATTGGTGCAAGAGTTTCTCCTTTGAGACCAATGCAAGTTGTTCACGGGGAATTACATAGAGCTGACAAGTACGTGTGCTACCCATGTCTATGATACGGGCTCCGCTAAGTGACTTGTCCAACAATTTTGTATAAACGGTAAGTATTGCCATGACCTTTTCTATTGTTTTCAGCTACAAATATACATATAATCTTTAATTCTCAAAGTTCCAACTATCCTCGCGGAAGCTGGGATTGGTCAGTATGTAAACATAGCTGGGTTCTTTGTGTAGCATGTCGTTTTAAGTTATTTCGATGCAAAGATACAATTTTTATTTCTAAAAGAAGCGATTTCTTATTATTATGTTGTATAAAGATTGGCATAAAAAATAAATCGAATTTATTTTGTTCTGCACTCAACTTTTAGTACCTTTGCGACAAAAACAAAGATACTATGAATACCGAATTAATTTTGTTCCGTGAGAAAGCGGCCGACTATCTCCCGTGAACAATCCTCTTCCAACAAAGGCAATTCGGATTCACAGCGTTTTGCGACGTTCTCTTCTTTGTCTTCCCATACAAGAGTTCCTTTTCCAATTTTATAATCTTATCAATAAGTTGCTCTTTTGATAAACTCTCGTATTGCGATTTATTCATATTTCTTAAATAATAGATAAAGAAAGATTATAAGCTGACATTATAATCACTATTTCTTTTTATTCTTCAACATCTTTTTCTCTTCGCTTGCCAAACGACGCTCTACCTTTTTGACATCCTCTGCTGCAGGAAGATTTTCTGGAATAATACCACGCTCAGTTAGCATTTTTCGTACAGCCGCATTGTTGTCAATATGTTCTTTGGCAATGGCTGTTTCACCTTGTAGGTCTTTCGTCTGTACGTTTACGCTGGTCATCTCTGCTGCAAAATCCTTGGCTTTGATGCTGATGGTGGGAAGGAAATCGGCAAGGGGACGAGTCTGGGGCACACCCATCTTGCGCTTCATCATATTGGTGCTGAGGCGGAAAAGGGCCTGGTCGCCCTTTGAACGGATGACGGCAAAAGTTTGGTCGTTGACACCACGCTCGTACAGAATACCAGAGAGTTTGCGCTCTGTCTCTTGCAATTTGGCACGGGCTTTAACGCGCTCCACCTCCAGCAATCGCTGCTCTATTAGTTCTGCCCTGCGTGTTTGCACAGCGAAATAAGTTTGTGCAAAAGCTATCTGCGGCTTGCGAGGATCGCCATTTTGTGCCACCAGATAGCAGGCATAGCGAGTGAGCATAATGTCATCAATCTCTCGTTCTGCACCAGAGCCTAATGTGACCATTTTGCTGACATCAGCAAAATGGTCTGAAACCGACTGGCCAACATTGGTGCAGGCTTCTTTGGCCTTGTCTATTACATTGTTAAAGTTACGCCATTGTTGGTACCCTAAAAGAGCGCAAAGTTCCCTTGCACTCCAGCATTCTGTATTGTCTATTGTGCAAACTGCGTTTTCATAGCTCCTGAACAGAGCAAGTATTTCTTCTTTCTTCATATTATTGCATGTTTGTTGTTATAAGACAACGGACATCTACGTTTAATGCTTCATTCTTTTTAGATTGTTCAATATTTGAGTGCAAATATACAATTTTTATTTCTAAAAGAAGCGATTTCTTATTATTATGTTGTATAAAGATTGGCATAAAAAATAAATCAAATTTATTTTGTTCTGCCCTCGACTTTTCGTAACTTTGTAACGAAAAACGAAGATACTATGAATACTGAATCTATTTTGTTCCGTGAGAAAGCGGCTGATTATCTTGTTTGCTACAACGATAATTGTGAGAAGGCTGCACAATGCTTGCGCCGGAAAGTGGCTGGGTATGTGCCAGATACGCGTAGGCTGCTGCTAAGTGTCAATCCTGGCTATGTGGCTCGTAAAAAGGGGAAATGTGAGTACTTCCAGTCTGCTGAGCCCATCTACATGGGGAAGGGACTTGTTCATTTCTATGACAGGATACCTGAAAGTGCGGCCCGTGCCATCAGAAAACAATTGTTGGCTCATTTCGGCAATTCCAACTACTATCGCTACCGCAGCGGCGAGCGGCTTATCAAGCCTGAAATAAAGGAATACATTACCGAGGTGTGCCGTAAGCACGGATGGACGGAAGAACTTGTCTTCGATGAGACTGTACTGGAGTATCAGTGGTAGCTAACAGCTTGTCTGTCAGAAGTTTTGCTCTTCCAGATATTTTCCCTGCTTTGGGAGTGTTACTCCGAACGTCAGGGAGGCTTACTCCGAGATACAGGGAGAGACACTCCGATATACAGGGAGAGAGACTCCAGGATATTCGGAGTAATTCTCCTAATTATCGGGAGCAACACTACAAGGGAAGGGACGTTGCAGAAAAAAGGCAATGTGACGACCCTGAAGGCTTTTTTCTTACTGAGTAACGCTGATACGGAGTGTGGATGAATCGAACATAATGCCGTGGTGCTCGATGAAACGGCTCAGCGCGCCGCTGTCGGCGAGCTGGTGGGGCGTTCCCACGCTGAGACGGTCGCGCTCCATGAGCCATAGGGCGTCGGCCAGTTGGAGGGCCAGTTCCACATCGTGGGTCGACATGAAAATGGTCTTCTGCAGGTTACGGGCAAGATGGCGCAGCAGCTGCATCACCTCTACTTTTGAGGGGAAGTCAAGGAAAGCGGTGGGTTCGTCCAAGAAAATCATGTCGGTCTGCTGGGCGAGCGCCTTGGCCATCATGACCTTCTGGCGTTCGCCGTCGCTCAGCGTATCTACCATGCGGGTGCTGAGGCTTTCGATGCCCACCTGACGGATGCTGTCGTCAACGATGGCATGGTCCTCCTCATTGAGCGTGCCCCAGAAGCCGGTGTAGGGCGAGCGGCCCAGTCCGACGAGCTCGCAGACGGTCATGTTCCTTACGTCGGGCTTCTCGGTGAGTACCACACCGATAAGGCGGCTGATATCTTGGTGGGTATAAAGGTCGATGGATTGGCCTTTCAGAAGGATGTCGCCTCCAAGACGGGGCTGAAAGGCCGAGAGAGTACGTAGCAGCGTGGACTTGCCGATTCCGTTGGAGCCCAGCAGGCAGGTCAGCTCGCCCTGACGGATGGCAGCATTCAGTCCGCTTGCCACCGTCTTCATGTTGTTCTTTGACTGGTAGCCGATGGCAAGGTCGTTTAGGATGATGGTGGCATTCTCCACTCTCCACTCTCCTCTCTCCATTCTCATCCTTCCATGGGGAACAGTCCGTAGAGCTTGGCATCGATCATGTTAGTGACCTGACTGAAGTGTTCGGGATTGTCACCGAACTTGCAGGTGTCACCATCGATGATGATGAGCTGTCCCTTGTAGGTATTGATCCATTCTTCGTAGCGTTGTTCCAGTCCCTTGAGGTAGTCCAGTCGCATGGTCTGCTCATATTCGCGTCCACGCTTTTGAATCTGTGCCACGAGGGTGGGGATACTTGAACGGATGTAGATCATGAGGTCGGGTAGCTTCACGAGCGACATCATCAGTTCGAACAGGTCACTATAGTTCTGGAAATCGCGGTCGCTCATCATACCCTGTCCGTGCAGGTTAGGGGCGAAGATACGGGCATCCTCGAAGATTGTACGGTCCTGAATGATGGTCTCATTGGACCGTGAGATCTCGACGACCTCCTTGAAGCGTTTGTTCAGAAAGTAAATCTGTAAGTTGAACGACCACCGTTTCATGTCGGCATAGAAATCGCTCAGGTACGGGTTGTTGTCAACGGGTTCAAAGCGTGGCGTCCATCCATAGCGATGGGCGAGCATCTTGGTGAGCGTGGTCTTGCCACTGCCAATGTTTCCGGCTACTGCGATGTGCATGGTGTTATGGTTTTAGGGGTCTTATATGCTTGGGAATAGTCCGAAGAGTGTTTGGTCTATGCGGTCAACGATTTTGGCAAAATCCTTGGCATTGTTCTCGAAGTCGAGTTCGTCTTTCTCGATAACCATTACTTGGCCTTTGTATTTGTTGAAGATAAAATCATCGTAGCGGCTATTCAGGTTTTCTAAGTAGTCCAACTGCATCTGCTGCTCGTAGTCGCGTCCGCGTTTCTGGATGTTTCCTACGAGATGAGGCACCGATGCGCGCAGGTAGATCATGAGGTCAGGCAGGTGTACTACTTCCATCATCTGCTGGAAGAGCTCCATATAGGTGTCGTAGTCGCGGTCGCTCAGATTGCCCATCGCTTTGTTGTTCTGCATGAACACATAGACACCCTCGTAGATGGTGCGGTCCTGGACAACGGTATGCTTTGACTGTTGTATGTCAATGAGGTCACGGAACCGCTCCTTTAGGAAATACACTTCCAGATTGAACGACCAACGATGAATGTCCTTATAATAATCTTCCAGATAAGGATTGTGGTCGACGGCCTCGAAGCGCGCCTCCCATCCATAGTGGTGGGCCAGCATGCGTGTAAGGGTCGATTTCCCGCTGCCAATGTTGCCTGCTATTGCGATATGCATCTTCGGTAATTTACGGTTTGCGAATTTGTGATTTGCAAATAGCGATTTATTTGTCCGTCACATTTTACCACTGCAAAAGTACGAAATAAAAATGAAATACTACATAGATTGAACTTTTTTCGTGTAAAATGATTGCTTTTGGCTCTGTTCGTTGATGACGATTCCCTCATCATTAATAGGTATTCTTTGATAAAGTTTTGGCTGGTAGGATAAATTTGCGTACTTTTGCACTTGATTTTTTGAACACAATATGAAAAGAATAGAATTATTGTTAATTGTGCTGGCTGTTACGCTGGCAGCATCGGCACAGGATATATTGCCGCAAGACCCTGAGGTGCGTAAGGGCATGTTGAAGAACGGGCTGACCTACTATATCCGACATAATGACAAGGAGCCGGGACTGGCTGACTTCTACATTGCCCAAAGAGTGGGCAGCATACAGGAAGAACCTCGTCAGCGCGGACTGGCTCATTTCTTGGAACATATGGCTTTCAATGGCACGAAGAACTTCCCTGGAAAAGGGAAAAAGCTGGGCATCGTACCGTGGTGCGAGACCATTGGCGTGAAGTTCGGTGCCAACTTGAATGCCTACACCTCGGTAGACCAGACTGTCTATCACATCGGGGCGGCTCCGCTGAAGCGTGAGGGCATTCTCGACTCATGCCTGTTGGTGCTCCATGACTGGAGCCACTATCTGCTGTTGGAAGATGCTGAGATTGACAAGGAACGTGGGGTCATTCATGAGGAATGGCGCACACGACGAGCTGAACGGGCTATCAGCCGACTGATGGAACAGGCCGTGCCGAAGGTGTATAAGGGCACAAAGTACGAGGATTGTATGCCCATCGGTTCGATGGATATTGTGGATAACTTCCCCTATCAAGACCTGCGCGACTATTATAATAAGTGGTATCGTCCCGACCTGCAGGCCATTGTTGTGGTGGGCGATGTCGATGTGGACAAGGTGGAGAAGAAAATCAAGAAGATGTTCTCACCCATCCCCCTGCCGAAGGATCGGGCTGAGCGCATCTATTATCCAGTCAACGATAATGAGGAGATGATTGTCGACATTGAGAAAGATGCCGAACAGCCTATTGTGCTTTGTCACCTCTACATGAAACGTGATGCCACCCCCGACGACCAGAAGAACAATGAGGCCTTTCTGCGTAGCGATTATGTGGATGAACTTATTACCTACATGGTGAATGGCCGTTTGACGGAGCTGAGACAGCAGGCTGTGCCGCCCTTCCAGAGCGCTACAGGACGTGCATCATCATTTTTCCTCAGTCGTACAAAGGAGGCATTCTCGCTGAGTGTCAGCTGTAAGCAAGAAAGTATTCTCGGTGGTATCATGACTGCTGTTGCCGCTTGTGAACAGATACGCCAGCAGGGCTTCTCTCAGGATGAGCTTGACAGGGCTAAGAGTTTCCGCCTGAACCATAACGAGCGGAAGTACAATGAGCGTCACGACCGCACCAATTCGAAACTGGTGAACCTCTGTGTTCAGAATTTCTTGACAGGTGAACCACTTATTTCAATTGACAAACAATGGGAACTGACGCAAAAGTTTGATCGAGAAGTAACCCTCAAGGATGTAAACGAGGCTGTGCGCGAGTTGATTACCGATAAGAACCAGGTGTTTGTTATGTATGCTCCCGACAAGGATTCCGTTGTCCTGCCTACTGAGCGACAGATAGAAGACGTGATTCTAACTACTCAACGCCAGCAGTATGCGGCCTATGTGGACAATGCTCCAGAGGAGACGCTGTCTTCGTATCTCGCGCCTCGTATCTCTCATTCAGGGGAAATCGTCTCTGAGCGCTTGTGGAAGCATGGTTTTACCGAACTGGTGCTGGATAACGGCATGAAAGTCTATGTTCGTCAGACTGACTACAGCAAAAATACCATTCAGCTGACTTTGCGTGCAGACGGCGGCACATGCAACTATGGTGACGAGGATATTCCGCAGTTCCCGCTCATCTCGAGTAGTATCAATGAGGCTGGTGTAGGACCATGGGATGCAAACCAGTTGCGCAAGTTGCTTACCGGAAAAAGCGTACGCGTGCAGGCTTCTGTCGGCACTCGCTCAAGGAGCATCACTGGCGGTGCCTCTCTGAAGGATGCCGAGACGATGATGCAGATGGCATATCTGTATTTTACTGAGCCGCGCCGTGATACAACAGCTTTTGCCGGCCTTATCAACCGTACCCACTCGTTCCTGAATAATCGAAACGCTTCGCCAAAGGTAGACTATAACGACTCTATCTCAGCCATTCTTTACGGACATCATCCGCGTCTGGAGCCTATGACGCAGGAACGCCTGCTAAAGGCAGACTACGACCGTATCTTGGAGATTTACAAGGAGTGCTTCAGTAATCCTGCTGATTTTAAGGCTGTGATTATTGGCAATATGTCTCTTGAGGAGTTGAAGCCGCTCATCAGCAAATACTTGGGTGGAATCACCGCAAAAGCCTCTCCTCGCAGGGAACGGGTAGAGGGTGGCGTTCCTCAGATTGTGAAGCAGGATGCTGCTCACGTGTTCCGTAAGCAGATGGCTACACCTCTGGCCAATGTCAGCCTTTTCTATGCTGCCGACATTGAGTTTACACCGAAGAACGACCTGGCGCTCGACTTCCTGAAGCGTTGCCTTTCCATTGCCTATACAGACTCTGTACGTGAGGAGAAGGGCGGTACCTACGGCGTGTCCGTGAATTTTGACCTTGAAAAGGATGATGAGCCTACCGCAACCTTCCGCATTAGCTATAATGCTGACCCCTCACGCTATGAGGAGCTGAATCCTATTATCTATCAGCAGCTGAAGAACATTGCTGAGCAGGGACCGGTTGCTTCGTCGATGCAGAAGGTATGTGAATACCTGATTAAGCAGTATGGACAGGCAGCTATCACAAACGACTATTGGAATTATGTCGTTTGGCATCAGCTTGATGACGATGCCGACTTCGACAAAGACTATTGCGACCTGTGCCGACAGATGACTGCCCGTGACGTGCAGCTCATGGCACAGAAACTCTTGCAGTCAGGCTACCGCATTGAGGTGACGATGCTTTCAAAGTTTTAAAAATACATAATCACTTTGCTGTTACAATAATTCTTCGTATCTTTGCAAACATCTATTTACTAACTATCCCTAAATAAGATGAGAACGAGATTATTTCTTCTGACAGCAATGATGACAGTTGCGAGTTCATTGACGGTATTCGCACAGCAGTATACAAAATATCTCTTTGCCTACTTCCCTTCAAACGACAATGAGAATATCTACTATGCCCTGAGCACAAAGGATTCTCCCTTTGAGTTTGAACCCATGAATGGCGGAAAGATGATTGTTGCTGCTGACAGTATAGCTCTGAAAAAGGGCGTGCGTGACCCTCACGTGCTGCGTGGTGAAGATGGCTGGTTCTATATGGTGAACACCGACATGCGCTGTGCCGAGGGATGGAGCAGCAATCGTGGTATGGTGCTCATGCGTTCGAAAGACTTGGTGAACTGGGAACACTCAACCGTACATTTCCCTGAGAAATATAAAGGAACCAACTTTGCCAACGTCACCCGTGTGTGGGCTCCAGAGACCATTTGGGATCCCAAGGCCCAAAAGTACATGGTGTATTTCTCCCTGTTGACCGATGACGGAACTATTCCCTATGACAAGGTGTTCTATTGCTATGCCAACGAGGATTTCACCGATTTGGAAGGAGAACCGGTCTATCTCTACGACCGCGGGTCGGCTACTATTGATATGGACATCGTGTTTTGCGAGAAAGACCAGCTCTATCATGCTTTCTATAAGAACGAGGGCGAGGGTGGCATCTGTAAGGTGACGGCCGCAAGCCTGACACCTGAGGAGGGACAGACTCCCGGTTCGCAGTGGAGTGCACCCAGTGGTAAGCTGCAGCAGACAAGGGTGGCAGTAGAAGGCGCAGGTATATGGCCGCTCATCAATGCTGACGGAACCATTTCGGATCCCGATACATGGATACTGATGTACGACTGCTACGGCTCGGGCTATTACCAGTTCTGTGAGAGCACCGACTTGTTGAACTTTACCCTTAAGGAGCAGACCAATACAAGTGGCATGTTCACCCCCCGTCATGGAACTGTTCTCCCCGTCACCGACGAAGAGGTGGAAAGAATAGAACGTTTGCTCACCGAAAAACGCCGGCCTGCTGTTGTTTCAGAACTGAAAACTGAAATAAAGCGTGCTCAACGGTTGGACATCGATGTGACGGCTGAGAGCGCGCTGGTAGCCAATGAAAATGCAGAAGTCAATGACCTGCAGAGTGCTACGGAGAAACTAAAAGTCAAAGAGTATGAGAAAGTTATCTCAACTTATGCCGATGATGCCACAATGTTGCTTGGCCAGTGGACAATGAACAATGTGATAACAACTCAACACGGTCAGCATTGGGATGGCTCGAATACATCAACTTATTTCGAACAGAAGAACGGATGGTCGCGGGATGCTTGGCAGATGTCTATGAGCCAGCAGCTGATTCTCCCGGCTGGCAGCTATGTGCTGAAAGTGGCCTGTCGGTCGTCATCCGATGCAGTGAACGCCTTTGTTGGTGTGGGAAATGAGCAGGAAGCTTTTCCTCATAAAGCCGATGTGGGCTATGGCATTGCCCTTGATGGAAAAGCAAGCTTCGATGCGAAAGACGGTTTCGCCAATGGTGGAGCAGGTCGTGGATGGGAATGGCGCTATGTGCCTTTTACCAGCGATGGCGTTTCGCCCGTGGACATTTCTTTCAGTGCCACCGTCAATGGTGCCTTTCATCAGTGGCTGAGCTTTACCAATATTTCGTTGCTCAAGGCCAATACAACTTCTGTTCGCAAGTCCCGTAAGAGATTGACTTCAGCCCAGCGTATTTATGATTTGGGAGGTAGGGAAATAGAAGAAAAAGCTCCTATCTGTGCCAATTTTGGTGATGTAGCGATTGTGCTTAGGAAGTCGCCCTTGTTCTACAAGAAGAGATAATCAATTTTCGTAAATTTTGAATTAATGGAATATATCGTTTCGGCACGTAAGTACCGTCCTATGTCGTTCGATACTGTGGTGGGGCAGGCTGCATTGACCACCACGCTGAAGAATGCCGTGAAGAGCGGGAAGCTGGCACATGCCTACCTATTCTGCGGTCCGCGTGGCGTTGGCAAAACCACTTGTGCGCGTATCTTCGCCAAGGCCATCAATTGCCAGAACCCTACGGAAGAAGGCGAAGCCTGCAATGAATGTGAGAGTTGCCAGTCGTTTAACGAGCAGCGTTCACTGAATATTTTTGAGCTTGATGCAGCTTCAAACAACTCCGTGGAGCATATCAAGACGCTCATGGAACAGACACGCATACCACCGCAGCTGGGTAAGTATAAGGTGTTTATTATTGATGAGGTACACATGCTCTCTACGGCTGCTTTCAATGCTTTCCTGAAAACGCTTGAGGAGCCGCCGGCACATGTCATCTTTGTATTGGCCACTACCGAGAAGCACAAGATTCTGCCAACCATCCTCTCGCGTTGTCAGATATACGATTTCGAGCGTATGACTGTGCAGAATACCATTGCTCACCTTAAGAGCGTGGCCGAGAAGGAGGGCATCAAATATGAAGAAGAGGCACTGGCTGTGATTGCCGAGAAGGCCGATGGCGGCATGCGTGATGCCTTATCGATTTTCGACCAGGCCGCATCGTTCTGTCAAGGCGATATTACTTATCAGAAAGTAATAGAGGACTTGAATGTGCTTGACTCGGAGTACTACTTCCGTATCGTTGACCTCTCTATAAATAATAAGGTGAGCGATATAATGGTTCTGCTCAATGATGTCATCAATAAAGGCTTCGATGGCGGCCTGCTCATACAGGGACTGGCCAAACACGTGCGGAATGTGATGATGGCCAAGGATCCGCAGACGCTTCCGCTGCTTGAGGTGAGCGAGACGGCTCGTCAGCGTTATCAGCAACAGGCACAGCAGGCTCCGCTACCATTCCTGTATGAAGCCCTGCGTGTGATGAACCAGTGTGACATCAATTACCGACAGTCGTCAAATAAACGCCTGCTCGTAGAGCTGACACTCATAGAAGTGGCACAGTTGACACAGCCTCAGGAGGGAGATGCTATGTCGGCAGGCAGTGGGCGTAAGCCCAGAAGACTGAAATCCCTGTTTAAGAATCTGATTCAGCAATCACAGTCCCAAGTGAAGTCGGCTCAGCAGGTGGCCGCGACTGTTAAGCCAAATCAGGAAAACGAGAAGAACCCTCAGAATGATCGGAGTACGCTGAATAGTCAAAAGAGTCAGAATACTCAGAACGCTCCGAGTAATCAGAATACTCCGACTTCTCCCATCAGACCTTCGGTTAAGGCATCTTCGTTGGGAATGTCCTGGAATCGTCTGCGACAGCAGAATTCCAGAATGCAGATACTACCAGGAACAACTGGCATAGAAGAAAAATCGGAACATGAAACGGCTTCTTTCAGTCAGGATGAGCTTGAGTTGCAATGGATGTCGATGTGTAATAGAATGCCACAGCGGCTGAGTGGGATAGCGGCACGAATGAAGAATATGAATCCTCAGATTACCGAGTTTCCGGCAGTGGAACTTGTGGTGCCTAACGAGATTATCAAAACCGAAGTGGAATCTATTCGGGGTAGTATTCTGAAAACGCTGAGGATCTATCTGCACAATAGTAATATTACACTGGAACTGCGAGTGGCAGAGCGTCAGGAACAGGCCAAGGTGTTGTCGCGCAGAGAACAGTTTGAAGAGATGGTCAAGGAAAATCCATCGGTTGACAAATTAAGGCGGATGTTTGAACTTGAACTGGCATAGACTGATACATTGTATAGGCGTCCAGCGAGAGAGGAATACAAAAATAGGATGAAGATAATAGATAAAACGAAGCAGTTCACTCTTCAAGTATGGCATACGTGGTATGTCAAATATCTGATTGTGTGTATTATTGGTGTGCTGATTGTCGGTTTCTTTGATGAGAACAGTGTTCTTGCCCATATGCAGAACAAACAGCGCATCAGGGAACTAAAGGCAGAGATTGAACATTATGAAGACTTGAACGATGCGAATAAGAAACGCATCAAGCAGTTAGAGACAGATCCGAAGGCAATGGAGAAGATAGCCCGTGAACGTTACTTTATGAAGTCGGACGATGAGGATATCTTTGTGTTGAGTGATGACGAAAAGCCAACGAACCCAATAGTTCCCATGCAATGAAAAAACTCAATAAGGTACAGTCCATTGTCTATATGATTGGAGGACTGCTGATGGTCGCTGGTGCGGGTGCCAGCGTGTTTGGCTGGGCAGGCGCTCCTTATATTTATGCTATAGGAGCTGTTGCATTCACTTCGATGCAACTGATGCAAACATATGAAGGAAATAATCTTACCATACGTCGACTTAGGCGAATATTGGTGGTGAGCGACATCCTTTTCCTGCTCACGGCTGTACTGATGTTTGCTGCTCGTGGAAATATCTTTGGATTATCGCAAATTGTTTACGTGCAATATGTCTACAATAAATGGATAGGTATGTTGTTGCTGGCTGCTATTATCCAGATTTACGCTATTCATAGATTAGACTACGAATTAGGTAAAGAGGCAAAAAAACGCTAAAAGTGTGCGCGTTGTTTTAAATTGAGCAAATTTTTTTCCATACTTCAATATATCATCGTACATTTGCAAATGTTCGAAATGGATATTGAAGTATTATTTATGAAAAAACTGTTCTGCCTTATCACGGTCCTTGCTGGATTAACGTCGTGTGTTGATTCATACAACATACAAGGCACTTCGTCTGTATCCTCGCTCGATGGTAGCAAACTATATCTGAAGGCTGTTGATAATAACGAGGTGAAGAACATTGATTCCTGTGAGGTGATTCATGGTAAGTTCCGCTTCAGAGGCCCTCTCGATACTACTATGATGGTCAATTTGTATATGGATGACCGTCCACTCATGATGCCGGTTGTGTTGGAGGAAGGCAATATTATCGTGCGTATCGACGACTCTTCACGTAAAGTGAGCGGAACGCCTCTGAACGATCTCCTCTATACTTTTATTGACCAGCATAACCAGCTTTCTAACCGAATGAATGAGTTGGGACATCGTGAGAGTCAGATGTTGCTTGATGGGATTGATGAGCAGGATATCGTTAGTCAGCTTTCTGTAGAGGCAGAGCGTATTGCCCGGGAAGAAGACAGTTTGGTGACGAATTTCATTGTAAGTAATTTTGACAATGTGCTTGGTCCTGGTGTGTTCATGATGCTTACTGCCGGTTTTCAGTATCCGATGCTGACACCTCAGATAGAGCATATCATGAGCATGGCCACGGAGAAATTCAAGAATAATTCGTACGTGAAAGAATACTACAAGACAGCCAATGAGATACAGGCCAAGATGCAGGGACTGGACGAGCCTGCTGCTATGCCTGAAGGAGAACCTTCCGACTCATTGGTACAAAGCATCCTGAACGGGGAATAATGAAGACAATCATACACGGGGGAACTATTGTCAACGAGGGGAAATCCTTCGTAGGCGATATTGTTATCGTGGATGATGAGATTTCTTCAATAGGTCAGGCTGAGACAGCCGATTGCATAGTTGATGCTACAGGATGCTTTGTCCTTCCAGGAATAATTGATGATCATGTGCATTTTCGTGAGCCAGGTCTCACTGATAAGGCTGACATAGAAAGTGAGAGCTGTGCGGCTGCGGCTGGTGGCGTTACCAGTTTTTTTGACATGCCGAATACCGTTCCGCAGACAACGTCCCTTGAGGCACTCGAAGAGAAGTTCCAAATAGCTGCAAAGAAATCTCATGTCAACTATTCTTTTTTCTTCGGAGCGACAAATTCCAATGTTAGTCTTTTCAGTCAGCTTGACAAGCATCGTGTTCCTGGTATCAAACTCTTTATGGGTTCGAGTACTGGCAATATGTTGGTTGACCGTCACGAAGTGCTCGATCGTATCTTTGCAGAAACCTCTCTGCCGATAATGGCTCATTGTGAGGATACTGCCGTCATTAACCAAAACATGACCAAGTTCAAGGAACGGTATGGTGACGATCCTCCTATTCAGACGCATCCCCTCATTCGTAGTGAAGAAGCCTGCTGTCAGTCAACGATGAAGGCTATCGAGCTGGCTATTCGTCACAATACCCGTCTTCATATCGCTCATGTTACAACCGCTGCAGAGCTGGAGCAAATAGTCCGAGCCAACTCAAGTCATGGAGGGATGGCAGATGCTCGGATCACTGCCGAGGCCACTGTCGGACATCTCCTTTTCTCCCAGGAAGACTATAATCGTTTAGGTGCTAGAATCAAGGTGAATCCTGCCATCAAGAGTGTTCGCGACCGTCAGGCTCTGCGCGATGGACTCATGGATGGGCGTATCAGTGTTATCGGCACCGACCATGCTCCTCATTTGTTGTCGCAGAAACAAGGAGGGGCAGCCTGTGCAGCCAGTGGCATGCCGATGATTCAGTTCTCGCTTGTCACAATGCTTGAGCTGGTAGATAAAGGTGTGCTCACGATAGAGCGGTTGGTAGAACTGATGTCGCATAATCCCGCACGTCTCTTTGAGGTCCGCCAGCGTGGTTTCCTGCGCCCGGGCTTTAAGGCTGATGTCGTGATTGTCCGTCCCCATTCGCCTTGGGTCGTTACGCCGTCGGTTATTATGAGTAAATGCGGATGGAGCCCTATGGAAGGCCATACCTATCAGTGGCGTGTGGAAAAGACTTTCTGCAATGGACACCTTGTCTACGATAATGGTGTTGTCGACAAAGAATATATTGGTAAGCCCTTAAGCTTTAGATGATTCTCAGCTGCAATATACCCGATGTGGTGCCCTATATCAACTGGGCATATTTTTTCTTTGCTTGGCAAGTGAAGAATCCTGCTGAGCAACAGCGAATCCGGCGTGAGGCTGAGGCCTTTCTCAAAAAGGAGGCTGTCCATTATAAAGTACATGCAGTCTTCAGAATCGTAGATGCTCATGCCGATGGCGATGATATCGTGCTCGATGAAGACGGCGTGGCATTGCCCATGCTCCGACAGCAGTGGGGCTCTCCATGCCTGTGCCTCTCAGACTTTATTCATCCTCAACATGACAAGATAGGACTCTTTGCCACCAGTGCCGATGCCGGACTTGAGACTGATTTTGCTTCCGATCCTTATGCCAAGATGATGGCTCAGTTGTTGGCTGACAGGCTGGCAGAGGCAATGGCTGAATGGATGCATCAACAGGTGAGGACGATATATTGGGGATATGCGCCAGACGAGCAACTGTCGATAGAAGAGCTCCATCAAGAGCATTTTCAGGGCATTCGTCCTGCCGTAGGCTATCCTTCGTTGCCGGATACAAGCCTGAACTTTCTGCTCGATGAGTTGCTGGATATGAAACAGATTGGAATCAGACTTACTGAAAGTGGTGCTATGCGACCTCATGCCAGCGTGTCGGGCTTGATGATAGCTCATCCCTGCTCGCACTATTTCAGCGTGGGAAAGATTGGTGCCGATCAGCTCAACGATTACGCGAGGAGACGAAACATACCTATGGAAATGGCACGCAAGTTCCTTGCAGCAAACTTATGAATTCAAAAACAGATGAACAATCATGATAGCCAAGAATCTTATATTTCTATTGCTTCTCATCATATTGCCTGATGTGTACCTTTATTGGCGCTATCTCAGGAAGAAACGCCTTTGGTATGCTTTGCCGTGGTTCCTTCCATGCATGGCTTTCATTGCAGCTACAGTCTTTTTCTCACGCGAGAAAGACTTTGTACCTGACGATATGACGTGGCTCAATGTATATCTTTTCCTTCTGGCTCTCATCGTTGGTGGCAAGTTTCTTTTTGCCATAGCTTCGCTTTGTGGACGGAATGGATGGAAGATAGGTATTGGTGTCGTTCTTCTGGAGTGGGCGGCGCTTTTCTATGGGAGTTTCATAGGACCTCGCCAGTTAGAGGTACGACACGTCGATGTCACCTTTAGTGACCTGCCCAAAGCTTTCGATGGCTATCGTCTGGTTCATTTCTCCGATTTGCATTTAGGCAGCACAGATATGGATTTTGTATGTCAGCTGGTGGACAGCATCAATATGCAGCGTGCCGATGCGGTACTTTTTACTGGGGATCTGCAAAATAAAATACCGACCGAAGTAATCCCTTATGTAGATGCTCTATCGGCTATTGATGCCAAGGATGGTGTCTTCTCAGTACAAGGTAATCACGATTATGCAGAGTATATCGATGCCCCCTATTACGTGAAAGCAATGAGCGAGGAAATGCTGGTGGGTAAAGAGTTTGACATGGGATGGACGGTACTAGCTAACGACCATCAGATAATCCGTCGTGGAGACGAGGCCATTTTCATTGCGGGTATGGAGAATGACGGGGAAGGTCGTTTTCCCCAGAAAGGCAATGTGAACGCTGCACTATGGAGGCTCTCTCGCAATGATTTTATTGTAATGCTGGAGCATGACCCTTCGTCTTGGAGACGTAAGATACTTCGTCATTGTCATGCCCAACTCACCCTTAGTGGACATACTCATGGCATGCAGTTCCAACTCTTCGGGTGGTCACCTTTAAGCCTTCTTAAACATGAGGTTGACGGTCTGTACCAGATGGGAGAGCGATTTATTTATATCTCGAAAGGGGCAGGAGCTTTGGTGCCTTTCCGTTTCTGTTGTAATCCCGAAATAGTTGTGATCACTCTCCATCGTAATCAATCTAACTCTTAATTTTCCAAACTGTCCATGAAATACTTATATCGTATCTATCAGTTGTTTATCGCCCTTCCTTTGGGACTTCTTCTTACACTACTCACCGTTCTTGCCGTTTCGATAGGATGTACTCTCGGCAACGGACATTTCTGGGGCTATTATCCTGGACGTTGGTGGGCACGTGGACTTCTTTATGTGTTACTCATCCCTGTCAAGGTTGAGGGACGGCTGCATCTTGAAGATAACCAGTCGTATGTCTTCGTGGCTAATCATCAAGGCGCTTTCGACATCTTCCTTATCTATGGTTATCTGAATCGTAACTTCAAGTGGATGATGAAGCAGCAGTTGCGCAAGATGCCTTTCATCGGCTATGCCTGTGAGAAGTCACATCAAATCTTTGTTGACAAAAGAGGCCCTAAGGCCATCAAGGCGACCTATGACAAGGCACGTACGACTCTTCAAGGTGGTACCAGCCTCACGGTATTCCCTGAGGGAGCTCGTTCCTTCACTGGTCACATGGGGCAGTTCCGCCGTGGCGCTTTTGCACTGGCCGATGAACTTCAGTTGCCTGTCGTCCCACTAACTATCAACGGCTCGTTCAATATCATGCCACGTATGCGTGATGGACATTTCGTCACCTGGCATCCGCTTACGCTCACCATTCATCAGCCTATCTATCCTGTGGGCAAGGGTGACGAAAATATTTCGGCTACCATGAATCTGGCCTACGATTCCGTTATGTCAGCCCTTGTCCCAGAATATCAGGGCTTCGTGGAGAATCCTGATCAATAAGGATCGTTTCTCCCGTTATAATGAGTATGAATAAGAATAGTTTATACAAATAAATATAATCACGATGAAAAGAATATTGACACTGGCTTTTTTGGCCATTGCATTGACTGCCAATGCACAAGACAACTCTACCAAGTGGTATGACAACATTAAGTTCAACGGCTACGGTATGCTTCAGTATCAGGCTGAGGACAAGGATGGAGCCGAACGCAATGAGTTCAATCTCCGTTTGATGCGTATGATTCTTAATGGTAAAATCAACGATTTCGACTGGCGAGTACAGATACAAGGGTCTAATGCAAAAGGTCCTGGAGAAGCCACCGTTCAGCTGATCGACCTCTATACCGAATGGGTAAAGCACAAGGAGTTTCGAGTGAAGGTGGGACAGTTCAAGCGTGCCTTTACCTTTGAGAATCCCACTCACCCCATTACTCAAGGCTGGTATTCCTATGCAATGGTTATCAATAACCTCTCTGGCTTTGGAGACCGCACTGGTGAGAAATCATCTGGCGGACGTGATATTGGTGTGCAGCTGCAGGGTGACCTCTTCCCGAATGCCAACGGAAGAAGTCTGTTCCACTATCAGGTGGGTGTATATAATGGTGAAGGTATCAATGCCAAGGATAAGGACAATCGGAAGGATATCATTGGTGGTGCTTGGGTGATGCCTATTGCCGGCTTACGTCTCGGTGCCTTTGGATGGACGGGTAGCCGTGCAGGCATCGGTGGTAAGAATCGTTATGCCCTCTCTGCTGAGTACGACAAGGATGAGTTCACCTTCCGTACTGAGTATATTCATAGTCAGGGTATGGGTGCTACAACTGTTGGCGACAAGGCTGACGGCTGGTATGCTTTTGGCATTGTGCCTGTGGTGAAGAGCAAGCTTCATGCCAAGGCACGCTATCAGACCTATCGCGCAGAAAAGACGTGGGCCTCTTCGAAGACGATGTACGAAGTGGGTGTCAATTACTTCTTTACCAAGAACCTGCAGCTTAATCTGGAATATGCCCGCGTGAACGACCGCAATATCGCTAACCCCGATAAGCACAACTATAATTTCGTTGATGCCCAGCTCGACTTCCGCTTCTAATTAGCGAGACGTATTTTTTCTCTCTTATCCCGTTATCTTCGGGTACTTGCGTGTCCAACCATCCCAGCGGAGACGCATCACACCGAAGAAAGCCTCGGAAAAAATACCCCCCGACATCTTGGAAGTGCCCTCTCTTCGGTTGACGAAGATGACGGGTACTTCTTTTATTTTGAACCCAATCTTATAAGCCGTGAACTTCATCTCTATCTGGAATGCATAGCCCTTGAAGCGAATCTTGTCGAGTTCGATAGTCTCCAGCACACGGCGGCGATAGCACTTGAAGCCCGCTGTGGTGTCGTGAACTTGGAATCCCGTGATGAAGCGCACATATTTTGAGGCGAAATAGGACATGAGTACACGTCCCATGGGCCAGTTCACTACGTTGACACCGCTGATATAGCGTGAGCCAATAGCAACATCGTTGCCCTCATTGGCACAGGCACTGTAGAGACGGGGCAGGTCGTTAGGATCGTGACTGAAGTCGGCATCCATCTCGAAGATGTACTGGTAGTCACGTTCCAAGGCCCATTTGAAACCAGTAATGTAGGCCGTACCAAGTCCGAGCTTTCCACTTCGCTCAATCAGGAACAGGCGGTCTGCAAACTCGCTGTCCATCAGACTTTTCACAATCTGGGCTGTGCCGTCAGGCGAGCCGTCGTCTATAATGAGGATGTGGAAGCATTTCTCAAGTGCGAAGACGGCACGGATGATTTTCTCTATGTTCTCCTTTTCATTATAGGTGGGGATAATGACTATGCTGTCGCTTATGGTTGAATTCATAATGCATAATTCTAATTATTCGGTCACTTTGTAATCTCCGTAATGGCTTCGCCCACGCAGGCATTGGGTTGCTGAATGTGAAGCATCTGACAGATAGTGGGGGCAATGTCGGTGATGTGGACCTCACGCGAGGTGGCACCGTGAGGCACCTTCCACCCCATGAACAGCAAAGGAATGTGGGCATCGTAAGGATTCCACTCACCATGTGTCGTTCCTATGGGTGACGACCATGAGCCGTAGTCATAGTAGCCAGGCTCTGGAATAAAGATGATGTCGCCCGAGCGGCGTGGATGATAGCCCATGAGGATACGGTCGCGCAGTATGGGAGGTAGACTGGAGGTGGCCACCTGCTGAAAGTCTACGGCAAAGCACACGTTGGGCGAGGCGATGAGATGGTCGGTAATAACCTGCTTCACCTCCTGTAGGCTGAGGCCCTGTTCTTCAATTGACTCGTGGTTGAGGAATATGCGGAAGTCAAGGATATCGTCTACTACAGGTTTCAGCTCCTTGCCGAGATGGAAATGCCGGCTAATGGCCGTTTCAATGTCTTCTCGTCCTTGTTCATTGAACCAGCGGCCACCGTTCAGCTTGTTGTCCTGCATGAACTTCCAGTTGTGGGCTGCTCCGTGGTCGGCGGTGAGGAAGGCGATATAGTTTCCTTTGCCCACCTGCGAATCGAGAGCAGTTAGGAGTCGGCTCAGGTCTTTGTCGAGCTGCAGATAGGCAGCATCGATATGCTCACCTCGTGTGCTCCATTCATGACCGATGACATCCGTCTGTGAATAGCTCACGCAGAGCATGTCTGTGTATGTTCCCTTACCCAGTTGCTCGCCTTCAAGGGCAGCGATGGCCATGTCGGTAATCACGGTTCCGCAGAGTGGGCTGAAGCTGATTCTATCGCCCAGTTGTTTCACCTCTTTGTTCTTGCTCATGCGTGTGTTTGCCTGTTTGGCCCATTTTGGCAGCTCCTGCATATAGTAGGTGCTACTGATGAAGCAACTGTTCTTGGCATCGAGCCAGTAGGCAGCGTTGGCCGAGCGACCTGCGGGGAAAATAGCAGCACGGTCTTTGTAGCTGACACCGATAACCTTCGAGTGGAAGTCGGTGTGTAGGCGTAGCTGATCACCGATGGTGGTAGCCAGCAGGTTACGGGGCGATTCCTTGCCCTTCTCGCTATCGCTGCCTACGGCCTTTACGGTGTTGTCCTCCGTGCAGTACACCTTATGACCGTCAATATAGAAGTTGTTTCCGCAGATGCCGTGCAGGGCGGGGGTGGATCCTGTGTAGACCGAAGTGTGTCCGATAGCTGTTATGGTGGGCAGGTAGTTGATAAGGCAGTTGTTACAAGAATAGCCTTCGGTAATCATGCGGCGGAAACCTCCTTCGGTGAACTGTGAGTAATAGCGGTCCAGATAATCCCAGCGCATTTGGTCTACCACGATACCGACAACTAATTTCGGTTTTTCGCCAAAAAAGACCTGCGCATAGGTTGTCAATGCGCAGGCCGTTATGATGATGATGGAGATAATTCTTCTCATGAAATCATTATTGTCTTACAGACTTTTTAATTTCAATATTCAGCTCATAAGATTATTTGGCTTCCTCCATGTCGCCCTCTATATAGAGACGTGTCATTTCCACTGCACCATTGGTGCGCACGGTGATGCTCTTCTTGAAGTGGCCAGGGAACTTTCCAGTACCGTTATAGGTAACTTTAATCTCGCCCTTCTCGCCTGGCTGAATGGGGGTCTTTGTGTATTCGGGAACGGTGCAGCCGCATGATGCTACGGCCTGATTGACGATGAGCGGCTGCTCACCCACATTGGTGAAGGCAAAGGTGCAGCTCACCACGGGCTCCTTCTCTGAGAAAGTGCCGAAATTGTGGGTGATCTTCTCAAATTGTATTTCAGCAGGTTTCTGAGCCATAACCGTTGTCATGCATCCGAGAAGCATAACGGTAAGTAGTAGTAACTTCTTCATAATCAAATGGTGAATTATATTCGTTTTGGTGACAAAAGTAATAAATAAACTGTAGACAGAGCCGATATGTCCTGTTCTTTTAATATATTTTTACTTATGCTGCCCGTTTAGTAGCTTGTAGTATGCTGTGGCTCCGAGGAGGAAGCAGCCTGTTCCGTAGTCTTCGAAATCGGGTATCTTGTCGTAGCTGAGGGGCTGTCCGGCTGAGGGGTCCTTGCCCGTTCCCTGCATCCATCCGAGGAAACCGTCGTGGTGAACGGCATCGCGTACCATGGCAGTCCATGCACGGTCACATACGGGACGGTAGATGTCGGCTTTCAAATAGCCCTGTTCAATGCCCCATGCCATGCCGTAGAGGAAGAGGGCGGTGCCTGAAGTCTCCTTCATCTCGTAGTTGGTCGACACGAGGCTGGGGTTCCAGAAACCATCCTCACGCTGACATTTGCGCAGACCTTCACTCATTAGGAGAAAGTCTTTCTTCAGCTCTTTGTATTCCTTTGATTTCTTGGGCAGGAGATCCATGCAGCGAACTAGGGCTGCATATACCCATCCGTTGCCTCTGCTCCAGTAGCACTGCTGGCCGTCGGGTTCTTTGTAGGGAGGCACATAGTCAGCGTCGCGCCACCAAAGGCCCTCGTCGGTGTTGAAGAGTCCTTTCTTCGGGTTGCCCTCACCACGCCCGCATTCATTGCGGCTCCAACGGTACATTTTCATGCCGTGGTTCAGGTATTTCTTCTTCCCTGTCAGCTTGTAGATTTGCACGTAGAGTGGCATAGCCATTTGGATGGCATCAATCCATGTCCACCAGCCGTAGAGGGAATTCACCGAGGTCTTGGCCTTTGGCGTGGTGGTCTGTGCCTTGGTGTTGGGTGTCTGCATCTGGTGATCCAAGTTGGCAATAACGTTTTTCAGCTTCTCCTCTCCACTCTCCACTCTCCTCTCTCCACTAATATATGGCAGCAGTTCATAGTAAGTCTGTCCGCAGCACTGGTCGTCAGCATCGCAGGTGTTTACACCGTTGCGTGGTGTCCATTGGTGAAAGTCGGCCCAAGTTATGGCATAGTCCAGATAGCGCTGCTGGGGGTCGATGGTTTGCAGTGCCATCAGTCCCTCGTAATATACAGCACGTGTCCACAAGCTCGAGGGGCGTATCTTTTTGACATTAGTAGGAACGGTGGGATCTGGGTACTTCTGCATGAAATAGTCATTGGCCTTGCGGGCCACGCTGAGCACGTCGTCGGGCGTTGTCTGAGCTGTCAGTTGGAGTGCTGTTATGGTCAGCAGGCATAGGGTGATTAGTTTTTTCATTGTTTGTTATTATTGATACGGGACGCAAAAATAGTAATTAATGGCGACATGGGCAAGCAATCCTTGTCGTTTTTCATGATAATCTGACAATTTTTCGGGAAAAAAGCTTGCTTTCGCAGAAGGTTTTTGTAATTTTGTCGTCAGAATGGTTACAGAGTATCAAATACGGGTGTTGCCCGAGGTGGCTGCCCAACAGGAACTGCTGGCGCGTTTTCTCGCCGATGAGTACGGGTTACGTGTCAATGAAATCATGGGGGTGCGTATTCTGAAAAGAAGCATCGATGCCCGTCAGCGCACTATCTTCGTGAACTTGAAGGTGCGCGTCTATGTGAACGAACTGCCCACGGATGATGAGTATCAGCATGTGGACTATCCCGAAGTGAGTAACCGCCCACAGGTTATCGTGGTCGGTGCCGGCCCTGGAGGCCTGTTCGCTGCTTTGAGACTGATAGAGCTGGGACTGCGCCCTGTGGTGTTGGAGCGTGGCAAGGATGTGCATGAGCGGAAGAAAGACTTGGCAGCGATTGCTCGTACACAGCAGGTCGACGGTGAGAGTAACTATTGTTTCGGTGAGGGTGGGGCAGGAGCCTATTCGGATGGCAAGCTCTATACACGCTCGAAGAAACGCGGCAATATTGAGAAAATCCTGAATGTCTTTTGTCAGCATGGCGCATCCACGGCTATTTTGGCTGATGCCCATCCCCATATAGGTACCGACCGTCTGCCCAAGGTTATAGAGGCTATGCGTCATACTATAATAAGGTGTGGCGGTGAGGTACATTTCCAGACGAAGATGACCTCCTTCATCCTTGAAGGCGATGAGGTGCTGGGCTGTGTGGCTGGTGACAGAGAGTACCATGGTCCGGTCATCCTTGCCACGGGTCATAGTGCTCGTGATGTGTATCGCTACCTGGCGGACAGTAAGATTGCGATAGAGGCAAAGGGCATCGCTGTGGGTGTCCGCTTGGAGCATCCTTCACAGCTCATAGATCAGATACAGTATCACCGGCGCGAGGGGAGGGGACGCTGGCTGCCCGCAGCTGAGTATTCGTTTGTCACACAGTCGCAGGGCCGTGGTGTCTATTCGTTCTGCATGTGTCCTGGCGGCTTCGTTATTCCTGCTGCCACGGGTCCCGAACAGATTGTGGTCAACGGCATGAGTCCAGCCAACCGAGGTACCCAGTGGTCGAACTCAGGCATGGTGGTAGAAATAAGACCAGAGGATCTGGTGCCCCTCTTATCCCCCCTTGGGGAGAAGACAGGCAGCACGTCTGAACTTGCTATGATGGCTTTTCAGGAGCAGCTGGAACATGATTGCTGGCTGCAGGGCAATCGTCAGCAGACGGCACCAGCCCAGCGCATGGCCGACTTCGTGAACGGCCGGCTGAGCGCAGACTTGCCCAAGAGTAGCTATGCCCCGGGACTGATTGCCTCGCCTTTGCATTTCTGGATGCCCAAGCCGATAGTTCAGCGGTTGAAAGAAGGTTTTCTCACATTCGGCCGGCAGGCCCACGGCTTCCTGACCAATGAGGCGGTCATGATAAGCGTGGAGACCCGCACATCGTCGCCAGTTCGTATCGTTCGCGATGCCGATACCCTCCAGCATGTCACTCTGAAAGGACTCTTTCCCTGTGGCGAAGGGGCTGGCTATGCCGGAGGCATCGTGTCTGCTGCTGTCGACGGTGAACGCTGTGCTGAGATGTGTGCGGAATATATGGTTGGGAGTTAAAAAAAATTAAGCGGAGGAAGAAAACTCCTAACACCTAACACCTAACTCCTAACTCTTTTGTATTTTTGCATCTACTATGCAGTTGGTACCAATTAATATTTTGGATTTCATCTTCAAGGGCATGCTCATAGGGATGATTGCTTCGGCTCCGATGGGACCTGTGGGCGTATTGTGCGTACAGCGTACGCTGAAGAAAGGCCGTTGGTTTGGCTTTGCTACAGGTATCGGTGCGGCTGCGAGCGACATCATCTATGCGGCCATTACTGGCTACGGTATGGCCTTTGTCATGGATTTTGTCAATGATCCCGAGAACAGGTATTATCTTCAGATAATTGGTTCGGTCATGCTGATGGGCTTCGGCTGGTACACCTATCATACCGACCCTACGCGCAACATGCATACCTCAGGAACGGAGAAAGGAACCCTATGGTACAACATTTGGACGGCCTTTCTCGTCACGCTTAGCAATCCGCTCATTATCTTCCTTTTCATGGCACTCTATGCTCAGTATGCCTTTGTGCTGCCTAACCATCCCTTCGAAATGATTGTTGGCTTCCTGAGCATTGTGGGAGGAGCCCTGCTGTGGTGGTGGGGGCTGACGTGGCTGGTGGATAAGATCAGGGTGAAATTTGACGAAAATGGTATCAGGCTGATTAATCAGGTGATTGGTGTTGCCGTGATTATCTGCAGTATCATTATGCTGCTGGGAACTACCACCAACCTGTTGAGGTTTTTCTAATGCATAATTCATAATGCATAATTCATAATGCATAATTAATAGTTGAATGTTTATTGCACAGGAATTAAGGAAAAAGAGTATTGCTGAGTATCTGCTCTATATGTGGCAGGTAGAAGACACTATCCGTGCCTTTGGATGCTCGCTTCCACGCATCAGGCGTGAATATGTAGAGCGTTTCGACTATACCGAGGAGCAGAAGGAAGAGGAGATCGACTGGTTTGGCAATCTTATCCGCATGATGAACGAAGAGGGTTGTCGGGAACAAGGACACCTGCAGATTAACAAGGTGACGATGCAGATGCTTACTGAACTGCATGCACAGTTGCTGGCCTCACCCAAATTCCCTTTCTATAATACTGCATACTACAAGGTGTTGCCCTTTATTGTAGAGTTGCGCAATCGTGGGGTAAACAAAGAGGAGAACGAGATAGAGACGTGTTTCAATTTGCTCTATGGAACCATGATGCTCCGTTTGCAGAAGAAGGAGATTTCTCCCAATACGGCTCATGCTGTGAAAGAGGTATCCACCTTCATAGGCATGCTCAGCGACTATTATCATAAGGACAAGGAAGAAGGACTAAAATTTGAATAGACATGAATATATTGATAACAGGCTGTAACGGTCAATTAGGCAATGAGATGCAACTGTTGGAAAAGCTGCATCCTGAACATACGTATTTTAATACGGATGTAGCAGAACTGGACATCACTAATCAAGAGGCTATAGAGGCTTTCGTTACGGAAAACAAGATTGACGGCATCGTGAACTGTGCCGCCTATACGGCTGTCGACAAGGCTGAAGAGAACCAGCCGCTTTGCTCTCTGCTCAATGCTGTTGCTCCAGGCTATCTGGCCACATCGGTGGGCAAGCGTGGCGGTTGGATGATTCAGATATCCACCGACTATGTTTTCAATGGTACCAACCACAGACCTTATGTAGAGACCGATGCCACCTGCCCCAATAGCGTCTATGGCACTACGAAGCTGGAAGGCGAAAAGGCCGTCTTGGATTCCTGCCAGCGCGCCATGATTATCCGCACGGCCTGGCTCTACAGCACCTTTGGCAACAACTTTGTGAAGACCATGATCCGTCTGGGTAAGGAGAAACCTGAGCTGGGTGTCATCTTCGACCAGATCGGTACACCTACCTACGCCCGTGACTTGGCCGTAGCCATCTTTACCGCTATTACCCAAGGCATAGTTCCAGGCATCTATCATTTCTCTAACGAGGGTGTCATCTCATGGTACGACTTCACCAAGGCCATCCACCGCATAGCAGGCATTACCACCTGCAAGGTGCGTCCCCTGCATACGGCTGAATATCCCACACCGGCTAATCGTCCTCACTACTCCGTGCTCGACAAGACCAAGATCAAGCAGACCTACGGCATCGAAGTACCCTATTGGGAAGACTCTTTGGCCGAATGCATCCGTCAGCTGGAGCAGTAAATACTTGCAGACTTATTTCGGCTCACAAGTAAAACCCTGTGTTTGTGGATTGTTGGAAAAACAGGAGAAACGAATGATCCTAATTTGTTTTAATTTTGGCCACGAATGTGGCCTTTGAAATGTTTCAGAAACGTTTCTAAGGAACAATACGGGGAAAACAATTAGACACAATGAGGCACAATTTATTCCAACAATGGGGAATAATTATTACCTAATAAGAAAGCCCTTTATTTCTCATTCTTGGCCATAATTCTTTCTTATTCTTTCGAATTCTTTTCTAAGGCTTGGATCACACCAATCGCTTCTGCGTCTGCTTTAATTTGCCCACAACGATTCGCCAACTTTTTTATTTCAAACGTCAAACGTCTGATAGTCATTTACTTATGTTGACGGATTTTCAGAATTCAACAGACATTTTCTCTATCAGGGCAGTTGCCTTCTAATAACTGCTGACATCCTGAGGGAACAATTTTGAAAACAATGCCCATTTTGGAGGGAAATGAACAGGCATCTTCCCCAAAGCCGTCACCGTAAGCGGCTGACTGACAGATGTTTTGCATAACGTTCTGAACAAACGTCTTCGCAGTATATTACATAATATAACTGTGATTTGAAGACCCCTCCCTCCTCACCTGAGAGGAGAGAGAAACTTGCACGCCTATAGTGATTGCGTCATTCTCTATGCGTGATTGCGTCACTCTCTCTTAAGCCTTATTTTACGCGGTTTCAGTTGCCTTTGCAACATTTAGCAGGTTTCCTTTTGCATTTCCCTTGTTTTTTCGTAATTTTGCACCCTCTTTTTGAATAAGATAAACGATGAATGAAGCGATAGAAAGACGAAGGACGTTTGCGATTATATCGCACCCTGATGCCGGTAAGACCACGCTGACCGAGAAGTTCCTGCTTTTCGGCGGACAGATACAGGTGGCTGGTGCAGTAAAGAACAATAAGATTAAGAAGACCGCCACCTCCGACTGGATGGAGATTGAGAAGCAGCGCGGTATCTCGGTGTCGACCTCCGTCATGGAGTTCGACTACTCCCCTAAGGGGGAGACAGAGGGGGCTTACAAGGTGAACATCCTCGACACGCCTGGTCACCAGGACTTTGCCGAAGATACCTTCCGCACTTTGACGGCTGTCGACTCGGCCATCATCGTAGTCGACGGTGCCAAGGGCGTAGAGACGCAGACCCGCAAGCTGATGACTGTCTGCCGTATGCGCAAGACCCCCGTCATCATCTTCATCAATAAGATGGATCGTGAAGGTCGCGATCCCTTCGACCTGCTCGACGAGCTGGAGCAGGAACTTGAAATCAAGGTGCGCCCCCTCTCATGGCCCATCAACCAGGGAGCGAAGTTCAAGGGTGTTTATAATATTTATGAGAAAAACCTCAACCTCTTCACGCCCGACAAGCAGCGCGTCACCGAGAAGGTGAGCGTGGATCTCGATTCCGACGAGCTGGAGAAACGTGTCGGCGAGCAGGATGCCCAGAAACTGCGCGATGACTTGGAACTCATCGACGGTGTCTATCCTGAATTTGACGTGGAGACCTACCGCTCAGCCGAGGTGGCTCCCGTGTTCTTCGGTTCGGCCTTGAACAACTTCGGTGTGCAGGAGCTCTTGGATTGTTTTGTAGAGATAGCCCCGTCGCCCCGTCCTACGAAAGCCGAGGAGCGTGAGGTGCAGCCCGAGGAGCCGAAGTTCACCGGCTTCATTTTCAAGATTACCGCCAACATTGACCCCAATCACCGCTCGTGTATCGCTTTCTGTAAGGTGTGCAGCGGCAAGTTCCAGCGCAACGTTCCCTATTTGCATGTGCGTCAGGGCAAGACGCTCCGCTTCACTTCGCCCACTCAGTTCATGGCGCAGCGCAAGTCGACCATTGACGAAGCTTGGCCGGGCGACATCGTGGGCCTGCCCGATACGGGTGGCATGTTCAAGATCGGCGACACCATTACCGAGGGCGAGCAGCTACATTTCCGCGGTCTTCCCTCGTTCTCGCCCGAGCTGTTCAAGTACATTGAGAACGACGACCCCATGAAGTCGAAGCAGCTGCAGAAAGGCATCGATCAGCTGATGGACGAGGGCGTGGCCCAGCTGTTCGTCAACCAGTTCAATGGCCGTAAGATCATCGGCACCGTGGGACAGCTGCAGTTCGAGGTCATACAATATCGTCTGGAGAATGAGTATAATGCTAAGTGTCGCTGGGAGCCTGTTCATCTGTACAAGGCCTGCTGGATTTCTTCGGACAACGTTGCCGAGCTGGAGGCTTTCAAGAAGCGTAAATATCAGTATATGGCGAAGGACAAAGAGGGTAGGGATGTGTTCCTGGCCGACTCGGGCTATGTACTCTCGATGGCACAGCAGGACTTCGAGCACATCCAGTTCCACTTCACCAGCGAGTTTTAGTAACCATCTTCTATGGCATACAGTAAGAAAGGACGCCCGGCAGCGTCCTTTTTTCATGCGTTTTGTCTTTTTAATGTGATATTTGCTTAATTGAAAGGTACTGTTTGGCAGATTGTCGGATTCTTATTATCTTTGTGGCAGAATTCTACTAAACAAGAACAAACTATGAAAAGATTTTTGGGGTTAGTCGGCCTCGTGCTGTTTGCCGTTTCTGTCTATGCTGCCGATGACGTGGTGTGGTTCGACGGACAGCGTCCTGTCAGCTATCAAGTGGTAGGCAAGGTTGATCCTGTCGTGAAAATTGCCTTGCAGATGTTTGAAAGTGACATGCAGCAGGTGACAGGCATGAAGCCCGTGGCTGCTAAGAATGCCACCATCCGTATCGTACAAGGTAAGGGCAATGATGATGGGTTCCGCATTAGCGTGAACAAGAAAGGCCAGATTGTTGTTGAGGGACATAATGGCCGAGGTGCTGCTTACGGCCTGTTGGAGCTGAGTCGCATGGCCGGCGTGTCACCCTGGGTGTGGTGGGGCGATGTGGTACCCCAGCGTAAGGAACGTCTGACGATAAGCGGTGACTTCATGATGGAACACACTCCTTCGGTGGCTTACCGTGGCATCTTCATCAACGACGAAGACTGGTCGCTGCGCAACTGGGCCTGGAAGCACTATGAGAATAATGGGGTTTTCGGTCAGATGGGCCCCAAGACCTATAAGGCTGTGTTCCAACTGATGCTCCGTCTGCGTGCCAATACCATCTGGCCGGGCATGCATACCGGAACGCCGGGATTCTTCACCATACCAGGCAATAAAGAGATGGCCGACTCATGTGGCATCCTCATCGGTACCTCGCATTGCGAACCGCTATTGCGCAACAATGTAGCCGAGTGGGATCACTCCGTGCGTGGTGCCTATAACTATATCACCAACCGTGAACAGGTACAGCAATACTGGATTGAGCGTCTGAAGGAAGTGAAGGGTTCGGAGGAGTTCTTCACTATTGGCATGCGTGGCATTCACGATGGTTCGATGGAGGGCGTGAAGACCAAGCAGGAAAAACTCGAAGGCCTACAAGCGGTCATCGACGACCAGCGCGAGCTCATCCGTAAGTATTATAATAAAGAGGTGGAGAAAGTGCCGCAGGTGTTCATCCCTTACAAGGAGGTGTTGGAAATCTATGAGAGCGGACTGAAGGTACCCGATGACGTGACGCTGATGTGGTGCGATGATAACTATGGCTACATGACCCGTCTTTCTGACGAGGAGCAGCAGAAACGCTCAGGTGGCGGTGGTGTCTACTATCATCTGAGCTACTGGGGCCGTCCGCACGACTATATGTGGCTCACTACTACACAGCCCGGTCTCATCTATAATGAGATGAAGACGGCCTACGACCATAACTGCCGCAAGCTTTGGATTGTCAATGTCCACGACCCGAAGGTGGCAGCGTATGATTTGGAGCTGTTCCTGGATATGGCGTGGGATATAGAGGGAATATCCCCCAACAGACCAACCTCCGACAGACCCACCCCCGACAGACCCACCCCCGACCCCTCCCTGAGAGGGAGGGGAGCGGTTACCCTGGAGGAGCATTTGCAGAACTGGCTCTCTACGCAGTTCGGTGCAGAGGCTGGCAAGCAGCTGTTCCCAGCCATGAAAGAGTTCTACCGGCTTTGCGGCATTCGCAAGCCCGAGTTTATGGGATGGACACAGGTGGAGCTCAGCGACCGCAAAGCCTATCCGCGTGGTCGCTCGCAGGTTATCGATACCGAATTCGCCGAGGGTGAGTTCGATAATGAAGTATGGCACTATCTCTCTGCCTACGATCACATCTGTGTGGAGGTACAAGAGGTGGAGAAACAGATACGTCCTGAACTGAAGGATGCCTATTTCGCCCACGTGAAGTATCCCGTCCTTGCTGCCCGTGCCATGGCTGCCAAGATGCTGGAGGCCCAGATGGCCCGCTCAAAATATCAGGGTCAGACCGACAAGGCCATGGAGGGTCGCGAAGTCTATATGAAGCAGCACGCAGCCAGAGCGATGTATGCCTATCGCGACATCCAGCGGCTTACCGATTATTATAACAATGAGTTGGCAGGGGGTAAGTGGAAGGGAATTATGAATATGATGCCGCGCGACCTTAATGTCTTTAATCCCCCCATCCTGCCGTATCTTCCGGAGAACTTCGAGAATGCCGGATATGGCGAATACCTTACGCATCCGGTATTCCCCGATCGAGCCATTGTCCGCAACGCCAGCAAGTTCCACCATTTCACCCCTCCCTCTCAGGGAGGGGCTGGGGGTGGGTCTCCTGAGGGTGGGTCTTCTGAGGGCGGGCCTTCTGAGGGTGGCCCTATCCAGATGCTGGGTCACTCCATGAATGCGGTCGCTATTCCCAAGGGTGGTGAGGTGGTCTATGAGTTTACTGTCTCTCCCGACCTCCCCAAAGGAGAGGAGGGGCAAGCGATTCTCTATACCGCAATGATTCCCACGCAGCCTAACGACCGTGGTGACCTTCGCTATTCCGTTCAGATAGACAACGAGGAGCCGTTCGTCATCTCGCTAAAAGAGAAGTACCGCTCTGAGTTCTGGAAGCAGAGCGTATTGCGCGGACAGGCCCTGAAGAAGACACCTGTGAGGGTGAAGGAGGGTAGGCATACGCTGAAAATCAAGGCTCTCGACGACCATATCATCCTTGACCAGTGGATGCTTGACTTTAAGCCGGACCGCAAATTTTATGTAATCCCAACTCTATCTCATTGAATTCATGATGACATTGATATTAAATCATCTTACAAACTCGTCGACTTCCCGTTTGTTAGTAGCGGTTTTCTGTTTCATGCTTTCCGAGGCAGTAATGGAAGCACAATCACGTTCTGACGAGCCTGTTCCCGTCATTCTGGTGGCAGGTCAGTCGAATGCCGACGGACGGGTACCGATGGCTGATTTCCCTAAGGGCTTGCAATACGAGTACTGTCAGTGGAGCTACGGCAGTGGCGATTTTGAGACGGCAACGGGTACCTTCTCTACTTATTCGCCCCGTGTGGCCAAGCCTGGAATAGAACGGAGCTGGGGCTTCGATGCCGTGGTCTATTACCAGTTGGAACAGTTGTGGCAGCGGCCTTTCTATGTTATTAAGCACACCGATGGTGGGACGGCCATCGACCCCTCCTGTAAGTCGAGTACACATGGGTTGTTCTGGAGTGCCGACAAGGCTTTCCTTGACAGTACCACTTCAGCCAGTCATGGCGGTAAGTCGCTGTTGAAGGCTTTCTGCCGGCAGATAGACGACTGCCTGCCCAACCTGCCCCGGAACTACGACATCAAATGTCTCATCTGGCACCAGGGCGAGAGCGACCAGCAGGCGGCAGCCAGCTATCACGACAATCTGCAGGCCGTCATTGCCTATGTCCGTCAGCATTTGGTAAAGACGACTGGCTGCAAGCGCTATGCCCAGCTGCCAGTCATTTGCGGCACCTTCTCGAAGGATAGTCGGCAAGGTTCGCCAGTGGTGGCCGATGCCCTGCGTCGCCTGTCCCGTGAGGATCGGCACTTCCATGTGGTTGAGGCCACCGACCTTCCGCTGTTGCGCGACCGTCTGCACTTCAATGCCCAGGGGGCACAACTGCTTGGTGCGCGTGTCTACGACACCCTACGCCAGCTCAAGATAGCCTACTCTCCAGAGAGTGATGCCTTCAAGGATATCTGGCCTGTCACCGACAAGTCGCTGATGCGGAGTCTGAACGGTGAGTGGCAGCTGAAGGTAGTCAAGGGCGTTACGGCCGACAAGACCGTGCCTGCTGCTGACAACACGTGGAGCATGATTCCCGTGCCTGGTTGTTGGGAAGCCTACGGTTTCTGTGAGCCGAAGTATAACTACCCCGATTCGCTCACGGGTTATTATCGTACCTCGTTCACCCTTCCCAGAAGCTGGAAAGGCCAGCAGATCGTCATCCGGCTCGATGGCGTGCTACGTGGCTACGACCTGTGGCTCAACGACCAGTTGGTGGGAACATGGGAAAGTGGTTACAATACTTGTCTTTTCGACCTCACACCCTATCTCAGCAAGAAAGCCTTTAAGGGCGAGCCTCAGCAGTTGGCCATGCGTGTCTATTCGCATTTCAAAGGCTATGAGTTCGACTGCTTCGACGACTGGGCTACGATGGGCATCTTCCGTGACGTGACAATCTTCCCCGTGCCGAAGACCCATCTCTCCGACCTGACGGTCGAGACCAAGATGAATGGTGAGGTGAAGGTGAAGACCATGATAGCCAATGCCACTCGCCATACAAATACCGACTATGAGATGCTTGATGCCGACGGTAGTGTGGTATCAACGGGAGAGAAAATAAAGAATCCCCACCTCTGGACAGCTGAGACACCATATCTGTATACGCTGCGCGTACGCGTGTGTGAGAAAGGTAAAACACTCCAGACTTTTGAACAGAAGATAGGCATACGCGAGTTGTCCATTGATGGAAACGTGCTCAAGCTGAACGGACAGCCTATCAAGCTACGTGGCGTGAATACCCATTCCACTGACCCCTATACCGTAAAGGTCATTTCCGATGACCTTACCCTGAAAGACATGAAGTTGATGAAGGAGGCTTCAGTCAACTACATGCGTCTCAGTCACTATCCCCGTGAGCCCCGTTTCTATGAGCTGGCCGATTCCCTGGGCTTCTATCTGGTCGACGAGGTGCCTTTCGGCTACGGAGACAAGCACCTCGGTAGCCGTAAGTATCAGGACATCCTGAAGACTCGCTCTTTAGCCACCGTATCCCGTGACAAGAATCATCCTTCGGTGCTCGTTTGGAGTGTGGGCAACGAGAATCCGTTGCCTCAGACATGTGTGGAGGTGGGCGACTACGTGGGACGGCTCGATCCCTCGCGCCCCTATTGTTTCCCGCAGGTGGGCAGCTACTTCCGCAAGTTCTGGGAAGCCCCCCTCTCATCCTCCCCTGGGGGAAAGGCAAATAACCCTGTTGCCAACCATCCCTTCCCCTCTTTGGCTCCTGTCTATGCCCCTCACTATCCCACAACAGGACAGATAGGCGGCTTCTATCAGCACTTAGACCGTCCTGTTATCTTCACAGAATACTGTCACACCTTGGGAATATCGTTTGAAGACCACGACCGACAGTGGGAGATGATTGAGCGTACCCCTGGCATTGCCGGTGGCTCGGTTTGGGAATGGGCCGACCAGGGCATGCCGTTCTTTGAAAGTGAAAAGCGAAGAGTGAAGAGTGAAAAAATAAAGTGGCGCACCGATGGTTCAGAACGTGACCAAAAGGTGTACACCAGCGAGACTGGAGGCTTCGAGATGAAGGGTAATTTCGGAACTGACGGTTTGCTCTATGCCGACCGCACACCGCTCCCCAACTATTACGAGCTTCAGCACAACTACGCCCGTGCCTTCGTCCGTTCTGTAGACTGCGACTCTGTTGCAGCAACCCTCTCACTTGTCAATCGCTATGACTTCCTGAATCTCAGGGATGCCGTCACCTTCCATTGGTACCTGACGGCCGACCGCGACACTGTGGCCCGTGGCACTTTCAGCACCGATTGTCCGCCCCGCTCCTCAGTTCCGTATACGTTGGCACTTCCCCCCAGTCGGGGAGGTGAGAGGGAGACTTCCTTGTCTCTTTGCCTTCTCCACTTCGACCTTGAGGACAAGCAGGGTCACACCTTCCTTCACCAGTCTTTTGTCCTGAACAAGCCACAGGAAAGCTGGACAGGCACTGGTACCCCCATGCAGTATGTTCAGGAAACGGTCGTCCGAACTGGCCGCAAGGCGACGATGGCTGAGCGTATCACCCAGAAGGGCCGACTGCTTGGTCGCTATCTGCTGCCGCTCGATAACGCTCAGGTGAAGGCCGACATCCAAAAGTGCGCCATTGATGGCGGTGAGGAAATTACCTTCACGCTCACGCCCGACACTGCCGACGTATTCCGTTCCGAGCTGGGATTGGCCTATCTCCTTGATGCTAAGATAGACCGTGTACAATGGATAGGCTATGGCCCCTTTGCTTCCTATCCCGGTCGCCATCAGGCTAACCGCTACGGCTTCTGGGCCAAGCATCAGGACGACCTCTACTTCGAGGGCAATCATGGAGGCATCGATGCCGCCCTTCTCACCGACAGTCTCGGCAACGGCATCCTCATAGTCCCAGCAGGAATGAGGTCAAGAGAGGTTCCGGACTCCCCTCCTTTGGAGGGGCTGGGGGAGTCCCTCTCTCTCAACTTCGAGCAGACCGACCGAGGCATCGTGCTCACCGTGAATGCCGCTGTCAGTGGACAGGGACCGAAGTTTGCCAAGACTGCTTTCCCGGGATGGACAAAGGGGGATGGACCGGTGAGTGCCACCTTCCGCATCTATTCTGTCATGGCTGGTGAATGGCCTGCCGCAGCACGTCGCCTGTTCGCTCCTACTATTGACGTGCCTGCTCCGTTCCGTCCTTTCCTTACTCAGTATGATACCTATTTGTTGAGATATAATGACATTGTAGACCGTCAGAAAAAATAACGATTCCGAAATGAAGCATTATCCTTTCTTCGTATTGCTATTATGCGCAATATTGTCATCTGTCGCTGTATCAGGTCAGCGACTGCAACAGAAGTTAGACCGTAGCGTCGTGGCCGTCGACCGTTCGGGCAGTACCATCCGTAGTGTTTCCAGTACTGGAGGCACTGGCTCCCTTATCTCTTGGCGCAAGCTGGCCGAGGAGCCGGAGGGTACTACTTACAATGTGTATAAACGGGCGAAGGGCTCAACGAATTACACGAAGATAAATACAAAACCGCTTACCGTGACCTGCCTTGCCACCACACTGGCCAACAATACCGAGTACGCCGTGGCCGCCATCTCCCCTGAGGGCGTGGAGGGCGAGAAGAGCAAGCCTTTCCTTTACAAGACGCAGGCCTATCCCAATGTGTGGTTTGACTTTAACTTCGACAACAAGGTCATTAAACGGGATGACTATCGCACGAAGTTCTGTTGGCCGATGGATCTCGACGGCAATGGGGAGTTCGATGCGGTGGTCGTTGACCGCCTCTATGCCGGAGCAGCCTCGGGTGAGGAAGATACGGAGAATACGGCTTCCACCTCTCATAAGATTCAGGCTTATCGGCTGACAGGTGAACTGCTTTGGACGGTCGATATGGGACCCAATGTAAATATCTGCGGCGGTCAGAATGATATGGTCGTGGCCTACGACATCAACTGCGACGGCCGTTGTGAGGTGATGATCCGTGCCAGTGACGGCACCCGCTTCTGGGACAAGCAGAACGAGACGTGGGGCAAGTATGCGATGGGAAGCGAGGTGGCCGATGTCGATGGTGACGGTATCGTGGACTATCGCACACAGGCTGTACGCAACCGTCCTTTCTACGTTTCGGTTATCGACGGAGCCACGGGTGCCGAGATTGCCTGCAACGAACTGAAATACAGTGAGGTCACCGACGGTGCTGACAGCTATACCCGTACCAGTCGTCCTAACTATATGAGTGACGGCTATTCGGCCATGGACGGTCATTTTGCCATCTGCTATCTCGACGGTATTCATCCCTCGTTGGTCATGGAATGTCTGGACCGTGACAAGGATAAGACGCATCATAACTATGTGTTTACCTGGGATTACGACTGGACGGGCGGCTCACCATCCAACTGGCACCATTCCCATACATGGAGCCGTAACGATAAACGTCCCTGGCCTGCTGAGTTCCATCAGTTGCGTGTGGCCGATGTCGATGGCGACGGTACCGACGAGATGATACAGGGCGGCTACAGCGTCAATCCTCATACAGGTTGGTTCCAGAGTCCCGGTATCGGTCATGGTGACCGTTTTATCCTGAGTGACATCGACCCCGACCGCCCGGGACTGGAGGCCTACGCCATCCAGCAGAGTGCCTTGTTGGGACAACTCATCTACGACCCTGCTACAGGCGAGCATATTAAAGAGTGGTATCTGCCTTCAGTCTACGACGTAGGCCGTGGCGCATGTATGGATGTCGATGCCTCGCGTAAGGGCTACGAACTGTACAGCTTTACCGATGACTATGTATATGACTGTAAAGGTGAGAAGACCGACTATACACGGTCTGGATGTGGTATCAAACAGATGTTCGAGGGCATCTGGTGGAACGGTGACCTGCAGCGGGAGGAACTGTCGTCGCCTGGTGGTAGTGACTGGGGAACCAATCTCATGGTGACGCAGGTGCTGAATAAGGCACGTCTGATAGAGTTTTCGCAAGAAAGCACATGGGCTACCCATGCTGCCAACGGTACGCGTCCGGCCTTCATGGGCGACATCACAGGTGACTGGCGTGAGGAAGTTATCCTGGCCAAGCAAGGTGCCGACAGTAGTACTGGACTGGTGGGCTATACGACGAACATGCCTACCACCTATAGTATCTACTGTCTGCAGCAGGATTCCCACTATCGTGGTGACTGTACCACTCGTGGCTATTACCAGCATCCCAATACCGGCTTTTATCTCGGTGGTGACATGCCCATGCCACCGCTTCCACCTGTGTTTACTGCTGATGTGCGCAATGAGATGGCCAGTGGCAAAAGCGTGATGTTCGACCTTCAAAAACCTAACGGCTCTGTCTTTGATGTAAACGGCGACGCTCCGACTACCCTTTATCTGATGAATCCCCGTGGCCACGATTATGTGTTCAAAGGCACTGGCACTACGGGCAAAGGACAGCTGATCAAGTCGATGCAGGGAACGGCGACGTTCAACTGTAATCTCGGACATACAGGAAAGAACATCATCAGCGAGGGAACGCTGCGTGTTAACGGAACCATCAGTGGCCCAGTTGAGTTGCGTGCAAGGGCAACCCTGGCCGGACAGGCAGTTCTGGAGGACACCATCATCTTTGAAGGCGCATTGAACTATGAAGGCTGTCGGTTGATTCCTGTGAATGCCATGACTTCGAAAAAGAGCATGACACTGCCAGGTAATGTGTATCTGGAGTATACCGCTGCTGAATATGGCAAGCTCTTGGTGGAGGGTGACCTCACTTTCAAGAATACCAATTACCTCACGGTCAATCTGGGCAGTAAGGATGCTGCAGACTATGTGGTGGCTGAGTGTACGGGAACGCTGACCTGCGATGTGACGAAGCTGAAGACCCGTGGCTTAGAGGGTATCAGTTACGACCTTGTGGTTCGCAACAATAAGTCGTTAGTTCTGGTCATCAACAACAGTCGTGCTCCACAGCAGAATGTGGTGTGGACTGGAGCCGAGTCGGGCCTATGGAACTATAAGGCACAGAACTTCTCCGTCGGACAGCCCACCGCTTTTGTTAGCGGTGATGCCGTGGTTTTCAATGACCAGGCTGAGAATAAGACGGTCAAGGTCGACGAGATGATGGTTACCAGTGGTGTTACGTTCAATAGCGGCACCTACACGCTCTCTGGCGAAGGTGGACTCAGTGGCGAAGGCTCCTTGACGGTAAACAAAGATGCCAGCGTGACGCTCAACATGAAATATAGCGACTATACTGGCCAGACCATCGTAAACGGTGGTACGCTCACCATCCCCAATTTCTATGACGGTGGTCAGAAGAGTGCCATCGGTGCAGCTACGGCTGTTAAGGACAACCTGCAGCTGAATGGCGGCACGCTGGTGCTCTCGAAGGATAATATGGGTACCGACCGCCAGCTGACCGTCACCGATACGGCAACCATACGCATTGCGCAGGCCAACAGTTCACTCTCGCTCAAAGGAAGGGTCAGCGGTTCTGGCTATCTGGTGAAAGACGGAGCGGGCCAGCTGAACTTCACTTACGGTGGTACGAACAGCTTTGCAGGTGTCATTGTAAAGAAGGGCGTGATAGCGCAAGGCGCTTGGAACAGCACCTTTGGTAAGTTGGGAAGCCCTATGGTACTGGCAGGAGGCGAGGTGCATCAGATTGATGTGAATAGTACCTCGACCGTACCAGAGTTCAACTATCAGGTGACGGTAGCTGAGGGAACAACCAATAAGATTCTGGGCTCGTCGCGCGGAAAAATCAATGGCTCGTTTGCCGGTGCAGGCAGTCTCACTATCCAGACCCGTTATGTGCGCTGCGACATAGGTGCCTCGTTCAAGGATTTCGAAGGTACGCTCAATGCCCTTGGCGATGGTGGTAACTTCCGCTTGATGACCTCGGCAGCTGATATGTCGAAGGCACGTCTCGTGGTGGGGGCTGGTACGACTGTCTCGTTTATGGCAGGTGGCGGTAGTAGTGAGGTATCGGGTACCTTGAAGATTGGTACCCTGCAAGGCACAGCCACCGACGGTGTGCTGGGCGGTTCGCAGAGCAGCTATCAGGCAGGCTTCCGCAACGAGAACTCGAAGTTTAGCGGACTGCTGAAAGGGCAGCGCTTCACCAAGGTGGGTACCGGCAAGCTGACCCTTGTCACCGCTGGCCACACCTCACCGATAACGGTCAGTGGCGGCATACTCTTGGTTCAGAACAGTACCACTACGGCCTTCACCTCATCGGCTGTCACCGTGGGCAACGGTGGTACGCTGGCGGGTACGGCTTTGCTTCAGAATGTCACTGTGCAGAAGGGTGGCACCATTCTCGGAGGCTTGGGTACGACGGGTAGTGGCGTGCTTCGTCTGAGTGGTAACCTCGTGATGAGCGAAGGAGCTTCTCTGCGCTGCCTATTGGGAAACAGCACGGGTAATACGCAGCTGAACGTAAAGGGAAAGATTACCCATAATGCCGACACGCTTGTCATCGTCGTGCCTGCTGGCCGACAACTAAACGTGGACGATGAGATTCAGGTGTTCACGGCAGGCTTCAGCTCGGCTTCGGGCGAAGTGATTGTTCGGTCGGAGTGCGAGAGCGCCATCTATGAGTTTGACAGTTCATTGCTTAATAGTGAGGGAAAGGTGACGGTGAAGTCTGTTGATACTGGTATTCAGGCATTGCGGAATACGGATGCTTGGGTTGATGTCTATTCGCTCAACGGCCAGCTGCTGCGCTCAAGGGTGTCGCAGCATCAGGCGTTGGAAGGGCTTCCTGCTGGTGTCTATGTGCTAAGCAATGGTAGGAAAGTAAAGAAACAATAAGGTCTAAAAGTTTGTATAGTGCTATGAGAAATTTTCTATTCAGCCTGTCATTGTTCTTTTTCCATTTGTCGTTAGGCTTTGCCCAGCAAAGCGCCAACATTGTATTCATTGGCAACAGCATCACCTATGGTGCCTTGCATCAGCAGCGTGAGCTGACGGCTCCGCCCGTGCAGTGTGTCCGTTGGTTATGTGAGCAGGAGAGGGTAGATACTATCTATTTCAAGAACTGCGGCCGTAGTGGGAAGACCACCTATCACTTCCTGCCCCATGCTGCCGATGTGATCCCTGCAGGCGACAAGACCTATTTCGGTGATGTGGTGTCAAAGACCGCCGAGTTGGTGAAGGCTCATCCCGAGCTTCCCCTCATATTCAGCATCAAGCTGGGTACCAACGATGCTGTGAAGCGTCCTAAGAACAATCCGACGACCTTTGATGATTATGTAAAGAATATGGTCACCATCATTGACACGCTGCTGAAACGTTGGCCTGATGCTCATGTCGTGCTGCAGCGCCCTATTTTCAATACGTCCGACTATGTCACGAAGATGGGGTCCATAGCCTCGAAGAAGAGCCTGAAGACCCTGAATGGTTACTATAAGACTTTCCCTGAGATTGTGCAGCGCTGTAAGGCGGGGCATGTGCATTTAGGCGATGCTGATGCCTATGGCTACTTTGAGAAACATTGGCGTACCGATATCATTGAAGAGAAGGACAGTCGTAACCGCAGCTACTGGTTGCATCCCAATGAAAAGGGAGCGAAGATATTGGGTGAGCTGTGGGGTAAGGCCCTGCTGCCTGTCCTGAATAGCGCAACTCCGTATAGTGCCGCTTTTTCGCGTGAGTTCGGTGCTGCCAGAAAATCTGTTGTGGAGACAATAGCTGTGCCTACTCATGCCAATAGCCTTTATAAACTGGGTGAGGAGGCACAGCTGCGTGTAACGGCACGGGTAGGGGGGCAGCCTCTGCATAATGTGACCCTTCACTACAAGGTGGGGAAAGAGATGTTCCTTCCCGAGACCTTTGAGACCGTTTCTTTTAAGCAGGGTGAGGCTATTATCCCTATGGGAACGATGCAGGAGCCCGGTTTTCTGTCTTGTCAGTATGAGTTCTACGTGAACGGGAAGCGTTATGGCGACTTGGTGAAGGTGGGCTTTGCTCCTGAGCAGATTAAGACCTTCACTCCGATGCCCAAGGATTTCGATGCTTTCTGGAAGAAGGCATTAGATGAAGCACGCAAGATAGACTTGGCACCGGAATATTTTGATGTGCCTTCGGCTACCAATGAGCAGTTCGAAACAAAATTAGTGCGACTGCACGTGGGGAAGGACAAATGGATGTACGGCTGTCTTACACGTCCTCTGGATGGCAAGAAACATCCTGTATTGCTCACCCCTCCAGGAGCAGGCAGCACGAAGGTTACTCCTTCTGATGACTTTTCCAAAGAGGGATTTATCTATCTGAAGATAGAGATTCATGACAACGATCCGCGTATTCCTGATGATGAATACGATGTCATGAGGCATGAGAAATGTGACGGCTACATGCGTCGCGGCATGGAGTCGAAGGACACCTATTATTATAAGGATGTGTATGTGGGCTGTGCTCGTGCTGTCGATTATCTTTGCTCGCTGCCCGACTGGGATGGTCAGAATGTGATCGTCAGCGGTGGCTCTCAAGGAGGAGCCCTGACCATCATCACCGCAGCCCTTAACGAGAAGGTGACGCTCTGTGCACCCTTCTATCCTGCCCTCTGCGACCTCACGGGATTCCTGCATCAGCGTGCCGGTGGATGGCCGAAATTCTTTGCAGAGCAAAGCGTCCCAAGGGCCGAGCGCTTTAGCGGCTTCTATAAGGACGGACGGGTGGACATCGCCCAGGAACAGGCTGTCGCTACGCTCCAGTATTTTGACGTGGTCAACTTTGCCCGTAAGCTTACCGTACCCCTGTTCTGTAGCTGGGGATATAGTGACGACACCTGTTCGCCTACTTCTATCTGGGCTATGTGGAATGAGGTGACCGCTCCCAAGGAGCAGGATATCACCCCTACCAGCGGCCATTGGCGTTTCATGGAAAGTCAGCAGAAGAGTATGCGCTGGATAAAGACCCACATGCAGTATCCGTCGTTGAAGGGCAAGAAAATCGGATTCATCGGCGACAGCTATGTGCGCAACCATCGTAACCCTGTTGAGTACAGCTGGCACTATAAATTTGCACAGAAATACGGCATGGAGTACTATAACTACGGCAAGAATGGCAATTGCATTGCTCTCGACTTGAAACGATGGGGAACAGGCATGTATAAACGTTATCAGGAAATGAACGACTCGCTCGACTATGTGGTGGTCATCGCCGGTCATAACGATGCCGGCCACGGCCGCATTGACTCCATCGGTATGGATACCTTCAAGGAGCGTTTGGGCATTCTCTGTAAGGGCCTGCGCCACAAGTATCCCTCCGGCAAGATACTCTTCTTCACCCCGTGGCGCTGTGAGAACTTCGCCGGCAGCATGCGTGCCAGGGTGATCGATGCCATCAAGGAGGTGTGTGCCGGCTATCAGATACCCGTCTTCGATGCTGCCCGTGAGAGTAATCTTGAGACCGATAATTTTGATTTCCGTAAGAAATACTTCCAGGGAGGAAAGGGTACCGATACCGCTCACTTGAATGCCGCAGGTCACGACCTCTTCCTGCCTGTAGCCGAGCAGTTCCTGCTGCAGTATTTACTGAGATGATACTTATTGTCTGCGACGCTACGTAAATAACCATAGATGGCCGTGAATATCTTAGCAGTTCTGCTGTTGGCTCTCATCCTTTCTCCCGTAAGCCTCTTCGCTCAGGAGTCGCTGGCCGACTCCTGCCGTGTGGCCGACCAGATGCTGCTCTATCAGCGAGTGACGGGCGGATGGCCTAAGAACATCAACATGGCGCGGCCCCTCACGGCCGAGGAGCGCGCACAGGTCCTTGCCGACAAGCAGCGACATGACGACTCCACCATCGACAACAAAGCCACCACCACCCAGCTCCAGTACCTTGCCAGTGTCTGGCAGCAGACGGGCAGCAAGCGCTATCGCGATGCCTTCCGTCGTGGCGTGGAATATCTCCTTGCCGGACAGTATGATAATGGCGGCTGGCCCCAGTTCTTTGCAGGCAAAGCGTCGCTTCGCGCCGAGCGCAGGCCGGAGAAGCGTGGCTATCAGCAGCATATTACCTACAACGATGATGCGATGGCGCGTACGTTGCGCCTTCTGCGCGATGTGGCCACTCAGCGGCCGCCCTATCAGGGCCGTCTTGTGAACAAGAAGCTCCGCCAGCGGGCCGATGCGGCTTTCAGCAAGGGCATCGAGTGCATCCTCGCCACCCAGATTATTGCCGATGGCGAGCCCACCATCTGGTGCCAGCAGCATGACCGCGAGACGCTCAAGCCAGCTCCTGCCCGTGCCTACGAACTGCCTTCCTATTGTCCTATAGAGAGTGCTGCCATCGTGGCTCTGCTTATGGAACTGCCTCATCCCGATGAGCGGGTGAAGAGGGCTCTCCATGGTGCCATGCGCTGGTACGAGCAACACAAGCTCACGGGGCTGAGGGTGGCCCATAGCGGTCAGCGCGGCACGCCCGACTATGACACTTACTTGGTACAGGACTCCCTTGCCCAACCTCTGTGGGCCCGTTTCTATGACCTGGAACATGCTGAGCCCTTCGTCTGCGACCGTGACGGTGTGCCTCGTCGCTCCTTGGAGGAGATTGGGGCCGAGCGTCGCAACGGCTATGCCTGGTATGGCTCTCAGCCTGCCCGTCTCTATCCGCTCTATGAGCGCTGGCGGCAAGAACATGAATAAAAAGCGGTGGCGGCTCGTCCTCACGGATGGCCGCCACCTTGATCTACAATTTTTATATGAAGGCTTTGCCTGCATCCTCACGGACTTCTTGTGCATCGCCCCTAACAAAACTGTGCTTTTAGCACCGTTTCGGTTTAATAGTCATAGTCATCATCTTCATCGTCCCAGAAGTCACCCCTTCGTGACTCGGCACCTGCTGCCGTTGTTACGCTATCGCCAAAGGCTATTGACTCGGCAATCATCTTTTGTGTTTCCACGCGAACAATCAATGTTGTTGGAATCTGATATATCTTTTTCATTGCTTTTTTCTTTTTTGAAACGAATTAGAATAATTGGAATAATTTTGGGTCACGAATGTTTATTTCAGAACCACCTTGAACTATGTTCGAGTTCGTTCACGTTCGGAAGAACTCGAACAAGTTCGGTTTTTCTCTCACTTAATCACGACCTTTTTGCCATTCTTGATGTAAAGTCCCTTAGTAGGCTTCTCAATACGTTGGCCATTGAGGTTGTACACTTCATTATTATGCATTATGAATTCTGCATTATGCATTGATTTGATGCCTGTTGTCTCGTCGTCCTCGAAGCTGAAGCTCAGGGCGTGGGCATTGGCCGGCACATCTTCTGCCAGGAGATAAGCCTTTCCTGCAGGAATGGTGCTGGCAGCGGTGACGAGGTGGAACTCACCACTCTGTAGGATGTAAGCCTCATTGGCAGCAATGTCGGTAGCTGTCACGGCAGCTTGCAGATAGTTTGTTCCATCGAATGCAGCATCAGCCTTCACAGGAATGCTATAGGTTGCGCTGGGCGTACCCTTCAGTATCATGCCGGTGTTGGCGGGTAGCTCATTCACGGCAGTCAGTCTTGCATATTCAGGAGTGATGCTGGAAACAACGTAGGCGGTCAGACCGTCAACATCTGAGAAATCCAAGCCGTCAGCAACGGCTAATGTTCCATAGCTGCTGGAAGGAATGGTGACAGCGTAAGCAGTCTGCTCAACAGAAAGTACTTCGAGCCAAGATTCGTTTACAGAAAGGTTTATTGTAAGGTCGCTTGTCAGCCCTGTTACATCTTGATCAACATAATAGATGTATCCATTGGCTGATCCCGTCGATGTTGTCGTGATGGCAAGTTTACCGTCTGTTCCATAAGCCAGTGTAGCCACAACCTCTGCATCAGCCATATCAGCGGTGAAGTCAGTCCAGTCGAGGGCTACTGTTGAAGAACCGCCATCTTTTGATTCGCGATAGGCCACTTTGGTTGCTGCATTAGCAACTTCATCCCATGAGTCAGCACGTACATTTGCCTTCCATGTCTCGCCCTCCTTAACATTGATACGCCAGTTCTTTCCAAAGTCCTGTCCATGATTCTGGAAGGTTATGACTTTCGTCTCGCCCTGCTTCAGCGTATAGTTGGAAGATATTGCTCCATTTGCAGTTGTTGAGAAGTCAAATGCACCTACAAATTCGTGATTGACATCAATAACTTCGGCTATTTTACGAACAAGAATATAGTCAATACTCTTCGAGTTGTTGAACTTGTCATTGTAGTATGGGCCGCCCACGCGCATGTTGGCATCTGCAAAGAAATTAAGAGTCTTGATTCCTGTACCTATATTTTTAGCAAAGGAGGCAACAGCTTCTGTACCATCGGCAGTGTAAAGGTCAAGGCTGGAGTTACCGTCTCGACCAGTAACATTAGTTTCCAACTCGTAATAACCTGGCTGGGAAATTGTGATGGTCACCGGGGTAGCATAATATCCACATGCATATCCATTGGAAGATGTAGCAGATGTGTATTTCTGTCCGCTGTTTATATCCTCTGCTTCTCTAAAATAGATAACGCTCTCGTCTAAAGTATATGCGATTTCCTTAGTAACATCGGCTGTTCCCATTGTATAAGAAGCCTGGCAATTATTCAGGCCATCCTGCCCATTGTTAAGGACATAATATTTGCCATCTTTGACAATAACCTTGGGTACACTTACCGAATAACCTGCATATTCGAGAGCCTCGCCTGTGGCTAGCTCTTGAAGCTTTGTTACGCCAGCCATTGCATTAATAGTATAGGTGTGTTCAGTCTCACTAACAGTTTTAGTAATGACGAGGTTGTCTATTTGAATACCATTTCCTGTCGCATTAGTTCCAAGGTAGAGGTCAATCTGTGAACATCTGTTTGCTGAGGCATTCAGGAAGTTGATATTATCAGCAGATGCCAAAGTTGTTGCATCTTTCGTTATAACGTAACTTACCTTTTTTGTAGAATGATCAACAACCACCTGTGCATGACACCAAACACCAAGACCCGCAAGGTCGTTCTGAGTGCTATTGATAGCGAACTTATTATTACCACTTCGGAAACAACCTAAATTAAAAATAGCACCATTAGCACCATATCCCGTATTCGATTTCCCTGTAAAGCCACCTCCTGAGGCTGTGTGTACGCTTGCATCAGCGATTGAAATCAGTCCGTGTCCTGCGACTGCTGCAATATTGAAATCAAAATCGATTGTTACAGTAGTTGCATCAGAAACAGAAGCGGAAAAATCGTAGTAGGCAAATGCAACGCCATTCATATTTCCGCAACTGTATTTCACATAATAATCTGTCTCACTACCCGTTTGAAAAGCATAAGATGCACTAAGTCGGCTAGCATCACTGATAACAAACGGAGTTGTTTGACCATCAAAATTGTAGCTAACAACATCATCTGCCCACACACTTCCCCCCATGCACAGTCCTACTGCCATGAGGAGTGTTTTTAATAAAGTAAGTTTTTTCATTTTTTTGTTTGTAAGTTATTAGTTGTTTAAAATTTGAATATTCGTAGTCTGTCTGTAGTCTACAGTCTATAGTCTGTCGTCTTTAGTCGGTAAGCAACTCTTAGTGTGGATACACAAAAAAGAAGCGTAAGACTGAAGCAGTCCTACATCTTCCAATTTGAGGTCCTAGGAAAACCCACACGAAAAAGATATAATGACACTACAATCCCACGCCTAGCGTGAGAGAGCCATCATGTCCATCTTGTACGTGTTTTGAAATTTCCTAGGTTTCAAATTGCAAGACGAAGCACAAAGCTTCTAGTTTTTTCCAACAAAAATCCGAATCTGTTGCCTTGCGGCCATGTGCCCCGCTTGGGCACATTGACAGAAACGTCGCCGCAAAAGTACATAAATAATAGGTATCAGCCAAAAGAATGTAATCAAATTCCCATTTTTCACCCCTTTTTGGTCAAAAAACAGGGGAAATACCGAAGAAACGAATTGTCCTTATTTGTTTTGATTGCGGCCTGCCAGTAGAAACGAATTTTCCTAATTGATCCTAATTTTGGCCACGGATGTGGCCTTTGAGCAATAATACTTTTTCTCGCGCAGAGTCGCAGAGTACACAGAGGCTACGCGCCAGAAAAATGTCTTTTAAGAAACGAATTTCTCTAATTGGTCCTAATTTTTATCATGTGCTTGCAAAAGAATATTAGGAAAATTCGTGGATAGAATTCGTTTTAATTATTCCAATTCGTTTCTATAGAAACACATGGTAAGTCTAAGAAACGAATGATTCTAATTTCATTTAATTTTGACCACGGATGTGGCCTTTGAGCAATAATACTTTTTCTCGCGCAGAGTCGCAGAGTACACAGAGGCTACGCGCCAGAAAAATGTCTTTTAAGAAACGAATTTCTCTAATTGGTCTTAATTGGGCCACAAATGTGGCCGAAGAAGAGGCTCACCTGCAATACTCCGTGTTTAGTTTTTCACAAAAACCTCGATTGTTGTCACAATCTAAAAAGCATTCAAAAAAATTTTTTCAAAAATAATATCACTAATATCACTAAGGCCATAACCTTCTGATTATCAGTATGCTTTCTTAGTGATATTAATAGTGTATTAGTGATATTAACATGAAAAAAATTGATTTTTTTTCCAAAAAACGGGCAATTTTTCCAAAATTGTTCCTTCAGAATGTCAGCCGTTATTGGAAAGCAACAGGCCTGTTAGAGCCTCTAACAGGCTTGTTTGAAGGTCTAACTGCCCTGTAGTCGTTCGGAGTCATGCCAAACGACTCCTTGAAGGCTGCAGAGAAATATTTGGTGGTGGAGAAGCCTGTCTTGACGGCAATGTCGGAGACGGGCAGGTCGGTATCAAGGAGCAGCCGACGGGCGATGTCCATGCGGATGTTCTTAATATAGACCGAGGGCGGCATGCCTGTCAGCACCTGCATGCGCCGGTAGAGCACGGTGCGGTCCATGGCCATCATCTCGCTCAGGCTCTGTACGGAGAAGTCCTCGTTGCCGATATGCTGCTCGATGACTGCTTTCAGCCGGTCGAGAAATTCCAGCTCTGAGGAGGAGAAATGTTCCTGGGCTGCTTCTTGGGCTATATGGCTGGCAATGGCCTCGCCCCTTGTCTTGTCGGTCACCGTGGCTTTCCGCGCTGACTTCGGGGCGATGGACTTCCTCCGTCTGAGAAGGATAAAACCAACGGCAGCGGCAGCGATGATCAGCAGGAGTACCCACCACCCATAGCTGAGTAGGGACGTAGACGGTTCACTATCGGTGGAAGTTGAAGACCTTGGGAAGTGGAAGGTGTGACGCGGTGCCGTGACAGAGTCGGGATGGAAGATGATGGTGCCTCCCACGAAGCCCACGCTGATGCGTCCCGACGAGTCGCTATGCATGGCACCTGTGCGGAACTCGCGCCCTTGGGTGTCGATGCCGTCGAGCAGACCGTAGTTTACGATATCGAAAGAGTCGGTGCCTATGGTACGTATGCGAGAAAGGCCGCAGGCCGTTGCCGCCCAGATGTCGCCATGACGGTCGTTCAGCAGAGCCACAACGTTGTTGGTACCCAGTCCGTAGTCTTCGTCAAGGGTAGCCACCAAGCGGTCTTCACGGTCAATGATGAGCAGGCCGTTGCGTGTCCCTAAATAGGCATAGGGGAGGGAACGCCCCTCTAAGGTGCAGTTGGTGGCCGAGGGTGCATACCTTGCTGACAGCTGGCTGGCGCGCGATGAGTAGAAGGCTGGCTTGCGCTCGTATCCAAAGGGCTGGGCCAACCCCCTGAACTGCTGCTTCCGTGCAGGGTTGTGGTAGATGATGCCGCTTCCCGACGTGCCTATCCATAGTCCGCCGTAGCTGTCGCGGAGCATGGCCGATATCTCATCGTCGATGATGTCCTTGAAGATGGTGTATTCGCTGGTGGAGCGCCAGTCGTCGTCCGTGGGCCATTGGCTCACCTGCTGAGCAGTCAGCTGGCGTGCATGAAGAAGGCTGTCAATATTCCTGATGATTGTCTTGCGACAGGCATCGACCACATACAGGCTACCGTCATTGCGTAGCCATACCATGCCGGTGCTGTCGCAGGTGAGATGTCTGTAGCCGTGGTAGCTGGTCAGGGAATACTCATCGTCGGGCTGCAGATGATAGGTGGTGAAACGAGTGCCGTCGTAGATAGCGATGGTGCCTGCCGTGGCAATGGCCACGCGCCCGTCGGGCAGCTGACTGAGGGCGCGGATACGCGCCTCGGGCAGTCCGCTACGCATGTCGAGAATGTCGTAGTCGCTGCTGGTCAGTGGCATGGCCGTCAAGGGGACGGCCACTGTTAGCAATAATGCAATAACAAGCTCCATTACTTTTTTCATGGGGGCAAATTTAAGGAAAATAGCCGAAAATGTTGCATGTTTAAGCCGAAAATGTTGCAAAAAGAGCATTTTTTCTTGTTTGGCAACCATTTGAGGCGATAAAACAACACCAAAGGACTGTCGTCTGGACAAACGATGTTATCTTTGTGACCATATAAACAAAATAGAAACGAAACTATGAAGCTAAAACATCTTTTCCTGCTGTTATGGGTGCTTGCATTGACCCTGTCTTTGCAGGCTGCCGAGAAGGCACTGTTCATCACAGGCGGACAGTCGAACACCGATGGCCGCCTCTATGCTGCCACGCTACCCACTTATCTTCAGACGGCCAATAGCTACTGTCTGGCCTCTTGCCACAGTCCTTATTCAGCTGACCGCTTAGGTGAGTTCTATGCTTACTTCCCTACCAGCGGTACTACGGGCCAGCCATCGCGCTGGGCTTATGATGCGGTTACCTATTATTATATAGGAGAGGCATTGCAAGAAACGTTCTATGTGGCCAAGACCAGTTACGGCGGCACGAGCATCGACCCCAGCATCAGCAATTCGCCTTCTGCCCACGATAATGCATGGCTTGATGGCTATGGCAGTGGCTACCACTGGAGTGCAGATCCGACGTTCCTGGATGCTACGACCATTGCCGGCACGACCTTTGTGAAAGATGATAAGACTTATGATGGACAGTCGCTGCTGAAGGCATGGATAGCCAACATCGATGAAGCTATCGACGCCATCGTTGCAGGCGGTGACACACCTGACATCAAGGCCATCATCTGGCATCAGGGTGAGAGCGACAAGAATGCTGCCGGCAGCTATTACAACAACCTGAAGGCGATGGTGGCCTACGTGCGCAATCATATTATGGAAAAGACAGGCGATTCGAAATACAGCACGCTGCCTTTCTTCTGCGGCACCATTCCCCATGCCTCTTCACTCTGTAACTCGACAGTGGAGAAGGCCTTCTTTACCTTGGAAGATGAGGATGCCAACTTCCATGTCATCGATCTTCGCGACCTGACCATGCTTAGTGATGCAAAGCACTTCGATGCCCCTTCGGCAGAGCTTTTCGGTAAGCGCCTCTACAACCGCATGGTGGATGAGGAAGTGATAAGCGGCACTCGACTTGACGATGTGGAGTATGCACAGATCGATTATTCCGACTTCGGCACCGATGAATATGTGGGTGAGACGAAGACGTGGACATTCGAGAGTTTCAGCGGTGAGCTGAAGACCACTACCACCTGTTTCGACGCACTCTATCTGCATTCTAACAACATGAACGGACGAGCCTACGTGTCCTCATCTACCGAGGTGGGAAGCGTCACCTTTGCTGACGGCACCGTGCAGACCGTAAGTAAGACCCTTGGCCCGAAGACGGGTGCCAACAAGTGGACGGCAGCCGACGTGGCTACGGAAGCCAATGCCTCAAGGAATTTTCAGGTGGCCGTGGCTGTCAATGTGCTCTATCCCGGGCGGTTCAGTATGATAATCAGTGCCCCCAATGCCACAGCTGAAAGCCCAAAAACCTACCAGCTTATCCTTAATGGTACGGTGGTGGCCGAGCAGACGTTCACCTCTGGTTCTGAGATAAAGGAACTCTACTATGATGCTGGGCAGGCAGGAACCTTTTTCATGCATCCCGATGACAAGTTCAATATGTATGCAGTGCGCTACGTGCCTGCCACAGACCGTACAGCTCAGCGTACAGTGACCACCGATGACGATGGCTATGCAGCCTTTGGCAACCTCTCGGGAGCCAACCTTGGCTTGCCTGCCGGACTGACGGCCTGGGCCGTGGCTCCGTCGGCTGGCAATGCCCAGCAAGTAGAACTGCTGCAGATGGGGGGAGTGGACAAGGGGACTGCTGCCATCCTCATAGGCGAGGCTGATACCGAATACGTGCTACCTTTTGCATGGTCGACTGTAAACTATGAAGGCGAGAATGACATGACTGTCCAGCAGCAAACGGGCGACGTGGAGGAAACATCGGGGGGTGACTTCGTCAACTACATCTTCGCCAATGAGCAGTTTACCAAGGTGAGCACACCCGTCAGCGTGGAGGCAGGCAAGGCTTATCTCTCCATCAGCAACGGCTTGCCGCACTGTTCGTATGCTACGTTGACTTTCGACGACCCCGATCCTGCCGTAGCCTATGACTTCATCGATAGCTATACCCGCTTCGGCAGCGATGAGGTGGTGTGGGCAGCTAAGACCTGGCTCTCTCAAGACTTAGGATTCCCGTCGAGTTATAGTGACCTTACGACAGCCACTGGCCATAAAGATGGACTCTACTGGACATCGGGCGGTACAAGCAACCGCTCGTGGAAGTCGGCTAACCAGGGAGCAGGAACCTACGCCTTTGCCGACGGTACGACGGTCAAGGCAACGAAGACGGCTCGTAGCAGCGGTGCCAGCTCCATGCCTTCGGTCGTGTCGTCTCACACTGCCAGTGCCACTCTTGCCAGTGATTTCGCCATCAATGCCGCTGTTCCGGGAACGTTCAGCCTGCTCAGGAGTGGCAGTTCTACAGGCTATCTCTATTTCAACGGAACGAAGGTGGCCGAGCTGACCACCACTGATGACAGCGATATGAAGGAAATGAGCTATACCGCTACCACCGCTGGCACTTTCGTTTATGTCTGTACCGGTACGAGTAATGTGGCTGCCCTGCGTTTTGTACCCAAAGACAAAAAGGCTGTCTACACACAAGTGACACCTATAGGCTGGGCAACGTTCTCGCTGCTTTATCCTGCCGTGGTACCAGAGGGTACCTGTGCCTACTATGTCAGTGACTATCAGGACGATGAGGAGACGGGTACGCTCACGCTAACTAAGGTAGAGGCCGGAGAAATCATTCCAGCCAGGGAGGGCTTCCTGTTTAATGCACCCAAGGGCCTTCATCGTTTTGAGAAGTCGGCAAGCGATGACTCATGGGATGACAATCTCTTGACAGGCACTGCTGATGCTGCTTTGACAGGCTATGACAGCTCATCGGCTACCAACCCCATCTACGTGTTGGCTACCATCGATGCCAATGCTGTGGGCTTCAAGCGCTTCTCAGGAACAGCTATTGCCCAGTATAAAGCTTATCTGCAGCTGGGCGTTCAGCCTGCGGCCCATTCCTTCTGCTTTGTCTTTGATGATGATCCGACGGAAATTGACGAGGCTTTGCGTCTAAATAATAAGGATGAAATAAAGAATAGCGTCGAGGTCTACAACCTGAATGGGCTGCGCGTGCAGAAACCTATGAAGGGACTCTATATCGTACGCTCAGCAAAAGGACGTTTGCCGCTCGGCGACGAAGGAGACGCTTGTTCCGTAAGGTCTCAAGAAGGCAAGAATGGTAAGAAGGTCATCTATCGAAAAAAGTGAAGAACTGTCAATGAATTTTCAATGAAAAAGAATTATTATATCACTCCCATAACACGCATTGTCGATGTGCATGTATGCTGTCCTGTCATTTGTGCCAGCATCAATGGAATAGAAGGAACTGCCACAATGACGACAAGCATCAGCGATGACGAGACGGATGTATACCTCTCTCGTGGCGGTACTTTATGGGACGATGATGAGTAGGCTTGAACGGTTTTGGATATTTGCATGGGAAGAATCGCATTCTTGTTGACATGGCTGACGACTCTGTGCCTGACGACTGAGGCACAGCAGGTCAGCGTGGCACCTTATCTTGATGGACGGAGAGCTGCGCTGACCCTCACTTTCGACGACGGTCTGCAGGATCAGTACACACTGGCTTACCCCGAACTGAAGAAACGGGGACTGAAAGCTACGTTTGCCATCATCGGCTCGAAGGTAGGGGGCATCGTGCGCTCCAAACAGGACCGTGCCGACGGAACCGATGGTACGCCTTGCATGACATGGGACATGCTGCGCGAGATGGCTGCCGACGGTCAGGAGATAGCCAGTCACGGATGGGAGCACCGCAATGTGACCAAACTTGATAGCGAAGCCCTCAGGCAAGAAGTGGTGCGTAATGATAGTGCTATTGCGAAGGAAACGGGACAGTACCCTGTCACTTTTGTCTATCCTGGAAATGCGAAGTCGGCAGAGGCCATCGCCTTTTGTGAACAGGGCAGGGTGGGGAGCCGTACCTATCAGCTTTCGCTTGGCGCGAAGCGCACAACAGCGTTCCTCCGCCACTATCTCGACTCGCTGGTGGCCCGAGGTGAATGGGGCGTTACGATGACTCACGGCATTGCTCAGGGCTACGACCATTTCAAAGACCCGCATGTGTTGTGGACCTTCCTTGACGACCTGCAACTGAGGCAACAGGAGATATGGGTGGCCCCGTTCCGTGATGTGGCTGCCTATGTGAAGGAGCGCGAAAACACGCAGCTTGTCGTTAAACAGACTGCCAACGCGTTGACCATTACGCCAAAGACAACGCTGGAGGGGAAACAGTTCCAGCACCCCCTCACGCTGATTGTCAATGCCCCTGTGGCTACTGCGACACAGGCAGGCCGCTCATTGGAATGCATGCATAAGGGCGATATCACCCTCATTAATATCAATCCCAATGGGGGAAAGATTGTTATTAAGAACGAACTCCTGCCTACTCACCTCACGGTGGAGGGGCGCATAGAGCCTATGGGACTCGATGAAGAGCATCCCCGTTTGGGTTGGCAGATTTATACTGACAAGAAGAACGTCAGTCAGCAAAGCTACCATATACAGGTGGCTACTTCTAAGACAGGCAAGGTCGATGTATGGGATAGCGGCATTGTCAACTCCGACCAATCACAATGGGTGGAAATAGGAGGCAGACTGCAGCCTAACAACACTTACTACTGGCGCGTGAAAATCAAGACGAACAAAGGCGAAAGCCAGTGGAGCCATTGGAGCCATTGGACGACGGGGCTGCTCAAAGAAGAAAACTGGAAAGGAGAGTGGATAGGCTATGACTCGCTGACTGCCGACGTGAAGATGGAGCGCCATAGCCGCATCGCAGCCCGCCATCTGCACAAATCGTTTACGCTGGCGAAACCCGTAAAACGGGCTACAGCTCATATCTGCGGTCTGGGCTATTATATACTGAACATCAACGGCCAGCGCATAGGTGACTATCTGCTGGCACCTGCTCCTACGCAGTACGACAAGGCCGTCTGTTACAACACCTACGACGTGACCACTTCTCTCCACTCTCCTCTCTCCACTCTCCACTCAATTGATGTCGTCCTTGCTGGCGGCTATTTCTTCCCCATGACGCAGAATCATCAGACCAATGTGAAGAGTGCCTTTGGTATGCCGAAGCTGAGGATGAACCTCATCGTGGAATATGAAGACGGCACCAGCGAGACCATCGCCACCGACAGTACTTGGCAGGTGGCTGTTGACGGTCCCATCCGCTATGCCAATCTTTATGACGGCACGCTCGTGGACTATCGATGCCAGCCAACTGCATGGATGCCTGTGCAGATGGTCAAAGCCCCCTGCAAGATGATGCGCGGCGGCATGCTCGAAGGTGTAAAGGTCTATCAGACAGAGTCTGTTAAGACCCTGACCAAGACAGGACAAGACACGTTCATACTGGACTTCGGCACCAACAACACAGGCCGCATGTATCTGCCTTCCGCTCGTATAGCCAATGGCGACACCATCCGCATACGCTATGCTGAGACGCTCAAGGAAAACGGCAAGGAGCTCTATACCGCCAACCTGCGCTCGGCCCAGAACACCGATTTCTTCGTGGGTAACGGTTCTGCCGTTACTATGACCACCGAGTTCCTCTGGCACGGCTTCCGCTATATGGAGGTAAAGGGACTCGACGAAGCCGATGCCCGTCGCATCCAGCGCCAATTGATGACCGACGACCTGTTGTCTGACGCAACCATCAACATCGACGAGGACGATGGCATGCTCAATAAGATTCTCGACAACGCCCGTCGTGGCATTCTCTCCAACTACAAGGGCATACCGATGGATTGTCCGCAGCGTGATGAACGCATGCCCTGGCTGGGCGACCGCACGATGGGTTGTTTCGGCGAGAGCTATCTTACCCATAACCATACTCTATACAGCAAGTGGATGCAGGATATCTGCGATGCCCAACGGCCTGACGGCAACATCAGCGATGTGTGTCCTGCCTATTGGCGGCTCTATAATGGCAACATCACCTGGCCTGCAGCACTTCCCTTTGGGCTTGAGATGCTGCGCCTGCAATACGGCGACGAGCGTCCATGGAAGGAACATGCAGAGAGCGTGAAACGCTTCCTCGCCTTTGCGAAGAAGAAGTCGGGAAAGGACGGACTCATCACCTACGACCGCTATGGCGACTGGTGTGTGCCACCGGCCACGCTCGATGAGGTGGTGACCAAAGACTCTACTCGCATGACCGATGGAGCCTTACTTTCCTCTTGCTACTATTATTATATATGTAAGCTGATGGGCATGGACGAAGAGGCCGCTGTGACCCGCGAGACCATCAACCGCACATTCCTTCAGGTGATGCCCGATGGTACGGCATTCTATGCCCCCGCCTCTCGGAGGGGGATGGGGGAGGCTCCTGTGACGGCCAACCTGTTGCCGCTGGCCATGGACATCGTCCCCGACGAAGCGCGCAGCAGTGTGATGGCGAATTTCGTTCGCCGTGTCAAAGCTCCCTCCCTATCGGGGAGGGCGGGGGGAGAGTCTGCTCCTCATATCGACTGCGGTGTCATTGGCATCTCGTGGCTCATGCGTTACCTGTCGAAGGCTGGCCTGGGCGATGTGGCCTATCAGATAGCCTCTACGAAGACCTATCCTGGCTGGGGCTATATGGTAGAGAACGGAGCTACCACCATCTGGGAACTGTGGAACGGCAACACAGCCAATCCCTCGATGAACTCCGGTAACCACGTGATGATGCTGGGCGACCTCATCCCTTGGGCCTATGAATGCGTGGCAGGTATTGCTCCAGATACAGCAAAGCCTGGCTTCAAGCACATCATCATGCACCCCGATTTCAGTATTGACAGCATCCATGGTGCCAAGGCCACCTATCCCTCTCTCTACGGCAGTATCGTCAGCGACTGGCATCGTGAGAACAGCCGCATAGTATGGAATGTCGAAATTCCTGCCAACACAACGGCTACTCTTCGTTTTCCAAACGGGAAAACAAAGACAATAGGCTCTGGTCACTATACTTTTAAAACCAAACAATCAAGATGAAGCACTTCTTTCTCTTCTTCCTTGCTATCTCTGCATGTTGCAATTTCGTAGCAGCTCAGGAGTCCATCGAACTGCCTACGATGGGATGGAGCTCATGGAACACCTACCGCGTGAACATCAGCGACTCGCTCATCATGCGACAGGCCGATGCAATGGTGGCTCAGGGACTGAAGGAAGTGGGCTACAACTATATTAATATTGATGACGGCTACTTTGGCGGACGTGACCGGCAGACGGGACGGCTGAAGATTCATCCCACGCGCTTTCCGCAAGGGCTGAAGCCTGTCGTAGACCATATCCACTCGCTTGGACTCAAGGCCGGTGTCTACAGCGATGCCGGTGCCAATACCTGCGGCAACTGGTACGACAAAGACAGCATAGCCGAAGGCGTGGGGTTCTACGGCTATGACCAGCAGGATTGCGACATGTTCTTCCGTGAGCTGGGCTTCGACTTCATCAAGATTGACTTCTGCGGTGGCTCTGCCAGCCGCAACAGTCAGCATCTGGAACTCTCGCCGCAGGAGCGCTACACGGCCATCCGTCAGGCGGTCCTGAACACTGGTCGTCAGGATGTGCGTATGAATGTATGCCGTTGGGACTATCCTGGCACATGGGTCAGCGAGGTAGCCTCCTCATGGCGCATGTCGCGCGACATCAGCCCCAAGTGGAACGTTGTGAAAGAGATTATCCGACAGAACCTCTACCTCTCGGCCTACGCTGGCAACGGGCATTACAACGACATGGACATGCTTGAGGTGGGACGCTCGTTGACCGCAGAGGAGGACCGCACGCACTTCGGTATGTGGTGCATGATGGCCAGTCCGCTGCTTATCGGCTGCGACATGACCAAGCTGAAGCCGCAGACCCTTGAATTGCTTACTAACCGCGACCTCATTGCCATCGACCAGGACCCGTTGGGCTTGCAGGCACAGGTGGTGCAGCACGACCTGAAGACGGGTACCTACGTCCTCGCGAAAGACCTCCTGGAGCGAGGTGGAACCACGCGTGCCGTGGCCTTCTATAACCCCACCGACGAGTCCCAAACGGTTAGCATTGACCTTAAGGATTTGGAACTTGGCGGCCAGATACAGGTTTTCAATCTGTTCGATAAAACAGAAAGCCTCCTCTATGGGGGGAGGTTGGAGGGATGGGGTGGTAGTGTAGCCTCCCCTAGTCGGGGGAGGTTGGAGGGGTCTATCCCTCCCCACGGTTGTCGCATTTTCCGCTTAACGGCTGAGAAGCGCCTGCCTCGCACACGCTATGAGGCCGAGACTGCCTTTCTCACCAGCTATCAGGAACTCAGCAATCCACTGGCCGTGGGTACGGCTTTCTACGAGGAAGATTCGCTGTGTAGCGGTGGCATGAAGGTGGTGAACTTAGGGCTACGTGCTGAGAACGACCTGCAGTGGCGCGATGTAAGATGTGCACACAACGGCACTTACCAGATAGCTGTCAAGTGTTCTTCCTTTCCCTCTGGGGCCACGCTTCTTGTCGCTGCCAATGACGGCAGTCCACGGCAGTTCAAGGCCGACGATGCCAAGGACGGCATAGTCAGGCTTACCCTCCCTCTCCTTCGGGGCAGCAATACCATTAGACTTTACTCCAATGCAGGCACGATGCCTGACATTGATTATATGGAAATACGCAGACAATAAAATAATATGACCGTTTGTCTCGTTATAGAATAAAAAAGTAAAGTCATGACGCAACAACAGGATATTCAGAATGCTATTGAAGTGATGCGAAAGGGTGGGGTGATTCTCTATCCTACCGATACGGTGTGGGGCATTGGCTGTGATGCCACGAATGCTGAGGCCGTGAAGCGCGTGTATGAGATAAAGCAGCGCGACGACTCAAAGGCATTGATTTGTCTGGTGGACAGCGATGCCCGCCTGCAACGCTATGTGAGGAACGTGCCTGATGTGGCGTGGCAGCTCATCGACAGTCTGAAGGCTCCTTCTGAATCCGGGGAAGGAAAGAAGTCCTCCCTTGATAAGGAGGATGTTGGAGGGTCGCCTGTTACGCTCATCCTCGACGGAGCTGTGAACCTGGCTCCCAACCTCATTGCTGAGGATGGGTCCATTGGTATCCGCATCACCAACGAGGCTTTCTCAAAGGAGCTGTGCTACCGGTTCCAGAAAGCCATTGTCTCTACTTCGGCTAATATCAGTGGTGAGCCTGCCGCCCAGAACTACCGCGATATAAACCCGAAAATTATTGAGGCTGTCGACTATGTCTGTTGGACGCGCCGGCAGGAGCATCGCCCCCACAAGCCATCGAGCATCATCCGCCTGCGTCCCGATGGTCAGGTGGAGATCATCAGAAAGTAATAAAAATGAGCCGTCCCGATTTGGTCGGCTCGTTTTTTCTTCGTATCTTTGCGCCCATTCATGGATAAGACAATGGAAACGGAGCAAAGTCATTGGTTTGTCAGGGTGAACCAATGGCGGAAAGAGAATATCAGCGAGAAGATGTTTGTGCTGATACTGGCTTTCTTCGTGGGCCTGTTTGCAGCAGTGGCTGCTTTTATCCTGCACTGGATCATCAATGAGATTGTCTACCTGCTTACCAGCCATTTCAATGCCGACTCTTACAACTGGCTCTATCTGGTATATCCCGTAGTAGGTATCTATCTTACCTCGCTCTTCGTGCGTTATATCGTGAAAGACAATATCTCGCACGGTATCACCCGCATCCTTTATGCCATCTCTTCGAATAAGTCGCGCTTGAAGTCGCACAACACCTGGTCGAGTGTTATCGCATCGGCCATCACTATCGGCTTTGGTGGATCCGTGGGAGCTGAGGCCCCTATCGTGCTCACGGGGTCGGCCATCGGCTCAAATCTGGGACAGCTGTTCCGCATGGACAGCAAGACGTTGATGCTGCTGGTGGGCTGTGGTGCTGCAGGTGCCATTGCCGGCATCTTCAAGGCTCCTATTGCCGGACTGGTGTTCACGCTTGAAGTCCTGATGATCGACATGACGATGACCTCCTTGTTGCCTATCCTCGTGAGTTGTGTCACGGCCACCTGCTTCACTTATATATTCAGTGGTAACGATGCCTTGTTCACGTTCCATCTGGACAATGACTGGACGGTGCAGCGCGTGCCGGCCTGTGTGTTACTGGGCATCTTCTGTGGACTGGTGAGCCTCTATTTCATCCGTACCATGAGTTTTGCCGAGGGCATCTTCGCCCGTTTCAAGGAACGGCCCTACATGAAACTAATGATTGGCGGCATCATTCTGAGTCTGCTCATCTTCCTCTTTCCCTCGCTTTATGGTGAGGGCTATTCCAGCATCAACCTGCTGCTCAACGGCAAGACCGAAACCGACTGGTATCAGATACTGAATAACTCGCCTTTCTCCGGCCATCCCAATGTATTTATTTCTTACATTGCCTTCGTGCTCCTGTTCAAGGTCTTCGCAACATCGGCTACCAATGGTGGTGGCGGTTGCGGTGGAACCTTTGCCCCCTCGCTGTTCATTGGCTGCTTTGCTGGTTTCCTCTTTGCCCGCCTGTGGAACATCCATGAGATTGGGGTGTATGTGCCTGAGAAAAACTTTGCGCTGATGGGCATGGCTGGTGTGATGTCGGGCGTGATGCATGCACCACTCACAGGCATTTTCCTCATTGCCGAGCTCACGGGAGGCTATAGCCTCTTCCTACCGCTGATGATTGTCTCGGTATCAAGCTATCTCACGATTAATATCTTTGAGCCCCACAGCATATACAGTTCTCGACTGGCCAAAGAAGGCAAGCTCATCACCCATCATACCGACCATGCCGTGCTGACGCTGATGCAGCTCGACTCGGTCATCGAGCGCGATTATGAGTCGGTGGCTCCTGACATGGAGCTGGGCAAGATTGTGCATGAGATTAGCCACTCGCGAAGCTCGGTACTGCCGGTGCTCGATGCTGCCGGTAGGCTGCTCGGTGAGATAGACATCACGAAGATACGCCATGTGGTCTTCCGCATTGAACTATATCATCATTTCAAGGCTCAGCAGCTGATGCAGGAACCGCAGGCCACGCTGAGCAGTGAGGCTACGATGACCGACGTAATGCGCACCTTCGACCGTACCCATGCCGATTGGCTGCCTGTGGTCAACCGTGAGAACCGCTTGCAGGGCTACATCTCGCGCCAGCGCCTCTATATGCAGTATCGTAAGATGGTGAAGGACATGAGCGAAGAATAGATTGGAGAATTATGAAGAAAGAGGATTTACGCATTGTCTTCATGGGTACGCCCGAGTTTGCGGTGGAGACCCTCAAGGCGTTGGTTGAGAATGAATATAATGTGGTGGCTGTGGTCACGCAGCCCGATAAACCCGTGGGCCGTCATGGCTCGGTGCTGCAGCCATCGGAGGTGAAACAGTACGCTGTGGAGCACGGTCTGCCCGTACTTCAGCCTGAGAAGATGAAAGACCCGCAGTTTGTGGAGTTACTACGCTCTTATCAGGCCAACCTGCAGGTCGTCGTGGCCTTCCGCATGCTGCCCGAGGTGGTGTGGGGAATGCCCGAATATGGCACGTTCAATGTGCATGCTGCCCTGTTGCCGCAGTACCGTGGTGCAGCCCCGATTAACTGGGCGGTCATCAATGGTGAGACGAAGACGGGTGTCACTACCTTCTTCCTTGATCACGACATCGACACGGGCCGCATCATCATGCAACTGCCCTTTGACATCCCCGATGATGCCGATGTGGAATATGTCTATGACGGACTCATGCACCTCGGAGCCGACATCTGCCTGCAGACCCTCGACCGCATCCTCGCCGCCGATGGACATCCTGAGAGCTGTGATCAGTCTTCCATTCTCAATTCACCATTAAAGACGGCTCCTAAAATCTTCAAGGAGACCTGTCAGATGAACTGGAACCAGACCGCGAAGCAGGTCTATGACTTCGTGCGCGGCCTCAGTCCTTACCCTGGTGCATGGACGAATCTGAAAACGGCAGACGGTAAGGAAACGGTGCTGAAAATCTTCAAGACTACGAAGACCGACCGTCCGTCGACGGGCAGGGTGGGGCAGGTCGTCACTGAAAAAAAACACTTCTACGTGAGTTGTGCTGACCGTCTGCTTCAAATCGACGAATTGCAACTCGCAGGCAAGAAACGTATGGATGCCCAGTCGTTCCTCAACGGCATGAAGGATGTGGAAAATATTTCTGTTGAATAACATAATAATTCAAAGGTATTGACGTTTTCATAGTAAATGAAGTAAACAATAAAACGTTATGCCTATGCAGATATTTACTCACGAAGAAACTACCCCGAGCGAAAAGGTGCTGAAGTTTATCAAGGAACTGGCCTATACCTACCGTGTGTCGAATGGACAGGCATATTGCTTGAATTAATTCATAATGCTTCGCTGCCGAAGAACTTCTAACTCCTAACTCAGATGGCTTTAGTTTCACCTTCTCTGCTTGCAGCAGATTTCCTTCATCTTGACCGAGAGATAGAAATGATTAATCGCAGTGAGGCCGACTGGCTCCACTGTGACGTGATGGACGGGGCATTCGTTCCCAATATCTCGTTTGGCTTCCCTGTACTCGAAGCCGTGGCTTCCCTTTGCAAGAAGCCGCTCGATGTCCACTATATGATTGTCAGTCCTGAGCGTTACATCAAGCAGACGGCCAAGCTGGGGGCTATGATGATGAACGTGCACTACGAGGCCTGCACCCATTTGCACCGTACCGTTCAGGAGATTCACGATGCCGGCATGAAGGCAGGTGTAACACTCAATCCCTCAACACCCATTTGCGTACTTGAGGATATTATCGACGATGTGGATATGGTGCTTTTGATGAGTGTGAACCCAGGCTTCGGCGGACAAAAATTCATTGAGAACACCATTAAGAAAACGCGACAGCTGCGTCAGCTCATTGCTGATCACGGCTGTCAGACGTTGATTGAGGTGGATGGTGGTGTACAGGGTGAAACAGCTCCCCGTTTGGTAGAGGCAGGCGTTGATGTGCTCGTTTCAGGCAGTTACGTCTTCAAAAGTCCTACACCGGAAGAGACGATTCGCTCACTGCGCAAGCTATAGTTAATTCATAATGCATAATTCATAATGCATAATTCATAATGCATATTATAAACCCAGATATGAGTCATCCTGCCCTTCACTTATCCCTGTAGGGCCAGTTCAATGTCGTGCTGCTTGGCCATGCGGCGCATGTTAATAAGCGCATAGCGCATGCGGCCCAAAGAGGTGTTGATACTTACATCGGTGGCTTCGGCAATCTCTTTGAACGACATCTGCTGGAAGAAGCGCATGTAGACCACTTCGCGCTGTGGGGCAGGCAGGTTGTTCATCATCTTCTTCACATCAAGCAACACTTGTTCGTTAACCATCTCGGTCTCGCGGAAAGTGTCCATCAAGTCGCCTCCCTTTAGGTTGCTTAGGTCGTTCTCGGAATTGGGTTCCACAATATGCTCGTTCTTCTGGGCGCGATACCAGTCCATAATCACGTTATGGGCAATACGGGTCAGCCAGAACTGGAACTTGCCTGAATCGGTGTATTGGCCGTTCTGAAGCTTGGTGATTACCTTGACGAATGTCTCTTGGAAAATGTCGTCAGCTGTATCATGGTCGCGAACAACGAACATGATATAAGTGAACAACTTAGACTGCGTGCGAGCTAATAACTCATCGAACGCTTTATTGTCTCCTCCTGCATAGAGTAGTGCCAACTGCTCGTCGGTCACTCCTTCGAATTTCTTCATATTTCAACTGTTTTTGTTATGAAGTAAATTTCTCGTCGATAGGCAATAAAGTTTTAAATTTTGAGTTATTAAACGAATTATCGGGGGCAAAAGTAGGTAATAAATATCTAACAGCCAAACTTTTTTGAAAAAAAATAACATTTTGCAGGTAAATTTGTAAAATTTGTGTAATAAATACTCTGTAATGACCATACAAGGCTTCTGAATGAAAGAATAATGCAGAATGAATAATTGTCGGATGATTCTTTCTGTATTTCATGAGAAAGTGTTACCTTTGCACCGCTAAAAAATAAACATATCTCGTATTTATGGAAATTAAGATTACTTTTCCCGACGGATCTGTTCGCTCGTATGAACAGGGCGTGACGGGACTTGAGATTGCCGAGAGCATTTCGCCGGCTCTGGCACGCAGCGTACTGGCCTGTGGAGTGAACGGCGAGACCGTGGAGTTGAACCGTCCCATCATGGAGGATGCCAAGATTGAACTCTATAAGTGGGACGACGAGCAGGGTAAGCACACCTTCTGGCACACTTCGGCACACCTGTTGGCTGAGGCATTGCAGGAGCTGTATCCTGGTATTCAGTTTGGTTTCGGCCCTGCTGTAGAGAGCGGCTTCTTCTATGATGTGCTGCTGCCCAATGGCGAGAGCATCAAAGAGAGCGACTTCCCGAAGATTGAGCAGAAGATGAAGGAACTGGCTTCTAGGAAAGAGGCTGTGGTTCGCAAAGAGGTGGCCAAGGCACAGGCACTGAAGGAGTTTGCCGCTGATGGTCAGACCTACAAGTGCGAGCACATTGAGCAGGACTTGGAAGACGGAACCATCACTACTTATACACAGGGCGCATTCACAGACCTTTGCCGTGGACCGCATCTTGTAGACACAGGAGAAATCAAAGCTGTGAAGCTGACCTCGGTAGCTGGCGCTTTCTGGCGCGGCGATGCCACACGTGAGCAGATGCAGCGCCTGTATGGTATCACCTTCCCCAAGAAAAAGATGCTCGATGAGTATCTCGTGATGCTGGAAGAGGCTAAGAAGCGTGACCATCGCAAGATTGGCAAGGAGATGGAGCTGTTCATGTTCTCTGATAAAGTGGGCAAGGGCCTGCCTATCTGGCTGCCGAAGGGTACCGAGCTGCGTCTTCGCCTGATGGATCACCTACGTAAGGTACAGAAACGTTTTGGCTATCAGGAAGTCATCACTCCGCATATTGGCTCGAAGAACCTCTATGTTACTTCAGGCCACTGGGATCATTATGGAAAGGACTCGTTCCAGCCTATCACCACGCCTGAGGAGGGTGAGGTGTACATGTTGAAACCCATGAACTGCCCCCATCACTGTGAGATCTTTGCATGGAAACCCCGTTCTTATCGTGACCTGCCCCTGCGTATTGCAGAGTTTGGTACGGTCTATCGCTATGAGCAGAGCGGCGAGCTGCATGGCTTTACCCGTGTGCGCTCATTCACTCAGGACGATGCCCACCTGTTCTGCCGTCCTGACCAAGTGAAGCAGGAGTTCCTTAATGTGATGGATATTATTAATATTGTGTTGTCGGCTTTCGGCTTCAACTTTGAGGCACAGATTTCGCTGCGTGACCCCAACGACCATGAGAAGTATGTGGGTACCGACGAAGACTGGGCTTTGGCGGAGAAGGCCATCGTTGAGGCCTGCCAGGAGAAGGGACTGCCTGCCAAGGTTGAATATGGTGAGGCTGCTTTCTATGGTCCTAAGCTCGACTTCATGATTAAGGATGCCATTGGTCGCCGCTGGCAGTTGGGAACTATCCAGGTGGATTATAATCTGCCAAAGCGTTTCCAGCTGGAATATACAGACGAGGACAACACCAAGAAGACGCCTGTGATGATACACCGTGCTCCATTTGGATCGCTGGAGCGATTCACAGCCGTGCTCATCGAACACACCAGTGGTCACTTCCCCCTCTGGCTCACGCCCGATCAGGTGGCTATCCTTCCGCTGTCGGAGAAATATAACGACTATGCCAAGAAGGTGCTCAAGGAGTTTGACCTGCAGGGTGTTCGCGGTAGCATCGATTTGCGTAATGAGAAGCTGGGCCGTAAGATCCGTGACAACGAGCTGAAGCGCATCCCCTACATGGTGATTGTAGGTGAGAAGGAGGAAGCCGAGGGGCTTGTTTCCATGCGTCAGCAAGGTGGTGGCGAGCAGGCTACTATGACCATTCAGGAGTTTATCGACAAGGTCAACGCTGAGGTCAAGGAGCAGACAAAGGATTTTTAATCTATATTATATAATAAGGTGGCATGAACATCCCTGTTCGTGCCACCTTGTGCTATGATGGATGTCGTTGACATATTGTTCTTGTCGGTGGCACTGGCCATGGATTGTTTCACGGTTTCTATCGTGAGTGGTGTGTTGCTGAAGAGAAAAGTCTGGGGCGTGATGCTACAGACGGCTTTCCTCTTTGGACTCTTTCAAGCCGTGATGCCGCTGGCTGGGTGGGCGGCTACCAGTGGATTCCGTCAGTATATCGAGGCCTATGACCACTGGATAGCTTTCGCCCTTTTGGCCTATCTGGGTATCGGCATGATCCGCGAGTCGGGTAGGGCAGAGGGGGAACACCAATTCAATCCTCAAAATCTCAAAACACAGTTGCTTCAGGCTGTAGCCACGAGTATTGACGCGTTGGCTGTTGGTATCTCAATGGCTGTTATGGACTACGAGCGGGTGGGGCAGTTGGCTTTTCCGTTGGCATCTATCGGTGTGGGCTCTTTTGTGCTGAGCATCGCTGGTTTTCTTCTCGGTATACGCTATGGACGCAGCATCCGTCGTAGGCTGAAGCCTGAGCTTTTGGGCGGTATCATCCTGTTTTTCATTGGGTGTAAGATCCTGTTCATCCATCTTTTTGGTTGGTAATTTATAAAACGCAGATTATGAAACAGCTGAACTTATTTTTTGCATGTGTATTGTTGGTGCTGACTTTGGCTCCTTCACAGTCTTTTGCGCAGAGCGATTTTGTAAAAGGTGCTGATGTCGGCTTCCTATTGGGACAAGAACAGCGTGGCGTGAAGTTCCACGACCGTAACGGGCGTGAGCGCGAGTGTCTGGAGCTATTGAAGAACGACTATCAAATGTCGGCCATCCGCATGCGGGTTTGGGTAAATCCGCGAGAAGGCGTGAACGATAAGAACGAATTGCTGTCCGTTGCCAAGCGTGCGAAAACTTTGGGAATGGAACTGATGGTCGACTTCCATTACAGTGATTCATGGGCAGATCCTGCAAAGCAGCCTGTTCCAGAGGCTTGGAGAGGCCATTCGTATGAAGAGATGAAGCAGGATGTGCGTCGGCATACCATCGAGGTGCTTTCACTGCTGAAAGAGAATGGTATTGAGCCTCGTTGGGTACAAGTGGGCAACGAGACCGCTAATGGATTGCTGTGGCCAATGGGCGACATCAAGAAGAATCCCCGTCAGTATGCAGGCTTTATCCGTACTGGTTATGATGCAGTGAAAAAGGTTTTTCCCAAAGCAATTGTCATTGTTCATTTGGACAGAGGACACAACCAGTCACTTTACGACTGGAATCTTGATATTGTCAAGAAATATGGAGGACGGTTCGACATGGTGGGCATGTCACTCTATCCCTATTGGGCTATGGAGGGAAATCCTGAGCTGAGAGCCGACGACATCATAACCGACTGTATGGCCAATATTCGCCACGTGAGCAAGAAGTACAAATGTGACGTGATGATTGTGGAGACTGGCTTTGAGGTCGATGAGCAGCATCCTGAGAAGATGGAGGAAGGACGCAGGCAGCTGGCGCGTGTCGTTCGCGAAGCGCAGACGGAGACCAATGGCCGGTGCCGCGGTGTGTTCTACTGGGAACCTCAGTGCTTGCCTGGAGGCTATAAGCTAGGCGCTTTCAATAGCCATGCTGCACCGACAGCCATCATGGAAGGATTCGTTGAGGCTCCTAAGGCTGACAATGAGTTGTGGATCAAGAATGGTGACCGTCACATCTTTGGTGTGTTACACCGCCCTGTTGATGCTAAGCAGCCAATGCCGTTGGTCATCATCTCTCATGGATTTAACGGTACGCACTTTTTCGGACGCTTCTATTTTGATGCGTTGGCCAGACTGGGCTTCCAGACTTATTCCTTCGACTTTCCCTGCGGTTCTGTCTTCAGCCGAAGTGATGATAATACAATGAACATGTCGGTTGTTGATGAGAAAAACGATCTGAAAGCGATTATCGATTATTTCCGTCATCAGCCTTATGTCGATGCTTCGCGGATTGTCCTGATAGGTGAAAGTCAGGGAGGACTGGTTACGGCCCTGACAGCTGCTGAGATGCCAAAGGCACTGAGTGAAATCGTGCTTGTATATCCCGCACTCTGCATTCCAGACAACTGGAATGCGCACTATCCTAAGGAGGAAATGATTCCCGATACAACCCGTATGTGGAATGTCCCATTGGGGAGACGCTATTTCCAGGAAGTCCGTCCCATGCAGGTGTTCAAGGATATCGTTAAATTTAAACGTCCTGTACTTATTGTTCAAGGTGATAAGGACCCTGTGGTGTCGATGAAAGACTCTGAAAGGGCTGCGCAGCTCTATAGTAAGGCCCGGCTGCATGTAATTCCTGGTGCAGGTCATGGGTTCAAACCCGATGAGTTCAGACAGGCAATGGAGCAGATAAGCGTCTTTTTAGAGCAAAATAATCATAAATAATTTGAAAATAATCGGCTGAAAAGTTTGCTAATTGCTTGAAAATACGTAACTTTGCAGCCGATTTTCTAAAATAGTTAATGAAACCCGACAAAAAACAGAACCAGTATCGCGTAAATGAGCAGATACGCGTGCATGAAGTCCGCATCGTAGGCGAAAGCGGCTCATCGGTAATTCCTACAAAACAAGCTTTGGATATGGCTCGCCAGCAAGGCGTAGACCTCGTGGAGATTTCTCCTAATGCCAATCCTCCTGTTTGTCGGCTCATTGACTATTCGAAGTTCCTCTATCAGCAGAAGAAACGTGCAAAGGAAATGAAGGCCAAGCAGGTGAAGGTAGAGGTGAAGGAAATCCGTTTCGGACCTCAGACTGACGAGCACGATTATCAGTTCAAACTGAAGCATGCTAAGGAATTCCTTGAAGAAGGAAACAAGGTGCGTGCCTATGTGTTCTTCCGCGGGCGCTCCATTCTATTCAAGGAACAAGGTGAGGTGTTGTTGTTGCGCTTTGCCAATGATCTTGAAGAAGTGGGAAAAGTAGAGTCGATGCCGTCGCTTGAGGGAAAGAAAATGTTTCTCTACTTAGCTCCCAAGAAAGCTGGAGTTGCAAAGAAAAGTCAGCAGGCTCGTGACCGTGAGGCCGAACAGAAGGATAACGTCCGTCAGACGAAGCTAGCAGAAATGGAGATTAACGATGAGGCTCCTGCAAACGGAGGCTTGTTTGCCAATGCGAAGATCAGTGCTGAAGCACTGAAGAAGCTGACAGAAGATTCAGAAGACTAAGGTGCGCTGCGCCCGGTATATGCGTTGCCACCGCTTTTATAAATTAAAGTTTAAAACAAAAAATTAAAAAAAATGCCAAAAGTAAAGACAAACTCTGGTGCAAAGAAGAGATTTGCTTTCACCGGAACTGGTAAGGTTAAGAGACATCACGCTTACCACAGCCACATTCTGACGAAGAAGACCAAGAAGCAGAAGCGTAACTTGGTAGGCTACACCATCGTTGATAACAGCAACATGAAGCAGGTTCGTGACCTGTTGTGTCTCCGCTAATTAACCTATTGTCTAACATTTAAAGTAAAGAAATTATGCCAAGATCAGTAAATCACGTTGCATCACGTGCAAAACGTAAGAGAATTCTGAAACTTACTCGCGGTTACTTTGGAGCCCGCAAGAATGTATGGACAGTAGCAAAGAATACATGGGAGAAGGGTCTGACCTATGCTTATCGCGATCGTCGCAATAAGAAGCGCAACTTCCGTGCATTGTGGATTCAGCGTATCAACGCAGCTGCTCGCATGGAGGGTATGAGCTACTCGAAGTTGATGGGCGCTCTGGCAAAGGCAGGTATTGAGATTAACCGTAAGGTGCTCGCCGACCTGGCTCTGAACAACCCCGATGCTTTCAAGGCCATCGTTGCTAAAGTAAAGTAAACGAGACGTAAGAAAAAAAAAGACTGCTTAACAGCAGTCTTTTTTTATTGTCTTTTTCTTATCTTATCTCTCGACTCTATTCAGAATCTCCACCAAGGTTTTTTCTTGGGATGAATCTCCTCGTAGGACATGAGTGTGGCACTTTGTACTTCTTCTACCATCAGGTCATGCCAACTCTTATGGCGTGAAATCATCCGATAAATAGTTCCCCAGTCGGGCAGACCTCCTAGATTACGGTCGTCAATCCATACATCTGCTTTTATCTTGCGGCTGAAGTGCTGATTGTTGTCGAGCGTCTCTTCTGGATAGTCACGATTTATGGCATAGAACTGTACACCACGCTCTGCGCACCAGTTAACGGCATCCTCAAGGTATTTGCCCTCACGTACAGTCCAGAGAATCAGTCGATGATGATCCTTGATGAGCATTTTCAGGGTATCGGTGGCAAAGGGAACCTCTGCCCCGATATCCGGAAATTTATCCTCGACGATTGTACCGTCAAAATCAACTCCAATAGTCATTATTTCTTAATTGATTCATCGGTCTTGTCACCATAGTGGCTTTCGGCATAGTTGCCGTAGTTGCCATAGCCACTACCATATCCATAGCGGCCATATCCATAGCGTCCGTAGCCGTATCCATAGCCGTAGCGGCCATATTTACCGTACTTGCCGTAGCCGTAATAGTAGCCGTACTTCTTCTTGGACATGTCAATGCCATTGATGACTATGCACATGTTAGGCAACTTCTTGTCTTTGGCCAGGGCGTTGATGAGACCAAACGATGTCTTTGGCGTATAGTCTGCACGACAGATGAAGGCGGTGACATCGGCATATCTGCCAATCTGTAGCGTGTCGGTTACCAAACCTACGGGCGCTGTATCGAGGATGATATAGTCGTATTCTTTACGCAGGATATCCATAATGATGTGCAGCGACTCACGAGCCAGCAACTCTGTGGGGTTGGGAGGTGTCGGTCCTGCCAGCAGCAGGTCGAGTTTTGGATTAATGTTTGAGTTGATAATCTGGCTACGCACATCCTCAGTAGTGATTTGGTCTTTTACCAATAGTGATGTGATACCCTTCTGTTTGTCTGTAATGTCAAACAGTCTTCCAAGTGCGGGTTTGCGAATGTCAAGACCCATAAGAAGTGTCTTTTTGCCCAGAAGAGCGATACTTACTGCCAGGTTAGCTGCATTGAATGTCTTTCCTTCGCCAGATGTTGATGAGGTGAAGAGAATGACTTTCTGGTCGCCGTGCAGCATGAACTGAAGGTTTGTACGCATGCCTCGGAATATCTCATCCGTCTGGTTGTTCTTGTTCTCGTGAACCACGATTCCGGCTGATGTCTTCGCTTTTTCACTTGCTACGGCAACGTCTGCAATAATAGGAAGCTGTGTCAGACGGACAACATCCTCGTGTCCTTCAATCTTATAACGCAGTAATGTCAGCAGGTAGGTGATAAGCAATGGCAGGGCAAATCCGATTACGAAAGCAGCCAGCATGATGATGGATTTCTTTGGACTCACCTGTCCACCAAAGCTTGGCTCGTCAATAAGACGGCCTTTGTCGGCTGTGGCTGCCAGTGAGATAGAGTTCTCCTCACGTTTCTGTAGAAGCATCAGGTACAGGCCTGATTTTACTTCCTGCTGTCGGCCTATCTGTGTCAGGATACGCTCCTGTTCAGGTGTATTGGCAACCCTTGCCTGATAGCGGTTGTATTGATCCTGTATGCCCTGTCGCTGTATGTCAGCAGCCTTGCGGGCCTGCATCAGAGCGTCATTGATACTCGTCTGCAGACGGTCAAGCGTCTTGGTCAGGGTCTGCACCTGTGGTGAATTCTCAGAAGCACCTTCCAGTAGGTGGCTACGGTCCTGCACGTTTTGGTTATAGCTGGCAATGAGTGATGATGATACAGGATCAGTAAGACCAACGTTTGAAGGAATGAGCTGATACCTGTTTTCCGGTGCCATCACATATTCGCGCAGGTAGTCAAGCAGCATTAACTGCGTGTTGGCCTGTGACAGACGGTCAGAATAACTGTTCGACTGTGACATGATCTGTGAGGCATCCAATCGCAACTGTATGAGGTTGTTACGTTTCTTATAAGCCTCCAGCTCACCTTCGGTAACACCCAGCTCAGCGTTGATTTTCTCCAAACGAGTGTTGATGAACTCTTCTGTCTTATAAGCAATCTCGTTCTTGTCAGCGTTAGCCTGTCTGTTATAGCAGAGTGCCAGCTGCTTCAGATAGTCGGAAGCTCTTAGGGGATGGATATCGGTCAGAGTAAGCTGTGCTATTGAAGTAAGCTTTGAGGTCGGTGCAACAGCCAGCGAGTTTGCGTATCGGGTTGCGGTACTGATAATCGACTTGATGTTGACAAGCATCACCTCGCCTTCCTCCATCTCGGCTCTTGACAGCGGATTCCTCGTAATCGTCAGCGTGCCGAAGGGAAGCTGGACTGTTGCGGGGATGGTGTCAAATGAGACCTCAAACGGTTGGGCTTTGTTGCGGCTCTTGATGTAGAAAGCATCGCTTCCACGTTCTATTTCCATGGCGATGGTAGTTCCAACGCTGTCCAGCCTGGCCAGTCCTTCCGGATCCAGGTCAACGTTCAGTGCCTGTGTCTTGTAAGTCAGCACATCGACTACTCGTCCTTTTGAATAATAGTCCACATAGAGCTTCAGGTCTTTTACCACTTCAGTAGCCAGACGTTTCGATCTCAGTATCTCCATCTCATTGTCGATACCTGCCGAGTTGGTCATGATACCAAAGTCCTGCATGTTGGCCAGCATGTTATTGCTTCTGCGGTTGTTTGTCTCTTCCTTAATCAGCATCTTTGCCGACATCTGATAGGTGGGAGTTGTCCAGCGCACGTAAAGCGCAGCTCCCAAGACAAAAATAACCAACGACAACAGGAACCATTGCCAGTTGAGTACTATTAATGTAAAAATTGTCCTAATGTCAAATGATGAAGCTTCTTCTATCTGAGCATCCATGTTGTTCTCAGCCAGCTCCGTCTTCTTTATTTCTTCCATTGCCTTTTAATTATTAAATTAAGGTGAATTTTATATTGTTTTCTTGTTTAAGTTATTTTTCTGTTTTTTCCTTAGCCAGTTGATCCAGATACTGCCCATAGCTGTTCTTCAGCATAGGCTGGGCCAGTTGTCTCAGCTTTTCATTGCTGATCCAGCCCTGCTTATAGGCAATCTCCTCCAGACAGGCCACCTTCAGTCCTTGTCTCTTCTCAATGACTTCAATGAAGGTGCTGGCTTCCGAAAGCGAATCGTGGGTACCTGTGTCAAGCCATGCGAAGCCTCTTTGTAGTGTTTTGACTTTCAGGGCTTTTCTGTTCAGGTATTCCTGATTCACTGTTGTGATTTCCAACTCGCCACGCGCACTCGGTTTGATGTGCTTGGCTATCTCTACCACGCTGTTGGGGTAGAAGTACAGTCCCACTACGGCATAGTTTGATTTCGGCTGTGCGGGCTTTTCCTCAATACTGAGGCAGTTGCCCTCCTGGTCGAACTCCGCTACGCCATAGCGCTCCGGGTCGTTGACATAGTAGCCGAATACTGTGGCCAGATTGCTCTTCTCCGCATTCTGCACACTTTCGCGTAGCAGTCCTGTGAATCCTGAGCCGTAGAAGATGTTGTCGCCCAGCACCAGGCAGACGCTGTCTTTGCCAACAAATTTTTCACCGATGATAAATGCCTGAGCCAGTCCGTCGGGTGATGGCTGCTCGGCATATTCGAATCTTACCCCCAACTCGCTCCCGTCGCCAAGAAGTCTTTTGAATCCAGGGAGGTCGTATGGGGTTGAAATAATAAGAATTTCTCTGATTCCTGCCAACATCAACACCGATATGGGGTAGTAGATCATTGGCTTGTCAAAGATAGGTATCAGCTGCTTACTGATTCCTTTTGTGATAGGGTAGAGCCTTGTACCGCTTCCACCAGCTAAAACAATACCTTTCATGTAATATAACGTTATATTTGACTGCAAAGTTAGCGAAAAGTTGGAACTTAGGCTTTGGGCAGCCCTGCTTAACGCTTATATTTAACTTTTTTTCACTGTATTTGTTTTAAAAACTCCTAACTCTCCCCTCCAAACTCCTAACTCTTTTGTACCTTTGCCAAAATTTTGATTGATATGGGATTTTTTTCTAAATGGTTCGGTCGTAAGGAGACCGACACAAATCAAGTGAAGACGGGTGGCATGGAAGATTTCATGACCCTTATTCGAGTCTATTTTCAGGCTGTACTGGCCTCAGAGCTTCATATTTCGAATTTGGCTTCACTGCCCGACTTGCGAACATTCAAGGTGACATTACGGGTGCCCACGCAGGGCGGACGCCTGGGGTTGGGTGAGAAGACACGCTGCAAGAAGATGATACAGGAAATGTATCAGATGGATGATGAGTTCTTCAAAGAGATAGACTCCAGTATCCATCGCCGCTGCAAGAAGTTACAGGATGTCCAGCCCTATTTGTATCAGTTCCAAGGCTTTGTTCAGGACATCATGATGCTTACAGGTAATCTGATGAAGTTCAAGCTTCGTATTCCCGGCTTGTTCAAGAAAGTGCTCTATCAGATGACCGAGAAGACTGTTTCCGACATTTTCAACAAGAACGATTTCACAGATCCGAGCGTCCTCAAGACCGTTGTCGCCGTTCGCGAGTACAACAAGCGACTGGGATTCTCCCAGAAGTGGACCACCGATTTCGTCTATCGTGTCCTGATGTTGTCCAAAAAGGAGAAACAGCCGCAGGAGAATTGAAGGATTGAAAATCGAAAGTTAAGAATTTGAAATTCTGAACGTTAAGGGTTAAAAGCCGTTAAGTTGGTTGAACTTTCATTTTCCAGTTTTCAGTTTTTAATTTTATTTGCCTACCTTTGTACACATAAAAATGTAATCATGACCGAAAGCGAGAAAGCCTTAGCAACCTTTCAAACCCGAGTGAGGCAGATGATTCTTCGTTTTAAAGAATTGAAAAAAGAAAACGAGGATCTTTATGCTGTGGTTGAAAAGAACGAGCAGAGCATCAAGGAACTGCAGTCCAGGCAGACTCAATACGAGCGTGACTACCAGTCGCTGAAGATGGCCAAGATGATTGAGATTACCGATGGCGACCTGCAAGGTGCCAAGGATCGGCTGGCCAAGTTGATTCGCGACGTAAACAAATGCATTGCTATCCTAAGTAACGAAAAGTAAAGGAGAACAGGCGATGGCAGAAGAGAAAAAGGAGATACTAAATATCAGGCTGCATGTCTACGACGAAGACATTATGACCGTTCTTCACAACCGTGAGGACGAAGAGTACTTCCGTAGTGCAGCCAAGCTCATCTCAGAACGCTATGGTGCGTATGCTCAGGTCTATAAAGGCCGTAAGAGCGATCACACCATTGCGCTGATGACGCTCATCGAGATAGCATTCCGCTATGAGCGCGAGCGAGCCAAGAACGATACGGCTCCCTATGATAATACTCTCGCCCGTCTTACCTCTGAAATCGAGGAAGCATTGAAAGACAAGTGACTTTTTTGAGAGAGTATTAACATTATCATATATATAAACTTTTTATGGACATTATCTTTGTGATTCTGATTGCCGCAGCAGCACTCGTACTGGGAGTTGTGGGCGGATATTTCGCGTTTCTCAAGTTCATCAATGGGAAATACAAAGAGCGCGTAGAAGCTGCCGAGAAAGAGGCAGAAGTGATTAAGGAAAAGAAACTGCTTGAGGTGAAGGAGAAGTTCATCAACAAGAAGAGCGAGCTGGAGAAGGAGGTGCAGCAGCGCAACCAGCACATACAGCAGAGCGAGAACCGCCTGAAGCAGCGCGAACTGTCATTGAACCAGCGTCAGGATGAGCTGGGCCGTCGTAAGAACGAGCTCGACAACCAGCAGCAGCGTATCGACAACGAGAAGAAGGCGCTGGCCCTGAAGCAGGAAGAACTGGGCAAGATGCAGCAGAAGGAGCGCGAGAAACTCGAGGAACTCTCGGGGCTGAGTGCCGAGGAGGCCCGCAACCGCTTGGTCGAGTCGCTCAAGGACGAGGCTAAGACTCAGGCCGCCAGCTATATCAACGAGATCATGGACGAGGCCAAGCTCAATGCCAATGCCCAGGCCAAGAAGATTGTCATCCAGACCATTCAGCGCGTAGCCACTGAGACTGCTGTTGAGAACAGCGTCTCGGTGTTCCATATCGATAACGACGAGGTGAAAGGTCGCATCATCGGTCGCGAAGGCCGCAATATCCGTGCCCTTGAGGCTGCCTGCGGTGTTGAGATTGTTGTCGACGACACCCCCGAGGCTATCGTTATCTCCGCTTTCGACCCTGTTCGCCGCGAGGTGTGCCGCCTGGCCCTCCATCAGTTGGTGAGCGACGGTCGTATCCACCCCGCCCGTATCGAGGAGGTAGTCACCAAGGTGAAGAAGCAGCTCGAGAACGAGATTATCGAGACCGGCAAGCGCACCACTATCGACTTGGGCATCCACGGCCTGCATCCCGAGCTGGTGCGCATCATCGGTAAGATGAAGTATCGCAGCAGCTACGGTCAGAACCTGCTGCAGCATGCCCGCGAGACCGCTAACCTCTGTGCTGTGATGGCTTCCGAGCTGGGGCTGAACCCCAAGAAGGCCAAGCGTGCCGGTCTGCTCCACGATATCGGCAAGGTGCCCGATGAGGAGAGCGAGCTGCCCCACGCACTCTATGGTGCCAAGATTGCCGAGAAATACAAGGAGAAGCCCGATATCTGCAATGCCATCGGTGCCCACCACGACGAGATGGAGATGCAGACGCTTCTGGCTCCCATCGTTCAGGTGTGCGATGCCATCAGCGGTGCCCGTCCCGGTGCCCGTCGCGAGATTGTCGAGGCCTACATCAAGCGTCTGAACGACCTCGAGGCCATCGCCATGAGCTATCCCGGTGTCACCAAGACCTACGCCATCCAGGCTGGCCGTGAGCTTCGCGTTATCGTGGGTGCCGACAAGATGGACGATGCCGAGACCGAGGCACTCAGCGGCGAGATTGCTACGAAGATCCAGAACGAGATGACCTATCCCGGACAGGTGAAGATTACCGTTATCCGCGAGACCCGTTCAGTAGCTTACGCCAAGTAAGTTCTCTGAAAAGCAGATAAAAAGTAGAGTGGGCGTGTAAAATACGCTTCACTATAAAAACCAAATAGAACAGGAATACTTCCTGTTCTATTTGGTTTATATATTCTTCAATCCTTCAATTTTTCAATTCTACTCGTGTCTGATGGCCTCGATGGGATCCATGTTGGCCGCTTTCTGTGCAGGAATATAGCCGAACAGAATACCAATAAATACGCACACGATGAAAGATACGTAGACCGACCAAGCTGGTACGCTCGACGGCATGCCAAAGACAGGCACCACCCATTCGCTGGCGGCAAAGCCGGTGATGATGCCCAGCAGTCCTCCTGTGAGGGAGATGAGCACCGACTCGATGAGGAACTGTAGCGAGATGACGGGACCCGTGGCACCCACGGCCATGCGCAGGCCGATTTCCTTGGTACGCTCGGTGACGCTCACCAGCATGATGTTCATGATGCCGATGCCGGCAACGAGCAGCGAGAAGGCGGCAGCCACTACGAGGATGAGGGTCACGGTGTCCATGGTGCTCGACATCGTCTCCATCATCTCTGCCTGTGAGCGGATGGTGAAGTCGTCGTCAGTATCGCCTTTCAGCTTGTGGTTGTCGCGCAGTATCTGTGTCAGCTCCTCGATGGCAGCATCGCTCAGCTCCTCGGTGACAGCCGAGCAGTTGATGCTCGAGAACCACGTCTGCGCGGCAATACGCTTCATGACGGTAGAGTAGGGCGCTATCATTACGTTGTCCTGGTCCATGCCCCATGAGTTGTAGCCCTTTGCCTTCAGTACGCCGATGATGGTCATGGGGATCGACTTGAAGCGGATGGTCTTGCCGATGGGGTCTATACCCTCGCCGAACAGCTCGTTGACAATGGTCTTGCCCACCACCACCTTCTTGGCTGCCTTCTTGATGTCTTCCTCGGTGAAGCACTCTCCCTGTTCAATGTCCCAGAGCTTGATTTCCAGATATTCCGGGCTCTCACCGTAGAGCGATGTCGTCGTGTTGTTGTTGCCGTAGATCACCTGTCCGCTGGCGGTCACCTCGGGCGACACCTTCGTTACGAACTTCTTCTCCTGCATGATGCGCTCATAGTCGGCCATCTTCAGCGTCTGCATGGCCGAAGGGTCTTGGCGCACGCCACCTCGGAAGTCAGCTCCCGGCCGGATGGTCAGCAGGTTCGTTCCCATGGTGGAGAGTTCCTTGCGTATGCTCTCTTTCGAGCCTTGTCCGATGGACATCATGATGATGACGGCAGCCACGCCGATGATGATGCCCAGCATCGACAGGAACGAGCGCATCTTGTTGTTCGCTACAGCCCTCAGGCTCACTTTGAAGAGATTTAATATATTCATAAAGACTCATTTATTATTCTTATAACACTTTCACTCCCCTCCCTCTCAGGGAGGGGTCAGGGGTGGGGCGCCTCCCTCCCTCTCAGGGAGGGGCCAGGGGTGGGTCGCCTCCCTCCCTCTCAGGGAGGGGTTGGGGGTGGGTCGTCTGGAGGGGTCAGGGGAGGGTCTTTTACTCATCTTGTGGTATGGGCAATGCTGCCAATGCCTCTGCCGCCGACTTGATATTCGTGTTGATGGTGTCTTCCCTTATCTTGCCGTCGCGCAGGTTGATGTTGCGGCTCGAATACTCGGCAATCTCCGGGTTGTGGGTCACGAAGATGATAGTGTGGCCCTGACGGTGCAGCTCCTGGAAGAGCACCAGCATCTCAAACGAGGTGCGTGTGTCCAGGTTACCCGTAGCCTCGTCGGCCAGCAGCACGGCCGGGTTGTTCACCAAGGCGCGGGCGATGGCCACGCGCTGCATCTGTCCGCCCGACATCTGGTTTGACTTGTGTTCCAGTCGGTCGCCCAGTCCCACGGCCTGCAAGGCTTTGATGGCAGCCTCGCGCCGTTGCTGCGCGTTGTATTTCGAGTTGTACATCAGGGGCAGCTCTACGTTCTCCACGGCCGTCGTCTTGGCCAGCAGATTATAGTTCTGGAACACGAAGCCTATCTTCTGGTTCCTCAAGTGGGCGCGCTGTGTCTTCGACATCGTGCGTACCGACACACCGTCGAGGAAATACTCGCCGCTGGTGGGGGTGTCCAGACAGCCCAGCTGGTTCAGCAGGGTCGACTTGCCGCTTCCCGATGTGCCTTGTATGGTGACGAACTCGCCCTCGTAGATCTTGAACGATACGCCCCTCAGCGCCTTCACCGTTTCCGAGCCTACTTGGAAGTAGCGCTTCACGTTCTGCAGTTCGATAACAACTCGAGACCCTCCCCCTGTCCCCTCCCTGTGAGGGAGGGGGGAAAGACCCTCCACCGACTCCTCCCTGTGAGGGAGGAGGGAGGTTTGATTATGTTGTTGGTTGTTCATTGTCTTTTCTTTTGAAATAATCTAAGATTTGTCCTGTTACGTTTTCTGGTATATTTATCACCTCTTCATTGGTGAAGCGGATGACGTGATAGCCCCATCGTTCTAAATCCTGTTCTCTTAGCTTGTCATCTTCTTGCTGACGTGGTTCTGAGTGGTATCCTCCGTCGACTTCTATGATGAGTCTGCTCTCCCTTGATACGAAATCAACGATGTAGTCGCCTATTATGTGTTGTCTCAGGAATCTTATTCCCAATCTGTTTTTTCTAAGCAGTTCCCACATCATACTTTCTGCAAGCGTAGCATTTTTCCTGTTTTCCCTTGCGTATGCTTTTAGTAGTCCGTATCTGTCAGGTGACGCAGTCCTATAACTCATACTTTTTTTATTTTCTCCCCTCCCTCTCAGGGAGGGGCTGGGGGTGGGTCGTCTCCCCTCCCTTTCAGGGAGGGGTTGGGGGTGGGTCGTTTATTTTTTGTTGTTTTGGCGTGGGCGTGGCATGAAGGGATTGCTGGCCTGTTCAGCAGGCTGCGCCTCACCACCGCTGATGCTGAAGTCGGTGAGCACCACGGTACCCTCGCTGATGCCGCTGACAATCTCCGTCACGATGCCGTTGGAAGTCCCTGTCTCCACGGCATGCGCCTTGAAGATGTTGCCCTCGCGTGTCCACAGCTTCTTCGGAGCCTCCACGTCCTCTATCTTCTCGTCCTTGCTCAGCAGGGCCTCGTTGGGCATGAAGCGCAGCGCCTTTGACGGACAGGTCAGCACGTCGTTCTTCTCCAGCGTGAAGATCGTCACGTTGGCCGTCAGTCCCGGCTTCAGCTTCAGGTCCTTGTTGGGAGCCGATATCACCACCTCGTAGGTCACCACGTTGCTCTCCGTGGTAGCCTGCTGGCGTACCTGTGTCACCTGTCCCTCGAACTGGTCTTCGGGGAAGGCATCTACGGTAAACGCTACGCGCTGTCCTTCTTTCACGCCGCCGATGTCAGCCTCGTCGATGTCGGCAATCACGCGCATGTCCGTCAGGTCTTGGGCGATGGTGAACAGCTCAGGCGTGTTGAACGAGGCGGCCACCGTCTGTCCCTCTTCCACGCTCTTCGACAGCACCACACCGTCTATGGGGCTGGTGATGGTGGCATAGCCCAGGTTCGTCTGTGCCTTCTGCACGCTCTGCGAGGCTGTCGTCACCTGATCCTTCGCCTTCAGGTACTGCAGGCGCACGCTCTCATATTCATCGGCACTCACCAGACCCTTGTCAAAGAGAGTCTGGTAGCGGTTGTAGTTGGCCTGCTCGTAGTTCAGCGTGCTCTGCGCGCTGTTCAGGTTGGCCTTGGCCGTTGCCAGCTCACTGGTCAGGTTGGTCTTGTCCAGCTCGGCAATCACCTGTCCTTTCTTCACCACCGAGTTATAGTCCACGTAGAGCCTGTTCACGATGCCGCTCACCTGTGTACCCACGGTGACGCTCGTCACCGGCTCTATGGTACCTGTGGCGGTGATGCTGGTCTGGATGTTGCCTCTCTCCACCTTTGCCGTGGTAAACTCTGTTGTTGCTTTCTCGCCGCAGCCGACCATCGTCAGTACAGCTGTAAGGGCCATGAGCCCCGTTCTTATTATTCTATTCATAATATCTCTTCCGACTATTTATGATTCTTTCTTATTATTCTTTCCTCCTCATACTCTCCTCCCCTTCAGGGGAGGTCGGGAGGGGTCTTTTCCTCCCCTTCAGGGGAGGCTGGGAGGGGTCGCATAAAACTTCAGCATCTTCATCGCCAGCAGCGTCTGGTATTTGCTCTCCAGCCGGTTCTGCTGAGCCGTGAGCAGCTTGTCCTTTCCCTGCAGCAGTTCCACGATGTTCTTCAGCCCCAGATTGAACTGCTCCTGCAGCAGGTCAAAGCTCTGCTGCTCGCACTCCTCGCTCACGATGGCGGCGCGTAGCCGCTGTTGGTTGGTCTCTGCGTCTATCCAGTAGCCCTTCACGGTCTCGTAGAGCTCATCTTTCTGGTAGTCCAGCTCCAGCTGTGCCTGCAGCTGTTGCAGCTTGGCCTTCCGTATGGCCGTCTTCGTCTGTCGCTGGTCGAAGAGCGGTATGCTCAGCGACAGTCCTGCCGACGCGTCGAAGTTCGTCTTCATCTGCTTGCCCCAGGCGTTGTCCGACAGCGAGTTGGTGCTCGTGCCCACGCCGCCCGTCATACTGAGGGTGGGGGAGTATCCCGCACGCGCCATCTTCACTCCCAGCTCGCTGCTCTTCACGCCCAGTTCGCTGCCCTTTATCTCCGGGCGCTGGGCCACAGCCTGCTCGTAGACCGTCTGCAGCACCGGTATGTCGGCCAGCGCCTGCTCGTCGGTCGTCGTGGGGATGGCCAGCTCGAACGGCCCCTCCTCGTCATAGGTCATCAGGTGCTGCAGCTCCGTAATATATTTGGTAATGTTCGCGCGCGCCTGTACTATATTATACTCGTCGGTGGCGCGCTGAGCCGTCAGCTGGGCCACGTCGGCCTTCGACAGCTTGCCCACCTCCATCATCTGCTTTCCGCGCTCCTCGTTCTTGCGGCTGGTCTCCAGGCTCTGCTCGCTCACCTTCACCGCCTCCGTGAGGTACAGTATCTGCACATACAGCTGTGCTATCTGTTCCTGAATACTGTTGGCCGTGGTCTGTGCGTTCATGTCCGCCTGCTCGGCCGTCAGCTTGTTCTGGCGCAGCGTGTTACGGTTCTTGTTGCCGTTCCACAGCGTCCACTGGGCGTTGATGCCGTAGGAGCCGTTATAGTAGCCCTTGTCCACCTTCGTGTTCACCTGTCCGTTCGATACGGTGGTCGTTCCGCTGTCCTGCCAGGGGCGGTAGCCCACGCTCTGGTTGGTCGATGCCGATACCGAGGGCAGCAGGGCCGAGCGCGCACCCTTCACATCCTCCTCAGCCGACTGTGTCTGCAGTTGTGCCTTCTGTAGTGTGATGTTGTGCTCCAGGGCATAGCCTATGCAGTCGTCCAGCGACCATTGGTGCTGCTGTGCCAGCAGGCCGTTGCATAGTGCAGCCATTGTGAGGAGCATGAATGTTCTCTTTCTCATTATTCTATCTCGAATTACTGTTTTTCTCTCCTGCAAAAGTACAAATTTGTAGACAGACACCATTAAAACATCAACCAACATTAGTTTTTTTTCAGTAAATTTTTGCCTGCGGTGCTACATTCGCTCGGCTTTCTTGCCTTGCAAGCGACCAAAGGTCGATCGGCCGCTTGCTACCAGAGGGACGCAAGAATGCCCGTGAATATTCATCTCACTAGTAAATTCCTGTGCTCTGTATACTTTAGGGGGCCATTCAAAGGATGCTCTGCGTAGACTCTGCGACTCTGCGCGAGAAAAAGTATTATTGCTCAAAGGCCACATCCGTGGCCCCAATTAAGAACAATTAGAGAAATTCGTTTCTTAAAAGACATTTTTCTGGCGCGTAGCCTCTGTGTACTCTGCGACTCTGCGCGAGAAAAGTATTATTGCTCAAAGGCCACATCCGTGGCCAAAATTAGGATCAATTAGGAAAATTCGTTTCTACTGGCAGGCCGCCCTTGAGAATGTTCTCACGCTGAGCCGCAGAGTACGCAGAATTATCGCAGAGAAGAAGTCTATTTATCGGCATGGAGTCTGGGGAGCCATTCAAAGGATGCTCTGCGTAGACTCTGCGGCTCTGCGCGAGAAAAAGTATTATTGCTCAAAGGCCACATCCGTGGCCCCAATTAAGACCAATTAGAGTAATTCGTTTCTTAAAATCAAGGCATTTCTGTTTCCTGCCTCAAGCTCTTGAAAGTCAGCTGCTTACGGTGACAGCTTTTGGGAAATTGCCTGTCTTTTCCTTTTGGAGGGATACCATCATTACTACCCGAATGATGACATCAATTGTTCTGTTTAAAAACGTAACTGCCCAGTTGGAAAATCAAACTGGGCAGTTTGACCTTCAAACAGGCCTGTTAGAGGCTCTAACTGCCCTGTTGCTTTCCAATAACTGCTGACATTCTGAAGGAACAATTTTGAAAAAAAGGCCCGTTTTGGGGGAAAAAATCAATTTTTTTCATGTTAATATCACTAATACACTATTAATATCACTAAGAAAGTATACTGATAATCAGAAGGTTATGGCTTTAGTGATATTAGTGATATTATTTTTGAAAAAATTTTTTTTGAATGTCAAAGGTAAATTGTTATAAAGAATGCTCGGCTATGCAAAGTAATCGACTCTGTCGCTTGGATCTTCCAAGTAATCGACTCTGTCGCTTTGCTCTGCAAAGTAATCGACTCTGTCGCTTGGATCTTCCAAGAACTAAGACAACTTTAGTTTTAGGCCACATTCGTGGCCCCAATTAAGACCAATTAGGAAAATTCGTTTCTTAAAATACAATTCTTTCTTGCGCGTAGACTCCGCGTACTCTGCGTCTCTGCGTGAGGACATATTGACTTCAAGTAACTTTTGATAGTCTAATCAAATAATATTTCCATATTATTCCCTTGTTTAATATTTTCTTACTAAATTTGCACGCGATTATAATCATTGGCGATATGAGCCTATCTTCGCTATTTGATTAATGAAGCAAGGAAACAATAATCATTAAAATAAAAATCATTATGCTAAAAAAACTTTTTATTAAATCATGGCTCCTGCTATTGTGCATGATAGTGGGGGCAAGTTCTGCATGGGCAGATACCACAGGTCAAATTAAATTTGGTTCTGCTTCAGGTAGTACAAATGTAAATGCTGCGTCCAAAACTGGTGATGATAGTCAAGGCAATACATGGACAATTACTACAGTTGGCACTGAATCTTTTACACCAAATACAAGCTATGCACAGATTGGTTCAAGTAGCAAACCTGCAACAAGCATAACATTTACTACAACTCTTTCAGAAGACGTAAACATAAAGTCTTTTAGTGCAAAGTTTGGCGGCTTTTCTGGTACCGCAGGAACTGTTACACTGAAGGTTGATAACACCTCTGTCGGTTCTGGTTCTTTAAATACTACAAATGATGTCACTGTTTCAAATTCTTCTACTAAAGTTGGTAAGGTATTAACAGTAACAGTTACTGGAATTTCTAAAGGAGTTAAAGCTTATGAGATAAATTATACTTATGCTCCTGCCACTGTTGACCTTACTGATGATGAATTCAGTTGGAGTGCTAGCAGTTATACAGCAACGATTGGCGCATCGAATAGCTTCCCATCATTGACAAACACAGAAAGTGTTAGTGTTACTTATCAAAGTACGGATACCGATGTGGCCACAATCGCTTCAGACGGCACAATTTCGTTGATGGCTGCTGGCGAGACTACTATCAAAGCGGTGTTCGCAGGAAACAGCACTTACAATGCTAAGACCGTTTCTTATGACCTGACTGTTGTGGATAATAGTAAGGTGTCAACTCCAACTATCTCTGTCGCAGCAGGAACCTACAATACTGCGCAGAGCGTTGAGTTGGATTGCGCCACTGAAGATGCCACCATCTACTATACAACCAATGGCGACGACCCCACAAAAAGCAGTACTGCTTATAGCTCTGCTATTACCGTCGACCAGAGTATGACTATTAAAGCTAAGGCTTTTAAGGACGGAATATCAGATAGTGAAATAGCTTCGGCTACCTATACGCTACAATGTGTGGCTCCCACTTTTGACCCTGTCGCCGGTACTGTTGCTTACAACACCCCAATAGCCCTTAGCGCTGCTACAGGAACAACTATTTATTACACAACGAATGGTGATACTCCAACGACGAGTAGTACTGAATACGATTCTTCCAGCAAACCTGTCATTGAAGCGTCCAAAACAATTAAAGCCATTACAACCAAGACAGGATGGACCAATAGTGATGTAAGCAGTGCAGCCTATACTGCCAATTATACGATCACTGGTGCTTCAAACGATGAAGACATGGGTACTGTTACTGCATCAACCACTACAACAAGCAATACGACGATAACCGCTACTCCCAAAAGCGGCTATCGCGTAAAGGCCGGAGATGGTGGATATACCGTTACATCAGGAACGGCTACCGTTGTAAACAATGGAGACAATACGTTTACTGTAACACCTACTACAAACTGTACGGTTCAAGTTAATTTCGAGGCTATTCCTACTCATACTGTTACATTCTCCGTGAATGGTAATACTAGTCGTACAGCCACTGTTGCTGAAGGCAGTAATATTACCTTCCCCACAGCCGTGGAGACTACTCCTGGCGATGGTGAGTTCCCCAAAGTTATCAATGGTCAAACTTTCCAAGGTTGGTACACTGGTGAATATTCGAATGCGACGACAGCTCCCACTTATGTAAACACTGCTTCTGTAACCATGGGCGCAAGCAATGTGACCTACTATGCGGTGTATGCAGATGTGGATATTTCCGAAGGTTCCTATACGTTGGACTATGATGAAAGTAATGGAACTTCTGCTGTTAGCGATCTGACATTGGGTTATGGAAATGCTGTCAATTACACAGCAAAAGATGGTGGTGCGTGGATAATAAAAGCCTATAAGAGTTCTGGTATGCAGATTAATACAGGCAAAAATAGCTCAATTAAGATGCCATCTTGTGCCGGAAACATTCAATCAGTTAAAATTACTTGTAGCGTAGCAAAGGCTGTAGGCGTTAGCAGTTCAGATTATTCAGGTTCAGGGACTATTTCTTATCTTGCCTCTGGAACAGATGCAACAAGTCAGACTATTGACCTTTCAGCATCGTCTATATCAACGGGTTATATTGTCCCCAAAAGTGGTTCTACAGCAATTACAAAGATAGTTATAGATTATGCGAATGTTGAAAAAACCAACTTCACTACCGACAATCGTGCTTCAGCTGGTATTGCCTTTGCTAATGCTTCTGTGGATGTAAAGCTGACGAGTGGTTATACCGGTCAGGCACTGACTAACACGAACTCTGTTTCTCCCATTACATATAGCTCTTCTGACGAGACTGTGGCAACAATTAACAGTAGTACGGGTGCTATCACTGAACTGTTGAAGGCTGGTACGACGACCATTACTGCTACGTTTGCCGGTAATGCGACATATAAGCCTGCTGAAGTTAGTTATGACCTGAATGTAACAGAGAAGACTCCTCACGGTTTGGCTTATGCAACGGATGCTGTAGAAAAGTTGACTACTGATGCCGCTTTCACCAATACGCTGACCAACGCTCATTCACTGACCGTTAGCTACTCTTCCAGTGCAACGGGCGTGGCTACCGTCAATAGTTCTACTGGTGAAGTGACTATCAAGGGTGCTGGCTCGACCACCATCACTGCCACCTTCGCAGGTGATGAAGACTACGAAGCAGGCAATGCTAGCTACACGCTGACCGTCAGCAAGGCTACGCCGACGCTGGCCTTCGCATCAGCAAATATTACAGGTCATATTGGTGAGACAGTATCTGCAAATGCTCTGACTAATCCAGCCAACCTGACCGTCAGCTACTCTTCAAGTGATGAAACAGTAGCCACTGTGAATAGTACTTCTGGCGTAGTTGCCAATCCGCTCAAAGCCGGTACTACTACTATCACCGCATCTTTCGCTGGTAACGATACTTATGTCGCTGGTAATGCCAGCTATACGCTGAAGGTGCTCACTAATCCTACTATTACTGTTAGTGATGAAGAGATCGCATATGGTGAGACATTTACGGTCGATGATTCTGCCATCACGGGCGGTGCCATTACAGTGACTTCTGGCAATGACAAGATCGCTACTGTAGCTGGTTTGGTGATAACTCCTGTATCTTGTGGTACTGTTACCATTACAGTTAGCACAGCTGAGGATGAAAACTATCGTGACGGGCAGGCAACATTCGATTTGACAATTACTGCTCCTGCAGGAAGTACAACAGCACCAAGTAGCGAGGTTACTTATACCTTTGATTTTACCGATAATACTGATTGGGGCTTCCCGACAAATTATCAGACAGGCGAGAACAGCTATACAAAGGATGGTAAGACTGTTACGCTAAATACTCCAGATGATACGAATGGATATAAATTTAATACGAATGTACTTTTGATTGGCAAAAGTGATGCCACTCTCACATTGCCAGCTTTTGACAAGCCTGTGACAAAAATATCAACAACAGGCAAAACTGGGGCATCTTCTAAAGTTACACAAAATATTTTTGTTGGGTCAACAGCTGTTAGTACTTCGACAACAGATGCTACAAAAGATCATGAGTACATAATATCATCATCATACCAGGAAGCAGGTACGATATACACTTTAAAAGTTACAAATGCTAATAATACCCAGATTCCAACTTTGACCGTTCACATGTATCAGGCTCCCACCGCCACCGTTACCCTGAATAAATACGGCTATGCTACATACTGTTCTGTGAACCCGATTGATTTCTCGTCAACGACAGGCTATACCGCTTGGCGCGTGAACAACATTGCTTCTGATGGTACCATCACCTTTAAGAAGGTAACTGAGAAGATAAAGGGTGGACAGGGCGTGCTACTCTACAATAAGAATGCGGATGGCGTGAATACCAGCATCGCTACCATCACATTCGCTGACGGCTCAACAGTATTTGACGATGGCTCTGATGCTAATAATGAGAATGACAACCTGATGTTGGGTACTACAGCACCAACATACGTGACTACTGTTAAGGGCGACTACACTAACTTCGGTCTGAAGGGTAACGAACTCTTGCCTATTAACATGGGTGTCATACCTACTGGCAAAGCTTACCTGCCCGTGCCTACATCGATTGCTGAAAGTCTTAGCGCTGACGCTCGTCTGACCTTCGTCTTCGAGGACGATGAGACCACTGGCATCTCTACAATGAACAATGTACAATGTACAATGAATAATGAGGTGTACAACCTGAAGGGTCAGCGTGTGGAGAAGCCCGTGAAAGGACAGCTCTATATCGTTAACGGCAAAAAGGTCGTGATTAAGTGAGAGAAAAACCGAACTTGTTCGAGTTCTTCCGAACGTGAACGAACTCGAACATTGTTCAAGGTCGTGATGAAGTAATCATTCGTGACCCAAAATTATTCCAATTATTCTAATTCGTTTCAAAAATAGAAAAGAGCAATGAAAAAGATATATATGAAACCTGTCCTGGTGGTGCAGCAGATCGCAGTGCATAAGATGATTTGTGTGTCTGATCCTCAGTTGCTTCTCAGTACCGAAAAAACTGTCGATGCTGAAGACGTGGAATCTCGCCGCCACGATGTTTGGGATGACGACGAAGACGAGGACTATTAATTCCTTTCGCGCGCGTTCCTTTTATATTTATATATAAGGACATCGCATAAAACAGGCGTGGCCTTCGGCATAACTGCCGGGGCCACGCCCGTTTGTTTCGTTCAACCTTCTTCTTCGGCCACATTCGTGGCCAAAATTAAGACCAATTAGAGAAATTCGTTTCTACAGGCAAGCTGCCTCTAAGAATAATCTCACGCAGAGCCGCAGAGTACGCGGAGTTATCGCAGAGAAGAAGTCTCTTTATCGGCATGGAGTCTTGGAAGCCAACGGCCTTTGGCCGTCTCTGTGTGCTCTGTATATTTTAGGGAGCCATTCAAAGGATGCTCTGCGTAGACTCTGCGACTCTGCGGCTCTGCGCGAGAAAAACATTGATTGCTCAAAGACCACATTCGTGGCCCCAATTAAGACCAATTAGGAATGACAACTCCTCCCATTCAGGGGAGGTCGGGAGGGGTCTTCTTCGTGATCGCTTCACTCTCTATTCAAGTCAAGTAAATAGATAAAAAATAAATATTTATTGTTTGTTTGTTATAATATTTAATAATTATTATTATCTTTGCACAATCAATTATATAAAATAGCTGAAATGGTATGGCAACAGTAACTATTGATTCTAATCTTTATAATGCTGCGATGCTCTATGCCAAAGAGCATGAAACAAGTGTGCAAAAGCTTTTCGAAGGTTATGTCGTCAGTTTGCTGTCTCTTTCCAAAGAGGGAAATAGTGAATCAGTTCATCTAGCCGAAATAGCTAATGAGGATGTCGATGAAATACCCGAATTTATTCGTACTATGAGTGCTAAAGTGGATTTCCCACAAGATTTTGATGTCAAGAGAACCCTACATAAGCATTGGATAGAGAAATATGGATAATGTGTTTTTGGATGCTAATGTGGTTATCGACTTTCTTTGTGAGCGAGAACCGTTCTATTATCAGGCAGCACGAATCATGACTAAGGCATATAGAAAGGAAATTAGTGTTGCGTGTTCGCCTATAACGCTTGCTACGGTAAGTTATCTAATGGAGAGAAGCAAGATAGATACAAATGATGTCTTTCTGAAACTCACGAATTTTTGTACTATATGTCAGATGGCTCCTATTGACACACAGATTGTTGTAGAGTCATTAAATTCGGGCTTCAGTGACTTTGAGGATTCTTTACAATATGTCTCAGCCAAGCATTGGGGAGCAAATGTAATTCTTACTCGGAACAAGTCGGATTTTGCGATGGCTCAGTTGAGAGTAACCGATCCTATTGAATTTTTAGGAATAGAATAAATTAATAACAACAAAATTTATATCATTATGTTAAAAAACATTTTTATTAAATCATGGCTCCTACTATTCTGCATGATAGTCGGAGTAGGGTCTGCGTGGGCAGACGAAGTGACCTATACCTTTAATTCAAAGGCATGGGGCGATTCTGAGAATGCATGGACCAGTGGTAAAGATGGTAATGCATTGCAATCTGGTCGTGGCGTGCAAATCACGTCAAGTGTAAGTGGCGCAAATGCTACCACGAAAAATGACTTTGCTAATGTTTCAAAGATAGTTGTTACTTATTCTACGAATGCAAGCAAAGGTACTGGTAGCGTGTCAATTCAAGTTGGTTCAAACACTGCAACCAGCGAAGACGTTACAACAACAGGCGGAACGACAGATAGAACTCTTGAATATACGTATGATACCCCTCAATCTGGAGCAGTAAAATTAACTGTTTCATGTTCTGTGAATTCTATTTATATTAAGAGCGTAGCAATAACTTATAATATTTCAGGCGGCGGCAGTCCTTCTGCCGTAACTACGACAACAGTCATTGATGCATCGGGCATTACGAATACTGATGTCTATGATGGCACAGATGCTGGTTCTTTGTCCGCAACAGTTGTGTATGATGAAGATAACGAAGTGGAAGGTGCAACTGTTACTTGGAGCGGCAACAACGATGCCGTTGCAACAATTGGTGCCGCCACAGGTGCTGTGACGCTCGTTGGTAAAGGTACAGTTACTTTTACTGCTACCTACGCTGGTGTAGAGGATGAATACGCGTCATCCTCTGATACATACGAAATGACTGTCACCGACAGCACTCCTAAGACTGGCGCTTGGCAATTAACCGACATCACCGACCTCACAGCAGACGATGTGTTTGTGATTGTTGGTAATAATGGAAATACATATGCCCTGCCCAGCGACAATGGTACTAGTAGCGCTCCTTTAGCAGTTGCTGTCACTATCGAAAACGACGAGATTACCAGCGACGTAGAAGACAACATCAAATGGACCATTAGTGGTGACGCAGAAAATGGCTACATCTTCTATCCCATTGGTGATACAGATATTTGGCTGTATTGTACCAACGCCAATAACGGTGTCCGCGTAGGTACGAACTCTGACAAGACCTTTACGTTGGATGACGGTTATTTGAAGCATGTAGCTACTTCACGCTATGTAGGTATCTATAATTCTCAAGACTGGCGTTGCTATACAACGAATACTGGTAATATTACTGGCCAGTCGTTTGCTATCTACAAGTACGTTAACAATGCTGCTGTGAAGAACCCTGTCATCACAGTTGAAAACACCTTTATCGGCAGCACTACAGCAACGATTACCTGTTCAACAGACGGTGCTACCATCTATTACAGCTTCGACAATACGAAGTGGACGGAGTATACCGCAGAATTGACTATCACAGCCACAACAACAATCTATGCAAAGGCCGTAAAGGATGAAGATGAAAGTGAGGTGGTAAGCAAGACCACAACAAAGGTGCTTCCTACACCCACCGTTACTATCGATGCTACAGGCATTACAAATACCAACGTGTATGAAGGAACAGAGGCTGGTAGCCTCGCAGCTACTGTTACCTATAACGAGGTAGCTGTAGAAGGTGCTGTCGTTACATGGAGCGGAAATAACGATGAGGTAGCTACTATCAATGCTGAGACTGGTGTAGTAACACTCGTCGGTGCAGGTACCGTGACCTTCACTGCTACCTACGCTGGTAATGAAGACTACGCAGAGAATACTGCCACCTACGTGATGACCGTCACCAATACCGATCCCAACGCTCCTGGTACGGAGAACAATCCTTACACCGTAGCTGAGGCTATCGAAGCAACACCCACATCTGGTACTTCTGCCAATGTTTATATTCGTGGTATCGTATCTGCTTTCTATGCAAGCGACATCATGAGCGACGGCAGCAACTATCGCTATTATATTTCTGACGATGGCACTACTACCGGTCAGCTCTTAGTATATAAAGGTAAAGGTGAAGGTAACGTTGCCTTCAGCTCTGCTGATGACCTTCTGATTGGTGATGAAGTGGTAATCCTTGGTGGTCTGACCACTTATAAAGGCGAAGCAGAAGTGGCTGCCAACAACTACATTTTCTCTCTGAATCGTATTGAGAAGTACGCCATCAACTTCGTTGCTAATCCTGCTGAAGCTGGTACCGTCGAGGCTCTTGATGGCGAGGCTAATGAGGTGGCCTCTGGCGACAAGTTCGTGGAGAATACAGCCTTGACAATTTCTGCTACCGCTAATACTGGCTATACCTTCGCTAACTGGACTGCAGAGGGCGTGGAGCTGAGTGAGGTTGATGCAGCTAAAGCTACCCTTGACATTACGATGCCTGCAACCGACGTGACGCTGACAGCTAACTTCAGCGTAAACACATACGCACTCGGCATCACCAGCGCCAACGGTACGGTGGCTGTGACCGTGAACGATGAGGAATGGAATGGAACAGACGAGATTGCCTATGGCGCTACCGTGGTGCTCACGGCAACTGCTAATACTGACTGGGCATTTACTTCATGGACTGCTGAGGGCGTGACACTCGACGATGCTGCAGAGAACCCCGTGACCTTCACGATGCCTGCCAGCGATGTGCTGATTCAGGCAAACTATGTTGATGCATCGGCAACTTACACCGTGCTATACAGCGTTGCTGGCGTAGATAATGAAGTTGAGCGCAAGCACGGCGCAGCCCTGAACCTCGATACTCCTGAGGCTATCAACGGCATGGCATTTGCAGGTTGGTCTACTTCTGATGATGTTACCGCTCCCGAGTTCGTGGCCAATGACGCTACTGTTACTGACGACATGATGCTCTTTGCTGTCTTCACAGCACAGACGGGAACGAATGCCTATAAGTTGGTTGAGGCCGATCAGGCTGACTGGCGCGGTGATTATCTGATTGCCTACGATAATAATACTTTTGCTGATGGACGTAAAGGTGGTAAAGATGATGATGGTAGTATAGGTAAGCTAAATGTATTCGCTTCTCCTGAACTTAGTGATTTTAATGGTAATGAGATTAAAGCTTCTTGGGGTGATACTTATTACGTAACCCTTGAGGCTATTAATGATGCGGATTTATCAAAGGGCTATGTATTGAAGACACAAGATGGTAAATACAATTATCAGACTTCAAATTCTAATGGTCTTTCATGTACTGAATATAAAGAAACAGCAGCAAACTATCCCCTGTCAGTCACATTCAAGTCTTCATCTGATATAGAGATTGCCATTTCTGCAGGTGCTGTGTTCCATTATAACACGGGTGGCTACTTCCGCTTCTATAGGGATGGTGGCCAAAATGCCGTTTATCTCTATAAGAAGGTTTCCAGCGATCCCATCTATTCTCTTGGCTTGCCGAGCGTAGTAACGATTAAGGCTGAGGCCGACTATGCTGCTTTCAGCGCTACACAGCCTGTTAGCTTCGCTGAAACGGGTGTCACCGTCTACACGGCAACAGTAATGAATAGCGCTAATAGTTGCTATGTTCATCTGGAACCTGTGACGGATGGTATTGTACCTGCCAACACCGGTGTTATCCTCAATAAGGAAGTGACTGAAGATGCTGTTATTAATGCAGCTGCCGTCAAGTGCGATAAGAGCACCCTGGATAACAACGAGCTGCTGGTGTCTGACGGTACTATTGTAGGCAACGGCAGTATCTATGCACTGGCCAAGAAGACGCAGGGCGTGGGCTTCTATCGCGTAGCAGCTGACTTGCCTGTTCCTGCTGGTAAGCCTTATTTGGTGATTCCTTCAGAGCAGGCCGGCGCACGTGAGTTCTTCGGCTTCAACGAAGAGGGCGGCACTCCGACAGGCATCTCTACAATGCATAATGCAGAATTCATAATGCATAATAATGAGGTGTACAACCTGAACGGTCAGCGCGTAGAGACGCTGAAGAAGGGCGGACTGTACATTCAGAATGGTAAGAAAGTAATTGTCAATAAGTAAACAAGGAGGAAGATTATATGAAGAAGAATTATATGTCACCTGATGCCGAAATGACATCTGTTGAACTTGACAGTCTAATTGCTACCTCTTTAGATGTGATCAAGAATGAAGAAGTGGAGATTGTAAGTGAGGATGAATTCCTCGGTCGTCAACACAATAACCTCTGGGAGGAGGGAGAAGAAGACTTCTAATCATCCCAGACAATAGGCAGCGGCAGCTATACGCTTCATAAGAGGTGTATAGCTGCTGTTGTTGTTTATGGTTTTTTTTCATTGAATGGTGACGGATATTAGAAAAAATGTGTAATTTTGCGCTCATATACTATTTATGTTATATGACAACTATAATGGAACAGGGACTATTCTATGAAATCTGCGGGTGGTGTGCCAGTATATGCATGATACTGGGCTATCTGCCCCAGGCAATCGAGACTATACGCACACGGAATACTGAGGGTATCGCGCTGCCGACATTCCTGATGATGGCTGTGGGCGGTTTCTGCTTTATGATGCAGGGCATACTGCACCAGCCCGACACGCTCTGGGCATTGTTTGTGACCAACCTCATCACTACGTCGTGCAGCTGCATAGTGTTCGGAATAAAAATCTATAACGACTATATAGCTAAAAAAGACTAAGTTAACGTATGAGTTTTCTGAAAGCATTGTTCGGGGGAGCGGAACTGAGCCCCGAGGAAGAGAAGGCAGAGGCGGAGCGCAAACGCTTCGACTTGATGAAATACGACGGCGTGAAGGCCATGAAAATGGGGCAGTGGGACTATGCCGTGCGCTGCTTCGAGGAGGCACTGAAGATGAAGGAGGACCTGGAGGTCCATGACTATCTGTCGAGGGTCTTGCTGCACATGGACAGGCTCGACGAGGCTATCGTACAGCTGGACATCCTCAGCAGGGCAGAGCCGGAGAATGTTGCCGTGCTCCTGCAGACGGCAAACGTGTACTTCCTGAAGGAGGACTATGCCGGTATGGCACAGGTACTGGAAAAGACCATTGCCCTGCAGCCGGAGTCGGCACAGGCTTACTACCTCTATGCACAGTGTGCGCTGAAGCAGAGTGACCTGGTCAACGGCATAGCCCGGCTGACCAAGGCCATCGCCATTGACGGTGAACAGGCCGATGCCCGTCTGCTGCGCGGACAGACTCTGCTCGGCATGGGCGACGTGAATGGGGCCGACGAGGATAGCCAGTGGTTGCAGGAACATGTGGGCGAGCAGGAGGACGTGCTGATGCTGGCCTCGAAGGTGGCCCGTGCGAAGGGCGACGACAAGACGGCGGTGGAGCTGCTGAAAAGGGCGCTGGAGCTGAACCCCTTCCTGCTCGATAATGTCAGCGGAGACTATGAGGCCGAGGGCATTGAGCACAAGGTGAAGCAGGCCTATTCGATGATGAATCCGTTAGGACTATAATTATAAAGAATTAAATGTATAAAGGAAATGAAAAAGATTCTGATGATTGCGGCAGCCGCCTTCGTATGTGGTACGGCTGCTCAGGCACAGCGTAAGACTGTGGTGACCGAGCCTGTGGTGCAGGAGGCAAAGCAGGAGGGAAAGACAATAAAACGGAAAGTGGCTATAGGACGTTTCTCGAACGAGACGCAGTATGCCAAGGGCATCTTCTACGACAAGGCCAACGACCCCATGGGCAAGCAGGCACTCGATATCCTTTCGGCTAAGCTGGCGGCATCGGGCAAGTTCCTGCTACTGGAGCGTAGTGACCTGGCCACGCTGCTGGAAGAGGCAAAGAAGGGTGAGGGCGACCTCTCGACCATCGGTGCCGACTATATGATCATTGGCTCTATAACGGAGTTCGGACGTAAGAACACGGGTAAGTCGGGGGTGTTTACCAATACCAACGTGCAGACCGTTGAGGCGGCAGTGGCCATCCGTCTGGTGGATGTGTCGACGGGTCTCATTGTCTACTCTGACGAAGGCAAGGGTATGGCTGAGATTACCAATAAGACGACAATGGGCGTGGGCGGTAAGGCCGGCTATGATGCCACACTGAGCGACAAGGCCATCTCAGAAGCTATAGGACAGCTGGTGGAGAACATCATCAACAAGTGTACCGACAAGCCTTGGCGCACCTACTTCCTCTCTTACGACAACGACGGCGTGCTCATTGGCGGCGGTGCCAGTCAGGGACTGAACGTGGGCGACACCTTTGCCGTGAAGACCAAGGGCAAGAAGGTGAAGAACCCGCAGACGGGCGTGATGATTGAACTGCCCGGCAAGCAGGTGGGTAAGGTGACCGTGCTGATGTCGGCCGGCGACACCCCTGAGACGGAGTTCTCGGCTGTTGACTATCAGGGCGATGCCATCGATACCAACAAGCTGGATAACTATTATATTGAGGAAATAAAGTAGTAAGAAAACAATTGAAGGACATGAAGAAGATTTCAATCATATTCGCATGCGTGGTGGCTGTGGTGCTGTCGGCATGTAAAGCCAATATGCCGGTGGCTCAGCAGAGTGGCAAGGAGGATGTGGCCTATCTGCTGTTCGTCAGTCAGAGCGGACAGTATCATAAGAAGGACCTGAAGGTCACGGTAGATGAACAGAGCTATACGGCTCAGGGCGTGAAAGCCAAGACCGCTATGCGTCGCGGCTCCCAGTACACGGCACCCACCGGTACCCATCAGCTCACGGTGAAGGATGCTGACGGCAAGACGCTCTATAGTAAGAAAGTGTTCCTGTCACAGCAGGAAGTTAAAACCATCACACTGCCATGAAGAAAATTGTCGTTGCTGCCATCTGCGTGATGGCTCTCACTGCCTGCGAGACACAGCAGACACTCTACTCCTGGTATGATTCTGAGGATGCCACCTATACCTATACCAAGAGGGGAACAGAGGAAACGCTGGCTAAGGCTATGGCACAGTATGAACTGGTCATCAATAAGCAGAAGGCACTGCGAAAGGTGGCTCCTCCAGGCGTGAATGCCGAGTATGGCTACCTGCTGTGCAAGGCTGGTAAGAAGGAGGAAGGCCTGGCTCTGCTGAGGGCTGAGATCAAGGCCTATCCTGAATCAGAGACATTTATCTCAAGAATCATTAATCAGCTGGAAAAATGAAGAAAATATTTATCTTTGCTATGATGGCGCTGCTGCTGTCATCGTGTGCCGAGCAGATTACTCGTCTGGAACGCTATCCGAAGATGTATGAGGAGAAACCGCTTACAATCGCGGTGATGCCGCCTATCAACCAGACAAACTTCGTGGAGGCCAAGGACTATTTCTATACCACGCTCTATGCCCCTCTGTGCGAAAAGGGCTATTATGTCTATTCGCCCATGATGACTATGGAGATGTTTCAGACAGAGAGTGCCTATGATGCAGAACCGTTCATAGAGGCCGACCTGTCGCAGTTCCGCAATGTGCTCGGTGCCGATGCGGCGATGTTCACTATCATCAAGTCGTGGAGCAGAAACAAACTGGGCGGCTCGCTGACGGCTGGCGTGGAGTATATACTCCGCTCCACAAAGACGGGCGAGACACTCTATCAGCGAGAAGGCCAGATTACCGTGGATACCAGTATCAACAGCGGCAGTGGCGGATTGTTCGGCGCTTTGCTGGACATGGCTGCCACAGCGGTGAACACGGCTGCTACCGACAAGGTGGTGGCTGGAAGACAATGTACTGTCTTTGTGCTGAGCGATATGCCCGTGGGTAAGTATAGCCCCAGTTACGATAAAGACCAGAAAATGGCCGCTGGTGCGAAATTTGTAAAAGCAACGGTGAGATAAGTGTAAAAAAGCAAGCAAAACGCAGAAAAAACTTACATTTTATTTGTGAGGTTTGCGGAAAAGTGTTACATTTGCACCGAAAATAACAAAACAGTGACAATCATGTTGAATCAGAGTGCATTTTATTACGGCTTTTACTTTTACTTTACGAGCAATTGTGAAGCGGGTAAGCGTATGTAATAATAAAAGAATAAAAAAATAAAAGAATAAAAAAGGCTCCGCTTCACAGACATGTGAGAGTGGAGCCTTTTTTGGAAGACAACAGAAACAACACCGACAACAAAAAAGGTTGTCATTGTTCTATAAGATGTCTTTGAATAATAGGAAAAGAATGAAGAGGATTGCTATACAAGGAGAGATCGGGTCGTTCCATGATATTGCCGCCCATGAGTATTTCAGGGACGAGCAGATACAGCTGGTTTGCTGTGCTACCTTTGAGCAGGTCTACGAGGCTGTGCGCAAAGACCCCACGGTGATTGCCATGGCGGCCATCGAGAATACCATTGCCGGCTCGCTGCTGCATAACTACGAACTGCTGCGCGACAGCGGAACGACTGTAGTGGGGGAGCACAAATTGCATATCACCCACTGCATCTGCTGTCTGCCCGACGATGATTGGGACACGCTGACAGAGGTGCATTCGCATCCCGTGGCCCTGATGCAGACTCGTCATTATTTAGAGCAGCACCCACAGTTGCGCATCGTTGAGGCGGAGGATACTGCTGGTTCGGCCAAGATGATAGCCGAAGGTCAGCACCACGGATGGGCGGCCGTCTGTCATGCCGAGGCTGCACGGCTCTACGGACTGAAGGTGCTGGAAGACGGCATTGAGGACAACAAGCATAACTTCACTCGCTTCTTGGTCTGCTCCATGCCGCAGAAGGCTGACCTGTTGCGGCCTATCACCGAGACCAACAAGTCGAGCATCGTCTTCTCGCTGCCCCATGAGGAGGGTAGTCTGTCGGCAGTGCTGGCCATCCTCTCGTTCTATAAGATTAACCTGACGAAGATTCAGTCGCTGCCCATCATCGGCTGCGAATGGGAATACTTGTTCTACGTTGATGTGGTGTTTAATTCGTTGGTGCGCTACCGTCAGGCCGTCGATGCTATTATCCCACTGACGAAGGACTTGAAGATTCTGGGGGAATATAAGGAAAAATAAAAGAATAAAACAATAAAACAATAAAACAATAAAACAAACAATGATACAACCAGCAGAAAGACTTAGCTTGGTAAGCGAATACTATTTCAGCCGTAAGCTGAAGGAGGTGGCACAACTGAATGCCGAGGGCAAGGACATTATCTCATTGGCCATTGGCAGCCCTGACATGCCGCCGTCGGAGCAGACTATTGAGAAACTGTGTGAAGTGGCACGTCAGCCCAATGCTCATGGCTACCAGCCCACACAGGGTACGCCCGAACTGCGCGAGGCTATGGCAGGCTTCTATAAGCGTTGGTATAAGGTAGACCTTGACCCGAAGACCGAGGTGCTGCCGCTCATCGGTTCGAAGGAAGGCATCCTGCATGTGACGCTGGCCTTTGTCAATCCCGGCGACGAGGTGCTGGTGCCCAATCCTGGCTATCCCACTTATACGTCGCTGTCGAAGATACTGGGTGCGAAGATTGTGAACTATAATCTGCGTGAGGATAACGGTTGGCAGCCAGACTTCGACGAGTTGGAGAAAATGGATCTGAGCCGCGTGAAGCTGATGTGGACCAACTATCCCAATATGCCAACTGGTGGAAGGGCTCGTATGGAGACCTACGAGCGGCTGGTGGAGTTTGCCCGTACCAACAACATTGTGGTAGTGAACGACAACCCCTACAGTTTCATTCTCAATGACAACCCCATGTCGCTGCTGCAGGTAGAGGGAGCCAAAGACTGCTGCATAGAGTTCAACTCCATGTCGAAGAGCCATAACATGCCGGGCTGGCGTGTGGGACTCTGTGCTTCGAATGCCCAGTTCATCCAATGGATCCTGAAGGTGCAGTCGAACATCGAGAGTGGCACGTTCCGAGGAATCCAGCTGGCAGCCGTCGAGGCATACAAAAATGATGAGGCTTGGCACCGTGAATACAATATTGAGACCTACGCCCGTCGTCGCCACTATGCCGAGCAAATCATGGATGTGCTGGGTTGTACCTACGATAAAGACCAGGTGGGTATGTTCCTCTGGGGACGCATTCCTGATCAATATAATAATGTGGAAGACCTCACCGAGCGTATCCTACACGAGGCTCGCGTCTTCATCACCCCTGGCTTCATCTTCGGAAGTAATGGCGAGCGCTACATCCGCATCTCGCTTTGCGCAAAAGAAGATAAAATCCAAGAAGCTCTTAGGAGAATTGAAAAGACCCTCCCTCCGCCCTCCCTGTGAGGGAGGGAGTGGTCACACTCTACAATAACAAGTGAATAGTAAATAGGAATAATAATAGTAGAATACCCCCGACAAACATTCTACTTCCCTCCATACAGGGAGGGGTGGGGGTGGGTCTTTATGGAACTGGAATTAGAGAAACTGAATCTTCCGAGTGACAACGAACGTCCCTTCGTGATTGCAGGCCCCTGCTCGGCCGAGACCGAGGAACAAGTGATGACAACCGCCCGACAGTTGGCTATGAAGGGCTGCCACAACTTTCGTGCCGGTGTGTGGAAACCGCGCACCAAGCCAGGAGGCTTTGAAGGAAATGGCGAGAAAGCGCTGCCCTGGATGGCAGAGGTGAAAAAGGAAACCAATATGCTTGTCTCTACTGAAGTGGCTACCCCTGAACATGTGGAACTGTGCTTGAAATACGGTATCGACATCTTGTGGATAGGTGCCCGTACGTCGGCCAACCCCTTCGCCATGCAGGCACTGGCCGATGCGCTGAAAGGTGTCGATGTGCCTGTGTTCGTGAAGAACCCCGTGAACCCCGATCTGGAGCTTTGGATCGGTGCTATGGAACGTCTCAATCAGGCTGGCATCAAGCGTCTTGGCGCTATCCATCGCGGTTTTTCGGCTTATGACAAAAAAATCTACCGTAATATGCCTATGTGGCAGATTCCTATAGAACTGCGCCGCCGTATTCCTGATCTTCCCATTATCAGCGATCCTTCGCATATCGGTGGCCGGCGTGAGCTGATTGCTCCCCTCTGTCAACAGGCGATGGACCTGGGCTTCGACGGTCTGATTGTGGAGAGCCACTGTGATCCCGACAAGGCATGGAGCGATGCAGCCCAGCAGGTGACTCCCGATGTGCTCGACTATATCCTTTCGCTCCTGGTTATCCGTGATGAGCACACTACCACAGAGGGCATTCAGCAGTTGCGCAAGCAGATTGACGAACTGGACAACCAGCTGATGGATCTCCTGGCCAAGCGCATGCGCGTATGCCGTGAGATAGGTCAGTATAAGAAGGAACATAATATTACCGTGCTTCAGGCTAACCGCTACAATGAGATCCTGTCGAAACGAGGTGCCCAGGGCGCTCTTTGCGGCATGGGGGCTGACTTTGTGGCACGTGTGTTCGAGAGTATACATGAGGAAAGTGTTCGTCAGCAAATAGAGATTATTAATAAGTAGGCGACGCTCCCCCAACCCCTCCCTGCGAGGGAGGGGAGTAGTTGCCAATGTACATACAATAACAGAAGAGTAGAATACCCCCACAAAACATTCTACTCCCCTCCCTTCAGGGAGGGGGCGGGGGTGGGTCTTTATGAAAATACTTGTGATGGGTGCAGGCAAGATGGGAAGTTTCTTCATCGATCTGCTGAGTTTCGACCATGAGGTGGCCGTGTATGAGAAAGATGCGAAACGCATGCGGTTTACGTATAACTGTCAACGTTTCACCACATACGATGAGATCAAGGACTTCCAGCCCGACCTGCTCATCAATGCCGTGACGCTGAAGTACACTATTCCTGTATTTAAAGAGGTTATCCCTTATCTTCCGAAGGAATGCATCATCAGTGACATTGCCTCAGTGAAGACAGACCTAAAGGCGTTCTACGAGCAGTCGGGTATGCGTTATGTGTCTACGCACCCCATGTTCGGCCCCACGTTTGCCAACCTGCAGCAGCTCTCCGAGGAGAATGCTATCATCATCAGTGAGGGCGACTATATGGGCCGCATCTTCTTCAAAGATCTTTATCAGAAACTCGGCCTGAATATCTATGAGTATACTTTCGAGGAGCATGACAAGACCGTGGCTTATTCGCTGTCGATACCTTTCGTGTCGACTTTCGTGTTTGCTGCCGTCATGAAGCATCAGGATGCACCGGGCACTACCTTTAAGCGGCACATGAGGATTGCCAAGGGAGTACTCAACGAAGACGACTATCTGCTACAGGAGATCCTCTTTAACCCTTATACGCACGATCAGGTCAGTCAGATACGCACTGAGCTGAAAGAACTGCTGGAGATTATCGACCATAAGGACGGTGAGGGCATGAAGTCGTATTTGAAGAAGATTCGTGATAATGTACGTCGCGACATAGAAATCAAGAGCTAAGTATTATGCATTATAAATTGATTCGGGAGTGAAATATCATCTGATAGCTTTCGTTACGGTGGCTATTTGGGGCAGCACTTTCGTGTTTACTAAACTGTTGCTCCAGAACGGCTTGTCGCCTGCCCAGATATTTACGTTGCGTTTCCTCATTGCCTATCTGCTGTTGGAGGGGTATGAGGGCTTGTTCCGTAGGCAGGACCGTCATTGGCTGGCCAATACATGGCGTGACGAACTCCTGATGCTATTGCTGGGCGTGACGGGCGGCTCACTTTATTTCCTGACGGAGAACGAGGCGTTGAACTATACCGCGACGACCAACGTGTCGCTCATCGTATGCAGTTGTCCGCTTGTGGCAGCATTGCTGATAGGTATTTTCTATAAATCTCAACGCATGCGGTGGGTGCAGGTGACAGGGACGCTGATGGCAGCCTGTGGCGTGGCTGTGGTGGTGCTCAATGGCCATTTCGTGCTCAGACTGTCGCCCGTTGGCGATGCTTTGGCCTTGGTTGCTAATCTATGCTGGGCTGTCTACTCATTACTCATGATACCGGCCAATAAACGCTATGGCCCGCTTTTCATTACACGGAAAGTCTTTTTCTACGGTCTGCTCACTATGATTCCTTACTATATGCTACGTACCTCCGAAATGCCAGTGTCAATGGGGGGAGAATTCGACCTGTCTATCTTGTTAAGACCTCAGGTAATTGTCAATCTGCTTTTCCTTGGTGTGGTGGCCTCATGTATTTGCTTCTTAGTGTGGACGTGGATAATGGATAAGCTCGGAGCGGTGATAGCTACCAATTATGTATACGTGAACCCCCTAAGTACCATTGTTGTGGCCGGCATTGTGCTGAACGAACGAATCACCGTGTATTTCCTTGGCGGAGCTCTTTTGATTGTAGGTGGTATGTTTATAGCTGACAGAAAGGGAAACTCGACATTTTCATAGCTTTCCTTTTACATTTCACTCGTTTTTTGTAACTTTGGCTACGCCGAACTTCTTGGACGAGCCAAGCGAAACAAGTTTCGAGTCCTTGGCACTCGGAAATTTGTCGCAGACCCATTGGCCGAAGGGAAATAATTGAAAAGAAAAGCAAGCTTTCCTTTTACATTTCACTCGTTTTTTGTAACTTTGCGCTTTACAAGCGCGAAGATACTTCGTCTCGGCATAAAAAAGATTAAAATCTTTTGTTCTGCTCTCGACATTACGTATCTTTGCCATCTCAATTAAAGGAAAACGTACAGATTATGAAGAAGAATACATGGTTAGGAGCCGCATTAGGTTGGTTTGTTGCAGGACCTTTCGGTGCAATAATAGGTGGCTTTATTGGCTCTATGATTGGCAATGATGGTGATGAGGGCAGTTCTGAACAATTGTTTGGCGGTGCCAGCGGAAGTGCTGAGGTTGGCAATCGCAACAGCTATCTGATGTCTATGCTTGTGCTGATGTCCTATGTCATCCGTGCCGATGGACGTATCATGCACTCGGAGATGGAGTTGGCCCGTTTGTGGCTTCGTGAGAATTTCGGCGATGTGGCGGCTCAGCAGGGTGATCAGATATTGCGCAGGTTGTTTGAGACTTCCAAGCAGCAAGGTGAACAGCAGTATCGCCGCAATATTCGTGAGGCTTGTCTGCAGATTGCTAAGAATGTGGATTATAGTGGCCGCTTGCAGCTGCTCAACTTCCTGCTGATGATTGCTCAGGCCGATGGCTATGTGGATCAGACAGAGATAGATGCTCTTAAGGATGTAGCTCGATGGATGGATCTGCCTACGGATGAGGTCGACTCAATGCTGAACCTGGGGAACGACGATCTAGAGTCGGCCTACAAGGTGTTGGGTGTCAGCCCCGACGTTACCGATGATGTATTGAAGGCGGTTTACCGTAAGTTGGCTCTTGAACACCATCCTGATAGAGTGGCTGCCCTTGGTGAAGACGTGCGTAAGGCTGCTGAAAAGAAGTTCCAGGAAATCAATGTAGCCAAGGATCGCGTTTGGAAGGCAAGGGGACTATAAGAGTAGAGAGTGAAACTTCCAGCAATAATTATTCCTGAAGGATGTACGGAGGTGTTGTTGCACGCCTGCTGTGCACCTTGTTCGTCGGCCATCGTTGAATGGATGTTAGCCAACGGTGTGCGGCCTGTCATCTTTTACTTCAATCCGAACATATTCCCGTTGGAAGAATATGAGATTCGTAAGAACGAAAGCAAGCGTCATGCCGAATCATTAGGTATTCGATGGATAGATGGTGACTACAATCATGAGGCATGGCGCTGTGGGGTAAGCGGACTGGAGGGACAGCCTGAACGCGGACTGCGCTGTGAACGCTGTTTCACCTTACGCTTGATAGCCGCCGCCAAGCAGGCCCAAGCATTAGGCATTAAGTATTTCACCACCACGCTGGCATCGAGTCGCTGGAAAAGTTTAGACCAGATTAACCGTGCCGGCCTAGCAGCCGAACAAATGGTGAATGGTTCAATGGTCAATGCTCAATGCTCAATGGTCAATGAAGTTTCCTTCTGGGCACAGAACTGGCGCAAGGGTGGACTGCAGGAACGCCGTAACCAGTTACTTCGTGAAAACAATTTCTATAATCAACAGTATTGCGGCTGTGAGTTTTCCATGCGTCAAGCGGCTCCTACGAAACAGTCTCTTCGTGAGCAGATGCGAGAGACGGGAAGACTGTATCTATTGCAGAAACAGAGATTTTCAGAGGAAATCGTAAACAAACTGCAACACCGCCTTATCGGAGTTCGTATGGTGCTGGCTTACTGGCCACTACCTGACGAGGTTGACCTGCGCCCATTGCTCCATGCCCTTATATCTGATGGCTGTACTGTACTCTTGCCAAAGGTCATTGACAATGAAAATATGGAACTGCGCCGCTATACTTCGGCAACTGATTTGGCTGAAGGTGCCTTTCATATACAAGAACCTATTGGTGAGCCTTTTACTGATTACGAGCAGATAGATGTTGCGCTTATACCGGGCATGGCTTTCGATGCCGCTGGCCGTCGCCTGGGCAGAGGCCGAGGCTATTATGACCGTTTCCTCTCAGCCCATCCTCATCTGTATAAGATAGGTATCTGCTTCCCTTATCAACGAGTGGCCGAGGTGCCAGCTGAGGAACACGATGTTGTCATGGACGAGGTGGTGTGAACGTTTGAATTATTCTTCTTCAATTGTTCTGTAGTAGAAAGAAGAAAAATGGCTTTTCCTTTTGCATTTCGCTCACTAATTAGTACCTTTGCACCCAATTTTAATATATAAGGTGTATGTTTGAAAATTTAAGTGAACGACTGGAAAGGTCGTTCAAGATACTGAAGGGTGAAGGCAAAATCACTGAAATCAATGTAGCTGAAACACTGAAGGATGTGCGTCGTGCATTGCTTGATGCCGATGTAAACTATAAGGTGGCCAAGAGTTTTACCGATACGGTGAAGCAAAAGGCCATGGGCATGAATGTGCTCACAGCCATCAAGCCGAGCCAGCTGATGGTGAAGATTGTCCATGACGAGCTCACCGAACTGATGGGCGGAAAGGCTACGGAGCTGAAACTTGAGGGGCATCCTGCCATCATCCTGATGTCGGGCCTGCAAGGTTCGGGTAAGACGACCTTTACGGGTAAGCTGGCCAATCTGCTTAAAACACGCCAGCACAAGAAACCGCTGCTGGTGGCCTGCGACGTATACCGTCCTGCCGCTATCGAACAGTTGAAGGTCGTGGGACAGACCGTTGGCGTGGATGTCTATACGGAGGAAGGAAACAAAAACGTTGTCGAGATAGCCCAGAATGCCATCCGTAAGGCAAAGCAGGAGAGTTATAACGTGGTCATCGTCGATACTGCCGGTCGTCTGGCTATTGATGAGCAGATGATGCAGGAGATAAAGAACCTGAAGGATGCCATCAACCCCGACGAGACCCTCTTCGTGGTCGACTCGATGACTGGTCAGGATGCCGTGAACACGGCTAAGGAGTTTAACGACAGGCTTGACTTCGACGGTGTGGTGCTCACTAAGCTCGATGGTGACACCCGTGGCGGTGCTGCCCTCTCTATTCGTACTGTTGTGACAAAACCCATCAAGTTTGTGGGTACGGGTGAGAAGATGGAAGCTATTGATGTGTTCCATCCTGAGCGCATGGCTGACCGAATCCTTGGCATGGGCGACGTGGTCTCGCTTGTGGAGCGTGCGCAGATGCAGTTCGATGAGGAGGAGGCCAAGAAACTGGAGAAGAAGATCCGTAAGAACAAGTTTGACTTCGATGACTTCATGAACCAGATTCAGCAAATCAAGAAGATGGGAAATATCAAGGACTTGGCAGCCATGATTCCCGGTGTGGGCAAGGCTATCAAGGATGTTGATATCGACGACAACGCTTTCAAGTCAATTGAGGCCATTATCCAGTCGATGACACCGAAGGAGCGTCAGAATCCCGACATCATTAACCAGAGCCGCCGTATCCGTATAGCTAAGGGATCGGGCACGAAGCTCGATGACGTGAACCGCCTGATGAAGCACTTCGACCAGACCCGTAAGATGATGAAGATGGTGACAGGAATGGATCGCTCGAAGATGGCGCAGATGGCTGCCGCCATGAAGAATATGAAGCGGTAAGGGTTGAGGCTAAAGGACGATGGTCTGACAGATAATTTGAGAATACATATATGCAGTTAATCGACGGAAAAGCAACGGCAGCGGCTATCAAGGCTGAGATTGCTGAAGAGGTAGGAAAGATTGTCGCTCAAGGGGGCAAGCAGCCCCATCTGGCAGCGGTGCTTGTGGGTCATGACGGTGGCTCAGAGACTTATGTGAAGAACAAGGTGCTGGCATGTGAGGCCTGTGGGTTCAAGAGCACCCTCATCCGCTATGAGGATGATGTGACGGAAGAGGAACTGCTGTTGTGTGTCGACAAACTGAATCGCGACGACGATGTCGATGGCTTCATTGTTCAGCTGCCACTCCCTAAGCATATTGATGAGCAGAAGATTATTGAGGCCATTGACTACCGCAAGGATGTAGATGGTTTCCATCCCATCAACGTGGGACGCATGGCTATTGGTCTGCCTTGCTTTATTTCGGCTACACCTTTAGGTATTATCACACTGCTGAAACGCTACGGTATTGAGACCAGCGGAAAGAAGTGCGTCATTCTGGGCCGTTCAAACATCGTGGGCAAGCCTATGGCTCAGCTCATGATGCAGAAACAGTATGGCGATGCGACAGTCACCGTCTGTCATTCGCGTTCCAAGACCTTGAAAGAAGAATGCCGCGCAGCTGATATCATCATTGCTGCCATAGGCAGTCCAGAGTTTGTTACTGCCGACATGGTGAAAGAAGGCGCTGTCATCGTTGACGTAGGTACGACCCGTGTACCCGATGCTTCGCGTAAGAGTGGCTTCCGCCTCTGTGGCGATGTGAAGTTTGATGAGGTGGCTCCGAAGTGCTCCTTTATCACACCTGTTCCGGGTGGGGTAGGGCCAATGACTATCTGTTCGCTGATGAAGAATACGCTGGCAGCAGGCAAAAAGGAATACTACCGATGACAGCAGAAGAGTGGTACGAGAGGGGCAATGCCTATCGCAAGTCGGGCAGTTTCCATGAGGCAATCAACTGCTACATAGAGGCAACCCGTCTTGATCCCGATAGTCCAGCAGTGGAGGCTAAGAGAATGCTCGATGATATCATGGAATTCTACTGCAAAGATATGTATAATCCATAATCTGTGGACATGCCTGAAACAACGAATAGATAGCAATTACTAATTAATTAGCTGAAAGTTTGGCACTTTTGGCTTTTTTGCATAACTTTGCAAACCAAAATTCAGGGTTTAATGCATAAAACTATATAATTATTATGGCAAAAATGAAAGGTGCTATTGTCATTGACACAACTCGCTGCAAGGGATGTGTACTTTGTGTGGAAGCTTGTCCACAGAAAGTCATCGCCCTGGCGGGTAAGGTCAATGTGCATGGCTATCCGTATGTTGAAGCTGTCAAGCAGGAAAATTGCATTGGCTGTGCTTCTTGCGGTATCGTGTGTCCCGATGGGTGTATAACTGTTTATCGTAAACGAGTGGAGGAGTAACGCTATGGCAGAAGGAAAAGTAAACGATTTGTCGCTTGCCAACGAAGGGACGAAAGAAGTGGTATTGATGAAAGGCAACGAGGCAATTGCCCGTGCTGCCATTCGTTGTGGTGTTGATGGCTACTTCGGCTATCCTATTACGCCGCAGAGTGAGGTGATTGAGACCCTGGCTGAGCTGAAGCCTTGGGAGACCACTGGCATGCAGGTGGTGCAGGCCGAGAGCGAGCTGGCCTCAATTTATATGGTATATGGTGCTGCAGGTGCCGGCAAGCGAGCCATGACTTCATCGTCGAGTCCTGGCGTGGCGCTCATGCAGGAAGGTATTACCTATATGGCCGGTGCTGAACTTCCTGGTGTGTTTGTTAATGTGCAGCGTGGCGGTCCTGGCTTGGGTACCATCCAGCCATCACAGGGCGACTATTTCCAAGCAACGCGCGGTGGTGGTAATGGCGATTATAACGTCATTGTACTGGCACCTGCCTCTGTACAGGAAATGGCCGATTTCGTGGATCTTGCCTTTGAGTTGGCATTTAAGTATCGCAATCCGGCAATGATTCTTTCCGATGGTGTCATCGGTCAGATGATGGAGAAGGTGGTACTGCCTCCTTATAAGCCTCGCCGAACCGACGAGGAAATCATCCGTGACTGCCCGTGGGCCTCTACGGGAAAGAAAAAGGGACAGACACGTCGTGTCATCACCTCCTTGGAGCTGAAACCTGAGGAGATGGAGAAACGCAATCTGGCCCTGCAGGAGAAATACCGTAAGATTAAGGACAACGAGGTGCGCTTTGAGACACAGCAATGCGATGATGCCGACTATGTGATTGTGGCATTCGGATCGGCTGCACGTATTGGCGAGAAGGCCATCGAGATAGCCCGTGAGGAAGGACTGAAGGTAGGCCTCTTCCGTCCTATTACGCTGTGGCCATTCCCCGAGAAGGAGATTGCTGCTCTGGCAAAGGGTAAGAAAGGTATCTTGGTTGCCGAGATCAATGCCGGGCAAATGGTACAGGACGTACGCCTTGCTATCAATGGTGCCGTACCTGTGGAACAGTTCGGCCGTCTGGGTGGCATCGTACCCGAACCAGAGGAAATCGTTAACGCACTGAAAACTAAACTGATGTAAAGCTATGGAAGCAAAAGATATTATTTCTGCGGAGAATCTGGTCTATAAGAAGCCTACACTCCTGAACGATAATAACATGCACTACTGTCCGGGCTGCTCGCATGGCGTAGTTCACAAGCTCGTGGCCGAAGTCATCGAGGAGATGGGTATGGAAGAGAAAGCCATCGGCGTAAGTCCGGTGGGCTGTGCCGTGTTTGCCTATAACTATATTGATATCGACTGGCAGGAGGCTGCACACGGTCGTGCACCTGCTATAGCTACCGGTATCAAGCGTATGTGGCCCGACCGACTGGTGTTTACCTATCAGGGCGACGGCGACTTGGCTTGTATCGGTACCTGTGAGACCATCCATGCCCTGAACCGGGGCGAGAACATCGTCATCATTTTCGTCAATAATGCCATCTATGGTATGACGGGCGGACAGATGGCTCCCACTACTTTGATAGGACAGAAGACCTCTACCTGCCCTTATGGTCGCGATCCCCAATTACATGGCTATCCCCTGAAGATGGCCGATATTGCCGCAGGACTGGAAGGCACCTGCTATGTGACCCGTCAGTCGGTGGAGTCGGTGGCCTCCATCCTCAAGGCTAAGAAAGCGCTGAAGAAGGCATTCCAGGCCTCAATGGATGGTAAGGGATCAAGTCTTGTGGAGTTCGTGTCTACCTGTAACAGTGGTTGGAAACTCACTCCCTCTAAAGCAAATGAATGGATGAAGGAGAACATGTTCCCCTTCTATCCGAAAGGCGACTTAAAAGATACAACGGAAAAATGAAAAAAGAAATCATCATAGCAGGATTCGGTGGTCAGGGCGTGCTCTCCATGGGTAAGATTCTGGCCTATTCGGGACTGATGGAAGATAAGGAAGTGACGTGGATGCCTGCCTATGGCCCTGAGCAGCGTGGCGGTACGGCCAATGTTACCGTGATTGTGAGCGACCAGCGCATCTCGTCGCCCATCCTCAGCAAGTACGACATCGCTATTGTGCTCAACCAGCCTTCACTGGAGAAGTTTGAGCCGAAGCTGAAGCCCGGTGGCATTCTCATCTATGACAGCTATGGCATCATCAATCCGCCGAAGCGCAAGGACATCACCGTCTATAAGATTGACGCTATGGACAAGGCTGCCGAGATGAAGAACGGCAAGGTGTTCAACATGATTGTGCTGGGCGGTCTGCTCAAGGTGGCTCCCGTAGTAGGCTTTGGTGGTGTTGAGAAAGCACTGTTCAAGACCCTTCCTGAGCGTCACCATAATCTTATTCCGCTCAATATGGAAGCCCTTGAGGTAGGCGGACAGATTATTGAAGAAGTGAAAGACTGAATATCGGGGGGCGTACTGGTTCGATCGGGATACTCATCAATTAACTTGTGAAAACCGGGCTGTCTTCTCTTGCCGATGGCGGGCCATTATCCAAGCATCCTATGCCGATGGATTACAAAGGCGGAGAGCACCCATAACCTGTGATAAAGGAGTTTTCATCACATCACCTTTACGTCCCCTTCCTTTTCCCCCTATACAATATGTTTTCTGGTATTATTGAGGAATTTGCCACTGTTCTGGACATCAAGAAGGACAGGGAGAATGTTGACTTCACGCTGACTTGTTCGTTTGTCAACGAGTTGTCGATTGACCAGAGTGTAGCCCATAATGGAGTTTGTCTCACGGTAGTAAGCATTGACAAGCAGGCGAAAAGCTATGTAGTTACGGCTATGAAGGAGACACTGGACCGTTCGAACCTCGGCCTGCTGACGGTGGGCGATAAGGTGAACGTGGAGCGCTCCATGCTCATGAACGGTCGCCTTGACGGCCATATCGTACAGGGACACGTAGACCAGACGGCTCGCTGTGTTGACATGCAGGATGCTGGCGGCTCTACCTATTTTACATTCCAGTATGACTTTGATGCCGAGATGGCCCGTCACGGCTATTTCACCGTTGACAAAGGTTCCGTGACGGTCAACGGCGTATCGCTCACTGTCTGTCGTCCCACTCGCGACACCTTTCAGGTGGCCATTATCCCCTATACCTTCGAACACACTAATTTCTGTGATATACAGGTGGGTTCGGTGGTGAACATTGAATTCGATATTATCGGCAAGTATATTGCCCGTATGCAGCAGCTATAGTTCCTGATATGAAGATACAGGAACTATCGTCACTCTATGCCCGTCAGCCGCAGGTTTCGGCATTGGCAAAAGTGTTGCAGCAGAAAAGTCGGCAGACCGTCATCATGAGCGGTTTGCTGGCTTCTTCGGCTTCCTTCGTGTTTGCCTCTTTGGCAAAGAGAAAGCCAGGCACCTTGCTGTTCATCATGAACGATGCTGAGGATGCGGGCTATTTCTATCATGACCTGACACAGGTGCTGGACGACGAACAGGTTCTTTTCTTCCCGTCCAGCTATCGCCGCGCTATTAAGTATGCGCAGAAGGATGCCCCCAGTGAGATTCTCCGAACGGAGGTACTGAGCCGCCTTAAAAGTGAAGCGTCTAAGGCGACCACTCCCCACTCTTTGCTGATAGTGACTTATCCCGAAGCCATTGCAGAGATGGTGGTGACGCAGAAGAGCCTTGATGCCCGCACGCTCAGCTTAGTGCAGAACCAGACGGTGCAGGTCGACGATGTTACGCAGCAGTTGCGTGATCTCGGCTTCCGCGAAGTAGATTACGTTTATGAGCCAGGGCAGTTCGCTTTGCGCGGCAGCATCCTCGATGTTTTCTCTTTCAGTCATGAATATCCTTTCCGCATAGATTTCTTCGGCGACGATATCGACTCCATCCGCACCTTTGAGGTGGAGGACCAGTTGTCGCGTGAGCGTTGTGAGTGTGTAGATATTGTCCCTGAACTCTCAAAGATAGAAGAGAAAGAGTCGCTACTGCGTTTCCTGCCCCATGATGCCGTGCTGGTATGCCGCAACTACGGTTATGTGCGAGAGACCATCGGCCATGTCTATCAAGAAGGTTTTTCCACTCAGGCCATGACCGAGCGTATGGAAAGGCTACGGGTAGGCGAGCGCAGCTCGGGAATGGCGGTTACCGAGATGGAATGCCGTGAGGTGGAGCTTGAACTGCGCCGCGAGAGCCAGATTATCACCAGTAGCCAGTTCCTTACCGACAGCGAGCCGTTCAGCCGAATTGAGTTGAGAGAAGAAGGCAGGGAAGGCGGTTCAGACAAGAAAACGACTGTCATTCGGTTTGACACAGCGATGCAGCCTCATTTCCATAAGAACTTTGAACTTTTGGGGAAGACCCTCGAAGATTACCGTCTACGGGGCTATCAGTTGTATATTCTTGCCGATAGCAGCAAGCAGCAGGAACGACTGAGGGAAATCCTTACTTCTCTTGATTCGGGAGAGTCTTTCACTCCTATCGACAAGACCCTTCATGAAGGCTTCATCGACAACGATTTGCGTGCTTGTTTCTTCACCGACCATCAAATCTTCGACCGTTTCCACAAGTATAACCTGAAGAGCGACAAGGCCCGCGGAGGAAAGGTAGCCCTTACGCTGAAGGAGATTCAGCAGTTCGAAGTGGGCGACTTTGTGGTCCATGTAGACCACGGTGTTGGTAAGTTCATGGGACTGGTGCGCATGCCCATTAATCAGAATACTCCGAATACTCAGAACACTCCGGGCGATCAGAGCTATCAGGAGATGATAAAGATTCAGTATCAGCATGGTGACTGCATCTATGTATCCATCCACTCCCTCTACAAGGTGTCCAAGTACAAGGCGCAGGACACGGGCCAGCCACCGCGTGTCTCCACCCTTGGCACTGGTCAGTGGGAGCGTCTGAAGGAGCGCACCAAGAAGCATATAAAGGATATAGCCCGCGACTTGATACGCCTCTATTCCAAGCGGCGCACGCAGCGCGGCTTCGCCTTCAGTCATGACACCTACCTGCAGCATGAGCTCGAAGCCTCCTTCCTCTATGAGGATACGCCCGACCAGCTGAAGGCTACACAGGAGGTGAAGGCCGATATGGAGATGGCTCGGCCTATGGACCGTCTGGTGTGCGGCGATGTCGGCTTTGGCAAGACCGAGGTGGCCATACGTGCCGCCTTCAAGGCCGCTGCTGATGGCAAGCAGGTGGCCGTGTTGGTACCCACTACCGTGCTGGCCTATCAGCATTTCCGGACATTCTCATCGCGACTCAAAGATATGCCAGTGCGTGTCGACTACCTCACTCGTGCCCGTACGGCCAAGCAGACGACTGCTCTCTTGAAAGACCTGAAGGACGGAAAGATAGACATCCTCATCGGTACGCAGAAGCTCATCGGCAAGACAGTGGAGTTCAAGGACCTGGGACTCCTTATCATCGACGAGGAACAGAAGTTCGGCGTGTCTGCCAAGGAGAAGCTTCGCCAGATGAAGACCAATGTCGACACCATCACCATGTCGGCCACCCCCATCCCGCGCACGCTCCAGTTCTCGCTTATGGGTGCCCGAGACATGAGCGTCATCCAGACGCCACCGCCCAACCGTTATCCCATACAGACAGAGATTCACACCTTCTCTCCCGAGATTATCGTTGATGCCATCAACTTTGAAATGTCGCGCAACGGCCAGGTCTATTTCGTCAATAATCGCATCAGCGACCTTCCACATCTCGCTGAGATGATCCATAAGTACATCCCCGACTGCCGCATCGCTGTCGGCCACGGCCAGATGAAGCCCGAGGAAATGGAGAACATTGTCCTTGGCTTCTCCGATTACGACTATGACGTGCTGCTCTCCACGACCATCGTAGAGAACGGTATCGACATCCCCAATGCCAACACCATCATCATTAATGGTGCCCATAACTTCGGTCTCTCCGACCTCCACCAGATGCGCGGTCGTGTGGGCCGTGGCAATTGCAAGGCTTTCTGTTATCTGCTGGCACCGCCCCTCGCTGCCCTTCCGCAGGATTCCCGTCGCCGCCTGGAGGCACTTGAGAACTTCAGCGGCTTGGGCTCTGGCATCAATATCGCCATGCAAGACCTTGATATCCGTGGCGCTGGCAATCTGCTGGGAGCAGAACAGAGCGGCTTTATCAGCGATCTCGGCTATGAGACCTACCAGAAGATACTGAACGAGGCTATGGCGGAACTGAGGAACGAGGAGCAGATCCTTCCCCAGTCCCTCCCTCAGAGGGATGGGAGTGAAGGCTCTGCGAAATCAAGTGCTCAAGATAATGATGCCACTCTTTATAGGGAGGGGATGGGGGAGGGGCTCCTGTTCGTTGCCGACTGCACCCTCGAGTCTGACCTCGAGATGTATTTCCCCGACCAGTACGTGCCCAGCGATTCAGAGCGCATGCTGCTCTATCGTGAGCTCGACCAGGTACGCGACGACAAGGAACTTGATGCCTATCGCCTTCGTCTGAAGGACCGTTTCGGCCCCATCCCTCATGTGGCAGAAGAACTGTTGCAGGTCGTTCGTCTGCGGCGACTGGCCATGCAGCTTGGCTGTGAGAAGATTATGCTGAAGCAGGGCCGTATGTTCATGTTCTTTGTGAGCAATGTGCGCAGTCCGTTCTATCAAAGCCCTGCCTTTGGTCGCATAATCGACTATATCGGACAGAACGTACGTCGCTGCAACCTGCGCGAACAGCAGGGCAAGCGTAGCATGGTGGTCAACGAAGTCCCCACGGTCGAGGATGCTGTGAAGGTACTACAGACCATCGGTGGTCACGGTTAATATATAAAAATATTTGCACAAAACGATTCGCCAACTTTTTTATTTCAAACGTCAAACATCTGATAGTCATCTACTTACGGTGACGGGTTTTCAGAATTCAACAGACATCTCTAATCTAACAGGGCAGTTACAATCTCTAACAGGGCAGTTTGACCTTCTAACAGGCCTGTTTGAGGCTCTAACTGCCCAGTTGCTTTCTAATAACTGCTGACATCCTGAGGGAATAATTTTGAAAAAAAATACCGGTTTTTGGGGAAAATTAAAATTTAACACTTCTTGATATCACTACTACGCTATTAATATCGGTGCTATCTCCAAAAAGAAAAAACAGGCAACTTCCCCAAAGCTGTCACCGTAAACAGCTGAATTTCAGGAGTTTGATATAACGTTCTGAAGCACTGTCATCACAGCACATGATATAATTGTGAGCCAAAAAATGGACTAAAAAAAGAGGTCTTTAAAGACCTCTTTTCTGTGATCCGCTTGGGGTTCGCGCTCGACGCCCTCGTCGCTTTCATAAAGCGAAGCGACTGAAAGAACCCTGGGTGAGAATCCCAAGCAGGAATAAAAAAGAGGTCTTTAAAGACCTCTTTTCTGTGATCCGCTTGGGGTTCGAACCCAAGACCCCAACATTAAAAGTGTTGTGCTCTACCGACTGAGCTAGCGGATCAAGGCTTTCCCGTGGAAAGCGGGTGCAAAGGTAGTGAAATAAATGAAGAATGAAGAATGAAGAATGAAGAATTTGCTGCCGTGCTTAAATTTTTAACGTCCTTTTACCTTTTACCACCGCTTGTTTTATTATTCTTTCTTCGCCTTTTGCTCCTCTGCTATGGCTTTCTGGTAGCATTCACGGCATAGGGGTTCGTACTCTTGTGTTTCGCCAAGGAGTACCCGTCTGTCGTTCTGCACCTTGCGGTGACTGACATAGGCCAGGTTGCCGCATCGCACGCAGATGGCATGCACCTTTGTCACTTCGTCGGCAATGGCGCAGAGTCCGGGCATGGGTCCGAAGGGAATGCCCTTGTAGTCCATGTCGAGGCCGGCCACGATGACCCGTACGCCTCGGTTGGCCAGTTCGTTACATACATCGATAAGGCCCATGTCGAAAAACTGAGCCTCGTCAATGCCCACTACGTCGATGTCGCTGGCCAGCAGCAGAATGGATGCCGACGAGTCTATCGGTGTGGAAATAATGTGGTGCTGGTCGTGACTCACTACGTCTTCCTCGGAATAGCGTACATCAATGCTCGGCTTGAAAATCTCTACGCGCTGGCGTGCAAATTCTGCTCTGCGCATCCGTCGAATCAGCTCTTCTGTCTTTCCAGAGAACATGGAGCCGCACACCACTTCGATTCTGCCGGGACGATGTGCCTCTCCCGTTAGGTTTGCTGTCATGATAATGTTTGTTTTGTCTACAAAAGTACAAATACGTTTTAAAAATTGCAAAGAAATGGATGCTTTTTTGACTATAATTAAATAAATACTTATTTTTGCATTCCATATGGGAATGCTTTATATCGTACCGACTCCTGTAGGTAATATGGAGGATATGACCTACCGTGCTGTCCGCATCCTGAAAGAGGCTGACGTGGTACTGGCTGAGGATACCCGCACATCGGGCATTCTCCTGAAGCATTTCGATATTCATAACCATCTTTTATCCCACCACAAGTTCAATGAGCACGGCACCAGCAATGCTGTCGTGGAGCGCCTGCTGGCAGGCCAGACTGTCGCTCTTATCAGCGATGCAGGCACACCAGGTATCAGCGATCCCGGCTTCTATCTGGTGCGTGAGGCTGTGCGGGCTGGGGTAGAGGTGCAGTGTCTGCCTGGGGCCACCGCCTTCGTGCCGGCATTGGTGAGTAGCGGACTGCCCTGCGACCGCTTTGCCTTCGAAGGATTCTTGCCACAGAAGAAAGGACGGCAGACAAAGTTGGCGGCTCTTCAGCATGAAAAGCGTACGATGATTTTCTATGAGTCGCCCTATCGGCTGGTGAAGACGCTGGAACAGTTTGCCGAGCATTTCGGTCAGGAGCGTCAGGTGAGCGTCTGCCGTGAAATATCCAAGATTCATGAGGAAAGTGTGCGTGGCACGCTTGTCGAGGTGATTGCCCATTTCAAGGAGCACGAGCCGAAGGGTGAGATAGTCATCGTATTGGCAGGAGAAGAGTGAAAAAGAGAAAAGTGAATAGTGAAAAATAACTGAAATAAACAGAGATATGAAAAAAGTAGTTTTGTTTGCTGTGTTGGCATTAGCCATGACAGCCTGTACTGAAAACAAACAGCAGCAGGATGCTGCTCTGGCCGAGCAGCGCGATTCGTTGAATCAGATTATTGCTCAGAAAGACCAGGAAATCAACGACATGGTGGGTACGCTCAACGATATTGAGGAGGGCTTCCGTGAGATAACCGAGGCACAGGGACGTGTGGCCGTGGCACAGCGAGGCGAGGGAGCCAGTTCGGCTGTCCGCATCAAGGAGAACATGCAGTTCATTCAGAGCACCATGCTGCAGAACCGTGAGCTGATAGAGAAACTTCGCCAGCAGCTGAAAAACAGTAATATCAAAGGCGATCAGCTCAAACGTACCATAGAGAACCTAACTGCCCAGATGGAGGAGAAGAACCAGGAACTGACAGCCCTGCGTGCCGAGCTCGAGGCAAAGAATATCCATATTGCTGAGCTCGATGAGGCTATCGCCAGCCTGAACAAGGACGTAGAGGCACTCCAGCAGGAGAACACCTCGAAGACGGAAACCATCACCGTTCAAGATAAGCAGTTGAACATGGCATGGTATGTCTTTGGTACTAAGAAGGAGCTGAAGGAACAGAAAATCCTGGACGACGGGAAAGTGTTGGAGCAAAACTTCAATAAGGACTATTTCACAAAAGTGGACATCCGTGTCGACAAGGAAATCAAGCTCTACTCGCGTTCTGCTGAGGTACTGACGGCTCATCCTGCCAGCAGCTATATGTTGGATCGTGATGCCAACAAGGAGTATGTGCTCCGTATCACCAATCCGGATCAGTTCTGGAGCACCAGCAAGTATTTAGTCGTGTTGGTGAAGTAGAACACTCTGTTCATTCTATACCGTTTATTGCATATGACCTAACAAAGTCGACGAGTTTGTTCAACAAAGTTGTCGACTTTGTTAGGCAGTTCCTATTTGGCCATTGATCAAGTACTATCAAATCATTGGGTTGTTCAATATAAATTGTATGATGGCTTGATGTCTACGCGCGTACCTTATATATAATTATAGGTATGAAATAAAACTGGGAAAGAGACTACTTGCATGTTCATGCAAGTAGTGTATGTCGATGTACTTGTTGAAAAGAACAAACAAGTAAAAAATGTTGTCGAAAATCATTTTTTGATATGAAAAAGGTGCAATTTTTGTCTTTTTTATAAAAATTCGCTCGATTTTCAAAAAAAAGTATTACTTTTGCATGCTCTAATCAAAATTAGTGTATACCTCCCTTGTGGAGGTAGTTAAAAATACTGAATTTGAAGATAATAATAAGTATTCACAAAGTGATATGAAGAAAAGATTGACAGTGTTTTTGGTAGGTATGTTCCTTGCGATGGGAACGGTGCTGGCCCAAAACAGGATTACGGGAACCGTTGTCTCAGCTGACGACGGTGAGCCAATCATTGGTGCTTCGGTGCTCATCAACGGCACGAAGAATACGGGAACGACTACTGACATCGATGGCAAGTTCACCATCATCGTGCCAAAGGGTAAGAAGATTAAGGTGAGCTACATTGGCATGAAGGAGACCATTGTAAGCCCTCAAAACGGAATGATTATCCGCATGAACTCTGATGCAACGATGATGGAGGAAGTTGTGGTAACAGGTATGCAGAAGATGGACAAGCGCCTGTTCACCGGTTCGTCTACGAAAATCAGTGCTGAGAGTGCCAAGTTGGATGGTGTGGCCGACGTGAGCCGTTCGCTCGAAGGTCGTGCTGCCGGTGTGTCGGTGCAGAACGTGTCTGGTACATTTGGTACGGCACCTAAAATCCGTGTGCGTGGTGCAACCTCTATCCTTGGTGGCAGCAAGCCGCTTTGGGTCGTCGACGGTGTGATTATGGAAGATGTGGTTGATGTGGATGCCAACGACTTGTCGTCGGGCGATGCCAATACGCTGATTTCGAGTGCCATTGCCGGTCTGAATAGTGACGATATCGAGTCGTTCCAGATTCTGAAGGACGGTTCGGCTACCTCTATCTATGGTGCGCGCGCCATGGCTGGTGTGATTGTTATTACCACCAAGAAAGGTAAGGCTGGTCAGAGCAGTGTCAACTATACGGGTGAGTTTACCATGCGCCTGAAGCCCAGCTATTCTACCTTCAACATCATGAACTCGCAGGAGCAGATGTCGGTATATCAGGAAATGCAGCAGAAGGGCTACCTGAACTATGCTGAGCTGTCGAATGCCGCCAGTAGCGGTATCTATGGTAAGATGTATCAGCTGATCAGCCAGTATGATGCCACGACCGGCCAGTATGGTCTGGCTAATACTGCTGCTGCCCGTGCCGACTATCTTCGTCAGGCAGAGTTCCGTAATACCGACTGGTTTGACCTGCTCTTCTCAAACGCAATCCAGCACAACCACTCAGTAAGTATCTCGAGTGGTACGGATAAGGCACAGACGCGTGCTTCGCTGAGTGCCATGTTCGATCCGGGATGGACCAAGCAGAGTAACGTGGAGCGCTATACTGCCTCGCTGAACTCAAATTTCAATATCTCTAAGCAGCTGACGTTCACCATGATCAGTAATGCCAGCTATCGTAAGCAGCGCGCTCCCGGTACGCTGAGCAGTGAGCTCGATCCCGTAACGGGTGCCGTCAACCGCTCATTCGACATCAACCCCTATTCGTACGCGCTGAATACCTCGCGTGCCCTTGACCCGAATGAGTTCTATACGCGCAACTATGCACCTTTCAACATCTTCCATGAGCTTGACAATAACTACATGGACCTTGATGTGACGACCATACGTGTGCAGGGTGAGCTGAAATACAAGCCCATCACCAAGATTGAACTGTCGGCTCTGGCTGCCTATGAGTATGCCGGATCGGCCAATGCCCACAACGTGCTCGATGATTCAAATCAGGCTGAGTCGTACCGCGCTATGAATACGAGCACCATTCGCAATAACAACAACTATCTGTATAAGGATCCCGACAATCCCTATGCACTGCCTATCTCGGTGTTGCCCAATGGCGGTATCTACAACAAGACGACCAACAAGATGAACGACTGGACCTTCCGTGCAACGGCCAGCTATAACGATGTGTACAATGAAGACCACATCCTCAATCTGTTCGGCGGTACGGAAATCAACCGGATTGACCGTTCGGCCGACTGGTTCCGTGGCTGGGGTATGCAGTACAACATGGGTGAGATTGGTGCCTATGCCTACGAGGTGTTCAAGAAGGGACAGGAGCTGAATACCGACTATTACAGTATGACTAACACTCACGACCGCAGTGCTGCCTTCTTCGGCAATGCCACTTATTCGTGGAAGGGACGCTATACCATCAACGGTACTATTCGTTATGAGGGTACCAATAAACTGGGTAAGAGCCGTTCGGCTCGTTGGCTGCCTACATGGAACGTGTCTGGGGCATGGAACATGCATGAGGAACCTTTCTTTAATGCACTGAAGTCCGTGCTGTCGCATGCCACACTGAAGGCTTCTTATTCGCTGACGGCCGACCGCGGCCCTTCGTATGTGACCAACTCACTGCCCGTGATTGCCAGTTCCAATCCTTGGCGTCCTTTCACCGGTGTGAAGGAGACCTCGCTCTACATTTCGAGCCTGGCCAACAGTGAGCTGACCTATGAGAAGAAGCATGAGTTCAATATCGGAGCTGAGCTGGGTTTCCTCGACAACCGCATCAGCGTAGAGTTCGACTGGTATACCCGTAACAATTATGACCTGATTGGCGTAGCTACGACGGCAGGTGTAGGCGGTGAGGTCCAGAAGTATGGTAACATCGCTACGATGAAGTCGGGTGGTGTGGAGTTGAGTGTCACTTCTACCAACGTGAAGACCAAGGACTTCACCTGGCAGACCAGTGTGATCTACTCGCATACCCATAACGAAGTGACTGACCTGAAAACATCAACACGTGTGATCGACCTGCTGCAGGGTACTGGCTACTCACTGCAGGGATATGCTCGCAATAGTGTGTTCTCGGTACCTTTCATGGGCCTGAACAATGAGGGCCTGCCCACTTTCCTTGATCAGGACGGCAACGTCACTACCACTGGCATCTACTTCCAGACCAGTGACGAGGAGAAGTTCGGTTTTCTGGAATATTCGGGAACAGCCGACCCGACAACTACGGGTTCGCTGGGTAACATCTTCAAGTATCAGAACCTCACGCTCAACGTGTTCATTACCTATTCGTTCGGCAATGTGGTGCGTCTTGACCCGTTCTTCAAGAAGTCCTACAACGACCTGACCGCTATGCCTAAGGAATTTGCCAACCGCTGGATGGTTCCTGGTGACGAGAATGTTACAGCTGTTCCAGTCATGGCTTCAAGCCGTCAGAACAAGAACGACTCCAACTTGAGCTATGCTTATAGCGCCTATAACTATTCGACTGAGCGTATTGCCAAGGGCGACTTCATCCGCATGAAGGAGATATCCCTGTCATACCAGTTCCCCAGGAAGCTCATCGAACCACTGAACTTGAGCAATGCCTCGGTGAAGCTGCAGGGTACCAACCTCTTCCTGCTCTATGCCGACAAGAAGCTGAACGGACAGGATCCTGAGTTCTTCAACACGGGTGGTGTGGCTGTTCCTATGGCCAAGCAGTTCACCCTGACGCTGAAACTGGGTATCTAAGAAAGGTGAAACTGAAAATGATGGCATGTTAACAATAAAGGAAAGAATAAAGAAATGAAAAATAATAGCATCCTGATTTTTAAACCCCTCGTTTGGCTTGCACTAGCTGTCTTCCTGTTCAGCTCGTGCGATAAGTTCCTTGACGAGATGCCTGACAATCGTGCTGAGGTCGACTCGGATACCAAGATTGAGAAACTTCTTGTCTCGGCCTATCCTGATCGTGCCTTTATCATGATTACGGAGATGAGTTCTGACAATGTCGACGATTACGGTGAGAACAACCCTAATACCGATCGTTTTGTTGATGAGGTGTATCACTGGCAAGACGGTACCGAAGACGATAATGAGAGTGCTGAGGCTGTATGGGCGGCTTCCTATAGTGCCATTGCTGCTGCCAACCAGGCACTGCAGGCTATCGAAGGACTGGAGAATCCTGAAGATGTGGCCATGCAGGAGGCTAAGGGAGAGGCTCTGCTCTGCCGTGCCTACAACCACTTCGTGCTGGTCAATTTCTTCTGCATGCACTATAACGAGGCTACCAGTTCGACCGATTTGGGCATACCGTATATGGAGGAAGTGGAGTCTACATTGCAGCCCCACTACGAACGCGGCAATGTGGCCGAGGTATACCAGAAGATTGAGCGCGACCTGGAGGAAGGTCTGAAGCTTGTGGGAGAGTCATACTACGAACAGCCGAAATACCACTTCAACAAGAAGGCTGCCAATGCCTTTGCGGCCCGTTTTTACTTGTATTATGGAAAGTGGGAGAAAGCCCGCGACTATGCTACGGCAGTACTGGGTTCACAGCCTAAGCTGATGCTGCGCGACTGGGCCTATCAGGCCACGATGACGCAGGAGTACGAGGCCATCGTCAATCACTATATCGCCTCAACGCTCAACTGTAACCTGATGCTCTGCACAGGTATGTCGGCAGTAGGAATGGCCTTTGGCCCCTATATGTACTACACCCGTTACTCACATGGTGCCTATCTGGCCAACAATGAGACGGGCAATGCGCAGAACATTTGGGGTAGCGAAGGCTACTATTCGCCCATGAAGGTCTACGGTGCTACCAATCTGGACCGTACCATCTTCTGGAAGCTCCCTTTCCTTTTCGAGGAGACCGACCCTGTGGCACAGATTGGTTACTATCGTACAGTATATCCTGCCTTTACGGGCGATGAAACTATTCTCATACGTGCTGAGGCTAACGTGATGCTGAACAACTATGATGCTGCCTGCGAAGACCTTACCACTTGGCTGCAGAATATCAATAAGACCTCCTATGTGTTGACCCCTGCCAAGGTGCAGGCTTTCTATCAGCCCATTGCCTATAGCTATGACGATGATACGAAGATGAACTCCACTATCAAGAAGCACCTGAACCCAGCGTTCACTATTGATGCCGAGGGCTCCATGCAGGAGTGCATGCTGCAGTGTGTGCTGGGCTTCCGCCGAATAGAGACCCTGCAGACGGGGTTGCGCTGGTTCGACGTAAAGCGCTACGGCATTGAGATAGTCCGTCGTGTCATGGACGACAAAGGACAGCCTGTGACGCTCGTCGATGTGCTGAAGAAGAACGACCCCCGTCAGGCCATACAGATTCCGCAGAAAGTGCTTTCGGCAGGAATTGCGGCAAACCCGAGATAAGACCACTCATCAGAACTGTAGAATTTAATCAAGTTGAATTATGTATAAAAGACTTCTATATACTATCTGCGCTGTATGCATGGCATGCGGGTTCGTAGGTTGTTCGGAAGACAAGCTCGACTCCTCGACTGTCATTGCAGTGGGTACCACCCAAGAGAACGATTTCGATCGTTGGCTCTATGCCAACTATGTAGCTCCTTACAACATCCAGTTCAAGTACAAGTACGAGGAGATAGAGAGTGATTTGAACTATTACACTATCCCTGCCGACTACAATATGTCGATTAAGATGGCTCATTTGGTGAAGTATCTCTGTATCGAGGCTTACGATGAGGTGGGAGGAACAGTCTTCACCCGTAGCTACTTCCCCAAAATGTTCTTCCTCATTGGTGAGTGGGAGTATCGTAATAATGGCACCTTCATCCTGGGTACTGCCGAGGGCGGAAAGAAAATTCTGCTCACGGGTATCAACGTGATGGATAAGGTACTGGCAGGCACTTATGATCCTACCATGAGTGTTGCCGGAGCATTGAACCATTATTACATTAAGACCATTCACCACGAGTTTGTGCATATAGTGAACCAGACACGTCCTTATACGACGGAGTTCAAGCAGATTACCGGTTCGGGCTATGTGGCCGACAGCTGGAGCGAGGCTCCCTATGACACCACCTACCTGAAGCGCGGCTTCATCACGGCCTATGCACAGCACTCTGATACTGAGGACTTTGCTGAGATGGCTTCTGAGTACATGGTAGAGCCCGATTCAGTTTGGAACGAGTGGATTAAGCAGGCTGGTACTGATGGCGCAGCGCTCATCAATCAGAAACTGGAGATCGTCAAGGATTATTACATGAACACCTGGAACATTGACCTCGATAAGATGCGCAAGAGCATCTGGCGTCGTCAGGACGATGTGATGAAGGGTAAGGTGAGTCTGACTGACCTGACCGTAAACTAACCTCAAAAAAGGCAAAGCAACGATTATGAAGAAGAATAGAATTGCATTCCTGCTGATAGCACTCTCGATGCTCTCGCTGCAGTCGTGTCTGAAGGATGACGAGAAAGTATATGATGAGAGCGGAGACCGTGTGGAGAAAAATCTGATAAATGCTAAGTCGGTTCTGTCAAGCGCTGAGAACGGTTGGGCACTGGCCTATTTCCCTCATCGTCAACTGAAGTATGGCGGCTATAACTACTGTCTGAAGTTCACTGAGGACAACATGGTGACCGTATGGTATGAGGAGGCACCTGGACAAAGCGCCACCTCGACCTATGCCATGACATCCGACGACGGTCCTGTGCTCTCCTTCGATACCTACAATAAGTTCATGCACATCTATGCCACTCCCTCGCAGGGCGAGTATGAGGCCAAGGATGGTGATTTCGAGTTCATCCTGCTGAAGGTGACCGACGAGCAGATTACACTAAAGGGCAAGCGCTCGGGCAACATTATGTACATGGACCGTCTCTCGGTTACGCCTGAGGAGCACCTGAAGAGCATTCAGGACATGAAGGATATCGACCACCTGTATGGCGGTGGTACGGTGGAAATTGCCGGAGTTCCTTATGACGCCACTTTCGATATGCGTAACCGTCGTCTCACCATTACCGACTCGCTGGGCAAGTCTGTGGCTTCGCGTACCTATATCTTTACGAAGACAGGTATCCAGTTGGCCGACACTATCGAGGTTGGGGGAGTGATTATGCAGGACTTCACCTTCAATACGGACGACAATTCCTTCAGCTCGGCAGGTACTGTCTTCAAGATGGAGAGTACCTATCGAAAATATAAGGACTTCCTAGGTACCTATAAGATTAATGAGCTGACGGCCAAGACTATCACCATCAAGCAGAAAGTGGCTGATTCGACCTATGTCGTTGACGGACTCACCTATCAGGGGTCTCCCATCATGCGCTATGATTCCTATTGGGGCAGTGTAGAGTTCGTTCCTCAGTATATGGACCACTGGGTAAGTGGAGGCGGTCAGGACATTTACGACTGGCTGGTGCTCACCGATGGCGACATGATTTACTTTGGCGAAGAGTATGTGAGCACGGCTGCCGTGTTCCCTGGCAATCAGTTACGCTTCACTCTTGGCTCTAATGGCATGACTATCATGGAGTATGCCTTCTCAAAGCCTGGTCTGGAAGACGAGGGTAATGAGGCCTTGGGTCTCATAGAGGAATATCCGCAGACCATGGTGTTTGTCAAACAGTAGTAATGTGGAATGATTCGAAACATTTTTATTCAAGGATATGAAGAAAATATATAGCCTATTGGTGATGGGCGTGCTGGCAGGAATGCTCACAGCATGCAGTAAAGAAGATTCAGCTTCCTACGAATCACCGGCAAAGATTGTCATCAAGAATGCAGAACTGGTGTTCTCGCCAAATGGTGGAACCAATACCGTTACGACCAATGCGGTAGGAACGATGACAGCCACGACGACGAGTAAATGGCTGACGGTTGAAGTGGATGGATCGACCCTGAAGTTGACAGCCGAAAAAAACAGTAGCTTAGAGATGCGTGCTGCCGTCATCGATATTGCGGCCGATGGTGCCGTGGCTACGTTGACGGCACAGCAGAACGGCATGATTGTCGACATCACTGTCAACGAAGACTATGTGTTCAACGCTGATGGCAACGAGGACTCGCTCATTGTCGATAACAGCAATGTAGACTTTGATGCCATCATCTCTGTTGACTGGATTCAGGTGTCGAAGACTTCGTCGGGTTATAAGGTGCATGTCGACGACAATACCGATACTGAGATGCGTACTGGCAATGTCACGTTGAGTTTCAAGGAATATAGTCAGTCGTTCCGTGTCATCCAGTTGGGTACTTTCTTGCCCTTTACCTCGCTGACCACTGCTGTCTATACTGACGAAAACGGTGCTGAACAGACCAAGGCTGTCACGGTGGTGGCCGATCCCTCCAAGGATGGTGCCTACCTCGTTCAGGGACTGCTTGCTGAGGGTGATGTTCAGCTGCTTTCGCATCCGTCAAACAGAAACGAGTTCTTTGTTCCTTCTGGTTATACTCCTGGTACATATAATGAGGACGGGGCTACACTCACCCTGCGCTGCATTATGAGTGCATGGAATAAGAGTACTGGGAAACGTTTTATTCCTACCGTTGTCTCTACGGGAGCCACGGCATCCACGGCAGCCTATCGAATGGCATTCCAGTGGAGTTCGGATGCCGCAGGCAATCCTGTGCTGCAGTACTTCACGAACAAGAGCCTGTCGTCTGCCTACACATCAGATGGCATGATTGTCTGCAAGTATAGCAGTGCAAGCAGTGCTTCGGCAGTGGCCAGAAAGGGTATTGTCTATTATTTCACGAATCTGAAGTTTACAAAATAATTTATTCTACATTAACCATTTAAAAACGAACAGAAGTATGAAGAAAATTTTACTTACAATGGTAGCACTCATGGTGGCTATCGTTTCGTTTGGTCAGCCTGTGGCCACCAAGGCTCAGACTGATTTAAAGCAGCTGTTCTCTGTTTCAGGCCTGCAGAAGGCTGTTACTGAGAGAAGCTATGGTATCAAATCTGTTGTGAAGGGTCTGCAGGCTCCCGTTGCTCCTGTTAAGATGAGCAAGAAAAAGGCTCCTCGCAGGGCTGAGGGTGAGTTCTCTGTTGACGATTTGGCAGGCGACTGGATTCAGGCTATGTATTGCTATGAGTATGATGAGGAGTCAGAGGAGCTGGTAGAAGATATGCCTACTCGTTACGGTAACACCGTGACCATTGAGCCAGGTAATAACAACCAGATTACTATCTATGGCCTGTTTAGTTCTGACTATGGCATAGTTGGTACGGTGAATCTCGAAGACTTCACCATCACGATTCCTGCTGGTCAGGTTATTGGTACTACAACAAGCTATGGTGATATTAAGATGCAGAACGCAAGCACAGAGGGTGACTTCACTGCTACAATCTATGCTGATGGTATTGTCTTCGAGCAGTTATGGTATGGCTCGATTGTATATCAGGCACAGGATGCCCGTTATACCTCCTTCTATTCAAGTGTTCTGTTCTTCCCCAATGCTACGATGCAGTATAAGGATTCCGAAAGTACTGATGTGACGGCTCTTGTAGCTGCTATTCAGGACGAAGGATCCGCTACGGTATCTGTCTTCAACTTCGGTGATTTCGGCCTGTGCGTAGATATCGACCTGCAGTCGGATATGACTTTCTCTATCAATGCTGAGCAGGTGGTAGAGTATGGTGGTGCCACCTATGGATCTTATTCTCCTTATGGCATTTCTGGTAAATATCTCGTAGACCTCGTTGGTAAGGGTACTGCAACCACTTTGACCTCTGATGTCGACTGGACCATCTATTCTGATGAGGGCTACTGGTTCGGTGAGCAGGAGCCTTTCACTATTACGCTTGAGGACGGTTCAGAGTTTGTTTATCCTGAGGCAGAGACTGGTGAGTTGGTTACGCTTCCTGAGGGTCTTACTCCTGTTGACTATCCGTTCAGCTATTCCGTCTATGAGGGCAACGATCCTGTCGCTAAGGAAGGCACTGTGAAGATTGCCAAGGACGGCAACGACATCTACTTCCAGGGACTCGACATACTGCTTCCTGAGGCTTGGGTGAAGGGCTTGCTGGATGCCGAGAAGGGCATTGTGACTATCCCCGTAACCTACACTGGAGCTCTCAATGAGGTTCCTCATTTCCTTGCTGCCTATGGAGGTGCTAATCCTAAGGAACTTATTCTTGACTATGAGGATGATTCCTACAGCTATTCTGCTACGACCATGATCTACAAAGGAACTACAGGCTCTGCCTATGTTTACTTCTATAACGGTCTGTTCATTGGCACCAAGCCTACTCCTGTTACGGCTCCTGAGGGCCTTCAGACAGTTGAGATGCCTTTCGTAGGTGAGCTCTTTGCGGGTGATGCCGAGGAAGCTGAGGAAGTAGAAGGTTCTGTGACAGTTGGTATCACAGGTAATGATGTGTATATTCAGAACCTCTTTGCTGAAGATGTTCCTGATAGCTGGATGAAGGGTTCTATCCAGGAATCAGAAGGCACGAAGTTTGTCGTCTTCCCCATAAACCAGTATATTGGCGACTTCTCGAATGCTTTGCGCGCTTACCTCGTTGGCTACTATTGGCCTGAGGGAAGTGAGGATGGTGAGTTGTCGAATGTTATTTTCTTCTATGACGATGTAAACGGCTACTTCGAGGCAATTACTCCTGTTATCCTCACTCGCTCTAAGAACTCAACCAACTATGAGAGCTTCTATAGAGCAGGTCTGCTTATTGGTAACATCGAGGCCAACGTGAAGAATGTGATCACTCAGACCAAGTCTGCTAATGTTTGGTACACGCTGAGCGGTAACCGTATTGAAAAGCCAGCACAGAAGGGCATCTACATCATGAACAACAAGAAGGTTGTCGTGAAGTAAGTGTCTGATAGTACATTAACTTAAAAATAAAAGTGCCTCTCCTGTTTTGACAGGTGAGGCACTTTCTTTTTCCCTTTTTTGATAAGTGAGGCAATTTCTTTTCTACTATGATAGTCCCGATGGAGCTATGCCTTGTCGGCAAGTGTCTGCCACAGTGGGTCGTGGGGCAGGGGAGCTTCTGTGATAATGGTTTCTTTCGAGACGGGATGCACAAACTCTATGCTACGGGAGAGTAGTGAGATGCTGCCATCTGGATTGCTGCGCCTGGCACCGTATTTCAGGTCACCGCGTATGGGACAGCCTATGGCCGACAGCTGACAGCGTATCTGATGGTGACGGCCTGTGAGTAGTTGCACCTCAAGCAGTGCGTAGCGGTCGCCCATGGCCATGACCTTATAGCGTAGCATGGCTTTCTTGGAACCAGGCACCTCATGGTCGTGGGCATACGACTTGTTCTGCTGCTCGTTGCGCGTGAGCCAGTGGGTGAGGAGATATCCACCCACGGCGGACCCACCTCCAGCCCCTCCCTGCAGGGAGGGGAGATGGCTGTCCTGCTTCGGAAATACGCATAGGCTCCCCTCCCTGTGAGGGAGGGGTTGGGGGTGGGTTTCTACTATTGCCCAATAGGTTTTCTTGATTTCCTCCTTGCTGGCAAACATCTTGTTCAGTCGGCTCAGGGCCTTTGAGGTACGCGCAAAGACCACCAGTCCGCTCACGGGACGGTCCAGTCGGTGTACCACACCGAGGAATACCTCGCCCGGTTTCTGATACTTCTCCTTGATATACTGCTTCACGAAGTCGGAGAGTGGGGGGTCGCCAGTCTTGTCGCCCTGCACGATCTCACCACTCTTTTTATTGACAATAATGATATGGTTGTCCTCGTAGACTACCGAAAGACTCTCCCCCGACCTCTCCTTGTGAGGGAGGGGAGGAGGGAGAGTATGATTCTTATTTCCCATCTGAAAAGTTGAATAAGACTATTCCTTCCTCACAGGGAGGGGGAGGTCTTTACATGTTCATGCCACCATCAACTTGAATGACCTGTCCACTGACATAAGAGCTGAGGTCACTGGCCAGATAGAGGGCTGTGTTGGCGATGTCTTCCACCTGTCCGCCACGGCGAAGGGGTATCTTCTTTTTCCACTCCTCGCGCACCTCTTCAGATAGCTGGGCGGTCATGGCTGTCTCGATGAAGCCCGGGGCAATGGCATTGGCACGGATGCCCTTTGGTCCCATTTCCTGTGCTATAGACTTGGCCAGTGCAATGAGTCCGGCCTTTGAGGCTGCATAGTTGGCCTGTCCGGCATTTCCGTGAACACCCACCACTGAGGCCATGTTGATGATGCTGCCACCACGCTGGCGCATCATGACGGGTACACAGGCATGGATGAAGTTGAATGCCGACTTCAGGTTGACGGCTATCACGGCATCCCACTGCTGTTCGGTCATGCGGAGCATCAGTCCGTCCTTGGTGATGCCGGCATTATTGACGAGAATGTCGATTCCTCCAAACTCTTCCTTTACGGCCTTCACCACTTCCTCGGTCTGAGCGAAGTCGGCTGCATTCGAGGCATAGCTCTTGGCCTTCACGCCGAGGGCAGCAATCTCCTGCTCAGTCTCCTCGTTAACGGCGAGGTCGGTGAATGCGATGTTGGCGCCTTCAGCGGCGAACTTCAGTGCGATGGCTTTTCCGATGCCACGTGCTGCACCGGTAATCAGTGCAGTCTTTCCTTCTAATAATCCCATTTTTCTGTTTGATAATTATATGTTGATTTTATGTTTTCCTAATGCACCATAGACGAACTTGGCCACCTGCGGCTTGGTGTCTTCCTCTTTCATGCCGTGGGCAATGCGTCCGTAGATATAGGGTACTTCCAGACCTTTGATACAGTAGTGACAGATGTCAGCCACAAGGTTCACGTTCTCAATGTCGAACTCACCGTCTTCCTTGCCTTCGGCAAACACCTTGCGGAACAGTTCCACTTCGGCCAGGTCGAAATGCTTGCGCACCTTCTCGACCATCCAGATGTTACGGAAGAACTCAGCGCGCAGGTTACCATTGCGCACCACCGTTTCGCGAATCATGTTCAAGTGGGTATAGATGAGTTCAATAACTTTCTCGTGGGGGCTAATCTTGCGTGCTGCCACTTCGTCGAGCTGATCGCTGAGACGTTCCAGTTCGGTCTCAATGACGGCATAATAGATGTCGTCTTTCGACTTGAAGTAGGTGTACAATGTGCGTCGCCCCTTGCCAGAAGCCTGTGCAATATCATTCATGGTAGTGTTCTCCAATCCGTTCTTGGCAAACAGCTGGCGGGCTACGTCAACAAGAAGTTGTCTGGTCTTTGATATTGACATCTTTTTATATATAAGATTTACGGATTTACGATCTTCGTGTGAGTTCGTTTGGCTTTTCCTTTGTAATTGCACATCGCCTATGCAGTGTGCAAATTTAATGCTTTTATTTTAAACAGCCAAGGACTTTCCTGTAAAAAGTACACTTTTTTAAAAAAGTTGCCACAAAATTTGCATAATTAGGGAAAAAGATGTACCTTTGCACCCGCTTAAAAGAAATACATCGCGGAGTGGAGCAGTTGGTAGCTCGCCAGGCTCATAACCTGGAGGTCGCATGTTCGAATCCTGCCTCCGCAACTACGAAGAAGCTCGATAGTATCGAGCTTCTTTTGTTATGTTAAAGATTCGAAGACAAGAAGAGTCAGTTTAATACAGTTTACTGGGCATAAACCATTAGTTTACGGCCGTAAACCAACAGTTTACGCCTTGTATACCGATAGTTTACGCCTTGTATACCGATAGTTTACGCCTTGTATACCGATAGTTTACGCCTTGTATACCGATAGTTTAAGGCCGTTAGAATTTTGTAAACCGATGTTTTCAACCTCTTATTCGTCGTACTGGAAGAGCGGGTCTTCTGGCATGACCATGACTGGCTCGGTCTGGAAAGCCTTCATGATTTTATCGGGTACATACTCGTTGGGAACGACCAGGCGGAACATAAACTCACGGAACCAGCGGTCGGTCATAATCATGCAGCCCTGCTGTCCCCATGTGCTGCCCCAGGAATTCTCCACTTTCCATTTCTTCGCATTCCCTTTACTGTCGAGGTCGACGGCGGTTAGTGTCATGGCGTGGGTGGAACCGCTGTCGAAAGTGGCGATACGGTCAGCCTTCGACATACCGAATGTTGTGTCGAAGAGTGTTGCATAGTCGAAGTTGTCGAGATCGGCAAAGCCACGCTTGCGGTCGAGGAACTTTGCCACGTCATAGCTGGAGTAGAGCTTGCGGCCGTCTTTCAGGGCTGCAATGGCCATCTGTTCGATGTCGTCCATGGGCAGGTTCACGTATTTCCAGTTATGACCGTCGTAGCTGTGACGGTCGTATTCCACCTCATAAGTCTTGTAATATTCTCGGCGTGGGTCGTTCATGGCCATGATGAAGGTGCCGTTGAGACGCTTGCCCACCACTTCCTGACAGAAAGAGAGCGGTGTGTACTCCTTTTCCTCACCGATGGTCTTGCCCTTGGCATCCTTAAAAGCGTAGGTGAACTTCGTGGTTGGCTCGCCGATGGCAAAGACGAGCATGTGGTAGATTTGGCTCAACATGCGCGTCTTGGCTTTCTCTATGGCAGAAACCTTCTTGCCCTTCTGTACCATGTCGCGTAGCTGCAGTCCGTATTCACGCAACTTCGAGGCGATGAGCTGGCGGACACGACTGGTGTTGTCGCATGAGAACGATTCGGGCATCACCTCGCTCGGAACCAGTCCGTATTTGTCGGCCAGGTCGGCCACGCCGCAGAACGTGCCACCGTCGCCGATGGGATAGTGGAAGAAGAACTGCACGCGTTGGTCGTCGATAGGCTTGTCACCTGTATCGATCACACCTTGCAGCATCAAGTTGGCTTTCTCCAACTGATCCCAGAAGAAGAGATATGCTTGAGAGAACTCTACGGTGAGTGAGTCGGTGCGCTTTTGGAAGTCACCGCGCAGCACGTTCATGCCGCTGAACATCCAGCAGCGGCCCGACTGCTTCTGGTCTGTGATGGCCTGCTTTTTTGTCTCTATGCTGAAGTAGGTGTCGAGCGCTCCGGAGTTGGCATGGTTACGGGTCAAGTCATCGATGGAGTTTCCGGCCATCGCATTCATCAGTGCCCGCTCGGCTTTGCCAAGTTGCTGTTCCTTCTGGATGTCGCGCAGCATATGTTCTGATATGCCACCGCTTCTGGTCTGTGCCGAGGTCATGGTGACAGCCATTAGCGTCAGGGAGATAAAAGTCTTTCTATTCATTCTTGTGGACAGTTTTTGTAATTTAGTAATTATTAGACTGCAAAGTTACATAAATAAACTGATTTTTGCTACCTTTGCAGCGATGAAAAGATTGTTTTTCCTGTTTTTTACTTTTTCTTGTGTCCTGACGGTTTTTGCTCAGAACGAACAGGTGCAGATGAGCGATACACTACAGGAGGTGACCGTAACCTCACGGTCGGCTCAGAAGCGTGTGCAGGAAGTGCAGATAGGTGTTGAGAAAGTTGAGATATCAACGCTGGCAAAGGTGCCGGCATTGTTTGGCGAGAAGGATATTATCAAAAGCATGCAGCTGCTGCCTGGCGTGAAGAGTGAGAGCGAGGCTTCTGGCGGCTATCAGGTGCGTGGCGGAACGGCAGCACAGAATCTTATCCTGCTCGATGGAGCCACGGTCTATAATGCCGGCCACATGATAGGACTCTTCTCGACCTTTAACGATGATGCATTGATGAGTGGCTCGCTCTATAAGGGGCTGGTGCCGGCACAGCTGGGCGGTGGTACAGCCTCGGTGTTTGACATCAGTACCCGTTCTGGCGATATGCACGACTACCGCTATGGTGGCACCATCGGGCTGCTCTCGGCCAAGGTTGTGGCCGAAGGACCGTTGCAGCAGAATCGCTCGTCGTTCCTCTTTTCCGGTCGCCGCTCCTATCTCGACCTCTTCCTGAAAGCTACCGAGGACTACAAGCATAATACCATGCACTTCTATGATACCAACCTGCGGCTGAACTTCCGGTTCTCACCGCAGGATGTGCTGTCACTCTCGTTCTTCCGCGGTCGTGACAACATGGGACTGGATGAACTCATGAACATGGAATGGGGCAACACTACGGCAACGGCCAACTGGCTGCACACCTTCAACGATAATCACTATGTCAATACCCAGTTCGTCTATAGTGACTTTATGAGTGATGTGGGCATCGACATGCTCAGCATCTACTACACTATGAAAGGCTACATCCGCCATGCCACGCTTCGCCACCAGCAGGTGCTCAGTAGCCGGAAACATCGTCTCTGCTACGGATTGGAATCAACCTATCTGCAGTTGATGTCGGCCGAATGGGATATCCGCCTGCTGCATCAGCGCGAGAAGCGCAATGCCTGGACCAATGTCCTGTGGCTGAATGACGAATGGAAGCCCAATAGGCATATGGAGTTCTCGGCAGGTCTGCGTCTGCGCACGTTCTCCGTTCTTGGCGGTGTTCCCTATTATCATATAGACAGTGATGGAAACATCACTGAGACGATGAATCCCCGCAGCGGCAGCTTCGTGAAAACATACGCTGATGTGGAGCCTCGTGTTAGCCTGAAGTGGAGCATCAGCAAGCAGCACAGCCTGAAGTTGGGCTATAGTAGGACATCGCAGGACATCCATGCCATCAGCGGAATGTCGATGTCGATGCCCTTCGACCGCTATACCATGACCAGTAACATTGTGAAACCCGAAGAAGCCGATCAGGTGGCCTTGGGGTGGGTGGGCATCACCCGTGGGGGCAACTACGACTTCTCGGCTGAGACTTACTATAAGAACATCCGCAACGTCTATGACTACCGTGATGGCAAGCAGTTCTATTCGGAAATAGAGATAGAGCGGTTGCTCTTGGGCGGTAAGGGGCGTGCCTACGGGCTGGAACTCTGTGCACATAAGAACAGCGGCCGCTTAACAGGTTGGGTGAGCTACACGCTCTCCTGGTCGGAGAATAAGATTGAGGGCATCAATGGCGGACAATGGTACACGGCATCCAATGACCGCCGCCACGACCTGGCCATCGTGGGCATCTATCAGCTATTGCCCTCGTGGGAACTGTGTGCTACTTGGCGCTACAACACCGGACAGGCGCTGACGGCTCCCAGCTCGAAGTATGACATCAACGGCACTACCTATTATTACTATGCCGAGCGCAATGGCTACCGTGCTCCTGCCTATCACCGTCTGGACATCAGTGCCTCGCACACGAAGAAGATCGGACCCCTCTTTAGCAAGCGAAGGGGAGAGGCCGTATGGACGATAGGCATCTATAACGCCTATTGCCGCTACAACCCATTTACCATTCGTTTCAAGAACGACGACAAGAGTCCTACAGGCACCATTGCTGAGCAGACATCGCTCTTCGGTATCATCCCCTCGGTGTCGTTCACGTTGAAATATTAATAGACTTATGGATACCTCCTATTCCCCAAAGAACGATTCAACCTTCTTCCCTCCTTCACAGGGAGGGGGCAGGGGGTGGGTCTTCTCTTTTTTTCTTGTATTCCTCTCCTTGCTCTTCGCCTGCAAGAAGGAGATTGACTTCGACTATAATGAGATAGACCCTATCGTGATAGTCGAGGGACGTGTCACCAATGAGGACATGAGCGTCGTCATTACGAAAAGCCGCTCTGTGCTCGATAGTGTGAAAGGGCGTTGTCTGACAGGTGCCGATGTCGTCATTGCCTGTGAGGGAACAAAGACTGTGCTCCCCTATGATGCTGCCCACGGTTGCTACTACTCACCGCTAACGGGTGTACCGGGGAAGACCTATACGATGACGGTTGACTTTGAAGGACAGCACTATGAAGCCACGTCGACGATGACGGCTCCAGCTCCTATCCTCACTGTGGAATTCCTGTGGCAGCCGGTGATGAAAGAGCGGTTGCTGGCCTACGAGCTGTGGGGTGTTGACCCAGAACCCGATGTGCGCAACTGTTTCTGGTATCGCATGGACCGCACCTTCCATCATCCCCATTTCGTTGAGCATAAGCCTACGGGGGCCTATCGCTGGAGTGTGTTTGAAGACCGCGGCAATCTGCCAGGCAAACTGTCTCTTGACGTGATGTGCATGAGCGAGCGGGCCGCTGAGGAGGATAAGGAGGAAAACTGGAAGGGCATTCTCTATGAGGGCGATACCGTCACTTTCCAGCTGATGACCATCGACCGTCCCACCTACGACTATTTCTCCTCCCTCCGTGCCGGACAGAGTGGGGGAGCCAATCCACGCTCCAATATCACGGGCGGCTGTCAGGGCTATTTCACTGCTGGCAGTATCACCCATGCCGATACCCTTGTGTTCCGTTATGACATCGTGAAAGAGGTTAGGTAGCATCTGTGAAAAAATGGTAGGATTCAAACGCAATGTCGGAAATAGTTTGTATCTTTGCAGCTCATTCTCGCAGCATCAAAACGGGATATTGTTTAGATTAGGACAACGAGACGCATATCGTTATGAAGCAAGAAGTATACAAAGCTGCGTTGCTGCGGCATTCGGCAACAATAGAGGAGATTCGCTGGTCAGCCCATAAACTGCATCAGAGCGTGAATCAGGTCTATGGCAAGAACTTGCCTTATGGCTTCCATCTGGATATGGTTGCCGACGAGGCTCGTGAGTTCGGTTATCTGGTTTGTGAGAAGGAGGACGATGTGGTGCCTTTGTTGTTTGGTGCCTATTACCACGATAGTATAGAGGATGCGCGGCTTACCTATAATGATGTGATGAAGGTGGCCCGTCAGTATATGAGCGGTGACCAAGCACTGATGGCAACAGAGATTGTCTATGCGCTGACCAATGACAAAGGACGCACACGTGCGGAGCGGGCAGGGGAGAGATACTATGCAGGCATTCGCGAAACGCCCTATGCTCCTTTCATGAAGCTCTGTGACCGTGTGGCCAATATTACATTCTCTTGCTCTGAAAAGGATGCTGATAACTTGCGTATGAAAGAGATCTATAAACAGGAAGTTCCTCACTTCCTGGCTTCTATCAATCCTCATAGCGACGACCCTCGGTTTGCTGTCCCTTCTGAATTAGTGATTCAGATTGCTGAACAGGTGCTCGATGAGATGCAACGTGAAGAATGGCTCAAGGGTGAAGGACCCTCCCTCGCCCCCTCCCTATAGGGAGGGCTATTCGTTCATGTGCGCTTCAGTTCCTCAATCATCTGGTCAAGCTTGCGGAGCTCCCTCGGAATACGGATGCTTTGCGGACAGTGTGGCTCGCATTGCCCACAGCCTATGCAGTGGTCTGCCTGTCGGCTACGGGGAACCGAACGGTCCAGGCTAATCAGATATTTCCTCCTGTTCTCCCGATATTCCTTGTCGCCCAGGTCGTGTGGCAGTATGCCCTCGTTCTTACATTTATTATAATGTACGAAGATGCCGGGAATATCGACACCGTAGGGACAGGGCATGCAGTACTTGCAGTCGTTGCAGGGTATGTTCTCTAGTCCCACAATCTTCCTCGCAATGTTATTGTGCAGATAGTCCATCTCTTCGTCTGTGAGCGGTTTCAGTGGACAGTAGCTGAGCAGATTGTCCTTCAGATGCTCCATATAGGTCATGCCGCTGAGCACGGTGAGCACCCCTTCGGGTGTTCCGGCATAGCGGAAGGCCCATGAGGCCACGCTTCGCTCGGGTGCGCGCTGCTTCAGCTCGTTCACGAGATACTGGGGCAGGTTGGCCAGTCGGCCCCCTAAAAGCGGTTCCATGATGACGGCAGGAATGCCCACCTTCTGCAGCTCGGCATACAGGTAGCTAGCATCCACATTGCGGTTGTTAATCTCGTCGGCAAAGTCCCAATCTAGATAGTTCAGCTCTATCTGAACGAAGTCCCAGTGATAGCGTTCGTGCATGGCCAGCACCTCGTCGAAAACAGTCTTGTAACCGTGGAATGAAAAGCCCAGATTGCGGATGCGGCCTGCCTCACGTTCTTTCAAGAGGAATTCCATGATGCCGTTGTCCACATAGCGGCCATTGAACTCGTCCATGCTCCCACCAACAGCATGCAGCAGATAGTAGTCGATGTAGTCTACCTGCAGCTCCTTCATCGAGTTGCGGTACATTTCAATGCTGGCTTCCCGGCTCCAGAAACGACGGTTGAAGTTGGATAGCTTTGTGGCTACGAAGTATTCACTGCGCTTGTGACGGCTGAGGGCAATGCCCGTGCAGCGTTCCGACTGTCCTTGACAGTATACGGGCGACGTATCGAAATAGTTCATGCCATGCTCGATGGCATAGTCCACCTGCCGATTAATCATTTCCTGGTCGAACTCCTTGTCGTTGTCAACCTTCGTCGGCAGGCGCATCATGCCATAGCCAAGTAGAGAGACTTTCTCACCCTTGAGGTTAGAGCGGTAGGTCATCTTGCTAATGGGCGGTTCCACCTGCTTCTTGTATTCCTCGACAGCTTTCTTTTCCTGCTTCTTGCCTGTACAGGCAGCTACCAGCGTGGCAGTCGTGCCGGCACCTATGTATTTCAAAAATGATCTTCTGTCCATAATTCTAATGTCTCTTAACTCTCAATCAAATCTTCTTATGTACTTCGTGTCCTTCTACATAGATGGCTGAGAACGGGCGTGCAGGACACACGTATTCGCAGGCACCGCAGCCTATGCATGCCTGCTCGTTCACGGCTGGCACGTAGGGCGACTCTTCGTTGTCGGGGTCGGCAGGCACCATCTCGATGGCACCGGCAGGACAGTGGCGGGCACAGTTACCGCACGCTACGCCGTCGGTCAGTGGCACACAGTTCTTTTTAATCCATATGGCGTGGCCTATCTGGATGCTTGACTTCTCCTCGCGGTCGATGGGCTTAATGGCTCCGGCCGGACATACTTGCGAGCAGCGCGTGCACTCCGGACGGCAATGGCCGCGCTCATAGCTCATCACGGGTTGCATCAGGTGCATTAGGTCGGTAGAGGGGCGCAGTACGTCGTTGGGACATTCCGAAACACAGAGCTGACAACCCGTACAGTGCTGAGCCATGTTCTGGACAGACAGTGATCCAGGAGGAGTGAGCGGTGTCTGTCGCTCAGGAGCAACCTTGTCTTCCAAATCGATATAGCCGCCATCGAACACCTTGTCCTTCTCCTGTGCAATAGCCGCCGTAGCTAACAGGGCAGAGGAAAGAAGGAACGAACGTTTGGATGAATCCACGTTGGATTTAGATGCATCCGACTTTGGTGCTGATGTGTTCTGTGCTTTCTTGTGCAGGTGAGCATTGTCGTAGCGTAATGCTCCGAACTTGCAGCTCTCAATACAGTCGCCACAGACAACGCAGCGTGAGTAATCGACGGTGTGGTTCTTATAGTCGATACAGGCAGCTTTGCAGTTCTTGCTGCAGAGCGAACAGTTACGGCATTTGTCTGTGTTGAAATGAATCTTCAGCCACGAGAAACGGCTCAGAAAGCTGAGCACCGTGCCCACAGGGCAGATGGTGTTGCAGTAAGTGCGGCCATTGCGCCAAGCCATAACGACGAGCACAAGGAGTGTCAGAGCGGCAATGATGAGCACGGGCAGCGACTTCATCCATACGTCGACGGAGTAGAAAGCGTAGCTGTCGTAGTGTTCGGCTATCGATGCCAGTACATTGTTACCCATCTTCCATAAGGGTTGGAAAATCATGGTCATGATGCGGCCAAAGGCACTGTAGGGAGCCAATAGTTCGAAAAGTGAGCCGACACCTGCCAGCAGGGCAATGATGAAGAGTGCCAGAACAGGATAGCGCAGCCATTTCACCTCTTTGGAGTAGCTGTAGCGATTTTTCCTGACTTTCTTGGCCAACCAGCCGAAGAGGTCTTGCAGCACGCCCAAGGGACAAATGACCGAACAGTAGATGCGCCCGAAGACGAGCGTCAGTAGCACAAGCAAGGCGATAACGACGACATTCAGGACCAGCACGGCCTCCAGAGCCTGCACCTTAGCCATCCATGACAGCCAGTGGTGGGCAGTGCCCGTGAAGTCAAGAAACAGCAGCGTGAGTCCGATGAAGAACACGCTTGCCAGTGCAATTCTGATTTTTCTAAGCATACTCTTTTTTGTTAGTTTAGTTTTACTATGAAGATACTCACCTCGTAGAGCAACCAGATGGGCAGCGCCACTACTATTAGGGTGAAGGCATCGGTCGTCGGTGTGATGATGGCCGATACGATGAGAATGGCTATGATGGCCTGTCGGCGATATTGTGCCATTAATCTGCCATCGATGAGACCCATTTTGCCCAGTATGGCACACACCACAGGCAGTTCGAATACCACTCCCATCACGAAGCTCATGCCAATGAGCGTATCGATATAGCTCTGCAGCGTCAGCATGTTCATCACCTCTGTGCTCACCTGATAGGTACCTAGGAAGCGCACCGTAAGGGGGAAGATAAGCAGGTAGTTGACCAGCGTCCCCAGGATAAACATCAGGTAGGCCGATACGGCTACCCACGTGGCTGCCTTCCGCTCGTTCCGATACAATCCTGGAGCAATGAAACCGAAGAGCTGGTAAAGCACGTAGGGGGAGGCCATCAGCATGCCAGCATAGAGGGATACTCGCATGTGGGTCATGAACTGCTCGGTCAGACCGGTGTTCATCAGACTTAGCCGGAAGCCCTCGTCAATACCCAGTAGCCGGTAGCTCACAAAATCGCTTGAGCGTGGAGCCAGCACTACGCTGAACATCCAGTCTTTCAGGCAGAAAGCGACCGTGGCAGCTATCGCCACAGCTACCAGCGAGCGAATGATAACGCTCCGCAGCTCGTCCAGATGGTCCCAGAAAGTAGCTCGCTCACTGTTCATGCTTAGGCTTTGGGGTCTGTTCCTATTGGCTCCTCCGGCTCTTCTTTCTGCTCCTGTCCGTTCATGCCTTCCTTGAAACTCTTTACGCCTTTGCCCAGTCCGTTCATCAGTTCTGGAATCTTCTTGCCACCGAAGAGCAGCAGTACGACGAGGGCGATGATGATGATTTCGTTAAGTCCTAAGCCAAATAATAGTAGGTTTGCGTACATTTTATAGTTATTGTTTGCCAAATGATTATCGACTGCAAACTTACACAAAAAAAACGAAACAGCCATCAGTCACTTCGAAAAATGTTTTTTAAAGTTCACTTTGATAGTCTGTGGCGTATAAAAAAGGTAAATAAAGTGTTGCGTTTCGTGTTTTTTTTGTAATTTTGCGGCCAAATTCGAATTTTAAAATATTTTTCAGGAATGAATATTTCTTATAAATGGCTAAAGGAGTATGTTGACTTCGACCTTACGCCGCAGCAGGTGTGTGATGCATTGACCTCTACGGGACTCGAAGTTGATGCTTTGGAGGAAGTCCAGACTATTCGTGGCGGTTTGAAGGGACTTTATGTGGGCAAGGTGCTGACCTGCGATCCCCATCCCAACAGCGACCACCTGCATGTAACTGCCGTTGACTTGGGTAAAGGCGAACCCTCCCAAATTGTCTGTGGCGCGCCTAATGTGGCTGCTGGCCAGAAGGTCATTGTGGCCGATCTGGGCTGCGTGCTTTATGATGGCGATAATGAGTTTGTTATCAAGAAGTCGAAACTGCGTGGCGTTGAGTCGTGTGGCATGATCTGTGCCGAAGACGAGATTGGTGTAGGTACCTCTCACGACGGCATCATTGTGCTGCCCGAAGACGCTGTGGTGGGTACTCCGGCCGCTGAATACTACCACCTGGAGAGTGACTGGCTCATCGAGGTGGACATCACGGCCAACCGTTCCGACGGCCTGTCGCACTGGGGCGTAGCCCGTGATTTCTATGCGTGGCTGAAGCAGCGCAATGCCGAGGGTACCCTTCGTTTCGAAGGCAATCTGCATCGCCCTTTGGTCAGTAACTTTGCCGCTGACAATCACGACCTGCCCATCGAGGTGGAAATTCAGAACACTGAGGCCTGCAAGCGCTATGCCTGCGTGAGCATTACGGGCTGTGAGGTGAAGGAAAGCCCCGAATGGCTGAAGAGCAAACTGACGACTATCGGCCTGCGTCCTATTAATAATATTGTGGACATCACCAACTATGTGATGATGGCCTACGGTCAGCCCCTGCACTGCTTTGATGCCGATATGGTGAAGGGACATAAGATTGTGGTGAAGACTATGCCCGAGGGTACGCCCTTCGTGACACTCGACGGCGTGGAGCACAAACTCTCTGACCGTGATCTGGCTATCTGCAATGCCGAGGAGCCGATGTGTATTGCCGGTGTATTTGGCGGTAAGGGAAGCGGCACCTACGAGACCACGAAGAACGTGGTATTGGAGAGTGCTTATTTCCATCCCACATGGATTCGCAAGTCGGCCCGTCGTCACGGCCTGTCGACCGACGCTTCGTTCCGTTTCGAGCGTGGTATCGACCCCAATGGCGTGATCTATGCCTTGCAACAGGCTGCTCTGCTCTGTAAGGAACTGGCAGGTGGTAAGATTTCGATGGACATCTGTGACGTTTATCCTGAGCCTATCAAGAATGCCCGAGTAGAGTTGAAGTTCGACTATGTGAAGTCCCTCATCGGTAAGGAGATTCCCAATGAGACCATCAAGGGCATCTGCGAGTCGTTGGAGATGAAGGTGCTCACTGATACAGCCGACATGTTGACACTTGAAGTGCCTGCCTATCGTGTGGACGTGACCCGCCCCTGCGATGTGGTTGAAGACATCCTGCGCATCTATGGCTATAACAATGTGGAGATTCCTACGCAGCTGAAATCGAGTCTTGTTATCAAGGGTGAGGAGGATCGTAAGCATAAATTGCAAAATATTGTAAGCGAGCAACTTGTTGGTGCGGGGTTCAATGAAATCTTGAACAATTCCTTAACGAAGACCGCCTACTATGATGGTCAGAATAATGAGAATAATCCAACCATCGTCAGGGTAATGAATCCCCTGTCGAGCGACCTTGGCGTGATGCGTCAGACATTGCTTTATGGTGGACTGGAGAGCGTCGAACACAACGTGAAGCGCAAGGCGCAGAACCTCCGTTTCTTCGAGTTCGGCAACTGCTACTTCTTCGATCCTGAGAAGGAAAATCCTGATGACCCCATGCAGGCCTATAAAGAGGAGAATTTTATAGGCATCTGGATTACCGGTAAGCGTGTGGAAGGCTCCTGGGCACATCCCAATGAGGATAGTAGCTACTTCGAGCTGTCGGCGCATGTGCAGAATATCCTGCAGCGTATCGGCATGAAGCCCGGTCTGATGGTCACGAAGAAGTCGGAGAACCTCAATTTCTCGGCAGGTGTTGTTATCGAGAACCGCGGTGGTAAGAAGCTCATTGAGATGGGTGTGCTGTCAAAGAAACTGCTGAAGCAGTTCGACCTTACGCAGCCCGTCTATTTTGCTGAGCTGAACTGGACGCAGCTGATGAAGGCAACGAGGAAGAACGAGATTACCTATACCGAGATCTCGAAGCATCCTGCCGTGAGCCGTGACCTGGCCTTGCTCATCGACCAGAACATCGAGTTTGCACAGATAGAGCAGATTGCTCGTCAGACGGAGAAGAAACTCCTGAAGAAGGTGGAGCTCTTCGATGTCTACGAGGGTAAGAACCTGCCAGCTGGCAAGAAGTCGTACGCCGTGAACTTCATTCTGCAGGACACGGAGAAGACAATGAACGATAAGCAGATTGATGCCGTGATGCAGAAACTCATCGCCAATCTGAAGAAACAGCTTAATGCAGAGTTGCGTTAATTATACATGATGAATTATTAATTATGAATTAAATAACATGGGAAGAGCATTTGAATATCGTAAAGCTACAAAGCTGAAGAGATGGGGCCACATGGCCAAGACATTCACCAAGATTGGCAAGCAGATTGCCATTGCCGTAAAGGCTGGCGGACCAGAGCCTGAGAACAATCCTGCACTGCGTGCCTGTATTGCCAACGCCAAGCGTGAGAACATGCCGAAGGATAATATCGAGCGTGCTATCAAGAACGCTATGGGCAAGGACCAGAGCGACTACAAGGAAGTAACCTATGAGGGATATGGTCCTCACGGAGTGGCTATTTTCGTGGAGACACTGACCGACAATACCACCCGTACGGTGGGCGATGTCCGCTCGGTGTTCAACAAGTTCAGCGGCAACCTGGGTACGCAGGGCTCGCTCAGCTTCCTCTTCGACCACAAAGCCGTGTTCACTTTCAAGAAGAAGGACGGTCTGGATATGGACGAGATGATCCTTGATCTTATTGATTACGGCGTAGACGACGAGTATGACGAAGACGAGGAAGAGGGTAGCATCACTATCTATGGCGATCCTTCGTCGTTTAGCGCTATCCAGAAGCATCTTGAGGAGAATGGTTTCGAGGTCACGGGTGCCGAGTTTACTCGTATTCCCAACGACCTGAAAGACGTTACCCCCGAGCAGCGTGAGGCCATCGACAAGATGGTGGAGCGTTTGGAAGACTTCGACGATGTACAGACTGTCTACACCAACATGAAGCCCGAGGAGGAGTAAAAAGATTATGGCAACCAAACATGTACAGTACGAAACTGTGGGTACATGCTCAAAACTTATTGATGTTACAGCCGACGAGAACGATGTGATTCAGCAGGTGTTCTTTCTCGGTGGCTGCAACGGCAACCTTCAAGGCATCAGTCTGTTAGTGAGAGGACAGAAGATCGATGATGTGATAAAGCGACTTAACGGTGTGCGTTGTGGCGTCAAGAATACATCGTGCCCAGACCAGTTGTGCCGGGCGCTTGAAAGGCTGAAAGCAGCACCGTTAGAGTGAGGGCGACTGTTGCTCCTCGTCTTATGGTTTTTTCTTTTTGAGGCTATTGGTAGTCTTCCTTGGCTATCGTAGCCTCAAAAAGCATTGTTCCGGGGTGACTTTCCGAGAAATAGGTATACTCGAAATTGTAGCCTGCTTCTTTGAAGACACGGGTAGAGGTCTCATTTTTCAGACCGTCGACTAGCATTTGTCGCATGGCTTCCCTGTTCAGTATGCTGTCGTTGTCGAGTATGCCCGATATGGTATAATAATAGTGTAGGGTATGGGTGTCTTTTTCGAAAGCGCAACTGTCCATTACGATGTTTTCATCAAGGGCGAGGGGGCAGTTTTTTTCGCTGTAGTCTTTCAGCGTACGCTCTGCACGCTGCTCAAGTGACTCTTGACAGGCCGTGAGAACCGTCAGAAGAGCAGAAAATAGTAGAATTTTTTTCATAGAAACTAAATTATGAATGCAAAGATACAAAAAAAAGCTAAATGTGTATAGCTTTTGCTTTTTTTTTGTATATTTGCACCTTAATTGATAGGACAATCATGGACCATATAAGAAACTTCTGTATCATTGCGCATATCGATCACGGCAAGTCGACGCTTGCCGATAGGTTGCTAGAATATACCAAGACCATTCAGGTAACTGAGGGCCAGATGCTTGATGATATGGATTTGGAGAGGGAGAGGGGCATTACGATTAAGAGTCATGCCATCCAGATGGAGTATGAGTATAACGGAGAGGGTAAGGAGGCGAGTGCTGAGCAGTTTAAAAGCGGCAAGTATATTCTGAGCCTCATCGATACTCCGGGACACGTGGACTTCTCCTACGAGGTGAGCCGCTCTATAGCGGCCTGCGAGGGGGCGCTACTTGTCGTTGATGCCACACAGGGAGTACAAGCACAGACCATCTCGAATCTCTATATGGCGATTGACAATAATCTGGAGATTATTCCTGTTATCAATAAAATTGATATGCCCAGTGCAATGCCTGATGAGGTGGAAGACGAAATCATTGACCTCATTGGCTGTAAGCGTGAAGAGATTATCCGTGCCTCAGGAAAGACAGGTGAGGGTGTCGCTGAAATCCTTGATGCTGTTGTGGAGCGCATCCCACACCCCGTGGGTGATGAAAAGGCTCCCTTGCAGGCGTTGATCTTCGACTCGGTATTCAACTCTTTTCGTGGTATTATTGCCTACTTCAAGGTGCTCAATGGCAAGATTGCCAAAGGCGACAAGGTGAAGTTCTTTAACACGGGTATGGAATATGAAGCCGACGAGGTGGGCGTGCTGAAGATGGATATGATTCCCCATAAGGAACTCGGAACGGGTGAGGTGGGCTATATTATAAGCGGAATAAAGGATGCCAAAGAGGTGAAAGTGGGCGATACCATCACCCATGTGGCTCGTCCATGTGACAAGGCCATCGAAGGATTCCAGGAAGTGAAGCCGATGGTGTTTGCTGGCGTTTATCCCATTGACCCGACTGATTACGAGAACCTGCGTGCCTCGCTTGAGAAGTTACAGTTGAACGATGCCTCATTGACTTTCACACCAGAGACATCGATAGCGCTTGGCTTTGGCTTCCGTTGCGGTTTCCTCGGACTGCTCCATATGGAGATCGTACAAGAGCGACTGGACCGTGAGTTCAATATGGACGTGATAACCACTGTGCCCAACGTGACCTATATGTGCTATACCAAGCAAGGAGAGGAGAAAGAGGTGCACAACCCATCGGGTATGCCCGATACGGTGATGATTGATCATATTGAGGAACCTTATATCCGTGCCTCTATTATCACCGCAGCCGACTATATCGGTCCTATCATGACACTTTGCCTGGACAAGCGTGGCGAGCTGATAGACCAACAATATGTGAGTGGTAATCGTGTGGAGCTCCACTTCATGTTGCCGCTGGGCGAGATTGTGATTGATTTCTATGACAAGCTGAAGTCTATTTCGAAGGGCTATGCTTCCTTCGACTATCATATTGACTCGTTCCGTCCTTCGAAGCTCATCAAGCTCGATATCCTGCTCAACGGTGAGCCAGTAGATGCCCTGTCGACGCTGACCCATCAGGACAATGCCGTGACCTTTGGACGGCGCATGTGCGAAAAGCTGAAAGAGCTGATACCGCGTCAGCAATTCGATATTGCCATTCAGGCGGCTATCGGTGCCAAGATTATTGCCCGTGAGACGGTGAAACAGGTGCGCAAAGATGTGCTGGCCAAATGCTATGGCGGTGATGTGAGCCGAAAGCGAAAACTGCTGGAGAAGCAGAAGCGAGGCAAGAAGCGTATGAAACAGATAGGCAATGTGGAGGTGCCGCAGAAAGCTTTCTTGGCAGTACTGAAGCTTGATTAACTGTTTTTCCAGGAAATACCTTAATTGCTACTTATAAGTGCTCTACTACTAATTAACAAAAACGAACAGATATGGCAAACCTAAGTTTAACAAGACGTGACGTGGCCCGCGAATTGGCCAGAAGGTACAGTACAATGACTCATGATGAGCTCGACATGCTGGAGAGCGTGTTGGTGCCCATGAAGTTTGCCAAGGGCGAGACAATCCTTGGAGAAGGTGATACTTGTCGGAACATCTATTGGATAGTAAAGGGATTGGTACGCCAGTTCTATTACAAGAACAACAAGGAGCTGACTGAATATATGGCGGTTGAGAATACCATCGTAATGAGCATCGAGAGCTTGTTCAAGGAGAAACCTTCCATGCAGATTATCCAGGCACTTGAGCCAACCCTGATTTATACAATGCCTAAGGCTGAGCTTGAGGCGGTGGCTATGCGAAGTGTGAATATCCAGATTCTTTATCGTAAGATTCTGGAAGAGTCCTTGATTATTAGTCAGCAGCGTGCCGATATGCTCCGCTTTGAGAGTGCTCAGGACCGCTATCAGAAGCTGGTGAAGAGTTCCCCACAGTTGGTATTGCGCGCACCGTTGGTCTTTATCGCCAGTTATCTGCAGATGACACCTGAGACGCTGAGCCGTGTACGTACGGCATCGTTGATGGATAAGTAGTAGGGGCGAAGTAAACGGGTTTGCTGCTTATATATAAAGAAGTGGTGGAGAAGTCTCTTTGGCTTCTCCACCACTTCTTTATATAACATTGTCTCTGTTTCCCTAATTTAGAATTTTGCCATCTTGATAGCCACTACAGCGCATTCGTCGCCTTTGTTGCCCAGACGGCCTCCAGCACGGTCTTTGGCTTGTTGCAGGTCGTTGGTGGTTAGCAGGCCATAGATGACAGGGATGTTGTTGGTCGCGTTCAGTCTGGCTATACCTTCGGTTACTCCCTGACAGATGTAGTCGAAGTGAGGGGTCTCGCCACGAATCACACTTCCCAGTATGATGACGGCATCATAGCCGTCGTTGAGTGTCATCTGACGGGCACCGTAGATGAGCTCGAATGAGCCTGGCACCGTCTTTACGTGGATGTTCTCGGGCAATGCTCCATGCTTCTCGAGCGTGTTGACACATCCTTCAAGCATCGCTCCCGTGATTTCGGGATTCCATTCAGCTACCACGATGCCGAAAATCATGTTCGACGCATCGGGCACTTTGGCCGAGTTGTATTCAGAGAGATTTTTGGTAGCCATGATTACTCAGAGACGCGCTCAATGTATTCGTCGATGGTCTGGTATTGCATAGACTGGAAGTACTTCTCTTTCACCTTTTTATAAAGTTTAAGGGCTTCTGACTTCTTGTCCTGCTTCTCCAGAATCTGGCCAGCCTGAATGAGGAAAGTGGGAGAGAGCGAGTTGTTGTCGGCTTTCTCTGCTGCCTTTACCAACGTGCTGACGGCCTTGTCGAGCTGCTCGAGATGAGCATATGCGTTACCCAGGACACCTAGAGCGGCAGGTGAAACCATCTTATCGCTGGCACCATCGTACTTCTCCAGATACTGGGCGGCTTCCTGCCACTGGTCAAGGTTGGCGTAGCACAGTCCGGCATAGAGGTTTGCCAGATTGCCTGCATCGGTAGAGCTGTATTCGCTGGCTATCTGTAGGAAACCGATGTTGCCGAGACTGTCACCGTTAAGAGCCAGTTCGTAGTTCTGGTTCTGGAAGTTCTCCTGACACTTAGCGATAGCTGTGCTGGCTTTCAGCTCGTTGGGCTTTGTTACATACTCATTGAAGAGCATGAATCCGCCAACGACAACAATAAAAGCTACCACGCATCCAATGATAGCGTTCTTGTACTTGAGGAAAAATGCCTCACTCTGATTCAGCTGCTCCTCCATAGATGGAGCTGCCTGATTTTTTGTTTTTTCTGCCATTATTCTAATGTTGTTTTTAATATTTTTCTTTCTATGTTTCGAAAATCCATTGTGGCTGAGGAATGAAGCCACACTTTTGCGGCGCAAAATTACTTAATTTATTGCATATACTGAAATTTATTCTCAATTTTTTTCGTTTTTCCCTATTAAAATAAGTAATTTTGCGGCAAAATTAATAGTGAATGATTCTGCAAAGGCTATCCATACTGAACTATAAAAATATTAAGGAGGCTACACTGGACTTCTCTGCAAAGTTCAATTGCTTTATCGGAAGTAATGGGGCAGGAAAGACGAATGTGCTGGATGCTATCTTTTTCCTTTCTTTCTGTCGTTCAGCCTATACAGCCCAGGATTCTTCGGTTATCCAGCATGATGCACCCTTCTTTGTGCTTGAAGGCGACTACGGAGACTTCAATATCTACTGCGGTATGAAGCGTGGTACAAAGAAACACTTCAAGCGCGACAAGAAAGAGTATCGCCGTTTGTCGGAGCACATCGGACTGATTCCTGTCGTGATGATTTCGCCAGGCGATACGCTGCTGATAGAAGGTGGGAGCGAGGAGCGTCGCAAGCTGATGGATGTGGTGATCTCCCAATTGGACCGTAGTTATATTGAAACCTTGAACCGATATAACAAAGCGTTGCAGCAGCGGAACACGATGCTGAAGATGGAGGATGCCGAGCCTAATCCCGATGTGCTGTCAATTCTTGAGGAGCAGATGGCTATTGATGGTGAGGCGATTTACAGGCAGCGTGTTGCCCTTGTGGAGCAGTTGGTGCCGCTGTTCCAACAATATTATTCTGTCATTTCCGGAAATCATGAGCTGGTGTCGCTGAGCTATCAGTCTCATTGCCAGCGTGGTCCGTTGCTCGATATTATTCAGCGCGACCGAATGAAAGACCGTGCTGTGGGCTACTCGTTGCATGGCATCCATCGCGACGATTTGGAAATACTTCTCGATGGTCATCCCATGCGCCGCGAGGGTTCGCAGGGACAGCAGAAGTCGTTTGTCATTGCTTTGAAACTGGCACAGTTCGCTTTCCTGAAACAGGCAGGCTCGCAGACGATGCCCCTGCTGCTGCTTGATGATATCTTTGACAAACTTGATGCAACGCGTGTGGAGAAGATTGTGGAACTGGTATCAGGCGATGGTTTTGGTCAGATATTCATTACCGATACCAACCGCGACCACCTCGACCAGATACTGCGGCAGGGACATTTTGACTACCGCCTGTTCCATGTTAATGACGGAGAAGTAAGGGCGACCCTTCCCAGCCTCTCCTGAGAGGGGAGGGGTAGTGGAGAGAGGAGAGTGGAGAGAGGAGTGAAGTGAAAAGTTATGTTTAGACGTGAAGTTCAGTCGATCGGTGATCTTATCATGCGCAACCTGCGTGTGCAGGGATTGGAAACGCCACTTCTTCAGAAGCGGCTTGTTGAGGCGTGGCCGTGTGTGGCTGGCGAAGCAATCGCTCGCTATACTACCGATGTTAATATTTCCAACCAGACGCTTTTCGTCCGCATCAGTATGCCTGCCCTTCGTCAAAACCTTAGCATGCGCCGACAGGAACTTGTTCAAAGACTAAACGAATATGTCGGAGCACAAATTATTGCAGATATTCGTTTTTGCTAATAATTTGTTTACCAAGTATTTGGGGTTTGTTCAATAAAGTTTTTCTTTGTTGTTTGATGGGTTCTATGCTGCCCCATAAACATCGGGTGTCAAAACAAAATGACGGCCTCGTCGCTATGGGATGAGGTCGTCTTTTGGATATAATATCCCGTCTTCTGTATGAGAAAACGGTAAAGTTCATGCCTACAGCTTCAGGTCTTTCTTCAAAGCTTCAATCTTTGCTTCTGCAGCCTTTGTGCAGCGCTCGTAGTCGGCAGCATCTTTGAACGAAGCGTCCTTCACCTCTGTGTAGAACTTGATCTTGGGTTCGGTGCCGGAAGGACGAACGCTGACTTTGGTGCCGTCCTCGCAGAACCACTGTAGCACGTTCGACGTGTCGGGCATGTTGAGCTTCTCAACGCTGCCGTCGGCCTTCTTGGCTTCGAGACTCTTGTAGTCTTTCCACAGGCAGACTTTCGAACCGCCCAGTTCCTTCGGTGGATTTGCGCGGAAGTCGGTCATCATCTGCTTGATCTCGTCGGCACCGGTCTTGCCGGGTCTCACCACGTTGATGGTTACTTCTTTCGAGAAACCATACTCTTTATAGATATTCATGAGCAAATCGTAGAGAGTCATGCCGTTGTCGCGAGCCCATGCGGCAATCTCGCAGATGAGACAGATAGAAGCTGGAGAGTCCTTGTCGCGTACTTTGTCGAACGGCAGGAAGCCGAACGACTCCTCGCCGCCACCTATATACTTTTGCTTGCCCTCGCTGACACGAATCTCGTTGGCAATCCACTTGAAGCCAGTATAGCAGTCGCGCAGCTCTACGCCGTTCTTCTTGGCAATCTCTGCGATAACCTCAGTGGTTACAATTGTCTTTACCAGGAACTCATTGCCCTTCAGCTGTCCCAGTTTCTTCTTATTGGCGATGATATACCAGCAGAACATCATGCAGGTCTGGTTGCCGTTCAGGATTTCCCACTCGCCTTTGGCGTTACGGCATACAATGGCCAGACGGTCTGCGTCAGGGTCGGAAGCAATGACCAGGTCGGCATTGAGTTTCGTACCCAGCTTCATGCCCAAAGTCATCGCTTCAGCATTCTCGGGATTGGGTGAAACGACGGTGGGGAAGTTACCGTCGATAACCATCTGCTCGGGTACCACGTGTATGTTCTGGAATCCCCAAGAACGCAGGGCCATCGGAATGATGACGCGGCCTGTGCCGTGCATGGGGGAATAAACGATGTTGAGGTCCTTCTGGCGCAGGATAACGTCCTGGTCGACCATAGCCTCCTTCACGGCCTGAATATAGTCCCAGTCCATCTCTCCACCAATGGGAACGATGAGGTCCTTGTTGCCCTCGAACTTCACGTCTTCGATTTTCACCTTGTTTACCTCGTCGATGATGCCCTTGTCGTGGGGAGCCAGCACCTGTGCACCATCGTCCCAGTAGGCTTTGTAGCCGTTGTACTCGCGTGGGTTGTGGGAGGCGGTGACGTTTACGCCCGCCTGGCAGCCGAGCTGACGGATGGCGAACGAAATCTCTGGGGTGGGGCGGAGGCTCTCGAACAGGTAGACCTTGATGCCGTTGGCTGAGAAGATGTCGGCTACGGTCTCGGCAAACATGCGGCCGTTATTGCGGCAGTCGTGGCCAACAACGACGCTCGACTGCTTGCCAGGGAATGCCTTGTTGATATAGTTGGCGAAGCCCTGTGTGGCCATACCCACGATATACTTGTTCATGCGGTTGGTTCCAGCACCCATGATGCCGCGCAGACCGCCTGTTCCGAACTCCAAGTTCTGATAGAAAGCATCGATGAGGGCTGTTTTGTCCTCATTGTTTAGCATAGCCTGTACTTCCTTGCGGGTCTCCTCGTCGAAAGCAGGAGAGAGCCACTGTTTTGCCTGTGCCTCGCACTGGGCAATGAGTTGAGCATTGTTTTCCATAATTGTTGTTGAGTTAATAATGTTTCTTTAGATTATTTTCTACTATAGATGCCAAAATTACAAATAAAAAACGCAATCTGAAGCCCTCGATGGTGTTTTTTTTGTTTTTTTAGCAGATAAACCTTGACTCTTATTTCATAAACAATTCTAAATATATTGACAAAATGAGAAATGGAATGAGAAAAAACAGTATCTTTGCAGTATTATTATTACTCATGACTTAAAATAATCTATAAAAAACAGCTGATTATGGCAACAAAAATTGCATTTTTCGATGCGAAGAGCTACGATAAGGAGACTTTCGCCAAAGTGAACCAGAATTTCGGTTTCGATATTCAGTATTACAAGGAAAGGCTAAGCCTTAACACCGTCTCGCTGACACAAGGTGCGGATGCTGTTTGCATTTTTGTCAATGCGGAATGTGATGCACGGGTGATTGAGCGTATGGCCGGCTATGGGGTGAAGCTGATTGCCCTGCGCTGTGCCGGTTTTAATAATGTAGACATACGCGCAGCGCAGGAGAATGGTATCAGGGTGGTCCGTGTGCCTGCCTATTCTCCCCATGCTGTAGCAGAATATGCGGTTACGCTGATGCTTACGCTCAACCGCAAGGTGTATCGTTCCGTCTACCGTACCCGTGAAGGTAATTTCAAGCTGAACGGCCTGCTGGGCTTCGATATGTACGGCAAGACCGTCGGACTGATCGGTATGGGGCGTATTGCCAAAGAACTTATCAAGATTCTTCGGGGCTTTGGCATGAATGTGCTGGCCTATGATCTTTATCCTGACGAGCAGTTTGCAGAGGAGTATCAGGTAAAGGTCGTCTCTCTTGACGAACTGTACGAGCAGTCGGATATCATATCTCTGCATTGCCCGCTGACCGAAGAGACAAAGTTCCTAATCAACAGCGACTCCATCACGAAGATGAAGTTTGGTGTGATGATTATCAATACCGGTCGTGGAAAGCTCATCAAGACGGCCGACCTCATTGATGGCTTGCGCTCGCATCAGATAGGTTCCGTGGCCCTCGATGTCTATGAGGAAGAAGCCAACTATTTTTACGAGGATCGTTCCGACAAGATGATCGACGACGACAAACTGGCTCTGCTGCTGATGATGCCTAACGTCATCGTTACTTCCCATCAGGCATTCTTTACTCGTGAGGCAACCCATAACATAGCCGTTACCACCCTTCAGAATATCCTTGATTTCACGGAGGGAAAGGAACTTGCAAACGAAGTGAAATAAATGATTGCGCTTAATCGTTTTATTATTAACGTCATTAAATAATTGATTTCTATGAGAAGATTCCTGATGATGCTCTTGGTCCTTGCTGCTATCCATGCGGTACAGGCTCAGGCATACATGCATATCCGTCTGAAGAGCAATGAGCGCATTGATCTCAAGACCGATGAGATTGCTTATATCGACTTCTCTGTTGCCGAGAAAGGGGCGCTGGAGAACCCCTATACCGTTGCCGAACTGCTCGAAGCCTGCGATGGCTTGGCTGCTGACGCATACTTGGGTGATGGCAAGATGGTCTGTACCCGTGGCATCGTCAGCCGTATCAAGGAGGTCAACACGAGTTATGGCAACGTGACCTATTATATCGGCGATACGGCTATGGGAGGCACCTCGTTGTATGTTTACCGAGGCAAGCTGCTGAACGGTGCGCGTGCCATTAACGATAAGGCAATTCATGTAGGCGACACGGTGGTGGTGTATGGTAAGGTGATTAATTTTAAGGGTTCTACTATTGAATACGCGCAGGATAATTATCTTGTTGGTTATCAGCAATTTAATGTAACGCCATCAACCGAGAAAATGCAGGCCGCGCTGGCTCGGTTGGAGTTCCCTCGCAGTAGTGACAACGGGCAGAGTCTCGTGGTGCTTCATGAGGGACGGCTCAACGACCGAACGGGCGAAACGGGCATCAACTACAGCATAGAGTGGGACAATGCGAAGAAGGCACAGCGCTGGAGTTGTTACCAGATGTATGCCTCGCTGCTTGAGTCGAACACCTCACGTACCAGTAGCAGCTATCCTAATGACTTCTTCCTGCCCGATGACATGCAGTTCAGCGCAGACCCATATAAGAGCAGTGGTTACGACCACGGACATATCTGTCCCTCAGCCGACCGTCTGAGTTCCGAGGAAGTTAACGCACAGACCTTCTTCCTCAGTAATATGCAGCCCCAGACCCACTCCTTCAATGCCGGCATCTGGGCACGCATGGAGACGCAGGTAAGGCAGTGGGCCGATATTTTCGACACCCTCTACGTGGTGAAGGGAGGCACCATCGATGCCGACGACCAGATCATCACCTATATAAGTAACGAGAGTGAGACCATCCCGGTACCCCGCTATTTCTTCATGGGACTACTGGGCAAGAGCCCGACAGGCTATTCAGCCCTCGGCTTTTGGGTGGAACATAAGGACGGCTACTCAACCAGAGTACCCCTCTCAGACTTCGTTGTCAACATCAGCGATTTGCAACAGTTGACCGGCATTGACTTCTTCCACAATCTGCCCGACGATATAGAACAGGAGGTTGAAAACATATCTTCGGAAACCCTCAAAAACCTGTGGTTCTAAATTTTTCGAGGAAATATTTGCACGATAGCGAAATAATTCGTACCTTTGCAGCCCGAAATTAGTATCAACTCAATATTTTAAAACTGAAATGAAAAAAGGTATTCATCCCGAAAACTATCGCCCCGTCGTGTTCAAGGACATGTCCAACGGTGATATGTTCCTTACGAAGTCCACGGCAAAGACTAACGACACAGTGGAATTCGAAGGCGAAACTTACCCTGTGGTAAAAGTAGAAATCTCAAGCAGCTCGCACCCCTTCTATACTGGTAAGAGCAAGCTCGTCGACACCGCTGGTCGCGTTGACAAGTTCATGAGCCGCTACGGTAAGGCTTCGAAGAAGTAAGAGAGGAAACAACCATACTTCAAAAACATAAAGATGCGTTCAGGGTAGTTGCATATGCCTCCGAGCGCATCTTTTTTCTGTACAGTTCAATCATTAAATCCCTTTCCCCTTCAGTCATGACAATCAATTTCCGACTGCTCTGCCTCCTTGTATTACCGTTCGTTGCTTTCTCGTGTAGCAAGGAGGACGATAGTGAAGAAGAAGGCCCCAACGTCAATGCCAATGAAGCGTCGGGCGAGTATATCGGCTCCAATACTTCAGATGTTGAGTGGGTGCAGCAGCGCCTTGAGTTCCCCAAGGTCATGGATGGCGACAATTATCAGGTGCTCGTCCATACCACCGCCGATGCCTGGAGGGTGAACTACTGTGTGGAGTGGGACAAGGAGAAGAAATCGCAGCGTTGGAGCTGCTATCAGCTCAACTCGGCCCTGCTGAAGAAGAATACCTCGCGCTACTCGTCAAATGATAATCAATATCCTTTCGACCCGGAGCTGAATCGCCAATTCTATCCTTCAGAGGATTTGTATTACGGCAGCGGCTTCGACCACGGTCATATCTGTCCCTCGGCCGACCGCCTCTATAGTTCGACGGCCAACCTCCAGACGTTCTATCTTACCAACATGCAGCCGCAGTACAAAAATTTCAACGGCAGCAACAATAGTGCTACCGTCAACGACCGCAGCCCCTGGTATAGGCTGGAAGGACAGGTGCGCTCATGGGCCAATGCCACCACCACCGAGATGCTCTACGTGGTGAAGGGAGGCACCATCGATGACGACAAAATCATCAAGGTCATCGACAAAGAGCTGCGCGTGCCCAAGTATTTCTTTGTGGCCCTGCTGCTCAAGAATGCCCAGGGCTATAAGGCGGTGGGCTTCTGGATGGAACACCTCAGCAACTATGCCGAAAAGCTGCCTCTCAGCGCCTATGCTGTTAACATACGTCGGCTGGAACAGCTCACAGGCATCGATTTCTTTTGCAATCTGCCCGACAATGTTGAGGAACACGTGGAAACACTACCTGTCGAGAATGTCAAACGAGCATGGGGCTTATAGTGAAGAGTTCCTTAATTTTCTGTAATAAGTTTGGCGAGACAGAAGTTTTTCTGTACATTTGCAAAGAAAAATCAGCATAAAACCGACATTTTAATATCTAAACAACCAAAATGAAAACAATTTACGACTTCACTGTCAAAGACAGAAAAGGAAAGGATGTTTCGCTTCGTGAGTATGCCAACGAGGTAGTGTTAATCGTCAACACAGCCACTAAGTGTGGTTTCACTCCCCAGTATGATGAGCTTGAGAAACTCTATGAGAAGTTCCGCTCACAAGAGTTCACCATTCTCGACTTCCCCTGTAACCAGTTTGGCCAGCAGGCCCCTGGTACCGACGAGAGCATCCATGAGTTCTGTAAGTTGAATTTCGGTACTGAGTTCCCTCAATTCAAGAAGGTGAAGGTGAACGGCGACGATGCTGAGCCTCTTTTCAAGTTCCTCCAGGAGCAGAAAGGCTTTGCCGGATGGGATATGGATCATCCCATTGCCCACATCCTTGATGATATGCTCTCAAAGGCAGACCCAGACTACAAGGAGAAGACCGACATCAAGTGGAACTTCACCAAGTTCCTTATCGACAAGAAGGGTATGGTAGTGGCCCGTTTTGAGCCTACCGAGAAGATAGAGAATATTGAGAAGCAAATTGAAGAGCTGCTGAAATAATTCATAATGCATAATGCATAATTGTTATGAAGACGAGATGCTTGATTATTGGTAGCGGCCCTGCTGGCTATACGGCGGCCATCTATGCCTCGCGTGCCAACCTTAACCCCGTAGAGTACTGCGGACTGCAGCCTGGCGGTCAGCTCACGCAGACCACCGAGGTCGAGAACTTCCCCGGCTATCCGCAGGGTGTGGACGGCAACCTGATGATGATGGACCTGCGCGAGCAGGCCGAGCGCTTCGGTACCGACATCCGCGACGGAGAGATCGTAAAAGTCGACTTCTCCAGCCGCCCCTATAAGGCTTGGGACGACAGCAACCGCGAGTTAGAGGCCGATACGGTAATCATTGCCACAGGTGCCTCAGCTAAATACCTCGGACTCGACGACGAACGTAAGTATAATGGCATGGGTGTGTCGGCCTGCGCTACCTGCGACGGTTTCTTCTATCGTAAGAAGACGGTGGCCGTCGTGGGAGGCGGTGATACCGCCTGTGAAGATGCCCTCTACCTCAGCGGCCTCTGCAAGAAGGTCTATCTCATTGTGCGTAAGCCATTCCTGCGCGCCTCGAAAGTGATGCAGCAGCGGGTCATGGAACGCGAGAATATCGAGATTCTCTTTGAGCACAACACCCTCGGTCTTTTTGGCGAGAACGGTGTGGAGGGAGTCCACCTCGTGAAGCGTAAGGGCGAGCCCGATGAGCAGCTGATCGATATTGCCATCGACGGTTTCTTCCTCGCTATCGGTCACAAGCCCAACACCGATATTTTCCGCGAGTGGCTTGATGTCGATGAAGTGGGCTACCTGAAGAAGATTGACGGCACTCCTCGCACTAAGCTCCCAGGCATCTTTGTTGCAGGCGACTGTGCCGACCCAGTCTATCGTCAGGCTATCTCTGCTGCAGGAACAGGCTGTCAGGCAGCTATCGAGGCTGAACGTTTCCTGTTGGAACATTGATATAAATAAAATGCCCCGCGCTTCACAGCGTAGGGCATTTTTCTCAATAGGTATTAGTCTTTTTAAGGTAAAAAGATTGTATTCAGGATAACGTTTGCAAAGGTAATTGATATAAATCAACCGTGCAAACTTTTTTTTATGTTTTTTAGCATGTTTCCGTTATTTTTGATACAACGACCTTAATATTTGTCCGATTCCTCTCTGCTATTGTCCTATTTCCGCTGTCACCCTCGTGCTGTCAAGTCGTGAGGGGGCTCGCGTCTTGCGCTTCTTTGTTATCGATTGTATGTGTCCTACTCTGATACAGAAGGAAAATATCACAGTTATATTATGTAATATACTGCGAAGACGTTTGTTCAAAACGTTATGCCAAACGTCTGTCAGTCAGACGCTTACGGTGACAGCTTTTGGGAAGATGCCTGTTCGTTTCCCCCAAAAATGGGCATTGCTTTCAAAATTGTTCCCTCAGGATGTCAGCAGTTATTAGAAAGCAACTGCCCAGTTAGAGCCTCAAACAGGCCTGTTAGAAGGTCTAACAGCCCAGTTAGAGATTGCAACAGCCCAGTTAGAGAAGATGTCTGTTAAATTCTGAAAATCCGTCACCGTAAGTAGATGACTATCAGACGTTTGACGTTTGAAATAAAAAAGTTGGCAAATCGTTGTGTGCAAATTTAAGCAGATGCAAAAGCGATTGCCGTGATCCCAACAATCCACAAACACAGGGTTTTACTAGCGAGCCGATTTTTACTGCAACGCTGCAACAGCGAGTAGTTAAATTATTGTATAAATTTAACATGCTTTTCTTGTTCTCACAAAATATTCGTAATTTTGCGATATCGATATAATGCCATTTTGAAACAATAACATAACAATTAAAACTTAACAACTATGAAGAAATTCTTCCTTACACTCGCCCTGTTTGCAACAACCCTTGCCTGCTCAGCACAGCAGAAGAGCTATGTCACGGTGTCAGCCAGCATGAATTGGCTTTCTTCAGCAACACTTAGTGGAGCCATACCAGCCAGCATGAAGAAAAGATACGCAAGTTCTGATTTCATTGAAGGGGCGAGCTATGAACGTCCAGCCGAATGGATAGGCAATGTCTTTAATCTCTTGGCCGCTGAAGGTTTCGTTTTGGAGCATGTCAGCTCTGAAACGTATTATTCAAGCGCTTCTTCGAATAACGCAGAAACAATCTTCATCTTCTCTAAAAACGCTGAGGATCCCTCTTCCGGCACCCGTGTAGAGGCTCCTGCCGTCAGCTCTGAGACCGAGGCGGTAGAAGTTGGCCGTTACAACCTTCAGGGTATCCCTGTGAAGAAGAGCGACAAGGGGCTCCAAATCGTCGTATACTCTAACTACACCACCAAGACCGTTGTGGTGCAGTAAACTATCTTAATCATACTGTCTTACCCTGAATAACGTTGGTTTTGATTCAACGTCTTTCAGGGTAAGACAAACTCACCAAGACGGAGTGCCTGTACATCGCTACGTAGTTCAACTCGTTTTTTTTCGTCGCTCAGCCCGTAGGGATGCTTGCTTCAGGTAAGAACTTTGCGATAAAATAGCGAAGTTTTTCGCTTTGCTCAAGGAAACTCCAGGCACTTGGCATAAAAAATAAATCATTTGTTTTGTTCTGCACTCGTTTTTTCGTAACTTTGGAAGAATTTGCAGCTTTTCTTTTGTATAAAGGCAGTCTGGGGAATTGAAAGAAAATGGGGTTACGAATTGGCAACCGTACTCAATTCCACATTCTTCCACCTAAAGGTAGAAGTGTGGCTTCGCATTCTGCTATGAAATGCATTCAATGAACACCCGATGATGTGCCACCAGCCGTACTATGGCTCATCATCGGGTACAAAGGTAATCATTCTTTTTGAAAGAACCAAATCCTGACTCTGCTTTTTGTTCCGAGCTTGCTCAACGCTCTTGAACTGATTGCGGCATCTTTTGTGGCAATTGCCAGGAAAGTGCGTATTAGGCTACGTCCTATTACCCAACGACTGTGCGGATATTCCTTAGCGATTGTCATTATATTCCTTAGCAATGAGTATTGAACGATTGAGTTTGTCAATAAACCACTGTTTATCTGGTAAGCAGGTAAGGTATTGAGCCACTTTAATGTGATCTTCGTTCAGCATCATCAGTTCAATATGTTCTGTATTACCTTCGCTGCATAGCAGAAGACCGATAGGTGGATTCTCATCTGGTTGCATATCATATTTTTGCAGGTATTTGAGATATAATTCCATCTGTCCCTTATATTGAGGTTTGAATTTTCCAAGTTTGAGGTCAATAGCTATCAGGCACTTCAGCTTTCGATGATAGAAAAGCAAATCAAGATAATAGTCTGTGCCATCAATTGTAAAACGTTTCTGACGCTCCAAGAATGCGAAACCTTGTCCAAGCTCAAGAATAAAAGCTTCTAGCTGCTTGGCGATAGCATCTTCCAGTTCTTCTTCGGAATAGTAGCCGTTCAGTCCCAAGAAATCCAGCACGTATGAATTGCGTAGCACTACATCTGGCTCCATGTGGGTTGGAGTTACTTTCTCAAGAGTCTTCACTATCTCATCTTCGGGTTTTACAGCTATCAAAGAACGTTCGTATGCCATCTCATCTTGTTTATCTCGTAACTGCCTGACACTCCAATGCTCAGCAATGCCCATCTGTTGATAAAACAATCGCTTGTTATTATCTTCTATGGTAACGAGTTCCAAAAAATGACTCCACGTTAATGTTTGCGACAGTGTCGCAAACATTTCTTCGTCGCTATAAAATCGAGCAACTTTCATCATCCTTGTGACAGCAGTATAGGTATATCCCTTGCCATAACGTGCAGTCAATCTTTGCGACAGTGTCGCAAGAATTTTGCTGCCATAGGCGGAATACTGCTTGTAGCCCATATCCTCATTGATATAATAGCCTATATGCCAGAACATCAAGTCAGAATGCTTGTTTACATATACGACAACCTCTTGCCGTGCATTGTCAATAATGTCGGATACTCCCTTATATAGGCTATCACTTACCTGCTCAATTGCTTTCGTTTCTACTATTTCGTTTGCCATATCTTGTTTCGTTTGCAAAGTTAATGATTTTATTCCGTATTATTGTTATTCTCTCTCCGTTTTATCGTCTTTTGTCACTTATAGAACGTAATCCAATTGGTTCTATACTTGTAACTTGGAGCCAATTTGCTTTCTGGGAAAATCTCTTTTATCTTCCCTCCTTTGTCTTGATACCAAGCATAGTTCCAGCCTCTGCCCATATCCAGATAGAGAGCATGAATTACTTTATAGGCACACAGGCATTTTACAAAGAACTCGTATGTCATCACCTTTTTCGACTCGATGATACATAACTTACCATTCTTCTCGCACAATGCCCGATAGATGTTCCTGTTATTCTTCATCTTTGTGCCAATAGGCCTGACTGCGCCATCCTTGATAATCAGCAACTGGCAGAAGCCCATATTCCATCCATTTGCAGTAGTGGGATAATCTGCTTTCCTCATATACTTCCATTTGCCATTACCCCATACAAAGCCACCAGTATTCGCCCTGCAGCGATAGCCTTTCTTCATTATTCCATCGCAGATATGGTTATCTGCAATGTTCGAATGCTTGAACTCATTCAGCAACTCACCAGTAAATGCCGCCTCACAACAAAACTCCACATCCTTTTGCGTTGTCTTCGGCATCTGTCCACATACCAAATCTATCTTCGTATACTCAGGATAGTACACATTGAGATTAGCTGTTGTCTCAATGATTACAGCGTAGCAACTGATTTGCAGAAGCACCAATGCTATTATAGATATTATCTTTTTCATTCTTCGTCGTAAATGATTATAAATGAATCAAGTGCTGTTCCCATGATTCTGCTTCAACAACAATTCAGTTGTTACCTCATTTCAGTTTGAATATTTGACCACTTAAAATTAATCCAATAATCCCAATTAAAAGTATTAATTCCATATACTTATTCTTTTATGATTGTTCAAGTATTTATAACTTTACTTCCATCAGTACGTTGGGATGATATTTTTTCATGAACAACTATGGCATCCAGTTGTTTACTTATCTCCTTAAAGTCTGCACATAGATCAAGAGTCTTAAAATAAAACATATTTCCATCATGATGAGTCACTTTTCCGTCAGGTGTTATGCTCTCCTGAGTTTTTGCATACAAAAGCATACCGTCAACATTACCGGTATGACCTACATCATAGTTATAGACATAAGCCTGAATCTGATTAATGTTTTGTGAATGGATTGTTGCCTTATCATAGTGGTACTGCATGGTACGACCATAATACTTGGTATCTATGATGAGTGTACGTTCACCAAGTGTCAGAAGAATATCTGTTTGCATGATAGGTAATATATTGGTTGTTGACTCTTCCTCGATGATATTCCATTCTATTTGTGCCGCACGCGCATTCGTTTCTGGATGGTGCTTCTTGAAATACTCAAGGACAAAGCGTTCATAGAGTCGGCTCATGTGGTCATCAGAAAATTCGCGCATCTTATAATGTCCATCCTCAGTGGTGAGTAACATTCCGTCAATAATAAAATAGCAGATATACAGCAACATGCGATAATTCTTGCTGTTCCTATCAAAGCGAAGTGTATTCCAACGAATATTTCGCACATCAATGGCGTTGACATTCGCAAAGAAAAGCATCAAGCGTTTTAACTCCATCTTCTTTTCTCTCTTTACATTGGAATGTTTCAACAGAATGTTGGTTGTCGATACAATTATCTGATTGAAGAGATTATCTTCGGACAGTTCATCGTATTCGTATGCAATCTTTCCCGAACGGTTTAATTTGTGGTGCATACTCTCGTTCATGTCGAGTTTCCCATGAAGGGTAGTCGAAGATTCTCTATGTGAAACGTATGCACGGTGTAGCCCTTGTTTCAGTTGGAAAGATATGCCACGTATCAGTATCTCAGCAAACAAGTCATGAATTTCCTCAAATTCCTCACCTGCAATTTCCGCATAGTTATTGTGCCTAAGTTCTTGAAAAGCATAGGCCAACATATAATAGATGTTCCGTATCAGTATGCCCTTGTCGTTGGTCATTTCAGCAGATTCAATAGTTTCTCCGATTCCTCTCTAAATTTCTTTTCATTATCAAACCAGTACTCACGGAGCATAGGAATAATGTCAAACTCTATCACGTTAGACAACCACATGTCACTAAACTCTTTTTGATTGCAGAAATAACTATGGCCAATGCAGAAGCCTACCCCAAGTGAATCATCTTTTGCAATAACCTCATTGAGTTGTATAACTGCATCGATAATTCTGTTAAATTTATCGTTGTTCAGTGCTTCTTGATATGACTTGAAACCGTTAGAAATAAAGCCGGGATGCATTTCGAAGAAACTGAAGCGACGACGAAGAGCGTAGTCTATCATAGCCAAACTACGGTCTGCCGTGTTCATCATTCCAATAATATAAAGATTACTGGGGACATAAAAATCCTCGTCGCGATAAGCCAACTTAATGTTTGTATCCCGATAATCACTTTCTATCAGCATCAGCAGTTCGCCAAAGATCTTACTTAGGTTTCCTCTGTTGATTTCATCAATAATAAAGAAATAGGGACGGTCTTTATCATCGGCTGCTTTCTTGCAAAATTGATAGAAAATTCCAGGCTTAATTGCAAATCCACCATTTTCAGTTGGTTTATAACCCATGATAAAATCTTCGTATGTGTAGTTCTGGTGGAATTGTACCATTTCTATTCTACTTTCATCCTTTTCTCCCATAATGGAGTAAGCCAACCGCTTTGCTGCAAATGTTTTTCCAACGCCAGGCGCTCCTTGAAGTATTACGTTTTTCTTTGATAGAAGCAGATAGCGTAATTTGTCATATTCATTTTCACTGATAAATACTTCATTGAGGAAATCATTTTTAGAAAAAGTGGAGATTATAATAGAGTCAGTATTATCAAAAACAGAAATTCCATCATTAAATTTTCTTATTTGCTTCATGATAGCATTATATTCGTTTTCCGTTAGTTTAAACAAAGTACCTTTTGAATTAGAAAAGAATTCCATGTTTGCTATCTCTGGAATGCCTATTATTTTCTCTCGTCCAATAGGACACAATAGATTTTCTGTCTTTTTGAAGTTAACGCAAGTCCCATCATTTTCTTTAGAAACAATAGCCAAAGCAACTATGCTTCTGGAATCACCTGATTCATAGCACATTACAGGATCTCCTTTTCTCGCATCTAAGAAATTCCTGAACACTCTCTTTTTATTGCCATTTTCATTAAATAAAGAAAAATCTTTTGTTTCTCCCTCATGTATCTGAGTAAAAGACCAGATATCAGGATTTGTGACTAACCACCAATATCGTTTTTCTTCATTCTTACACATAGCCAGTAATTTGTCATAGTAGTCAAATAATTCCTCCGTTCCTTTAGCTTTCATCAGATATGCTTGAATATCAGCAATTGTAGAGTCTTGTGCATTTTCCATACCCATTTTTGTTGCAACTATATTGAGCCAATCTCGTCTATATATGGGTATAATAGATAGCTTTGAATACAAAAAAGCTATTTTCCATTTAAAAGCATCTCCGAATACATGATTATTCTCCACTCCTTGGTAGTTACCCTTACGAGCATTCGATGCAATGTCTATAATGGCATCACGAACTACCATATACGCACTTTCAGCCGTATGTCTGTTATATTGGGCATACCAAGCATATTTGTCATCTGTAATCAGTCTGATGTTTTTGGGATTTGGCTTATTTTCATAACGATAAATACCAAATTTAAAAGAAGAACCTCCTTTTACAGAACCTAATGGCTTTGTTCTGTTTTCTACCCAATAGCAAAAAGAATCATCCCTATTCAAATTCGTATATTTCTCCAAAGGCATATCCTTCAGCGATTCCAAGGGAAATTCTTTTTGAAATACTTCATATAATTCTTCTCTGCTCATAGTAGGCTCTGTGTCTTCTTCCATATTATCACTCTCATCTTCTCCTACTCTATTCTTTGGATTGTTCATGAAATCTACAAAGGAAGAATACTGCATCAATGTGTCTCTATCTATTTTTGGGGGATTTTTGGAAAGTAGTTCAATCCCTTGTTTTGAGATAGAGTACGAATTCCTTTTATCGTTAATAACCAATCCAGAACGATGCAAATACATCTTAGCCCATCCTGTCCGATTACGTATAACGGTCATTGAGCCACTTGGAAGCATTTCTTCCCTTTCTTTTTTTGTCAAGTTAAAATAGTCACACATTGCCTCAGAACACTCCTTTAGGGAATGCTCTTTACCATCATTTAAATATTGCAGCAATGGCAACATTATTTCGTCAAATTTTGGAATCATAAATCTATTTTATTATAACCTTTACTATATTGTTATTATACACATGATAATTATTTCGACGATACTAATAATTCTTTCACATCAACGTCGAGGTGACGTGCAATCTCGTAGAGTTCTCGCTTAGGCGAGCGACAAGGTCGAATTTTCCACACGTTGGCTCCACCTTCTTGCTTTGGCAAGCGTCCCAGAGGGCCGAGCGGTTGGTCATCCAGCGTGAAACGGTACTGATGCTGTGGCCCATCTGTTCTGAAAGCCAGGTGCCAGTCCTTTCTTTCTCAGCCAGTACAATCTTGACCTGTGGTCGAGCCTGCTCACGCTCGGTAAAGTTGAAGCAAGCTTCACTCTGCACTCGCTCAATCGCAGCCTTTAGCCTGTTATAGCGTTGTATCTCCATATCGCTTTTAATTATTCTTGCCCAACATTGAGCGTTCTGTGCGCAAATATAATCAAAAATATTGAGGATACAATAATTCAAGAACATAAATTAAGAAAAAGAGTCGTCTTTTCTCTTGATACGGGAACATTCTGCACAGATTTCTGTTTCCTATACCCCAATTAGGTTCCTTAGAAGGGTGTAGCCTCTTACCTTTGTACCAGATTATAGAAATGTTCTAAATGTCCAATGTTAAACATTGTGTCAGTTTAGGACATGCGGCTACGATTTTGTAGTTTTGCTAGAGATTGTGGCCGTAGGGGACGAGGCGAGGTGTAGCCAGGCAGGCTTCAAGTCATGCCGTGTATTAGATTCTGCCCGTCCCCTTTACAAATCTTTAGAGTCTGGACAAAGAATCGAAACACGTCATGAGAGGGCGATGCAGCGTCCGATAAGAGTAAAGTCGAAGAGGATTTGGCTATAGTCTAAACACATATTCATTAACAATTAAAACAGTTAGAAGATGAAGCCAAATTCACAGATGACACTCGACAGGTACTTCCGTCAGTGTGTGGGGATTGACGTTTCCAAGGACAAGTTCACCGCCTGCCTCCAGATGTATGACAAGGCAAGCGATGAGGGCTGTCACACGATGAGCATCGACTTCGACAACACGAAGTCAGGTTTTAACCAGTTTGTAAAGTGGAGCCGCAAGGAGGCCGTGAAGGACTTTCCCTTGACCTGCCTTATGGAACCTACAGGAGCCTATTATGAGCATCTGGCCTATCATCTGCATAAGATTGGCTTGACGGTCTACGTGGTGCTGCCGAACAAGGCACGTAAGTTCTGTGAGGCTGAGGGCATCAAGACGAAGACCGACGCGATGGATGCCCGCTGTCTGGCTCTGATGGGATGCGTCAGCCGCAAGCTGAAGCCATGGAATCCGCCTGCAGCAATCTATCGCGAACTGCGCCAGATGACGCGATTTCACGCCGACCTTTGCCAGATAAGGACCAGCGTCTCGAACCGCATGGAGGCACTAGAGTACATGGAGGGTGCAAACAAGTCTGTAGTCGGGAACTGCAAGAAACTGATTGACAAGATCGACAAGCTGATGGAGGATAACGGTAAGGCAATGATGCAGAAGGTTGCCGAGGACAAAGACCTGGAGGCTCGGGTGAAGCGCATTGCCACTGCCAAAGGAGTTGGGGAACCGACTGTTGTGTGTGTCATTGCCGAGACACAGGGATTCCACCTCATTGAGAACCGTAAGCAGCTTGTAAGCTACTCCGGCCTTGACGTAAAGGCCAGACAGTCGGGCAATGATGACCCCAGACATGTGATTTCAAAGAAAGGCAACGCCCATATACGTGCGGCACTCTATATGCCTGCACTTGTTGCAACACGCCATAACCCACGGATAAAGGCCGCTTATGGAAGAATCTGCCAGAAGCATCCCAACGAGAAGATGATCGGTGTCACTGCCGCCATGCGACGTCTGCTCCTGCTCATTTATACCCTTTGGAAGAACGGGGAGGAATACGACCCGACACGTGACACGACGTATACGCCAAGAAAAGAGAGCAAAGAGAAAGAGCAAATTGAATATGTGACAGAGGACTGCATAGAAGCAAACCGTGAACCTGTAAATTGGAATGCGACTGACGAACACGGCAATCCCCCTTTCTGACAAAAGTGGCCGTATCCAGAGACACAGCCACACGAGATAGTGCTTCTGGCGGGCTGCGCCAGTGACTTCCCTTGATGGCTACAAAAGTAACCAAATTCTCTGAAACAGCAAAGAAAACAGAAAAAAACATATCAAGATACATGTCCTGCTCCAAAATGGCAATGAATCAGGACAAGAATAATATGCATTTAACCCTAAACATAGATAATGTTTGTTAATATGTTCCATTTTTCTTCCAATTTTTTTGGAGATTAAAACAGAATCTAATACGCACTTTTCTATGGAATGCCACACAAAGATGCTTGTCTGCTTTCTGATGAGCAAGCTCGGCAGGCACTAGGTTTTTGTTTCCCTTAATTGTTATTTCACAATAAGAAATTTTTAGAATGAGCCTCTCTGGAGATCAAGATGTACCTTTGCCCGCAAATTTCAAAACTAAACAGACATGGAAGTAATATCAATTGAGCGCAGTACCTACGAGGAACTGCTGACGAGCTTCAATAGCTTCGTCACAAAGATGAAAGAGATGGCCAGTAGAGGCAAAGACAAAGGGTTGGGCGATTGGCTTGATAGCCAAGACGTGTGCCAGATGCTGAACATCAGCCCAAGAACATTACAAACGCTTCGTGACAACGGGACGTTGGCCTATTCTCAAATCAACCGCAAGGTGTACTATAAGCCTGAGGATGTGGAGCGTATTCTTCATGTTGTGACTAATAGGGATAAGGATAGTAAGATGTGTAACCTCAAAACGAGCCGCCTATGAATGAACTGATAATGCCTCATAACGTTGGCGTGAAGAATGCACTGGAAAACATGAAGGAGGTGCTTGCTCTATACAAGAAGGTGATAGGCAATTATCGTCCATTGTTTGATGGTGAACGCTATTTGACGGACAGGGAGGTGGCCAATATTCTAAAAGTCAGCAGACGAACGCTACAGGAGTACCGCAATGATGGCGTGATACCTTATATATTATTAGGTGGCAAGGTCCTCTATCGTGAAAGTGATTTGGAGAAAGTTCTGGAAAGTTGCTATCATCCTGCATATAAACGATAGGGAAAAAGAAAAAGCCGTAAGTGGTTCGTGTGCTGAGGGATTATAACGCAGAAAGACGGATGACAGACTATCGCTAATCATTCGTCTTTCTGCTTTGAAGTTTTGGGGCTGCTGTGATCTATGCCATCTTGCCTTCGGCGAGCTCCGTCACGACTCGGCCACCCAAACAAGTTTGATGGCTCTCGCTGCTCCGTCCCTTGATGTCCTTGAATGATGCATTAAGCTTATTGCCAAGCATCGTCAGGTCATTATCGAGTTTTTGACTTGTGATGCGGGCATAAATCTGGGTGGTCACAATGTTCGTGTGTCCCAACACTCGGCTTACGCTCTCAATGGGCATTCCCTTTGAAAGCGCCAAGGTTGCGAACGAGTGCCTGCCGCAATGATAGGATATGGCTTTCTCAATGCCGCAGGCAGTCATCACCGTTTTCAGTTTCTTACACATCGACCAGTAGTTCATCTTGCCGAATACCAGTTTGTCTTCCTGTAGGTGTTTGTAGCGGTCGATGATCTGCAAGGGAACCTCCATTAGCTTCACTTGAAAGGGAATGTTGGTCTTGTGTCGCTTGCTGATAATCCACTTGTCACCGTTGATGTCCACGATGTTGTCCGTCGTCAGGCTTTTCACGTCGATGAACGAGAGGGCGGTGAAGCACACGAATACAAAAATGTCACGCACGAAGGCGAGATTATCGTCCTCGAACTCATGGGTTACGACGGTCTTCAGCTCTTCCTCGGTCAAAAACTCCCTTTCCTTGCAGTTCGGGCTGATGTGGAACTGCGCAAATGGGTTACGAGGAATCTTGCCGTTGTAGTGCGCCCTCAACACAACACCTTTTAGCCACATACACCGCTGCCAGATAGTGCCGTTGGCCAATCCTCGGTCAGTACTGAGGTAGGCGGCGAAGTCCTTGATAAACTCAGGTGTCAGTTCCAGCATCGACATATCCGTGCGACGGTAGTGGGATTGGATAAACTCTGCCACATCCTTCCGTGAACGTTCCATAGCCCAAAGCGTGCTTGCAGCCCTGTCCTTGCCCACACGTTTCTTCTGGTTGACAATGTCCTTATCAAATGCACTCAGCAATGTCTCGTACTCACTGCCAAAGCCCTGATAGGAATTGCGCACCATCTCTGCCGTTACGAAAGCCTCGCGATCCGAAAGGTGCTGATAATGCTTGATGATCTGCGCCTTGATATTGTCCAGTTCGCGGTTGATCTGCAATGCCTCCTTGCTACGGCCTTTGGCACAATTGCCCTTCACGTCCCACATGTCAAGTGGAATCGTCTTCTTACAGCTGAACTGCGACTGAGTCCCGTTAATCGTAACCCTGCCCATCACAGGCACCACACCGTTCTTCTCCTTACTCTTGTTCACATAGAACAGAATGTTAAAAGTACTTCTCATGTTTCTAACTCCTTTTTTAATTATGGCTGCAAAACTACTATTTCTTTTGGCATCCATTGCTATGCAAAATGTAGCAGTTTGCGGAATAAGAAACGGGCGGTGAAAGGACGGTGAAAGGTGCGCCGTTTTGCTCCGATTTGCTTAGTCGATAAACCTGCATCAGTGCCCTAATTTGGGGTTACGATTTGGCAACCTAACTCCTTCACCAATCCTCCCTAATTTGCTTTCAGTCCCCAATTGTACTTCCTCGTTCTTCCCCGTCTTGCCTTTATTTCAGACCGAATTGCGTTAATCTTCCAAAATCGCTTTCTTTTTACAAGCTTTTTTTGTAACTTTGCACATGTTTTGTAAAGTACTGAGACATTGAAAATCGTAAAATGGGGATTCATCGGCTGTGGTGAAGTGACCGAGAAGAAAAGCGGTCCGGCTTTCAGCGACGTGGAGGGCTCAACGGTTGTTGCCGTGATGAGCCGTTCCGAAGAGAAGGCGCGCTTCTATGCTGAACGCCACGGCATACCCCGATGGTATACTGATGCCCAGAAGCTGATTGACGATCCTGAGGTGAATGCCGTCTATGTGGCTACGCCTCCGTCGAGTCATGCTACCTTTGCCATCATGGCCATGAAGGCGGGGAAGCCCGTCTATGTGGAGAAACCACTGGCAGCCAGCTATGACGATTGTGCCCGTGTGAACCGTATTAGCGAGCAGACGGGTGTGCCTTGTTTTGTGGCGTACTATCGTCGGTATCTTCCTTATTTCCAAAGGGTTAAAGAGACTGTTCGACGGAACGCTATAGGTACTGTTATTAATGTGCAGGTACGCTTTGCCGTTCCGCCACGTGAGCTCGATTATTCTCATCCGGAGAATCTTCCGTGGCGACTACAGCCCGACATTGCCGGAGGTGGCTATTTCTACGATCTGGCTCCCCATCAGCTGGACTTGTTGCAGGAGATGTTCGGTGTGATACTTGAAGCTCGTGGCATCTGGGCCAACCGCGGACAGCTCTATGCTGCTGAAGATTCTGTGAGTGCCATCTTCAAGTTCGAGAACGGGCTGCCAGGCTCTGGCTCGTGGTGCTTTGTTGCCCATGAGTCGGCCAGGGAGGACAGCATCCAGATAATCGGTGACAAGGGATCGCTGCGTTTCTCAGTTTTCGACTATGCGCCGATAGAGCTCCACACGGGCGAAGGAACGGAGATTATCAACGTGCCCAATCCTCCCTATGTGCAATATCCTCTCATTAAGAATGTGATAGAACATTTGCAGGGACTTGCTGTCTGTAAATGTACCAGCGTGTCGGCTACGCCCGTGAACTGGGCGATGGACCGCATTCTGGGTAAATTCTGAGCTTGACGGAAGAATGAAGATTGTATTTCGGATATTGACACTACTTTGGTTCACGCTGGCATCAGAAACGCTATGGTCACAGGAAAATACTGACCCATTTCAGGCAGATTCGGTGACGGCTGTTGAGGAAGAACCGAGAAAACTTAGTCTGATACGTCGCATCATACGTGGTTTCGACCGGCTGGATACCAACTATATTGAACCGCAGCACTATGTGTTTACCCTGATGCTTCAGGGTACCTACACCTACGATTATTATACCATTAACAGCAATGATAGTCCGAGCCAGTCCATTAGCTTTGCTCCAGACGGAAGTTTCAAGGTGGGGCCCTTCTTTAGCTGGAAATGGTTTTTCGGAGGCTATACCTTCACGCTGGGCCATAATGCATACAGCAAGACAAAGACGGAGATTGACTTCAGCTTGTACAGCTCGCAGATTGGCATAGACCTGTTCTACCGTCGTACTGGCAGCGACTATAAGCTGCGCAACGTGCGTGTGGGTCGGCATGATGTGGAGCGGCGTATGGAAGATGCGCCTTTTGACGGCATGCAGGTAGGCATCACAGGGGCCAACCTGTATTATATCTTCAACCACGGGCGCTTCTCTTATCCGGCTGCCTTTGCCCAAAGCACCTGTCAGAAGATCAGTTGCGGGTCGTGGCTTGCCGGTATCGGACTCACGAAGAACTCGCTCGAGCTGGACTATGAGAAGTTGCAGGACCTGCTGGACAGGGAGCTGCCCAACCAGATGGTGAGGCTGGATTCGAGCTTGATGTTCAGGTCGGCTAAGTACTATCACGTGAGTATCTCGGGCGGATATGCCTATAACTGGGTCTTTGCCCCCCAGTGGCTGTTTTGTGCTAGCGGTCAGGCGGCGTTGGCCTATAAGAAGAGTACTGGTAAGACCGCCAGCGATGATCCTGAAGAAAGCAGATTCTCGTTCACGCGAATCAATCCTAACTTCGTGGGGCGCTTCGGTCTAGTATACAACAATACGAAATGGTATGTGGGCCTGAGTGCCGTGGTGCGTTCCAACTACTACTTGGACTCACGGTTCACGACAAACAACACGTTTGGCAGCTTCAATGTCTATACAGGCTTCAACTTCGGCCTGAAGAAGAAATACAGGAAAAAGGAATGAGACACGGTCTTTTCATCATACTGTTCGCGCTGCTCTTTGGAGGCAGGGTAGGGCTTGTTCACGGACAGGCTCTGCCACAACAGCCCGCTGGCATTACCTACTTGCCGGCTGACAGCCTGGAGATTGAAGCACTCCTCAATTCGGAACAGCCCTCGCTGCTGCATTTCGCCCGGCATTTCATCGGTCGGCCCTACGTGGCCCACACCCTTGAGGTGAACGATGGGGAGCAGCTGGTGGTGAACACGCGCGAGCTGGACTGCACCACGTTTGTGGAAACGGTCACGGCGCTCATACTCTGTGCCCAACAGAAGAAACATTCCTTTGCCGACTATTGCGACATGCTGCGCCAGTTGCGCTACCGACAGGGGCTGTTGTGCGGCTATACCAGCCGGCTGCATTACTTCAGCGACTGGATTGACGACAAGCAGGCTATGGGCTTCGTTACGGAAATACAGCAGCCAGCGGTACCCTTCACCGCCATACAGCAACTCAACATCAATTACATGAGCCGTCACCCCAAAGCCTACTCGGCCCTGAAGAACCATCCGGAGCTGATACGGGAGATCGCCAGACAGGAACGCTCCCTGACGGGTCGTCGGTATCGCTATATTCCCAAGAAGGAGGTCAGGAACACGGCAGCTCTGCGTAGCTGTGTAAGCGATGGTGACATGATTGCCATCACCTGTTCCAGGCCTGGCCTCGATATTGCCCATCTGGGTTTCGCCGTCTGGAAAGAGGACGGGCTCCATCTGCTCAATGCGTCGCAACTACACAAGAAGGTGGTGCTCGAACCTATGACGCTGGGCGAATATCTCTCCAAGCACCCGTCACATACGGGAATCCGAATAATCAGAATCAATACCAAAAACTATTAGTCAATATGGAACTACCCGATTTCATGAGCTATGCCAACAAGTTCTCGCAGAGTGACTTCGTTGAGAAAATCTCGCGTGTAGCCAAACGTGCCGGCAGCAAGCTTGTCTATGCCGCCCTTATCCTGTACTACACCCTCCAGAGCGACCAAATCAGCGTCAAGGACAAGGCAATCATCATTGGTGCCTTGGGCTATCTTATCAGCCCTCTCGACGTGATGCCTGATGCTATTCCTATCGTAGGTCTTACCGACGACCTGGCCGTTCTGATTTACGTGTTGAAGAAAGTGTGGTCCGACATTGATCCCGCCATTCAGGAAAAGGCGAAGGCCAAGCTGTCCGAATGGTTCGACGAGGAGGAAATTAGTGACATCGACACGCTGTTCGACTAATCAAGCAATAATACGCTAAAATTGCTTAAATACTTTTCGTTTCTCGCAGAAAAATGCTACTTTTGTAGGCTGCAAAAGAAACGGAAAACGCGTCAGCGGGGCTGAAAATGGCCTTAAACGACAAAATCCGCAAAATGCAGATGCATAAATCGTGAAAATCAGATTGTATAATCGTTATTGTAAAATTGTAAATAAATAGATGGATCAGACGTTCGACAACGACAGAATTCTTAAGATTAACATTGAGGAGGAGATGAAGAGCTCCTACATCGACTATTCGATGTCGGTAATCGTAGCTCGTGCCCTTCCCGATGTGCGTGACGGATTTAAACCTGTTCATCGCCGTATATTATACGGTATGATGGGTATTGGCAATACAAGTGACAAGCCACACAAGAAGTGTGCTCGCGTTGTAGGTGAGGTGCTGGGTAAGTACCACCCCCACGGCGACTCGTCGGTATATGGAGCACTGGTGCGTATGGGCCAGGAATGGAATATGCGCTATATGCTGGTCGATGGGCAGGGCAACTTCGGCTCTGTCGACGGCGACTCTCCTGCTGCTATGCGTTACACCGAGTGCCGTCTCTCAAAGATGGGTGAGCATATCATGGACGACCTGGAGAAGGATACGGTCGATATGGATCCCAACTTCGACAATACACTTGTGGAGCCTAGTGTCATGCCTACCAAGGTGCCCAACCTGCTGGTGAACGGTGGCAATGGTATTGCCGTAGGTATGGCTACGAACATGCCCACTCACAACCTGCGTGAGGTTATCGATGGCTGCTGTGCCTTTATTGATAATCCCGAGATTGACACCGACGGCTTGATGCAGTATATCCCCGGCCCCGACTTCCCCACAGGTGCCTACATCTATGGCCTTCAGGGAGTGCGTGAGGCTTACGAGACTGGTCGCGGCCGAATCGTGATGCGTGCCAAGGCTGAGATAGAAAGCGATGAGACCCACGACAAGATTGTTGTGACCGAGATTCCTTACGGGGTAAACAAGGCCGACCTGGTGGCCTATATCGCCGACCTGGCTACCCAGCATAAGATTGAGGGTATCTCAAATGTTAATGACGAATCCGGTCGTCAGGGTATGCGTATCGTTGTCGATGTGAAGCGCGATGCCAACGCCAATGTTGTCCTGAACAAACTCTTCAAGATGACGACTCTACAGAGCTCATTCTCAGTTAATAACATTGCACTCGTTCCTATTAAGACTGGTGAAGGAACACGCCTGCGTCCCCGTCTGCTCTCTTTGCGCGACTGTATCCGCTACTTCATCGACCATCGTCATGAAGTGACAATCCGCCGCACACAGTATGACCTGAAGAAAGCACAGGAGCGTGCCCACATCCTCGAGGGATTGATTATTGCTGTGAACAATATTGACGAGGTGGTTCACATCATACGCCAGTCGGCTACGCCTACCGATGCCCAGCGCAACCTGGAGAAGCGCTTTGACCTGGACGAGCTTCAGTCGAAGGCTATTGTCGACATGCGTCTCAGTCAGCTCACTGGCTTGCGCGTAGACCAGCTGCATCAGGAATATGACGATCTGATGAAGCTTATCGCCGATCTGGAGGAAATCCTGAGCAATCCTGAGCGCTGCAAGCAGGTGATGAAGGATGACCTGAATGAGGTGAAGGAGAAATACGGTGATGACCGCAAGACGGAGATTATTCCCTTCGACCACGAGTTCAATGCCGAAGACTTCTATCCCGATGATCCTGTCGTGATTACCATCTCCCACATGGGATACATCAAGCGCACACCGCTCAATGACTTCCATGCACAGGGACGCGGAGGCGTAGGCTCCAAGGGTGCCCGTCATCGTGACAATGATTTCACGGAGTACATCTATCCTGCTACGATGCACAACACGCTGCTCTTCTTCACCCAGAAAGGCCGCTGCTACTGGCAGAAGTGCTACGAAATTCCTGAGGGCGACAAGAACTCGAAGGGCCGTGCTATCCAGAACATGCTCAACATTGAGCCCGACGATTCCATCAATGCTGTATTGCGCATCAAGAACTTCAACGACGAGGAGTTCCTGAACAGTCATTACGTGATGTTTGCCACCAAACAGGGCATTGTGAAGAAGACCTGCCTGAACCAGTATAAGAATGTGCGTGCAGCTGGTGTGATAGCTATCAATATTAATGAGGGCGACGAGGTGGTTAGTGTTCGTCTGACCAATGGCAGCAACGAGATTATCCTGGCCAACCGCAACGGACGTGCCGTTCGCTTCAATGAAGACCAGGTGCGTACGATGGGACGTGTCTCTACCGGTGTCATCGGCATGCGTCTCGATGGCGGCGACGATGAGGTGGTAGGCATGGTTTGCGTCAACGACTCGGCTACGGAAACCATCATGGTGGTGTCGGAGAACGGTTACGGCAAGCGTACCGATATTGAGGACTACCGCAAGACTGCGCGCGGCACCAAGGGTGTGAAGACTCTCGCCATTACTGAGAAGACCGGCCGGTTGGTGACCATTAAGGTGGTGACCGACGAGAACGACCTGATGATTATCAACAAGAGCGGCATACTCATCCGACTGAAGGTGGCTGATGTGCGTGTTATGGGACGTGCCACTCAGGGTGTGCGACTCATTAACCTCACCAAGAAGAACGACACCATAGCATCTGTGTGCAAGGTGCTGTCGTCGACTGAGGAAGAAGATGACGAGCTGGTGGAAGAGGGCGAGCAGGCTGCCGATGCCCCTGTTGAGGGCGCACCCGTTGCCGATGCCCCTGAGGAGAGCAATGAACAATAATTAAGTGTTTAACCAAAAATAAGTACAACATGAAAAAATTGATGATGATGGCCCTGATGGCAGCAGCTGCCACTACGGCCTTCGCACAGGATTCCCTGGTGAAAGAAGCTAAGAAGCTGCTGGGCAAGGGCGAGTTCGACCAGGCTGCCCAGACACTGGCTCCTGCACTGACTTCAAGTGAGACGCTCGATATGAGAGCTGCCTGGAACCTGCAGAGCGAAATTATGCATGAAAAATTCTCAGCCATCCAAACTAAGGAGCTTGAGAGCAATGTAAGCAAGGCTGGCTACGACACCCTGGGTTTGCACAATGCTGCCGTTGCAGCATGGGAAGCAGTACTGAAATGTGATGAGTTCGACCAGCAGCCCGATGCTAAGGGCAAGGTGAAGCCGAAGTACCGCTCTGCTGCCCAGACAAAGTATAAGAACTTTGGATTGTCGCTCGTTCAGGCCGGACAATATTTCTATCAGAACCGTAAGGAAAACGAGAATGCCCTCAAGGCGTGGACGCTCTATCTCGACATGAAGGAAACACCTCTCTTTGCCGAGGTGAAGGATTTCCCCAAGGATCCTTTCTACTATGACATTGCCTACTATACAGCTATCCTGGCCTACCAGATGCACGATTATCCCGTGGCCGAGAAGTATGCCACGCTGACTGCTCAGGACCCCAACAAGGCAGGCGAGGCTATGGAGATTATGCTGTTCTCGAAGAAGGAGAGCATGAAGACCAAGGAAGACTCAGTGAACTATGTTAACATGCTTAAGGATCTGCACAAGAAGGATCCTGCCGAGAGCCGCTACTTCAACCTACTTATGGACTACTACACACGTGCCAACGACGTACCTGCTATGAAGGCATGGGCTGAGGAGGAGATTGCGCTCGACCCTCAGAACAAGATGGCATGGGCCGTGAAGGGTGAGGTGCAGATGAACCAGAGTGAGTGGGACGCTGCCGTGGAGTCCTATAAGAAGGCCATTGAGATAGATCCTGAGTTCGTGCAGTGCGTGTTCAATGCTGGTGTATGTCTTAACTCGAAGGCTATTGGCCTGAAGGACCAGCTGGCTGACAAGAACACTGGAGGTTTGAAAAAGGAAGATGCCGAAAAGGTGAAGGCTGTGCTGGCTGAGGCGCTGACCTACCTGGAGCGTGCACGTGAGCTCGATTCCGAACAGGAGAAGGTGAGATGGGCTTATCCTCTCTATCAAATCTACTACGCCCTCGACAACAAGGAGAAAGCCGATGAGATGGAGAAGCTCCTGAACCAATAGAAAATACATACCACAACCAAGATCTTAATGACAAAGCACCTGACAACTGCTTTGCTTCTCATACTATTGATAACACCGTGTCTGATGAGTGCCCAGAAGAGGCAACTTGATCAGGCACGGTCTATCATTAAGAGCGGCAAAGACTTCGATAAGGCCGAGAATCTTGTGACTGGCCTTTTAAAGGATTCTGCCAATAGGGATAACAAGAAAATATACCTCGTATGGTTTGAAACCGTGCGAGCACAATACGATGCGGCTAACGAGCGGTTCTACCTGAAACAGAAACAGGACACCGCTGCCTTCTTTATCCTGAACCGCCGCATGTTCACCATTCTGGAGACACTCGACTCCATAGATATGCGACCTAACAAGAAAGGTCGCGTCGATATAGAATATCGCAACAAGCACGCTGAGATACTCTCTGTCTACCGGCCCAACCTCTTCAATGCCGGAACCTACTACCTGCGCAAGGGTGACTACCAGCAAGCTTACGACTATTTCGAGATGTACATAGACTGCGACCGCCAACCACTCTTCACAGGCTATGATTATGTACATACTGACAAACGTATGGCCGAAGCGGCCTACTGGGCCACTTACACAGGCTTTAAGGCCGCTGATGCCGTGCTGACCCTACGCCATCGCAACCTGGCCCTGCGTGACTCGTCGAAAGCCGCCTTTACCTTGCAGTATATAGCCGAGGCACGCCGATGGCTGAAGGACAGGGAACTCTATGTGGAGACCCTTGAAGAAGGGTTCAGCCGCTTTCCTATGTTCAGCTATTTCTTCCCACGGCTGATGGATGCGTATACGCAGAGCGGTGAGTTGCAGAAAGCCCTCGACATTACCGACAAGGCCATCGCTGTCTGCGATATTTGTGAGATTTACTATTTTGCCAAATCTACAACCTTGCTTCGCATGGGACGCTATAGGGAGTGTATCGATGTGAGTAACTGCATACTGCAGGCCAATGACCAGTATGCCGAGGCCTATTTCAATGCAGGTACCAGTTACGTGAACCTTGCCCTCGAACTCGATGAACGCAAAGACAAGAAACAGTTGCGACAGCTCTACCAGAAGGCCCGTCCTTATATGGAGCGCTACAGGCAGCTGGCACCGAAAGAAAAAGACAAGTGGGGGCCAGCCCTTTATCGCATCTATCTGAACCTGAACATGGGGAAACAGTTCGACGAAATAGATCGGTTGCTAAAATAGCAGCCGGTCTATTTATGTTCTATGTTTCTGTATAGAGTCTTACTTGTACAGGTAGCGCTTGATGCTTTTTTTCGGGGTTTTCTCGAACTCTTCCTCATAGATTTCCACTTCCGAAATCTTCTCGTAAGCAGGCAACTGCTGGTTCAGGTTGTTGCGGTTCTGCTCCATGATGTCCTCAAGGTCTTTCTTTGAGAAGTTCAAGTGCCGAGCCTCATCGAAATCGGGGTGGATGAGTGCTACGAGCTTGGCCTCGCGCTGTACCACGATACTCTCTACAACCATCGGCATGGAGTTGAGTTTGTCTTCAATCTCCTCGGGGTAGATGTTCTGTCCGTTGGCTCCGAGCAGCATGTTCTTGCATCGTCCATTGATAAACACATTGCCGTCAGCATCCATAGTACCCAGGTCGCCAGTATGGTACCAGCCGTCCTTGTCGATAGTCTGGCGAGTGGCTTCCTCGTTCTTGTAATAGCCCAGCATCACGTTGAGGCCACGAGCAAGAATCTCACCGGGGATATGCTGCGGATCGGTAGAGTCGATTCTTACTTCCATGTTTTTGGCTGCCCGGCCGCAAGAACCTGGAACAAATTCGTGCCAGTCGGCATAGCAGATGATGGGTGCACACTCGGTGGCTCCATAGCCAACAGTGTAGGGAAAGTTGATGCGATGGAGGAACTGCTCCACTTCTTGATTAACACCGGCACCACCGATGATAACCTCGAAGAAACGACCACCGAAGGCTTTCACCACCTCCTGACAAATCATTTCGCGTACCTTCTTTGAGATAACAGGCATGCCTAAGAGCAGGCGCATGCGGTTGTTTTGTATCTTGGGGAATACCTTCTTGCGGATGATTTTCTCGATGACCAGCGGAACGGCAATGATGATAGACGGCTTGATGTCGGCAAAAGCCTGGGCGATAATGGCTGGGGAGGGGATGCGGTTCAGGTAGAAGACATGACATCCCTTCAGGAATTCGTAGAGGAACTCGAAGGCCATACCATACATGTGGGCCATTGGCAGTATACTGATGACGTTGGCACCGGCAGGCACGTTGTTGCCCATCACAGAACTGGCAAAATCGAAATTAGACCACAGGGCGCGATAGGGAATCATGACACCCTTGGAGAAACCTGTGGTGCCGCTGGTGTAGTTGATGAGTGCCAGCTCGTCGGGACTTTGCTCGTGGTAGTAGCTGACATGCTCCTTGCGGAAATACTTGGGAAACTTCTTGCCGTAAAGTTCGTTCAGGTGCTCACGGGCATAGGTGAGTTTATCGGTGCGGCTGACGATGAGTGAGTAGTCGGTATTGCTGATGATGCCTTCGAGATGAGGCATCTGTTGTGGGTCTATGATGGATGCCACATGGTCGCCTACGAAGAGGAAACGCGCATCAGAGTGGTTCACGATATTGTGAATCTGGTCGGCCATGAATTCGTGCAGGATGGGTACTGCCACACAGCCGTAGGTGAGCGTGGCGAGGAAAGCTGCAGCCCATTGGCTACTGTTGCGGCCGCAGATGGCAATCTTGTCGCCTTTCTCTATGCCGGAGTTCTCAAAAAGAATATGTAGCTTTTCTATCTTGCGGGCCACATCATGGTATTGCAGCGTCTGTCCTTTGAAGTCTGTCAATGCGTCAGCATCCCAGTGCTCAATGACACTGCGTTCTATGAGCTCGTTAAAGCTTTGTGTTTGTTCCATATAGATTTATGCTTGGTAAAGATATCGTTTGATACTCTTCTTAGGTGTCTTGGCAAATTCTTCGTTGTGAAGCTTGATGGCAGACAGACGACTATAGGCCGGCAGTTGCTCGTTCATGTTGTGGCGGTTCTGCTCCATGATGCTCTCCAGTTCTTCCTGACTGAAATTCATCAGTTCGTCCTGATCGGGATAGACAAGGGCAATCAGTTTTTCGCCATCTTGTATGACAACGCTTTCGGCTACCATCGGCATAGAGTTGAGCTTGTCTTCAATCTCCTCGGGGTAGATGTTCTGTCCGTTGGCACCAAGCAGCATGTTCTTGATACGTCCGCGAATGAAGATGTTGCCATCAGCATCCATCGTACCCAGATCGCCTGTGTGGTACCATCCGTCATCGTCAAGGGCTTCGCGTGTGGCTTCCTCGTTCTTGTAGTAGCCTATCATCACGTTGGTACCGCGAGCCAGTATTTCTCCAGGAATCGTCCGTGGGTCGCTGCTGGCAATACATACCTCCATGTGGTCGATGGCCTTGCCGCAGGAACCGCTAACGAACTCCTTCCAGTCGCGATAGCTGATGAGGGGAGAGCACTCCGTGGCTCCGTAGCCTACAGTGATGGGGAAACCTATCGACATGAGGAACTGCTCTACCTCTTTGGATAGGGGAGCACCGCCTACGATAACTTCATAGGCCCGGCCGCCGAAAGCAGCATAGACTTGCTCGCAAATTTTCTCTTTTACCTTCTTGGAAATAACGGGCATAGAGAGCAACAGTTTCATGCGGTTGCTCTGTATGATGGGGAATACTTTCTTGCGGATAATCTTCTCAATGATAAGGGGTACCGAGATAACCAAAGCAGGTTGGACATCGGTGAATGCCTTAGCAATAAGGGTCGGGGAGGGCAGGCGGTTGAGGAAGAACAGGTGGCTGCCGTTGCAGAAACCGAACAGGAACTCGATGCTGAGACCATACATATGGGCCATGGGAAGAATGTCGAGGACCGGGCTGCCTGCAGGTACGACCTTGCCTAAACGTTTCAGACAGAAATCCACATTGCCCCATAGGCCGCGATAGGGGAGCATCACACCCTTGGAGAATCCCGTGGTGCCGCTGGTATAGTTGATGAGGGCCAGCTCATGGGGAGTGTCTTCATGATAAATGACATGCTCCTTACGGAAAGCCTTGGGATATTTCTGGCCGAACATATAATTAAGGTGTTCGCGCGCATAAGTGAGCTGGTCGGAACGTGACACCATTAGCGAGAAGTCGGGAATGTTGATGATACCCTCCAGTTTTGGCATCTCATCGGGGGTGATTTCCTTGGCGATGTAGTCACCGACAAAAAGCAGACGCGAATCGGAATGGTTCACGATGTTGTGAATCTGCTCGGCATTAAACTCATGGAGGATAGGGACGGCAATCGCACCATAGGTCAGCGTGGCCAGAAAAGTCACTGCCCAGTGGGCGGAGTTACGACCACAGATGGCAATCTTGTCGCCTTTCTTTATATTACAATTTTCGAACATGATGTGCAGCTTTTCTATTTTGCGTGCTACATCGTGATACTGCAAGGTTGCTCCTTGATAGTCGGTCAGCGCGTCGGCATCCCAGTTTTTCAGGATAGCATCCTTGATATATTGGTTAAAACTTGAACCGGTTTCCATTGCACAGATAAGAATAATTTGTGCAAAGGTAATTTGTTTCCTGCACATCCGCAAATTTTTTGTGCAGTATTTTTGCCAAAATGTAAATAATCTTTTATTTTGTAGGAGTTTTACGGTATAACCGAACATTAAACAGGGAATATTTGCGAGAGAGAAAAAAAATTCTTACTTTTGCAACACTAAAAAAACAAAAACAAACAAATATGAAACGAATATTGGTTACAGGTGGAGCTGGTTTCATTGGTTCTCACCTCTGTGAAAGACTCGTTAATGAGGGTCATGACGTGATATGTCTCGATAACTTCTATAGTGGTTCAAAGGAGAATGTGTGGCACCTTATTGGCAAACCTAATTTTGAGCTGGTGCGTCACGACGTGATTAATCCCTACTGGGCTGAAGTTGACGAGATCTTCAATCTCGCTTGTCCGGCATCGCCTATCTATTATCAGCACGACCCCATTCAGACCACTAAGACATCAGTATTTGGCGCTTTCCACATGCTGGGGCTGGCTCGTCGTACTCATTGCAAGATACTTCAGGCTTCGACCAGTGAGGTGTATGGCGATCCCACCGTTCACCCACAGCCTGAGACCTATTGGGGCAATGTGAATCCTCACGGGGAGCGCTCCTGCTATGATGAGGGTAAGCGTTGTGCTGAAGCATTGTTCTTCGACTATCATCGACTGCATCAGGTACGCATCAAGATTATCCGTATCTTCAATACTTATGGACCGCGTATGGCTATCAGTGACGGTCGCGTGGTGTCAAACTTCGTGGTGCAGGCGCTGAAGGGTGAGGATATTACCATCTATGGCGACGGACAGCAGACGCGCTCGTTCCAGTATGTGAGCGATCTTATAGAGGGTATGCTGCGCGTTATGAGTACTGGTGATGACTTCACGGGACCTGTCAATCTGGGCAACCCTGGTGAGTTTACTATGCTGGAACTGGCTGAGCTGGTGCTGAAGAAGATAGGCGGAAAGAGTAAACTGGTGTTCAAGCCCCTGCCCAGTGATGATCCTAAGATGCGCCGTCCTGACATCACCAAGGCGAAGACAGAATTGGGATGGGAGCCGAAGGTGAAACTCGACGAGGGCCTTGACCACATCATTGAGTATTTCCGCACGAAGCTTGATATTAGATAAGGCTGTAAAACCTATTTCTAACCGATACAAATTATAGCTATAATGTTACGATTATAGCTATAATTTTTTTATTTATAGCTACAATCTAGACTTTCATCAGCTCACTCATAATCATATTGCTGACAAACAGACCGCGACGGGTGAGACGTATGTGGCTGCCCACCTTCTCTAAAAGTTTGTCGTTGATGAAACGTTGTGCCTCTTTCATGCAGAATGTCTGCTGCTTTGGCGAAAGCATGGCCATGTTGAGTCCTTCGCAAGTGCGGAGAGCTGTCATGACGATATCGTTATAGCGCGTGTCGGTATCAAGAATTTCCTGTTCAAAGATTGGCGTGCCATTCTCGATGCCCTCTATGTATGTCATAAGGTGGGCCGTGTTCCAGCAACGGCAGGCGTACCCATCGAAACTATGGGCGGCAGCACCCAGACCGATGTAAGGTGTCTGGTTCCAATAATTGCTGTTGTGACGTGAGCGATAACCGGGTTTTGCAAAGTTGCTAATTTCGTAGTGCTCATAGCCATTAGCTTTGAGACGGTCGATTAAATCGCTGTACATCTGGAGGTTGAGTTCTTCATCAATTTCGGAAACTACGCCTTTCTCTAACAGTCGATGGAGTGGGGTACCCTCTTCATACATGAGTGCATAGGCCGACAAGTGCTCAATATTGAGCGATAAGGCGGCATCGATGTCCTGATGCCATTCGTCGAGCGTCTCGCCCGGGAAACCGTACATCAGGTCGATGCTGATGTTTCGGATGCCAGCTTGCCGCAGACGCTCCACAGCGACGGGAATCTGTTCGGCAGTGTGTCGGCGGTGCAGGAAATGCAGACGGTCGTTCGAGAAAGTCTGTACACCCATGGAGATGCGGTTGATGGGAAGCTGTGACAGAATCGCAGCATACTTAACCGTTATGTCGTCGGGGTTGCACTCCATCGTTACTTCCTTTACATGCTCCATCCCATACACCTTATTTATATATATAAAGAGCTGGTGCAGCTGTGCTTCATTAAGCTGGCTTGGCGTACCGCCTCCCAGATAGATGGTCTCTATCTTTCCCTGTGTTGTAGCAGAACTGTCAGAGAGGCCCTCCATCTCCCGGCAGACGGCATCGACATATCGCTGGCGCAGATGGCTCTGTGTCGTAGAGTAGAAGCCGCAGTAGATGCAGCGACTTTTGCAAAAGGGTATGTGAATGTAGAGACCTGACATGGATGGCTGTTCGTACTTATTTCTTGTCTTTGTCCTCTGGAATGGGATAGTTCTCTGAGGGTTTGTGCATGTAGCGCATCACGGCGTCAAGCTCCTTGACCTTGTCGGGAAAATCATTGGCCAAGTTGTGTTGTTCATTGGGATCTTCGATGATGTGATAGAGTTCCAAGGGCGAACCCTTCTTTACCGTGACACACTTCCAGTCGTCATAGCGTACGGCGCGCTGTTTGCCAGGGAACTCCCAATAGAGATAGCGATGGTTGGTGTCGATATCCTTTCCGAAGAACAGGGGTGAGATGTCCATGCCGTCGGTATCGGCAGGCACGCTCTCCGAAGAGCCTGCCAACTTTGCCAGAGTGGGCATGAAGTCGGGGAAGTAGACGAGATTGGAAATCTTTCGGGCAGGAATGCGACCAGGCTGGTTGACGATGAGGGGTATGCGAATGCCTCCTTCATAGAGTTGTCCTTTACGGCCTTTCAGCCCGGCACCGCAGTTCAGCTCTTTCAGCGGAGCCATGACGGCGGCACCGTTGTCGGAAGCGAAGATGATGAGTGTGTTCTCGCGCAGGCCTAAGTTGTCGAGCGTGCCAAGAAGACGGCCAATGTTGTAGTCCATGTGGGTCACCAGGGCGGCATACCGCTTTGTGTTCATCGACCAGTCGCCCCGCTCGTCGTACCATGAGGTGTCGTCGATGTTGTAAGGCTCGTGGGGCGCATCGTAGGCCAGAAAGAGGAAAAATGGACGCTCCTTGTTGCGGTGGATGAAGGCAATGGCATCGTCGGTGGAGATTTCCGTGTTGTGGCGCACGTGGGCATCGTTGGCATTCTCGTAGATATTCACTAGACTGTCGCCCCAAAAACGATAGTAAGGATAGTAGTAGGGCGAGTTGGAGTGAACGGTGGCAATGGTCCAGCCGTAGAACTCGTCGAAGCCGCGGTGGTTGGGGGCAGCCTTCGGGTCGTAGCCGTCCAGGTGCCATTTGTTGACAAGGCAGGTGCGATAGCCGGCCTTGCCCATAACTGTTCCGAGCGTGGTATCCTCGGGCAGCAGGTTGGCACGGCGCACGATGGTTGTGTCTCCTTTGGGACTAATCTTCAGTCCTGTCATGCCTCCGGCATAGCACTGGTTGTCACGGATGCGGCTGTTGCCTGTGTTCTTGCCCGTCATGAGTGCGCAGCGCGAGGGTGAGCTGATGCCGCTGCCCGCATATGCCTGTGTGAAGCTGGTTCCTGTGCGTGCCAGCCGGTCAATGTTTGGGGTCTGAATGTATTCATTGCCATAGCAGGCCAAATCGCCATAGCCCATGTCGTCGGCCAGGATGAAGATGATGTTCGGATGCTCAGGGCTTGGCTTGTCGGTGGTCTCTGCTACTGCAAATGGTCCTACCAGAAAACCGCCAGCCGTCAGCAGCAGTTTCTTCCCATCTATTGTCAGCGTCTTTTCATTCATACTGAGTGGTGTATTGTTTTGCTGCAAAAATACTAAAAAATAGATGGAACGCCAAATAAAATAAAGTGAAAACGATCAGATAAGGGCTTCGGTTGCTCTTCCAATTCCTAATTTTGTTTAATATTTCCCCTTTACCTTTGGCTGTTTGGCGGAAATTACCTAATTTAGGGGCCGTTTACTGATAACCTATTAACTTAAAACCATAAAACAATGAAAGTTTACCAAACAAGCGAGATTAAGAACATTGCATTGCTTGGCAGTGCGGGTAGCGGCAAGACTACTCTTGCCGAAGCTATGGTCTACGAGGCTGGCATCATTAAGCGCCGCGGCACCGTAGAGGGTAAAAACACCATGAGCGACTACTTCCCCGTGGAGCAGGAATATGGCTATTCGGTCTTCTCCACCGTCTTCCATGTTGAATGGAACAATAAGAAGCTGAATATCATCGACTGTCCAGGTTCCGACGACTTCGTGGGTGGTGCCATCACTGCTCTAAATGTTACCGATCAGGCCGTTATCCTGATTAATGGACAGTATGGTCCGGAAGTGGGTACGCAGAACGCGTTCCGCTATACCGATAAGCTGGGCAAGCCCGTCATCTTCCTGGTGAACCAGCTTGACCGCGAACACTGTGACTTCGATGCCCTTTTGCATAACATGAAGGAGATCTATGGTGACAAGTGTGTTCCCGTTCAGTATCCAATCGCTACAGGTCCCAATTTCAATGCCGTGATTGATGTGCTGCTGATGAAGAAATATTCATGGAAGCCTGAGGGTGGCGCTCCCATTATCGAGGAGATTCCTGCTGAGGAGATGGATAAGGCCAAGGAACTGCATGCTGCGCTGGTTGAGGCTGCAGCAGCCAATGACGACACGCTGATGGAGAAATTCTTTGAGAGCGAGAGCCTGACCGAGGATGAGATGCGTGAGGGTATCCGCAAGGGCCTGGTAACGCGTAGCATCTTCCCCGTATTCTGTGTTTGTGCAGGCAAGGATATGGGTGTTCGTCGCTTGATGGAGTTCCTCGGCAATGTGGTGCCTTTCGTAAGCGAAATGCCGAGGGTGCGCAACACGCGTGGTGAGGAGATTAATCCAGACAGCGCAGGCCCTGCTTCACTCTACTTCTTCAAGACGGGCGTTGAGCCTCATATCGGTGAAGTGAGCTATTTCAAGGTGATGAGTGGCAGCGTGAAGCCTGGTGACGACTTGACCAATGCTGACCGTGGCTCGAAGGAGCGCATCGGTACCATCTATGCTTGCGCTGGTGCCAACCGAATCCCTGTTGATGAATTGAAGGCTGGTGATATCGGTTGCACCGTGAAGTTAAAGGACGTGAAGACGGGTAACGCTCTCAATGGCAAGGACTGCGAGTGGCGCTACGACTTCATCAAGTATCCGAATTCTAAGTATTCGCGTGCCATCAAGGCTGTCAACGAGAGCGAGACGGAGAAGATGATGGCAGCTCTGACGAAGATGCGTCAGGAAGATCCTACATGGGTGATTGAGCAGTCAAAGGAACTCCGTCAGATTATTGTTCACGGACAGGGTGAGTTCCACCTGCGCACGCTGAAGTGGCGTCTGGAGAACAACGAGAAGATTAATATTGAATATCTGGAGCCGAAGATTCCTTATCGTGAGACCATCACGAAGATGGCACGTGCCGACTATCGTCATAAGAAGCAGTCGGGTGGTGCTGGCCAGTTCGGTGAAGTTCACCTGATTGTGGAGCCCTATGCTGAGGGTATGCCCGATCCTACATCGTTCACCATCAACGGTCAGGAGTTCAAGATGAACATCAAGTCGAAGGAAGAGAAAGACCTGGAGTGGGGCGGTAAACTCGTTTTCATCAACTCTGTGGTGGGTGGTGCCATTGATATGCGCTTCATGCCTGCAATCCTGAAAGGTGTGATGGAGCGTATGGAGCAGGGTCCGTTGACGGGTTCTTATGCTCGCGATGTACGTGTCATCGTCTATGACGGTAAGATGCACCCCGTTGACTCTAACGAGCTTTCATTCATGCTGGCTGCCCGCAATGCTTTCTCGGCTGCTTTCCGCGAGGCTGGACCAAAGGTGTTGGAGCCTATCTATGACCTCGAGGTTTATGTTCCCGCCGACTATATGGGCGATGTGATGAGTGACCTGCAAGGTCGCCGTGCCATCATCATGGGCATGGATTCGGAGGCAGGCTATCAGAAACTCTCTGCCAAGATTCCTCTTAAGGAACTGTCCAACTACTCTATCGCTTTGAGTTCTATCACTGGTGGACGCGCATCGTTCTCAACGAAGTTTGCCAGTTACGAGCTCGTGCCGAACGACATCCAGCAGCAGCTCATCAAGGAGCATGAGGCTGAGATGAAGGACGAAGACTAAAATAACAGTCTGATACGAAAAATGCCCGGCGAGGTTTTCCTCGTCGGGCATTTCTTTGTTCAGTTATATTCAATAGGCATGGTCGGTCAGGATTTCTTCTTTGTCAAGTTTCTTGGCATCAATCTTGTGCCAACAGTAGATGATGTAAGCCAGCACAAAGGGTACGAGGAATGATACATAGAACATGGTGCGAAGGGTAAACTCACTCGAACAGCTGTTGGCCAGCGTGAGCGATGACTGCAGGTCAGCGGTCGAGGGGTAGTAAGAGGTGTTGTTCCATGCTGAACAGAGCAATAGAGGCAGTACGACAAGCACCGTTCCGATGCCTGCAGGCCAGATGCCGTTAAAATAGTCCTTGGAGAATATCGTTTTGCCAATGCCGAAGAGCACAAGTACTACACCGATGAGGAAGAGTATGAGGAAATACCACATGTCGAGGAAGTTGTGCAGGTACTTGTAAGGCTCCATGAAGATAAGGCCTGTGTCTGGGGCGACGGCATAGCCGTCTTTCAGCAACAGGTGAACGGCATAGGCTACAAAGAGCACGACGAATGGAATGGCGTTGCCGAGGAGTAGCTTGCTGCCACGAGAACGGATATCCTTGTCATTGACATTGTTCATCACATAGAGAATGCCCAGCACGCGTGCCAGGAACATCACGGCAAAGCCTAAAATGAGCACCCAGGGGTTGAGCAAGGCATCAAGACCATGAGAGCCGTTGGCCCAATGGCTGATGACGGGAGTAATGGCTTCGGTGTTAATCAGGTTGTTTTTCTCAATAATGAAATTGCTTCCCTCAAAGAAAGTGGCTACGGCTCCGCCAAGGAGCAGTGGACCGAAGATTCCGTTCAGCGTGAGGAAGAACTGGAATGTTTTCGGACCGAGTAAATTTCCTAGCTTGTTTTGGAACTCGTAGCTCACGGCTTGCAGCACAAAGGTGAAGAGGATGAGCATCCACAGCCAGTAGGCCCCACCGAAACTAGTGCTATAGAATAGTGGGAATGAGGCGAAGAAAGCTCCGCCGAAGGTGACGAGCGTGGTGAATGTGAACTCCCACTTTCGTCCCGTGGAGTTATAGACGAGACGCGTGGCCTCATCGGTGTAGCCCAGTGAACGGGCCACGGAATTGGCTCCCTGTACAAAGAGCAGGAATACTAATATTGCACCTAAAAGCGATACAATGAAACACCAGTAGTGTTGAAGAAATTCGTATGTCATGATTTGGGTCCTTTCTTGATTTGTTTGAGTAGGATGCCGATTTCGACAGCCAGCATGGTGGTGAAGAGAATGAGGAAGATAAAGAACGTCAGCATGACGCTCGATGAGTGGAGATCGCTCACCGATGCCCATGTGGGCAACATGTCCTGGATGGTCCAAGGCTGACGACCGAACTCAGCGACAAGCCAGCCGCTCTCAGAACAGATATAGGCCAGTGGAACCAGTATAATGACTAACCAGTAATGCCAAGCTGGCAGATTGGTGATGTCACTATTATCGGCAGCCGTCTCAGGAATGATGCCGAGAGAGGCTAATAGTCGTCTTGCGATGATAGAGATGTATGGAATATCGTAGGCCATGATGGTCAGTACAAGGAAGTAGAGTAGGAGTAGGCAGCCTAGTCCCACCATGATGCGGAAAGCCCAGAAATTCACAGGGATATAGGGGACGGCCTGTAACTTATCGCGCATATACCCGTAGCCGAAGTAGGGCATGTTCTCATTGAGTGTTGATAGCTGGGCATTGAGCGTTTCTTCACTGGCTCCTTCGGCCTTGGCCTTGCGATAATCTGCCAATGTCTGAATAGCTAACTTTCCACGCTCTATCTTCTCATCGACAGATAACTCGTGTGTGCCGTCAGGAAGGGTATAGCCATTCAACAGGTCATTGATGCCTGGTACAAAACCATGGGGATCATTGGTAGCCATGATACTGAGGGCATAGGGCATGTCGACTTTAAAGGCTGGCGACTCATCGTTTTGATAGTCGGGTTGACTAAATGGATTCACCCAAGCTACGGCGGTTAGCCCCTGGTCGGTACCCCCGTTATAGAGTGCCTCCATGGCAGCGAGCTTCATAGGTTGCACCTTGGCTACCTGTTGACCGGAGATATGTCCTGTGAATGCGGCACCTAATGTGGCTATCAGTCCCACAATAGTTGCAATCTTAATACTTACAACAGCCAGTTTCTGTTCACGTTTTTTCATGAGGTACCAACAACTGACGGCTACCACAAAGACAGCACCTATGATCCATGAGGAGATGACTGTATGACAGAACTTGCCCACAGCAAAGGGTGAGAAGGCTACGGCGAAGAAATCAACCATCTCATGACGCATGGTTTCGGGGTTGAACTGACAGCCCACAGGATATTGCATCCATGCGTTGGCCACTAAGATCCACCAGGCGGAAATGGTTGCTCCAAGACCTGTGAGCCAAGTGGAAGCCAGGTGGAAACCTGGAGATACTTTCTTCCATCCAAAGTACATCACCGCTACGAAGGTCGACTCCATGAAGAAAGCCAGAATGCCCTCGATGGCTAAGGG